>PPYF01027897.1_pt1 | contig 26382 bp, 17 predicted proteins | sample 1559871 | NCBI WGS metagenome assembly PPYF01 (sample SAMN08240021, study PRJNA423297) | Human gut metagenome, whole genome shotgun sequencing project. | reverse complement strand
GTATTATATGTGCCATACATTTAAAAAACAGACTGGTATTACAATAAAGGAATTTATGAATACAAGAAAAATCACTAAGGCGAAACAAATGCTTTCCGAAGGTGCGGATATTATGGGGCTTTGCTATGAATGTGGGTTTAATGATTATTCCACGTTTTATAAAGCGTTTAAAAAACTTACCGGTAAATCGCCGAAAGATTTTTTGACTGGTGATTGATTTTTGCCACCCCGTCACTTCGTGACGCCTCTCTTCAAGGAGAGGCTTTTTGGCTCCCCTTGTGGGGAGCTGTCGGCAACGCCGACTGTGGGGGTGGCTTCTCGGGTCGTAGTGGTGCCGTCCCCTACTGCCTTAATATCTAAAAAAAAGGGGCGACCAATGGTCGCCCCTACATACAATATTGTTTAACATAAGCGATTGTTTAACATAAGCGGTTATCTGCCATTCTTATTCGTACGGGCGGTCATTGGCCGCCCTTTAACATTCCACACATAAAAAAAACAGCGGTCAAAGACCGCCGTTTTTTTACATCAATGACTCAACATATATTTGAAGTATTTCATCTTTTGACGGAACGAACATACTGTTTAGTGTACCGCCTGCATTTTGAGCAATTTCTGCATACAATTCAAGTTCTTCTTTTTCAAACTTTTCTTTATCACCCAAAATTTTCGCAAGAATATTTTTAAATTCTTCTGCACTGTCTAAATTCATACAAGAGAATATTTCCTTAACTCTGTCCTTATTATTTCTTTCAATATACTTTGTAAACTCACCGAGCAACAATCCGTTTGCTCTGCCGTGGTCGATATTTTTGAAATATGTAAGCGAATATCCCATTGCGTGTACAGCCGTTGTTTTTGTTTGCGATATAACAACTCCTCCAAGCATTGACGCATAAAGCAGTTTTTCTCTGTCATCTTCCGTAAGTTCACCGCTAATCAAATTGTCAAATGTTGACGCAATAATTTTAACAGCCTCTTTAGCGATTACATCAGCCATTATATTTGCCCTCTTTGACATCATTCCTTCAACCGAATGTGAAAGTGAATCTATTGCGGTATTGACCGTAGTGGTAAGTCCGAGATTTTTTGTGTATTTCGCGTCAAGCAATGCGTATGTTGGGAAAAGGCATGGTGACGCAATACTCTTTTTTGTCTGTTTTTCGTGGTTTGTCAATATTGCATACGGTGTAACCTCCGAACCGGTTCCGGCAGTTGTCGGAATATGTATCATAGGAAGTGCCTTATTGCCTATGTTGCCGTCAAACAAATTTTTTCTTTCAATGTCCGATACTGCCAGCAATGCAATGGCCTTTGCCGAGTCCATCGGCGAGCCGCCGCCTATGGCAATGACAAAATCAACTTCTTCCTCCATTGCCGTTTCCGCACCGTCATACACACACTCAACTGTCGGATTGCTCATAACCTTATCGAATATGACATATTCAATATTATTCTTTTCAAGCGCATATTCGACATCGTCAAGTGCACCGCTTAATTTTGCGGAATTTTTGCCTGTTACGATAAGTGCTTTCTTTCCTATTTGGAAAACGTTACTGTTTTCTCTGACACAATCCTTTCCCACAATAACCTTTGTAGGCATATAAAATCCCAAATTCATATTTTCATGACCTCACATTCTCAAGCAACAAAAGCAAGCTATAAATAGCTTGCTTAGATTCTTATTTCTTCAATTCTCTTATTTCTTCTCCAAGGAAGCAGAAACCAAAGTAACCCTTTGCCTGAATTTTATCAAGGAATTTAGACAATTTCTTTGGCTTTTCATAGATTACAACATCATAATCCTTACGCAGTTTTTCTGCCTCTTCTATAGCATTTACAACGTCTGCTTTATCGTGAAGTAAAGCAATTCTCTTTTTAGTATCGGGAATTGTATATCCTGCCTCTGTAAGAAGTGAGAAAATTCTTTCAAAACCTATTGAAAAACCTACCGCAGGAATATTTTCACCTGTAAATTTACCGATTAAGTTATCGTAACGACCGCCGCCGGCAATAGAGCCTTTAAACTTATCGCTTACGATTTCAAAAACAGTACCTGTATAATATCCCTGACCTCTTACAAGAGAAATATCGAACTTAATCTTATACGCACCATCCGAAAGTTTTTCAACTGCATTAATTATTGTTTCAATACTTTCGGCAGATTCTTCACCGCAAACATCTTTTACGCTTTCAACAGTAAGTGGTTTTGCGATGACTTCACCGAATTTTGCGATAGCACCGCCGTCAAAGCCTTTATCGGTAAGCTCACCGATAACGCCCTCAGCACCTATTTTATCCATTTTATCAAATGTAATACACACACTGTCAAGCTGACTTTCTTCAAAACCTACACCTTTAAGCAATGCTCTTAAAATTCTTCTGTCATTAATTTTTACGGTAAAGTCCTTTATATCAAGCGACAAAAGTGCTTTTGCTGTTGTATGAATAAGCTCGATTTCAGAGCTTATAGAAGATGAGCCGATTATATCAATATCACACTGCACAAACTCACGAAGTCTGCCCTTTTGCGGTCTTTCCGCTCTGTACACCTTATCAATCTGTATACACTTTGCAGGAAGAACAAGTTGTTCACGATTATTTGCATAATATCTTGAAAGCGGAAGTGTAAGGTCATATCTGAGTCCCATATCACAAAGCTTATTTGTATCACCGCTGTCCATTGCTTTCTTTAGCTTATCTCCACGCTTTAAAATTTTAAATATCAAATTAAGATTATCACCGCCGTCACTCTTATCAAGATTTTCAATATCTTCAACTGCAGGCGTCATAATACGTTCAAAGCCGGCATCCTGATATGTATTTAAAATTTGATTTTGAAGATAATCTCTAAGTCTTACTTCTTCAGGAAGATAATCATTTGTACCTTTTACTGTCGTGATTTTCATTTTCTATCTCCTTTTGCCATTTTTATCATAAGCTCATATATTTTTTCAAGTGCGTCTACTTTGGCAAGCGGTTTCAAATTTTCCGACATCTCTTTCAATCTGTCCTTATCGCTTACCATAGACATTATTTTATCGTATAATGCGTCAGACGTCAAATCTTTTTCTAAAATTAATTCTGCCGCATTCTTATTTTCAAATTCTCTTGCATTCTGCTCTTGGTGATTACGCACAACATTCGGTGACGGAATAAGTATTGACGGTTTACCGAGTGCTGCAATTTCGCTTACGGTTATCGCACCTGCTCTTGATACAACAACGTCTGCCGCCGCCATACACTCCGCCATATTGTCAATATATGACACAATCTTTATGTTATCCGAAAGAGTTATTCCGCTCTCCTTAATTTTACTCATTATTTTATCGTAATTTCTGTCACCGGTTCCGAACAGCAATTCGATTTTATTGTCCTTTGATATTCTGTCAAGCATACCGATTACCGTATCATTAATTCTGTCCGCACCCAAACTGCCGCCGAAAATAAGCACAAACGGCTTTTTTATACCGAGCTTTTCTCTTGACTTTTTGTAATCGGAATGAAGTATTTCACTTCTGATCGGATTGCCTGTTACAACACATTTTTCCTTATGCTGCATATGATTAATTGTTTCTTCAAAGCTGAGTGCAAGATATGTAACATAATTTGCACTGCCCTTTACCGTCATACCCGGATACACATTTTGCTCATGTATAAGCGATGGCACTTTCATTTTCTTTGATGCCATAGCAACAGGGCCGCTTACATATCCGCCCGTACAAACGATACAGTCGGGTTTAAATTCCTTTATAATCTTATTGCACTTTCTTCTTGCGGAAATAAGTTTTTTTACCGTTTCAAAATTTCTGAAAATATGTTTTCTGTCAAAGCCTTGTATTTCGATATATTCAATATCATATCCTGCTTTCGGTACAAGTTTTGTTTCAAGTCCCGATTTTGTACCGACAAACAAAGCCTTAAAATCCTTATCCTGTTTAGCTGCATAATCGGCGATTGAAATAGCCGGATTAATATGTCCGCCTGTTCCTCCGCCTGCAAATAATACTCTCATAAATCTTCCTCCACTTTAATCTTTTACGGAATGTCTTGATATATTAAGCAATACTCCCATTTCACATAAAAGCGTTATTATCGCCGTACCGCCGTAACTGAAAAACGGCAATGCGACACCTGTATTCGGTACGCTTGATGTTGCAACGGCGATATTAAGTATCGTCTGAATAGCAAGCTGAGCCGCAATACCCACCGCAACAAGTGAGCCGTATGTATCGGGTGCATTCATAGCAATTCTTATTGATCTTATAATAAGCGCCGCAAAAAGCAAAATTACAACAGCCGCACCGATAAGACCAAGTTCCTCACAAACAATCGCAAATATAAAGTCATTATACGGTTCAGGCAAATACGAATATTTCTGTACACTCTGTCCCAAGCCCAGTCCGAAAATACCGCCCGAGCCAATCGCATAAAGTCCTTGCACAACCTGATAACTTTCGTCACGAATATCCGCAAACGGATTCATAAAACTTGTTACTCGCGCCCATCTTACACCGCTGAGTGCACGGACGCCGATTAAGCCGATTGGCAAAAGAATAAGCGCTCCGATAAGTACGGGTTTAATCGGTGTACCGCCTGCAATCATAACGCTTACACCGATACCGGCAATAACTATCGCACCGCTAAGGTGTGTTTCCATAAGCATAAGTCCGACAACTATAAGTATAACTCCTATATACGGCAAATTACCCTTAAGCTTTTTCAAATTATATTTTCCCGAATCGACAAGTCGTGCAAAATACATCGCTATAACGGGTTTCATAAATTCCGACGGTTGAAGCTGAAGAAACGGAGTATTAAGCCATCTTCTCGAACCGTTCAACTTTACGCCCAAACCCGGTATAAGAACGCAGACCAAAAGTATTGTACATACAATCATAAACTTCGGAACGGCATTTTTATATTTATTGTAATCAATCCTTGAAATAACCCACATTCCGATAAGTCCCAATATTGCACAAAGGAATTGTTTGTTAAAGAAGTAGTACGAATTGTTATGTAAAGTATTTCCGGCAGGTGCAGAAGCCGAGAGCAGCATTACCAAACCGAATGAAAGCAACAATATTACTATAAACAAAAATGTATAGTCGATCTCTCCCATTCGTGCAAGCTTAACCGGTTTTCCTATTTTAGCACGAGTTGTTCGTCTATTCTGTTTTATAGCTCTTTTAGGATATGCAGTCCCTGCCATATCTAAATCTCCTTCCGATTAATTCGTCTTAAATTGCAAAATATGCAACGGCACAAGTAATTACCGTTACCAATGTAAATACCGCAACGATTTTCTTTTCTTTCCAACCGCACATTTCAAAATGATGGTGAATAGGACTCATCTTGAATATTCTTCTTCCCTCACCGTATTTCTTCTTTGTATATTTGAAATATGCAGTCTGCATAATTACAGAAAGTGTTTCCATAAAGTATACAAAACCTATCAATATAAGATGTATAGGCATTTTAAGGTCAATCGCCATAAGTGCAACCGACGCACCCAAGAAAAGTGAGCCTGTATCACCCATAAACACCTTTGCAGGATATTTATTATACCACAAAAATCCTATCAAACCGCCGATTAATGCCGCTGAAAATACAGTCACGCCATACTCTTTAAATACGATATATGACACAAGCATAAAGAATATTCCAACTATTGTCGTTATACTTGATGCCAAACCGTCAAGTCCGTCTGTAAGATTTACAGCATTTACAACACCTACGACAACGAACATTACGAACGGTATGTAAAGCCATATCGGCATTATCCATTCAATACTTGTAAACGGTATTTTAATCGCCGTATCAAGCTCGCCTATGAAGTAAAGCACTGCAATATAAATTGCCGCAAGCACAACCTGCATTATGAATTTCTGCGGTGCTGTAAGTCCGAGATTACGTTTTTTTACTACTTTAATGTAATCGTCCACAAAACCGATAACACCGAAACCGAGTGAAATTACAAACAATACAATACATCTTGCGTATGTCGTGTTAAAATTACCGTTCATTGCAAAAATGACGGTTGTTACAAGTATCGCAATCGCCATTGCAACTATGAACATAATACCGCCCATTGTCGGTGTACCCGATTTTTTCTGGTGCCACTTCGGACCTTCTTCTCTTATTTCCTGACCGAATTTAAGTTTTCTGAGCCATGGAATAAACACAGGTCCGAACACAAGCGTTACAACAAGTGCAACGACAAGTGTAAGCAATGATGACATTAACATTTCTTTTATCAATTCCATTTTTTAATCCTTTTCCTCTCGTTATTTATTTTTAATTGTGTTATATACTTCTTCAAAGTGCATTCCTCTTGACGCCTTTATAAGCACCGCGTCACCGCTCTTGATTTCATCTTTGACATAGTTGCACACTTCAAGAGTTTTATCAAATGACACTATATTTTCTACACCGTTATCCTTTGCACCTTGTGCAAGATATTTCATATTTTCACCGGCTGTTATAAGCAAGTCCACTCCGCTCTCCTTGACAGCCTTACCGAGATTGTAATGTGCGTCTTTTGCAAAATCGCCCATTTCAAGCACGTCGCCCAAAATTGCGACTTTTCTGTTTTTATCTGTATCCGCAAGCACTCCGAGTGCCGCTTTAATCGAATCCGGTGACGCATTATAACAGTCATTGATTATCGTAATACCGTTATATTCTTCAACAGCCAATCTCATTTTTGTAAGTTCAAAACTGCGTATTCCCTCTGCAATCTTATCCATAGGCACATCAAATTCACGTCCTACGCATATTGCCGCAAGTGCATTGTACACATTATGTTTACCCGGAATATTTACTTCAATAGGATATTCGCCGCCGTCAACAACTGCGGTGAATTTAATTCCGTTAAGTCCGTTATTTTCAATATCCTTTGCGTAAACATCATTTTCGGGATTTGTTATACCGTAATATACTACCTTGTATTCACCCATACCCTTTGTTTTTGAAAGGTAATCATCATCGCCGTTTACTATAAGTGTATTATCCTTTGTAAACAGCTTTGTCATTTCCATTTTCGCCTTGAAAATGCCTTCGCGTGAGCCAAGATTTTCAATATGCGACTGACCGATGTTTGTTATAACCGCAACATCAGGTCTGCCTATATCAGCAAGATGTTCGATTTCACCGAAATGGTTCATTCCCATTTCAAGAACAGCCGCCTCATGTTCTTTTTCAAGTCCGAAAATCGTAATAGGCAAACCTATTTCATTATTGAAGTTGCCCATTGTCTTAAGTGTATTATACTTCTGTGAAAGGACTGATGCAAGCATATCTTTAGTAGTGGTTTTTCCCACACTGCCCGTAACGGAAACAGTCGGAACATTATACTTTTGCTTGTAATACTTTGCAATGTCGCCGAATGCTTTTAATGTATCTTCAACCTTTACGATTGTCTTATCTACTAAAAGCTCGGTATCTCTCTGTGTCAAAACAGCCGAAGCACCAAGGTCGAAAGCCGCCTTTATAAATTCGTGACCGTCAAACTTTTCACCGACAAGCGGCACAAAAAGCACACCTGCCGTAACCTTTCTCGAATCACTGATTACATCGTTAAAAGTTTGGTGTATATCACCGCTTAAAAGTGTTCCACCCGTTGCTTTTAATACATCTTCAATCGTCATTGCCTGCATAATAAATTAAATCCTTTCTCTCTTTTTGTCCTATGCTCAAAAATAAGGGCGGTAGTTTTTCAGCCGCCCTTTTCAATTATTTATTAAGGTGTTTATATACAACAACACGTTCGTCAAAGTCGTGTTTCTCTTTACCAATTATCTGATATGTTTCCTGTCCCTTACCCGCAAGAATGATTACATCATCTTTCTTTGCGTGGTCAAGAGCATATGCAATAGCCTCTCGTCTGTCGACTATTACTTTATATTTTCCGTCTGTGCGTTTCATTCCGACTTCTATCTGTTCTATAATAGAAACAGGGTCTTCCGTACGCGGATTGTCTGACGTTATAATGCTGTAATCCGAAAGTTTTCCGGCGATTTCACCCATAATCGGTCGCTTCGTATTATCTCTGTCACCGCCGCAGCCGAACAATGTTATAACCTCACCCTTTGCAAAATCTTTAACGGTTTTAATTATATTTTCAAGACCGTCCGGTGTGTGTGCATAGTCGATTATAACCGTATAATCGGTATTTGTAGGAACAACCTCAACACGTCCGACAACTCCTGTTGCATTTTCAAGACCTTTGATAATGGTATCCATATCAATCCCCATCTGCAATGCCGCACCCATAGCACATATTGCATTATACACGCTGAACTTGCCCGGAATTACTATATGGACACGATATGTCTTACCGTCATATTCAACATCAAAATCAGCACCCGATGATGAAATTTCAATATTTTTCGCTTTAAGGTCGCAACCGTCCGAAAGACCGACTTTTAATATATCGCAGTCATTGTTTGCAACAATCTTCTTACCGCCGTCATCGTCGAAATTAACAACGCCCTTATCGCTGATTTTAAACAGCTTAGCCTTTGCATTTAAGTAATTTTCCATAGTCTTATGGAAATCAAGGTGGTCACGCGTAAGATTTGTGAACACACCCACGTCAAAGTGACAACCGTGTACTCTTTCAAGTTCAAGTGCGTGACTCGAAACTTCCATTACAACACATTCCGCATCACTGTCAACCATTTCCGCAAATAGCTGTTGAAGTTCAAGTGCGTTCGGTGTTGTAGGTGTTGTACTTTGCGTAACAAGCACCTTGTCGCCGATAATATTTTGATTTGTACCGATAACACCGATTCTCATACCGGCTGTTTCGATTATACTCTTTATTAAATATGTTATTGTAGTCTTACCGTTTGTGCCTGTGATACCGATAAGTTTGAATTTGCTTGACGGATTGCCGTAATACTTACAAGCCATTTCCGCAATTTCAACTCTCGAATTTTCAACATACCAAACAGGTACATCTACATCTATTTTATCTTCGGCAACGATTAGTGACGCACCGTTTTTAACTGCCATTTCTGCATATTTATGTCCGTCCGTTTCAAAGCCTTTGATACATACAAAAACGTTTCCCGGGAGTACGTTTCTTGAATCGTACGCTATTCCGGTTATATCTATATCTTCATGCTCATCAAGCCATTTACTGCCTAATAATTCACTTGCTAACATTTGACATTTCCCCCTGTCCTATTAGTCTGAAGTTACTTGGCGGAATTCCACGCCTATTACTGTCGCAGGTGTAACCTCCTCGCCTGCCGCTATGCTCTGATTTACCGCATACGCACTCGACACTTCACTGTGTCCCGCACCGACAATCTCAAAGTTCAGTCCGCTCATTTCAAGAGTATATTTCGCATTATCCACGGACATTCCTTTAAGATTAGGTACTGTTACTGTATGTGTTTTGTCAATTTCTTCTGTATATAATATTACCGTTGAATCTTCGTTAAGCATTGTACCCGGTTTCGGAAGCTGGTCAACCACCGTATCGCCGTCACCTCTCACCTGAACATTCAGCTTTTTGTCAACAACGGATTTCTTCGCCTCTGTCAAATCCATTGTTCTAACGTCAGGTATTTCCTGCTTAACGTCAGGTTCTTCATTTTCTGTGTACTGCTTTTCAACACCGAGATAGTTTAGTACATCTTCAATAACAAGAATTTCTCTCATTTGCTGAGATGTTTCTTCCGAAATAACTCGGCTTATAACCTCCGGCTCATACGTTTTCAAAATTCCGTTTGAGTTTCTGATTTCCTTTACAATCTGCGGTTTCATTCTTTCACCGCCGTTGATAACCGCCGAAACGGCTGTTACAAGCTGTATCGGTGTTATTTGGAAACCTTGACCGAATGAACTTGTCGCAATATCGACTTCACTCATTTTATTATGGTAATAAATACTTGACGCCTCACCGACAAGTTCGACGTTTGTCTTTTCGGTAAGACCGAATGCAGTGAAATATTCCATAAATTTCTCATATCCAAGTCTTTCGCCCAATTCCATAAATACAGGGTTACAAGAGTTTCTTACACCCTCTACAAATGTTTGAGCGCCGTGACCGCTCTTGTTTGCACAACCGATTTTTCTGTCGGCAACAATCTTAAATCCCGGACAATAGAATGTTGAATTAAGGTCTACAACGTGTTCTTCCAAAGCCGCCGCCGCAGTAATAATCTTAAATGTCGAGCCCGGTTCATATGTATCCGAAATAACCTTGTTTCTCCACATTTTATTTCTTATTTTCGCAATGGCCTCGTCACTTAAATTATTCGGATCTTCTGTCGGTTTCGGTGTTGCATCGGGATCGTCACCTGTGTCATCTGATGTATCATATCCCAAATCTATCGCATATTTTTCAAACTGGTCAATATCATACGGATTATTTACGTCAAAATCAGGCTTAGTTGCCATTGCAAGTATTTCGCCCGTTTTCGGGTTCATAATAATACCTGCCGCACCCTCTTTAAGCTTGTTTTCCGTAACCGCCTCTTCAAGGTGCTTTTCAAGGAAATGCTGGATTGTTTCATCAATCGTAAGTACAACGTCATCACCGTTTTGAGAACTGTTCAAATACTCATTTTGTTGGTCTTTAAGTGTTGTACCCTTTGCCGACTGATTAGTTTCTATACTTCCGTTACGCCCCATAAGCTCATCGTCGAAAGTAAGTTCAATTCCCTGCAAACCGTTATTGTCATATCCCGTAAATCCCAAAATATGCGGTGCAACGTTGAACGGATAATATCTCTTTGAATCATTTTCAAAATATACCCCTTTAAATGCTTTTGCAATCGTTGCGTCAACATCTGAATCTCTTAATTTCTTTACCGCCTCGGTCTGTTCGTTCGTAAGACGTTTTTTTATCACTTGGTATCTTGAATTTTTTGTTATAATCTTAAGGATTTCGTTTTGATCCATATTCAAAACAGGAGCCAATCTTGCGGCGATTACTTCACTGTCACCGTCCGCCTCAATATCCTTAGGATTGCAAATAAGTGTGTTTACCGTTGCACTTTCCGCAAGCACTTTACCGTTACGGTCGTAAATATCTCCTCTTGAGGCTGTAACAATACTGCTGCCCTGCTGTTGTGCCTTTGCCTTGCCCGAAAGCTCGTCACCTCTTATTATCTGCCAATATGCCACTCGCAAAACAAGCAATGCAAGCAGTACAACAACGATACACACCATAAATATCGTTTTCTTTTTAATTTCATTTAATGATGGTTTCATTAATTTATCAATTCCTTTTAATACTTTAATAAATGTACATTTTTCATAATTTTATAATTATAGAAGTCCATTTTTATTTTATGCTGAAAAATTGTACAATATTACCACCAATCTTTTTCAATACAGACACAATACCGTGTCCAAAACCCTCTACTTCACCGGCAGTTTTCTCTGTCATATCATCTTGCTTTACGTTTACATATATTGTCTGATACTTTTCAGGTCTTTGCATACCCAATCTTGTTGTTGCCTCTTTTTCAATTTCTGTAAGGTCAACACTCTGTTCAAGATCAAAAACCATCTGACTTGTTGCTGATTCAAGCGTTGTAAGCTGACTTTTAAGTGACGCAACCTGCTGGTTCATTTCATTCACAGCAACGAATTTTGAAATCATAAATCCTGCTGATACAGCCAAAAGCACTGTCACGCATATTCCACGAAAAATTGTTCTCTTATACTGCATTTGTTCATGATTCCTCTTGTTACTGACTGTTGTGGTATTAACTGTTTTCTCTTTTCTCTTTTGTGGTTTTCTCTTTTTTATCGGTTCATCATACTGTTCCGGCAATTTATATGCCAAATTTCCGTATTCCACAATAATTCTCTCCCTTAATTATCCTTTAGCCTATCCTATAATTTTTCGGCAATTCTCAATTTTGCACTTTTTGAACGTGAATTATGTTCAAGCTCTTCTTCCGACGGTAAAATCGGTTTCCTTGAAATAATTTTAATTTCCGGTTTCTTGCCGCATACGCATACCGGAAATTCTTTCGGACAAGTGCAACCCCTTGCCAAATCCTGAAATGTTTTTTTGACAATTCTGTCCTCAAGTGAATGGAACGTTATAATCGCCAATCTCCCGCCCGATTTTATGCTTGACACAAAGTCTTTAATAGCATTTTCCAATATTCCGAGTTCGTTATTGACTTCAATTCTTATCGCCTGGAACACTCTCTTTGCAGGATGTCCGCCTTCCATACGGGCTTTTTTCGGTATTGCCGCCTTTATGATTTCAACAAGTTCAAATGTTGTTTCAACAGGCTTTGTTTTACGTTTTTCACAAATAAATTCCGCAATACGCTTTGACCACTTTTCTTCGCCGTAGTCATAAAAAATACGCATCAATTCCTCACATGAATATGAATTTACAACGTCATATGCCGATTTCGGCGAAGACGTATTCATTCTCATGTCAAGAGCGGCATCGTGCATATAGCTGAAACCTCTTTCGGCATTATCGAGCTGATATGAACTAACGCCCAAATCAAGTACCGCACCGTCAATTTCATCAATATCAAGTTCTGATAAAATATCCTTAATCTCGCTGAAATTGCGATTTACAAACGTCACTCTGCCGTCAAATTCTTTAAGACGTTCCTTTGCCGCCGCAATAGCCTCTTTGTCTTGGTCTATACCGATAAGTCGGCACGAATCGTTTGTTGACAAAATACCGTGCGAATGTCCGCCGCCGCCGAGTGTGCCGTCTGCATATATACCGTTCGGTTTGATATTAAGCGCGTCAATGCTTTCCCCAAACAATACTGAAATATGTTTAAATTCCATTTTGATTCCCTTTCAATTATTTTTTTGAACCGTCAACACTTTATCGACAACCTCAAATCAAATATTAAGTCCGTAATTTAATATTCCGTCCATCATAATATCGTCTGAAAGTTCATCTTGGTATCTATCCCATTCTTCACTGTCCCATATTTCAAGACGTGTGTTTGCACCTACAAGCACAACATCTTTTTTCAGGTTAGCATATTCCATCAGACGCTTTGCGATTGGCACTCTGCCTTGCTTGTCTATAACGGCTGAAGTAGCCTTACCGAAAAACAAACGTACAAAAGCCGCAGCATTTCTGTCTGTGGCAGTTGGGAGTTGATTAATCTTTTCAGAAATCTTATCCCATTCCTCTTGTGTGTATAATTGAAGGCATTTATCTGACATTGAACGTGTAACGTACACTGTTTCGGACATATTTTCTCTAACTTTGGCAGGCAAGATAATTCTTCCGCGCTCGTCAAGCTGACGCGGATATTCGTCAACAAAATTTACCATATTCAATGTCACCTGCCTTTTTATTGATTTATGGGTTACTCTCTCCAATTTGACCGTTTGTCATCCCAAACACTCCAATTCGCTCCCATTAACTCCATTTTACCCTAAATCAATCAAAAGTGCAATAGGTTTTTTGCATTTTTTTCAGCTTGTACATCTCATTTTAACTCATTTTACTGTTTTGCTTGTAAAATTAAGCTAAATGGGATATAATTAGCTTAACTGCATTTTTAATCACATATATATTTGGTGTTGAGTTTACATAATTGCACACTATATATTGTGGTTGTTACTATTATATCACAAATATTTCAGTTTGTGAATAGAATTTTTAAAATTCATTTGCAGAATTGTTACAGAATAATTTCAAAGCAAAACATTATTTTTTGGAGGATATACATAATGGAAAAATCAGAAGAAAAAATCATAAATCAGCTTACGTCTGAATTTAACTTACGCCCCGAACAGGTTACAAACACTGTAAAACTGATTGATGACGGAAACACAATTCCTTTCATTGCCCGTTACAGAAAAGAGGCAACAGGCTCTCTAAGTGATGAAATATTACGAGATTTTTACGACAGACTTTCATATTTACGTAACCTTGAAGATAAAAAAGAAGAAATATTGCGTTTGATTGACGAGCAAGAAAATTTGACCGTTGAAATCGCAAAATCAATCGAAAATGCCGTAACATTATCGGAACTTGAGGATATATACCGTCCGTTCAGACCAAAACGCCGCACAAGAGCGACTATCGCAAAAGAGAAAGGACTGGCACCGCTTGCCGAAATTATCCTTGCACAAAATCCGAATGATAATATAGAAAGTATTTCGCTTGATTTTATCGACGCCGAAAAAGATGTTGAAAGCAGTGAGGACGCAATGGCCGGTGCTATGGACATAATCGCCGAAGAAATCAGTGATAACCCCGAATACAGAAAAGATATTCGTCAAAAAACAATCGACTTTGGTCTTTTGGTTTCAAAAGCGTCAACAGAAGACGACAGTGTATACCGTCTTTACTATGATTTTGCCGAACCAATAAAAAAACTTGCAAACCACAGATTGCTTGCGATAAATCGTGGCGAAAAAGAAGGATTTTTATCGGTAAAAATTGATATTGACGAAGAAAAAATCACAAACTATCTTTTCAGACGACTTACTCCAAAACACGAATCACCGTCTACAAAGTACGTCAAACTTGCCGCTGAGGACAGTTATAAACGACTCATCGCGCCGTCCATATCAACAGAAATACGCAATATGCTTACGGAAAATGCCGAGGAGGCATCAATAAAGGTATTCAATCAAAATCTTTCGGGACTTTTATTGCAACCGCCTATTAAGGATAAAATCGTTATGGGCTTTGACCCCGGTTACAGAACCGGGTGCAAAGTCGCGGTTGTGGACGAAACAGGCAAAGTCCTTGACACCAACGTTGTTTACTGCACATTACCTAACCACGACAAAGACAAGGCTAAGAAAATTCTTACGGATATGATTTTAGGAAACAACGTAAACTTAATTTCAATCGGTAACGGAACAGCCTCAAAGGAAAGTGAAATATTTATTTCCGACCTTTTAAAAGAAATTGACCGAGAAGTATTTTACATTATGACAAACGAGGCAGGTGCGTCTGTTTACAGTGCGTCAAAGCTTGCAACCGAAGAATTTCCGCAGTATGACGTTGCACTCAGAAGTGCCGTTTCAATAGCAAGACGTGTGCAAGACCCGCTTGCAGAGCTTGTAAAAATTGACCCTAAGTCAATCGGTGTCGGACAGTATCAGCACGATATGAACCAAAAGCGACTTGGTGAGGCACTCGGAGGAGTGGTTGAAAATTGTGTAAACAGTGTCGGTGTCGACCTTAACACCGCCTCTCCGTCACTGCTTGCATATGTTGCCGGAATTAACAAAACCGTTTCAAAAAACATAATCACATATCGCGAAGAAAACGGTAAATTCAATACAAGAAAAGAACTTTTGAAAGTGCCAAAACTCGGTGCAAAAGCATTTGAGCAGTGCGCAGGTTTCTTGCGTATAACAGACGGTGACAACGTCCTTGACAACACCTCCGTCCACCCTGAAAGCTACAAAGCCGCCGCGCAGCTGCTTAAACATATGGGATATACCGAACAAGACGTTCAAGACGGCACAGTTGCGGATTTAAAGCAACGTCTGTCGAAAGAAAATACACATAAATTAGCCGGAGAACTCGGAATAGGTGAAATAACTTTAAAAGACATTGCCGACAGTATTATAAAGAAAGGTCGCGACCCGCGTGAAGAATTGCCGCAACCCGTTTTAAGAAGCGACATTCTCTCAATGGAGGACTTAAAACCGGATATGGTACTGACGGGAACGGTGAGAAACGTTATAGATTTCGGTGCATTTGTCGATATAGGTGTTCATCAAGACGGACTTGTACACATATCGCAAATATGCGACCGATACATCAAGCACCCAACCGACGTACTTTCAGTCGGTGACGTTGTGAAAGTTCGTGTACTTGAAGTTGACGTACCGAAAAAACGTATTTCACTTACTATGAAGGAGGTATGATTATGAACAACATTGCTTTTCCTAAACTCGGTATTTCTCTAAACATTTCACCTGTCGCATTTTCAATAGGCTCAAAGCCTATTTATTGGTATGCGCTTATCATTCTTTCGGGTTTTCTTTTGGGATTATTTTTCGTTTATAAAACTTGTGAAAAGCGTGGTGTGAAAAAAGATAATGTATGGGATATCGCCTTGTTCGGACTTATTTTCGGAATAATAGGCGCAAGAATATATTATGTGCTTTTCGCACTCGATGAATTTGACTCGATAGCCGATATGTTTAAAGTCTGGAACGGCGGACTTGCTATTTACGGTGGTATTATCGGTGCAATAATCTCAACCGTTATATACTGCATGGTTAAAAAGCTGAATATCGCCAAAGTCTTTGACGTATGTGCACCAGGTCTTTTTATCGGTCAAGCAATCGGACGTTTCGGAAACTTTGTAAACGTCGAAGTGTACGGCGGTGAAACAAACAGCCTTTTCGGTATGTCCATAAACGGTGCAACACCTGTTCACCCATTATTTTTATATGAATCGATATGGAATGTTATCGGACTTGTGATACTTCTTCTGATTCGTGACAAAAAAAAGAATGACGGGCAGGTATTTTGTTTCTATATTTTCTGGTATTCATTCGGCAGACTGTTTCTTGAAGGTATGAGAAATCCGAATTATATATTATATGTAATTCCAAATGTTCTCGGCATTTCTCAGCTTGTTGCAATACTGTTTATGATTGCCGCTGTGTCAGCTTTTGTCGTTTTACAGGTTAAAGCGAAGAAAGATAATGAAATTTAAACGGTTGTGTCGTTTTCTGCAACACGAAAGTTGCTCCTTTTATACCACAATATATTGACAAGTTTTATCATATATTGTAAAATAAATACAACAAGCAGTGGTTTATATATAACCGTGTAATCGAAAGGAGCATACATAAATGAACAACATTAAACAACTGAAAACAGATTTTGATAATCTTATAATTGAAAAAAATTATTGTCTTTCCGACCCCGAAGTCGTATCAAAAGCAATAGAACTCGAAAACATACTGAATAACACATTAAAAAAATCGCAGACCTTATAGTCTGCGATTTTTGTTTTTAAATTTGTTATTGAGCATTTTCGCAAAGTGCTGTCATACTGCCAAGCGAATTCCACATAAATACTTTCAAATTTTTTTCTTTGATACTGTTTTCAAAAACAATTTCACTGTTCAAATATTTGCCTTTTTCAACATTGGCAACAGGAACTGTCTTGATTTCAACAAGTTTACCGTCCTTGTCATACAATGCACCTATCAATGAAATGTCATCAACATCTTCATCAACAACCGCATATGTTACCGTAGCAGTCTTATCGTCTTTTCCGCTTACTTTCACTTCTGAAAATTCAAGCGGTTCTTCACCTTGAACAAATTGTGACACTTTAATTCTGTCGATACCGTTCGGAACAGCCCAGTTAGGTGCCGCACCGGCGCGAGTAAATCCGAATTTAACAGCATTTGCCGCGTTTTCTGTAGTATAATCGTCTACTTTTGTTCCGTCAAACCAAAGTGATGCTACACCTGTAGCAGTATTAACCGTCACTTTAACATTCTTAGTGTATGTTTGATTTGCACCGTTGAATATGCTGTCATTTGTGCCGTCACTGTCGCTGTCAAGCCATGTTGCTCCGCCGTCTGTGCTTAGGAACATCTTATAGCCGTTTGTCCAGCCAAGACGAATATTACCGATTTGAAGATATTCAAAGTTACCATCTCTGCCTACTGCACTTCCGAAATACCAATCAACATCATAAGTTACAATAGCATTATCTTTCACGGCAAAAGTCTTTTCTGCACTGTATTCAGCACCTGGCTTTTCAGGATTGTATAAAATACGGTTATTGTCACTGTCTAAAGTAAGTGTCGCCGTATCTGTGCCTGTCTGTGTCCAATCTGTTATATCACTGTCAGTAAACTTACTATCTCCGCCTTTGTTATACAATTCTTCTGTTACACCCGAAACAGTTGTTGACTTACTGTATACAAGATTTTCAATTTTCGGCGAAGCCGTTAAGGTAGCCGAATCACTGTCTTTTTGTGTATACAAACTTAATGTCTTGAATTTAGCACCCTTTAGCGCAAATGTTTTTTGTATTACGCCGTCATCATTTCCCCATGTTCCGTCTGTACCTGTAACCTTTACAGTACAGTTATCATTATCATAATCCAATGTGACTTTTACTTTCCAACGCTTTGAACTACCTTGAATATTGCCTACAACGTTACCGCTGTTTGACCAACCCGAACCTGATGCAGTTACAGCAGTTGCCGCAGAATCGACAGAAGTTTGCGCCATCAAATTTTGAGCCTTTGTAGTATACGGCTGATATACATTCACAATGTTGTTGCCCTCACTGTCAAGAAGTTTCATTCCCATTGTATATTCATGTCCTGTCCAGTTCCAATTTGAACCGTCAACCTTTACACCGCCTGTTGTAAGTCTGTATTCAAGCTCAACCTTACCGCTGTCATAAACTTCAAAATCTTTATGTGCCTCCGCACCGTCAGACGCACCCGTTTGAGAAATCACCGCACTGTTGGCACTTCCTGTAAAGGCAGTGTTTGCATCAGTATTTTCCGATACAAACTCATTGTTACCCGTTGCGTCAAATACATCTATCGGTTTAACTCTTACCACACACTTTGCGGTATATCCGCCGTCTGTTGTAGTCGCGGTTACAACCGTTCTACCGTAGCTTTTACCTGTGATTGTACCGTTGTCCGAAACTGTTGCGATTTCAGGATTTTCCGATGTCCATTCTACAGACTTATCCGTAGCGTCATCAGGCATTACCGTTGCGGTAATTTGTTTTTTGTAACCCATTCCCAAATCAATTAGTTTTTCCGAAATTCTTATGCCCGTAACTGCATTTTGCATAACAGTCACTTCACAAGTATCTGTAAAGTTGCCGTCTTTGGTTGTTGCCGTTATAGTTGCAGTTCCGGCTGAAATACCTTTCACAACACCGTTTGTAACAGTTGCCACGTTTGTATCGGACGAAGTCCAAGTTATACCTTTTCTTGTCGCATTTTCGGGTGTGATAATCGCATTGATTGTTTCTGTCTTGCCTTTTTCAACTTCTATTGACTTTTTCTCCAAAGTCATTCCCGTAACCGCTACTTGCTCCGGTGCCGAATATGTCACCTTTGTATAAGGTACTGCCGGTGCAAGATAGTTAAGTGTATTGCCGCTTTCGTCTGTTGCAAGTGCCACAGAACCTATATAATAGCTTGCGTGTGTCGGTTGGTTATATCCGACATTCTGCCACGCAACCGACAATCTGTATTGGCAGTCGTGCATTAATGTTGTAATTCTGTAATCTGTAGGCATTGTAGATGTATATATTCTCAAATATGCCTGATCCGTTGCCGAGCCTTTGTTTACCGGCATTATAATTTCTTCACGCCAGTCGCCCCAAATATCGGCAACAAGTGAAGGATTTCTCTTTGAGTAGTTGTTTGTAGAACCGCCTGTAAGTGTGTATCCGTCTGACGGACCGTAAAATCTCTTTGTTGTACCTGTTGCGGCATAATATTTTTGGATAATGTTTGCGTCAAGCAACTCACGGCTCAAATCGCCGTCCCAATATACAAGGAAATTATCAAAGGTACCGCTTCCCGCACCAGCCGGTTTTGCGGCAACATCATCACCGTTTAAGTCGTGAGCATTCGCAATTCCGCTGCTCCAACCTATCGCCAATGCATTTGAATGTTCCTTTGCGTAGCTATCATCAATGTTATCCATAACACCACGTCCGTTATCACTTGATGTAGTCAGTTTTCCGGAACCCCAAAAATGCTTTCCTGTGCTTGCGACTCTTAAATCTTCGGCATACTTTTTAAATTCCTCCTCTTTTACCGAAAATACTTCTTGAGTGCCGTCATTATTAAAGTCGCTCATATGCATTGCGTCACCGTGTCCAAGACCTGTATTTCCGAGAACTGTTTTACCGTCATCATCAAGTGCGGCACTTCCGTAAACAATTTCGTCCTTGCCGTCATTGTCAATATCGCCTACAGAAAGATTATGATTTCCTTGTCCGTACAGTGTCGTTGAACTTGCACTCTTCTTACCTTTATGCTCCCACTGCATTGTAAGTTCAGTACCGTCCCATGTATATGCACGAATTACAGAGTCGTGATAATAACCTCTGCACATAACGATACTCGGATGAATACCGTCAAGATAAGCCACTGCCGCAAGGTATCTTTCACTTCTGTTATACTTTGCCTTGCCGTCGCCCCAATATTGATCTTCTGCCGCATCATACGGAATATAGTCCGTTGTATAAAGTGCGGCACCTGTTTCGCCGTCAAATATGGTTAAATACTGCGTAAACGGATTTTTACCCTTTAATCTTCCGCTTGTGCCTATATATGATTTTGTATTGTCGGTATTTCTGATTTCGTCAGTATCACCGACTTCCGTAACGTAATGACCTGTGCCGTCAACCGTACCGGGTGCTGTTTTCATTGCCACTTCTGACTTTCCGTCACCGTCAAAGTCATACACCAAGAATTGCGTATAGTGTGCACCTGATGTAACATTTTTACCCAAATCAATACGCCACATATAACCGTCATTGTTCGGATCAATCTTATATGCGTCAATATATGCATTACCTGTAAAATCCGCACCGGCACTGTCTTTTGAGTCTGTCGGGTCCCACTTTAATACAATTTCATAATCGCCGTCACCGTCAAGATCGCCGACAGACGCGTCATTCGCACCGCCTTCGTGGCTTTTGTCAACATTGTAATAATTTGAAATCTTGCCGTCACCCATTCTTTCTACCGGATCAGGACGTGAAATAGGAATATCTACATATGTAAATGAATTTTTCTCACTGTTTCCATTTCCGACCTCATTTGACTTTGCACAGTTGTTGTTTGAAGTAGGTGTAACTTCAGTTTCCTTAGACGCGTCCTCACCCGCTTTTACAACCTTGTATTTATCCGATGCAGTACCCGATGTATCAATCCAGTTTGTAGCGTCATGTACACCTGTTGTATGTATTTTTGTACCGTTTTTATAAATATCGAATGCTTGATTTTCAAGACTTTCGTCACCAAGCAATCTCCAACTCAAATATACACCGTTAACTGCCTGACCTCGTGTATCTGCCGTTGTCTTAACAGCAATCAATCCACGATTAAGCTTTTCCATTTGACGTGCGTTTGTTTGATATTGCGGAGTTTTAACTTCCGCGGCGTTTGCCGGTAAGGCAAAACTGCCCATTGTGGCGGTCATTGCAACTGCAACCGCCGCACTTATCACTTTTCTGTTCATTATTAAATCTCTCCCTCAAAAATAATTATAATAATATTTTATAACTTTTTTCGAAATTTCTCAATATAAAAAACAGTCATATTATTTTTAAAGTCACAAATTTTTGCATTGTTTTTTGTGCAATTTCACCTATTTTCTATTTCAACACCTGTATAATATGTTTTTAAAATTTCCTTATATGTCTTTCCCTGCCTCGCAAGGTAATCTGCACCATACTGGCTCATACCGACGCCGTGACCGAACCCTTTTACGCTCATTTTTATATCGCCGTTTTCTTGCGATATTTCAACATTTGTGGAACGCAGTGAAAATATATTTCTAAATTCTGTTCCTTTTATATTTACTCCGCCTACATCAAGTGTTACAATACCGCCTGCATTTGAGCGGTTAATGTTCGATACAAGTCCATTATTCCAATCCACACCGTCAATTTTTTCTTCCGCAATATTTTTAAATTCCTGTTCACTCAATGTCAATTCACTGTGATACTTTGGCGATTCTTCATCTCCCGCACTTGCGACACTTTGCAAATACGGCACGTCCGCCCCCCAAACGTCAACTGCCGATTCCGTTATCCCCGACGAAGTTGAATGAAATACCGCCGATATTATTTCATCGTTGTACGTCATTATCTGTCCTGTAGTTTCGTCAACCGCTGTGCTTATTTTGTTCCAATTTTCATCGGCACCGGCACCCCAGCTTTCTCTCCGCTTATCCTCCGAAATATACGCCTGACAGTGCGTTGAATCGGTGCATATCACCGCACCGTTGTGACTTTCGGCAATGTTGCCTTTGTCTTTTTCGGCAATATGTGAGTACAGATAAGTTCTTGCCGCAACGGCTTGTGCCTTTAATGCCTCTTCCTCAAAATCGGCAGGCATTTCCGCCGCCACTACGCATTTTAAATATTCATTAATATCCATATCTTTAACACAGTCTTCTTCCGACACATACACACTTACCGTTCCGCTCTCAATCGGACTTTGTCCTTCTCCACTGCCACCGATTAACCAAACTATCGCAAGCGGCAAAAGCAACGTAATAAAAATGATTATAACAACTACTAAAAGTATTTTTTTCACACCCAAATCCCCTTTTTAGTTTATGTATATGGAAGCAGGCACAAAAAAAGAACTTCCCGTTCGGGAAGTTCTTTTAAGTTGATTATTGTTCATTGATGTGTGTATCATTTGCCTGGTTGAAGTCTGTACTTCCGCCTGCAATCTTCGACACACTGTCAAGGATATATGAACCAATCTTATCAGCAAGATACTGTTTATAGTGGTTGTGGTCACCATACCAGCTCTTTACAAGTTCAACTTGTGATGTAAAGCTTGTTCCGTTTTCAGCGTTATAAGCTGCAACATCTTCAGCTGTTAGACTATTAAAGTAATCTTCAAAATAGTAACCCAATTCAATAATGTTCAAATTATGTGATTGAGCAATCTTTCTTAAATCACCGTTATAAGCACCTGTACCACGATTTACTGTAAACTTACCTGTTGATGCATTATACGGATACTGTGAACTACTGAATCCAAGCGGTGTAGCTGTAACAATTACAGGAATAGCACCACGTTGAATAATACCTTCTACATAGTAGTTATTAAGCAATGTGTAGTATGATGCAGATTCACCTGCCTCTTTTGAGTTGATACCCATATTAACAGTTACATAGTCACCAGGGCAAACGCTCAACAGAACTGTCTCAACTCTGCCTTGGTTATAGAAGTTTACAGAATCACGTCCTGCCATACCGTTATTGCTGAATGATGAGAATGTATCAGGAACTGCTACACCATTACCTACACGGTTACCCCATGAAATGTTACCTGATGCATTATTATTTGTTGTTGAGTCACCGATAGCATATACTGCCGGTTTAGCAAGTGCTGCCTTAGCTGCAGCTTGTGTAATTGTCAAATCTGACAATGTTGAACCGCTTTCAAATGTAAGGTCAAGTACACCGTCGCAAACTGCTACATTAAATTGTGTACCTGTCTTTGTAATTCCTGTTGTTGCCGCAACTCCTTCAACTACTTCAGAAGTCATTGTTGCAGATGAAGTTGTAACCTTAACAACATAGTTACCGTTAGGAACTTTAGCCTTAAATCTGTATGCCGCAGTACCCTTTACATCTGATTCTTCACTTGTTACTACTGATGTATCATCAAAACCGTAACCAATTTTATCTGAATATGCGTCAGCTGCTGTTACCTTTGTAAAGCTGTCGTCTGACGGATCATTACTTCCGAATGCAAATGACAAACCGTGTACATTAACCTTAACTCTTGATGTCAAAGTTTCGTCACCTACAGTTGCAACCGCCTTAACATAAAGAACCTTTGATACTGCACCTGCCTGAACTGTCAAAACGCCTGTTGTTGCATCGAATGTAATTCCCTTCGCATTTGTCACCGGTGTGCCTGCAGCATCAACAAGTGATAGAGTTACGTTTGCACCCTCAACAGGTTGACCTGCCTTGTCTCTTACTTCTGCCGCGAAGTTACCTGTTACGGCATCAGAGCCCTCAAACGGAATTGTTATGCTTGAAGACGACTTTGTAAATGCGATTGCATTACCTGTTGTTGATAGAGAAATTTCTTTTTCAACTCTCTTTGAACCGTAAGTTGCAACTACTGTAACAGTTCCGGCAGCCGCCTCGTCTGTTACTGTCAAAGTTGCTGTCTGAGCATCCTTGCTTGCAATGCTTACACCTGTGTATTCATCAGCAAGTGACCAAGTAACGGCACCTGAGATATTATATCCGTCTGTATCCTTAACTATAGCAGTTAATTCTGCTGTTGCACTGTTTGCACCTGTTTCAGGAACCTGGATAGTTTCTGCCTCAGTATTTACAGTCATTGTTGAGGCTGTAGGTGTGTAAATTTTGAAGCTTGCCAAATCTACAGGATATGTACCTTGGAAACAGAAATATTTCTGTGTTTCTGTATATGTAGAACTCATAGCTTCAGCTGTTGTTTCGCCTACAAGAGTACCTGCGTCATTATATACCTTAACCCAGTAAGTTCCTACGCTTTCATCTGCAGAAACAATTACTCTGTACCAATCTTCACTGTTGACACCTGGAATTGACTGAGTGCCAACCGTCAAAGCACCACTTCCGTATGATACTGTCCAGTTAGGATTATTAGTTGCATTATTCGGTGTATTACCGTAGTGACCGAATGCCATTGCACCGCCTGTAAATCTAACCTTCATATCAACGATATATTGTGACGCTTGTTCTGCAAGTTGATATACACCGACAGTTGAACCGCCGCCACCGTTTGATGCAAATTGAAGATACTTTGTATTATCTTCATCCTTCTTAAGTGTTAGAGTTCTTACACCGTTTGAACCGTATATTGACCAGCCGTTAAGAACAAGATCCTTTGAATTGATTGTATTTGATGTAGCTGTGTATCCTACAAGAGAATCGTCATATGAACTCATGTTTTCAGGATAACCGGCATCCGGAGCTATATTAGTTGAACCGCTCGCACCGATTACGGCAAACGGAGTAGATATTTCAAATGATTCATCAAGATATGTTACCTTTGCAGTAACCTTACCGAACCAGTTTGAAACACCGTTTCTTACATTGAAGTAAGCAGTGGTATTTCCGTTAGGGCTTTCACCGTCAGTACCCTCACCTGTACCTTCTGCCTTTGTAAGTGAAATATAGCCGTCTTCTTTATCAAGACCTGTAACTGTCCATTCTACATTAAGACCTTCCTTGTTTGTTAGGTCGCCGCCATATATACCTGTTGCCTTAATTGCAATAGGCTTATGTACAGGCTCGCCTTCATTAGGCTGGTTAATTGTAGTATTAAGTTCAGAAGCAAATTCAACTTTTGATAGAGTTTCTTCTGCCTTTTGACCAAACTCATCATACTTATCTGTTGTACGAACAACAATGTTATCCAACTTCATAACACTCTGATAACGTCCTGACAAGAATAAGATACCTGTAATCTTATCATTAACGCCGTTTGTAGGAACAATCAACTTGTCTACAACCTTTTCACCGCTCTTATCTGTGATATTGACAGTTGCCAAGCCTTCGTTCTTGTCAACCAATATTGTATAGTGGTACCAAGCTGCGTCTGTAAGAGTTACGGTTGCCGCGTCAACGTCATTAATCTTACAGTTATTAGAATTACCTGCCATATTTATCTTGAAGATATAATTTGAAGTCATACCTGTGTTTGCAGTCGGCATAGTTCCTGATGCTACAACAAATTGTACATCATCTTTGCTTGACTTAGTTAATGCAAGGTCAAATTCTACCGCATACTTATTTTGAGAAGACAAATCAACATCAAATGCCGATGTTGCACTTCTTGTATTCTTATCTGCGTCAGTGTACTGTGCATATTTAGTATTATCTGTACCCAAAGTAATACCGTCTGCATAGTTTGCTGATGCCCAAATATTCTTTAATGCAGATGTATCTGCTACATCTTCATAGTCCTGAGTATATATCTCTGTATATTCTCTCGGTACTTCTGTAGGCTTAACTGTCGGTGTTGCAGTAGGCTCAGCCGTCGGTGTTGTTTCCGGCTGGCTTGTAGGTGCAGTCGGCTTTACAGTAGGTGCAGGATCAACAGTACCTTCAACACTTGTTGTTGCAAATAAAGGTGTCATTGTCTTTATATCATCCCAAACCATAATTTTAGCTGCTTTACCTTGTAAATCGTAAGCAACTTCACCGCTACCGTTTTCAAGTGTAACATTTTCCTTTAGTTCTACGCCTGCTAAAGTTTTGTTATCGTAATACTTTGAAATTACGATTGTTACTTTGTCAGCTTTAGCATTTGTAATTTTGATTTTTTGGTCTTCGTAAACAACTCCTGTTGCCTCCGGAGTTGCAGCTGTAGCAGGTTCGTCTGTAGACTCAACTTCAGTTGTCGCTGTTGCAACAGGTTCACCTGTTGTCGTAACTCCAGCCGTTGTACTCGGTGAAACAGTCGCAGTAACTTCTTCACCGGAATTTTGTTCACCCTCTGCACTTGCTGATAAAGGCAAGGCAGTGAACGCACTTGCAATCATTGATACAGAAAGTATCGCAGACAGCAATTTTTTTCTTTTCTCCATTTTCTTTTCTCCTCTCTCTTAGCTTGATGATCGCTAATCATTAATAACATAATTATACTATAACAATTAAATTTTGTACAGTCCTTTTT
>PPYF01462727.1_pt1 | contig 26397 bp, 25 predicted proteins | sample 1559871 | NCBI WGS metagenome assembly PPYF01 (sample SAMN08240021, study PRJNA423297) | Human gut metagenome, whole genome shotgun sequencing project. | reverse complement strand
AAGAACTCGATTATCCCCTCTTGGAGGGACTATTTGATTAATATTAACTTCGTCCCAATTTTAACGGGACACTAATGAGCCAGGTTGACAATCTTCTTTAAACCCTTCATATAACGAATCACGGTATTTTGCTGGCAGTTGCGTGTCGTCTTGAGGTAAATCTCGAAATTTCGCACGAATTCACCATTTAACTCGGTGAGGTTCATATCCTCTTTTCCATATTGTTTCTGGATGAAATGGCCGAGGTATTTACAACAGTTGTCGAAGCGGCTAACAGTAATTTGCACATAGTCAATACCAATCAGCCTGCGGCAATCATTGTTGTGCTTCCGGAAAACATTCAGAAGCGTGTAACGGCCCTCCTCGCAACTATAGAGTTTATCCATAATCAGGCGGGCTGTGTAGATAGTGCCTTCTGCCTCCAACTCCCGCTGAATAGTTAGCACCCGCAGTTTGAGCATGCGGATATATTCGTTCAGTTCAGCCGCGGCTTTGGTGCGCCCCATCGAACACTCCTTAGCCTGGGACCAAAGATTGAGCGCCACGCTACGCCGAATTTGCAATTCGACGCTAATACTATTCACGGTAATGCGAAGCCGAATGGGGGCTTCGCCGTTTTTTAAGAGTTTTGTCTTTTTGATGAAGAACAAAACGCTGAAAGATGCTCGTTTCATAACTTTAATTTACTGGTTAAAATTACGAAATCACGCCCTCTGAATCAAGTGGCAAAATATTGTGAATCAGTGCAAAATACGCCAAACTGTGGGCCTAAATCCGAGATCGAAAAAAGTCCCACGATTTTCACTTGCAAATATGCTCTGAAACCCTACTTTTTGCCTCTGCAAGAAAAAGATAAATCCCTGAATTCGTTTGAAATTCAGGGACTTGCCTTGTTTTACTTGTTTCTTAAGTGGTACCACCAGGAATCGTGCTAAATTCACAAGTGGCTGTATATCATCACTTTTCAGAAACATCAAAAGAGTAATCTCCTCCTATTGCTCCACCGTTGGACTTCTGCGTTTTGCGCAAGGTTGCGTAAAAGTTTCCAAATGCAAAGGTAATGAATTACTTTGATAAATTAGTATGCTTGGGGTGGTTTATTGATGAATATAGAAATAAAAGAGAAAATATAGGTCGTGTAAAGGATATCCAATATTAGATAATGCTTTTTACGATTGGGTAGATACAGGCTGCTTAAGTTTTATCCATAAACAAAGCATAGAGGGTTCTTTGACTTTTGTTAGACATATATCTGCATCATTTAATATTAGAATTCTATTCCAATTGCCTGTCTGTATTTGGGGAATTTCCAATTCTCTATTGAATAAAGTGAATGTTGCTCCCAAATTATTAAAAACATATACGAGCCTATTAACAATTATCTCTATTTCTTGAATTAGTAAAAGTTGGTTTGCCTTTTTATTTTTCACAAGCATTATTACAGTTTCATCTTTTGACGTTCGTTCCAACATATAATTGAAATATCCAAAATATATGTGAGATGCGCCCAAATGTGTCAAGGTATATGGAGGAATCGTTTCTGTCTTTGTAACAATTCTTCGTTGGTAATCACCACAAATTTCATCAAAGTATTCAGAAGCAGATTTTTGATTATTCTTTATAGCTTCATCAAATACTTTTATAAATTCGTCTATTGAATATATTTGAGTTTCAATATTAAAGAGCTTATATAACGTTTTACTTTTTTTGAGTATACCCGCATCGTCACTTACAAAACAATCACAATATCCGCCAAAGAAGCTATGCATGCAGTCTGTTTGCATATTACGGAGCTTAACTTTTTTTCGAGTTTCCTTACTAACTCCAAGTAAATCAAGGAGCATATAGGATACATAATATACAATAGTCGCGTCAGATGAATTAAAGCCAAATTGGTTTATGACAGCTTTAATCGTTTCTATAAAAGATAATCCTAATGGGGCTGCTTCCAATTGATCGTTGAAAACATTCTCATTGTCCGAAGTTATTAATGTTGGGTTGTAATTTTTGACAGCATTATCCCTGATGTTTTTATATGAATTTTGGTCCTTGTAAAAATTATCCTTTACAAACTTCACGAATGAGATAAGATTCCCTTTATCTATTGTTAGTTCTTTTGAGTGTATTGGAGTCCTTTTCTTTAACCAATCAAACTCCAATTCTCCTCTTAAATCTTTGATGGCTATGTCTATTGTATTATTAATGGCATCACATTGTTCTTCTGTAATCTGTGACAAATCAAGATTGTAAAGCCAAGAAAAATCATCCGCTTTTGCTGCATTACTAAATGCGGAACGTGGTGACTCTTTTGTTACACCAATATTAGGATATTCATAAAAAATATGATTACCATCCACAATAGATTGCATGAAATCCATCTCATCATACTTAATATCAGTCGTATCCTGCTGAAGATCGAATAAATGAGCATTTGAATACGTGAAAATAAACTCGTCACGATGTGACAGTATTTTCTCACGCAAAACAAGATATTTTTCTTCTTGCGATTTGAACAGATGACTAAAAAGTTGTTTGTCAAAGTATATAGTAACCATGTGTGTTGAAATTATTTATCTTTAAATCTTTTGATTTCTTTATCAAAATCACTTTCCAATAGCTCCATTTCACGTTTGCGATAGATTTCAAACTCCTTTTCTGCTTTTTCAATCGCCTGCTTATGCGAAATGTTCCCTTTACCAATCAGAACTTTCCGTTTATGGGCAATAATTTGGTTATCCAGTGCTTCTATCCAGTCTTTCATTGTCATAGGATTCATTTCCAATGCTTGGAACTCTGCAAAATCCAAGAAACCTGAAACAAGCAGATTCAGACGTTGGAGTTCAATCTCAGACAAATAATTCTTGGCAATCTTCACATCATCTTTGGTCACATAATTACCCTTGAAGTTGGTCATTCCGACAAAAGGCTTTTCATTATCCACTCGATTGTATATGACTTCAGCAGCCGTATTTTCGTGAACGGCATAATGCAGCTTGTTCTGCACTGTGGCAAAGAATATTTTTGTCATCTCGTCACGAGGGTCATAGTCCGTGGCAGTTGCATAAATATCCGTAACCTGTTGATAGAAGTTGCGTTCGCTACTACGAATATCCCTGATGCGTTGCAGCAACTCACGGAAATACCGATTACCGCCTTGCTTTAACCGCTCATCATCCATAGCAAATCCCTTTTGGATATATTCGTGAAGCCGTTGGGTTGCCCAGCGGCGGAAACGAGTAGCTACCTGCGATTGGACACGATACCCCAACGCTATAATCATGTCAAGATTATAATGGTCGATGTTACGTTTTACCTGACGATTACCCTCTTGCCGAACTAACAAGAATTTCTTGTTAGTTGCCTCTATTGTCAGTTCGCCATCTTTATATATGTTGTCCACATGTTGGCTGATATTCTGTTGTGTAGTACAATATATATCCGCCAACTGATTTTGTGTCAGCCATAAATCTTCATCGGCAAAACGCACCGACACACGAGTTATCTCGTTATCGTCCTGATAGAGTATTATGTTATTTTCTTGCATTTTCTTATCTATATTTGGTCACATTCCAAATCAAACTCTCTTCTTAGCAACTTAAAGAAAACAGAATTTCTATCTGAAGCCAACTGGTAAATATCCTCATAGGAATACAGTTCTATGCGAATTCCTATTTTGTGCCTTGGATCTCCATCTATAAAGAAAGCATCATCACAATAAAAAGAATTTTCAAGGAATGGGATAGATTCGTACCTTCCACTTGCTTGGGGCGAAGATAATTCTTTCTTTATGTCTGATTTTCTGGCTAAAATAATTCCATGATATTGTATGTTATCCACATTTACATCCCAATTCAATACTTTTGTAGGATTATTGTAGAAATCATTCGCATATCTTTTTACTTGCGCCACCATACCCTCATGAATGTTTCCTGCATTATGTGCCTTTGTTGTTGATTTCAATTCCAAAATCAGAATTTGTTTGGTTTTTTCTGGTGCATCTGCCCAAATGTAAATGTCTGACTGGGCTTGACCAGACTTTGTACTTTTGGCTTTAAAGTTATTTGAAAATATAGTAAACCTATCATCTAAAATCCAAAGATTGTGCAGATGATTTATGTCTGAAGAATTGTTTAACGTGGCACCTCGTTTCAAAAACAGTTCGTGAATAGTTGCTTCTAATTCAGGTTTGTTATCGCCTTCTTCTTCATATTTATTGATTAAAGTCTTCAAACGCCGTAGGACACTTTCACGGTGTTTAACATAAACTTGCAGACTAGAATTCAACAACTTTTGGCAATCTTCGGAATCACTAAACGAATTGTCCTCATCTTGCTCTTCATCTTTGTCTATTTGTGTCCAAAAAGCCTTTTCAATCCGTCCTTTCTCATTAATTGCCGATTTTACTATATCGCTTTCTTTTACGACATTCTTTTCCTCTGCAATCCGTCCTTCATTTACAAATAAATCCAATGACGGATACCGTGATTTGAAATTCTTTAGATTGCGTTGTGTTTCTTTGCGATTCTGTTCAATAACTTTCTTGAATTTATTATCAAGGATTTCATTGATCTTATTCTGGATGCATATAATATCATCACATGACACATCTATTCTTTCTCCTTTTGTGTCTACATACTCATCAAAAAAGATAGATGTTAAATACAAAGTATAACCCTCACTATTGTCAATAGAGTAACTTAAATGCCCGTTGGATAAACTGGCTCTTAAATTCCTAGCAAAGCATATTATAGGATTGTCACCATGCATTGGCTTATTATTTTTAATCAGCCATAATATGAAAGAGTATTTATTGTCATCCGATAGTGTTAATTCAAAGGACTCTTTTTGAGTCTCAGCTTCTATACTATCTTTCTTTATAGTAAAACAGTCTCCATTCAAAGAAATATTTATAACTAACGCCTCATTGCTAATTATAAAAGGAAAGAAGGTTTCTATGAACCATTGTTTAAACAATTCAGAATTAGGATAATTCTTAAAGAAAGTCTTAGCTCTTCCTAATGCCAGTTGCTTGTTTATTAAAATTGTTAATTTTGTATAGGTGCTGTTTTTAACTTCCACTTCCTCATATGCGGAGAAACTAAAAAGCCCCTCAGATGTACTAGGATATGGTATCGTTTTTTTTCTATATTTGCCAGTCTCATCTTTATATACAGTTTCATATTCTGCAGAATCTGCAAAATAAACAATAGCTAAACGACCTTGTCCCAAAGGATGGAAGTTGAGTTTTTCTTTTTCCGAATTCTTTTTATCTAATTCTTCAAAATACTTTCGGTTCTTTTCATTAAATCCTTCTCCATTGTCAGTGAGTTCTATTTTACATTGGATCTCATCAAATACAACATTTAAATTTAATTCAGGAACATAGTCTTTCTCCTTACTTTCCCGAATTAACACAGCATGTATAGCATTTGAAATAATCTCACGCAACAAGAGGAAGAACTTCTCACGGCTGTTCTTGTATTCCTTTTCTGCTCTATATTGTACATTCGACTTTTGTTCCATATTAATCTTTTTAATTATTCATTTCAGCAAGTAATTCATTTATAGATCTGCCGTTATATTTAAATATATCAAGCACATCCTTTTCAACGATTGGATTTTTATGTATATTTTCTATTAGGCCTCTTATGGTATCATCATAAAATTCTTGTAATGAAAATCCGTTTGTTGTATGCCCAGCTTTTTTCCCATTACATTTCTCAACAGCATATTTCCTCTTGTCTGCTAAATTCACAAAATATGGGTTATTAGGTTTCTTGTATACTAATATATCATCTAAAATTTGCACCTCATAGTTATATATAAAGCCATCTTCACAATTCACACTAAATGTAATGTTATTATCTTTTTTGATTAGTTGAACGATTTTGTACTCTTGCAATAGTCTTATAATTTCAAAAGTTCTTTTTAATTCTAATTTGTAGAAATTTGACTGTGGATTATGATGCGATGAAGGATTTAGTGACTGTGTTCTATGTATATCCAGTTCGTCTAACAAGTCTATATCAAAACCTATCTTCGTGTACATTTCTTTGGCTTTTATAATACATTCTCCAATCATTAAGCCATCAACATTAACCAGTTCATTATTCTCATTTTTAAGAGTATATGCTTTGAATTGTTCTTTAAATATTTCTTCGAGTGCTTGGCGTTGATTATTACCACAAGCATTATAATCTATTGGATAATTTTCTCCTCTAAAATATGCATATGCTTTTGATAACGGAGATTGATATGTAACAACTTTGGGCACTTTTTTATCTCCGTTTTCGGTCTCATACATTTCTAATATTCTCCAATTACGTTTTTGTTCGTTCTCTGGTAAATGTTTCAATACAGAATCAAAGAACACTCTATCGTGTGTTAAAATAATTAACTGATAACGCGAAGCGTAATTTTTTAGTATAATTTTCAATAAGGCGGAACGATTGCCAAGGTCGAGACTAAGGAGTAAATCGTCTAATACCATAATTTTAGGAGCATCATCTATATAACGTTCTTTTAAAATTGCAAATCTAATGGCTATTGCAATAGCAGACAAACGAGCTTCATTCAAATATGAATGTGGCCTTTCAATCTTATTTGATGTAATTCCGCCAACATTAGGTAACTCTACTATTAGTTCTATTTCTGGTGCTTTTGTTGCTCTTGTTCGCCCGTGAGGTTTTCCATCATTCCCGTATTTAAAATCATTATAAATGGCAGGTGTATATCTAAATCTTATTGTGAAATCTTCTTTAAAATCTTCATGAAGACTTCTATTAGCTTCACCGGTAATTAATTGTAGATAATCTCGCAAATGCTGATTAAAATCTGCAACATGTCCTTGAAATATGCCATAATTAGGATCCGTTATTGTAGTGTAGGGTTGCATACCCTCCTTTATATATCTCCACCACTCTAACGAGTTACGTGAAATATTACGCCCCGATATAGTATTTAACTCTTGGTCAAAGTCAATGAACTCTAAAAGGTTCTTTTCAAAATACGAAAATAGTTTAATTGTACTTTTATTTGTTGCAAGGTACATGTTGTACACGACCTTGTAGTTGATTAACTCACTTGAAAGAGCCATCAACTTAATATCATGATTGGTTTGAGTGTTAACTACATTATTTGATATCTCAGCATTAATATTAGCATATCTTTCATACTCCAAATGTTCAAGAGTTATTGAAACTCCAGATTTATCACCATCTTGTGCATATCGATTTTTTATGCTTTCTTCACTCTGAGATATTGGGAGAAAATACTTCTGAACACTTGCTACGTTTGGTTTTAGCGTACTATGCAGGAAACAATGTAATGCCCAATAAATAGAACTTTTACCGCTGCCATTTTCTCCATAGATAAGAGTATGTTTCTTATCTAATTTTAGATTTTGTTCGCCAAAGAAGAACTTAAAATTATTGAGTTTAATATTTTTAATCTTATACATATTCTCTTTTTTTAGATATTAATTATTGGAGCTAATAATGATTCCAATTTTATAGACATATATTTTAGATTATTCCTTATATCGTTATCCATACTTCTGAGTTTAGTGAAAGTATCTAGTATAATTTGCACGACACTCTCAGTATTAGCATTTATGATCTGGAAATCACGTAAAACTGAATCAACAAAAGATATATTTTCCTGAGCAAATTCATCACTAAAATATAATTCATATATTAATGCATCTATAACATTCTCAAATTGACGAGCCATTACATCATTGTCTACATATTGATCTATAATGATATCAGAAGGCAAAGATTTGATTATTAGAACATAATCTACAATTCTAATAATTGCTTCTTGCATTTTAGTAGAAGGGAAAATAATGGGTATAGAGTTTAGAACTTTTGCTGTAATATTTGTGTTTGTACTTGTTTGTTTTATAAAGAAATTTACTAATGAAGAATTTAAAACGCCCAACAAATATTTGATATTTATTGAATTATCATTGGCTATGTAATTTGTGGAATTTGCACAATACATATGCCCATTTATAAGTGTCGAAATTATCCTGACTTTAGAGTCTACTCCTGTTATACGCTGAAGAACTATTCTAGGATTAGACACTTCCTGTTCCCTTTTAGAGGATAATCCTGGCTTATTTTGATCGTTAATGTATATGACATTTCCTTGTGACGGAGTATCTGTAATATAATATCTCTGTATTTGAGCACCAGTAATTACTCTTGTACCTAAACCTATATTATTAAATTTGCTTTTATATTTAGTCATATCAATTTCACCAGCAGATGCTATAATATGATATTGGCCTTTCTGTTTTATATCTTTAAGAATCGAAAATTTTTCATTACTACTTATTGGAATAATAAAATCTTCTGGATACATCTCTATTATTTCTTTAATAGTAATATTCAATTTATGTTTAACTTGCATAAATCGGGAATGCCATACATTAATGGGAATAGTTTTATATGCGTCCGGTTGATTATTTCTTCTTAACGTACAAATACATACACTCATCTTCGCTGATTCAAAAACTCTAAGATTTTTATTATCTCTTTCTGGAAATGAATCAATAGATAGTATATCTGTTTGTGCAAAGAATAATTTTCTATTTCCTAATGCACTATCTTCAGCTAAAATAGAATTTTGGGTAATCATAGAAACAATTCCATTATCTCTGGCAATATTTATAGCTAGAGGATAAAAAAATTGAAACATATTTAGTCTACCTCCTTTCGCATATTCATAATGCCTTGATAACTTTAATGCGGTTTGCATACTCAAGTCAAGGTCTCTGAGTTCATTGTAAGGTGGATTGCCAATCGTTATATCAAATCCTGTGAATAAACCATTTTTATCAAATAATTGGGGAAATTCAAAACGCCATTCGAAAGCATCAACATATAACTTATTTTTCTGAATATCTTCTTGTTCTTTTTCAAGGATATTCAGTTTTTCTTTTAACTTTTTCAACTCTGCCTTTTCAGCCTTTGTGCGCTCCCCAAATAATGTGGGACCTTCAAGCATAATAACTTTCCCCCTTAGCTTTGCTAGTTTTTCCTTAAACTGATTGCTAAGTTCTGTCTTGAACGCACGTTTGATACCCTCAATCGTTTGACGAAAGAGTTCCTTTGTCTGATGATTAGAGGTATTAGTATACTCACTTACCAGCTCTTTATATTTGGCAAGTGTCATCTTTTCATTTTCTTTTTTACCCTTGTTGTACTCAACAAATACATTCTCGATAGGGGCATCTATAGGGTAACGACTCAATAGCGAGTTGCCACAGGTGATTTTATAATCCAAGTTTGGAAGAGGCTGTGGTTCTTCTGCATCGACTACCAATGCCAACCAGAAACGCAAACGAGCTATATCAACGGCCCCCTGCTCGATATCAACACCAAAAATATTATTTTGGATAATATCTCGTTTTGTTTGAGTTGAATTAAAGTTGCCATGAGGCTCTGCATGTGAATGCAAATGATGTATTGCGTGATACAATACATAAAGGATACCCATAGGAAATGCCCCCGAACCTATGGCTGGGTCACACACTTTAACCTCTTTGAGCAACCGGGTAAATCGTATCGCTATGTTCTTGTTTTGGAGTATAGGATTCACTATGCCATCATTTATAAGTTGTTCAATTGCTTCAGCATATTGCTCTGATGGTTCGTGGGTTTTGAGGTATTGTATCACACTCTGGCGACACATATATTGTACAATCTCCTTGGGAGTATAGAATGCCCCCTTGTCTTTATTGTCCTCCAAAAGATTTTCAAAAATATGCCCCAGCATTTCAGGGTCGATGCCGACTTCGCTATCTTCGGGATCATTTTCATCAATAGTGAAATTGTATATGGCGAAGAAGTCCATTAATTCCTTGAAGTAGGAATATGGAAAATCAATGGTTAGGTTATCTATATTGTCAGGTTCAAAAAGACCTCCGTTAAGATATGGAATCCCCTCAAACTCCGTTAGAAGCGATATATTCCATCCTTTTTTTATAAATAATGCTTCACGCTCCTCTGGTTTGGTATTTAAAACGCCAAAGAACAATGGCTCCAAAACATCGCTTAACAATCTATTGTTATCAAGATATTTTTCTACAAGTTTGGCAAAATAATTTTTATCTCCATTTTCCCATTTGGTGCTTGATGCAGGCACACCCATCCAACCCTTCTTTTGCAAGAATTGCAAGAATACCAAACGACCTAATAGTTTCTTGACATAATCACGGTGTTGTTTTGTATTTGTAAGTGTGTCAACAAATCTCTTGTATTGAGTTTTGTAACCATTAAAGAAATCTTTGTTGAGACGCTCAACAGAGAATGCTTCCGTTACATCATCTAAATATACTGAGCCTCTCTTATTCTTATTAATCAGTTCTATCAATCGATTAGCAGCTGTCGTGCATGGTTCACTTTCGCCTAACAAGAAAGTATATCTTTTGGGAGCTGTTTCTTTGATGCTTAAATTCCCTTCGGAATCAAAGACTGTTTGTTTAGAAACAAATGTCAAACGATATTCTGTTTGGATACCAGAATAATATAAGACAAGTGCTCCATTTATAATATCTTGGTCAACATATTTAGCCGCAATTTCTCGTAAGCCTTTTCGGTTACGAGAAATATGTATATTGTCAGCAACCTCAAACTTGAATAACCCTAATGAGCGTCCATCATTTAAATGTATCACTCCAATTTGGCCTCCATTTTTTACAAGATTATTATCAACGGACGTTTCTTTTGCCAGATAGTCAATCTTTGGGAACATCTGGGCAAGAATGTTTTTCCATTCGTTGAAGTCGAACGGTGCGGATAATTTATGTTTCAAATCTGTCTGGTTCATTGCTCTGCTTTGTTAAATGTTGAAACTTTCTGAGATAATAATCTCAGGGTGCAACTCTTTCTTTTGTTTTACATTTACTGTCTGTTGGATGTTGTCATACATCTTTACGCTTTCAAGCGGATAGACAGTAATTATTTTCATTAACTGCTCCAACAACACGACGGGATTTATCGGTGTCTTTTTTGTTGCGTTGCGGAGTTTGTTCACGTCGCGCTGCAATTGTTGGAACTTGCCTGTCGTTATGGCTCGTTTCGCTTTTCCTATCAAATCGCGCTCTTCGTCAGTTATATTTGCAATGCTGAAGAAACCATCAAGATAGGCAATCGCTTTTTTCTCGTTTGGACCTTGTGTCGGATTCACTTTGTTCACTGTCGCCTTATCTTTCTCTTCTTTTTCCGAGAAAACTTCAAGTGCTTTCGCAACTTGTTCATGGTGCTTGTCGTGCAATGGAATCGACTTTTCCTCCAAACGCGCTTCAAATTCTTTTACGGCCTCCAAGAATGTGAGTTCTTCAATGGTTCCGTCTTCACGAATGAAAGTGAAAGCGTCTCTGCGTTTGTTACGGATGAAGGTGATGGTACTCTTGGGAATGAGTTTGTTTTTTCGTCCTACTCTCGCACGCATTGGCAGTTTGTTGATACGTTTTATCAGTTCCGGATTTTCTTCTTTGAGTTGTCTGAGCCACATCAAATAACGCAGCTTCTCGTCTCGTTCCTCATCAACATTTTTGTCGAAAAGTCCAAAACTTTCCGGGTTCTCATCGGTTGAATATATTTGGCTGTCTTCTCCCAAAGCGGCGTGGAAGGCAAAGAGCTTCATTTTTGCCTTTTTTTCCAGTTCGATGTCGTCATTGACTTTTGCCGTAGGGAAAAAGTTGAAGATGTGAACTTCTTTTGCTGTGCTACCAATACGATTGACACGACCGATACGTTGCATCAGTCTTGTTGAATTCCAAGGGGTATCGTAATTCACAATCACATTGGCTCGGTGCAGGTTTACGCCTTCCGCCAATACTTCGGTGCAGATGACTATGTTGTAATCGTTCTTTTTTTCGCCTTTATAGTTTGCATCGAAGTTTGCTTCTAGAATCGGCATTTTGTCGTTGCGGTTATCGCTGTAGATAGTCAAGATTCTGTTAAAACCTTTGCCTTTCAGCGTCTCGGAAAGATATTTTGTCGTTTCCTTGCTTTCGGAGAATACCACAAGCTTTCCTTCCTGATTGATGGACTTGTCAAATAGGATTCCGTTAAGATAATCGGTGATGAAAAGTTCCAGTTTTGGGTCTGATGTTATTTTGTTCCAGTCAGAAACCAGTTCCGATAACAACTTGTCATCGTGTTCAAGTCCCGACTTGAAATTCTCGTCAAAGTCTTCTGGCGTACAAACCTCAATCGTAGGGTCGGTATATTTCGCTTCTTCAATCAATTTTATAAGTTCCTCTTCTTTGCCTTCGAGCAGATACTCGTTGACTTTAAGATTTGGAGCGATGTAAATTGTTCCATTCTCAAACATATCAAGCATAACCTTGTTGGCATCGAAGTATCGGCGCAACGATTGCTTGAAAGCAAAGAAACTGCTGTCTATTCTCTTTACGAGCAAGGTCTTCATAATGCTTGCCAACTGCATAGAAATCATGTCAGCTTTCTTGTACTTCTTTTTCTTGTCCTCGTTCAGATACTTTATAGCCTGATAACGATAATATTTAAGTCCGCTTTCCTTGTCACTAAGGTATTTGATTGTTTTGTCATACAAAGCCTCTAACTCTGCCTCCAGCTGATAGTAAATCTTGTGCGGTGCCTTGACATTAGGGAAATGAACTCCTTGTTCTTCCAAATCTTTCCGATAAGCATCATTCCCCATCAAGTCTGTACGGGTCCGTCGTACAGTCAATGGTTCGACAACCTTTGTACGGATCTTCTCGTAGATGACTTTTATCTGCTGTGATATATCTGCAATGTCATTCTGCTGCTTGAGTTTCTTGTATTGGTCAATTTGTTCCCGGAAGAAACGTTGCAAGTTACCTTCTTCCAAAGTGCTGTCTTTGGAATCTTGAAAAAGATAGACAAGGTTGGCGATGTCTTCTGGCTTGTTGTTCAAAGGTGTAGCCGAAACAAGAATGACTTTCTTGTCGTGAACACTTCCGTCGCTGTGTCGGCATTGGGTCTTGCAAAGCTTCTGAAGCTCGTTGTACATAGATGCCGTATCACTTCTGAATTTGTGCGCTTCATCCACTATCACCAAATCGTAAAGGGCAGGATTCTTTATCTTATGTAAACTGCCATTATTCACAATGGTATAATTATCCAACTTAAACTCATCAAGTGTGCGTTCCCAACCGTCTCTTAATGCAGGAGGAACAACAATCAATGTATGAGAGCGGTGCATCGGAAAACCATTTGCGAAGAAGAACTTTTTCGCAATGAGAGCCGATACAATGGTTTTCCCCAATCCTACAACGTCAGAAAGAAAAAAGCCGTTATACTTCATCATCTTCGAGTATCCATCGTTCACAGCATCTATCTGATACGACAGTTTCTTGTAACCTTTAGGCAAGTCGGAAACAGAATTGGGGTCAAAGTCAATGCTCTTTCCGAAATACTCTAATAATAATTTCAAATAAACTTCGTAAGGTGTGAAGTCTGGATTCAGGTAAGATTCTTTCTTTATTCTGTCAATATGGGTCAAATCAATCTCCACTGCTTCTTTCCACAATCTTTCAAATGTTTCTGTCGCAAACAGAATATCATCATCGTAGCGCAGTTCTACATTGAACTCGAAATTCTTTTCAAGTCCAGCCTCGGTAAGATTGCTTGATCCAGTAATCACCGAACCATAACCGTGTGGGTGGTACTCCTCTTCGCGAAATATGTATATTTTGGCATGGATGTTTTGTTTGGGATGTATGCGCATAACTATTTTGCCAGTCATTATGTCTTCAATGAACTGGCACATTCCGTCTTCAACTTCTTTATCGTATTTTGCTTCTTGGATATTGCTTTTTATTTCGTTGAAGAATTCTTCCTGTGTTTGCTTTTCGTTGGGATTGAACAACAAGCCTTGTTGATTAGCTTCATACGTCAATTTATCCACATTAATGCCAACAAGAAAGCGAATCTTAGGAGTCTGCGTTATGAATTTCCTGATTCTAAAATACCCGGAAGCTCTAAAATACCCTACAAGTGCATCAAAGAAATGCACTTTCTTATACTTGAAAACGCCTTCTATTTTTTCAAGAAGGGTATTTTCTTTTTCATTGGTGAAAAAATTTGTTCCCATAATCAAGCGTCTTTCAGAGTATTTATTAGATCTTTAGGCTCTACATTTAAAACAGTTGCAATCTTAACAAGCATTTCTAATGATGGTTGTGAAGTATTGGAACACCAACGAGAAATGGTAGCTTCATTCTTTTGAAGTTGTTCTGCCAACCATTTCCCTGTTCTGTTTTGTTCAACCAATACGACTTTTATTCTATTTATTCTTTCTGTTTCCATGCTTGTTTTGTTTTAGAGGATAGCAATAAATTGACTATATCTGCAAAGGTAGTGATAATTTTTTAAAATAAATATGATTCTAAGGTAAATATCATTCATACCTATCTGGAAAACTGGGGCAGCGGAGCAAGGCGCATTATGGATGCTTGTAAAGTACAAGGCGTGGAAGCACCTACATGGTGTGACAATGGAGGCTTCATCACTGTCACTTTCAAGCGTCCTGATTTCACATCCGGCACAACACAAACAGATAAAGAGGACAAGTACCCCCTAAGTACCCCTCAAGTACCCCCTAAGTACCCCTCAAGTACCCCCTAAGTACCCCACAAGTGGAATTACTCATTCAGAAAATGAGCGATTCTTATATGACCATGAGAGATATGGCAGATGTATGTGATATTAAAGACTTAAAGTATTTCCGTGAGAGCTATATTACTCCTGCATTAGAAGAAGGATTAATCGAACGGCTTTATCCCAACCAACCGAAGCATCCAAAGCAGCAATACAGGTTGACAAAAATGGCTAAAGAATGGCTGACCGGGAAAGTAAAATAGAATCATATTTTGTGTATCACCGCATCGGAATGACTATCCCATTCCGATGCGGTTTTTAATGTTTCGATACTTGTTTAACGGTGTCGCAAGTTAGCGGCTGTCATATTGCTGTGGCTGTTGTTGCCACTTAGCTTCCATCACCCTTGAAAGCTCGACAATCTCCCGGCTCAGCTTTATAAGGTCGATGGTACACTTCTCCAGCTTGTAGAGCAACGCCATCGCCTTCTTACTTAGAATTATTCGGGTAACTGAAAATATATCTTGCTGTGTCTTTGAGGACACAAAAATCCTCCGCCTGTCGGATTTGTTTCCGGGTGTAATGACTCATCTTGGGAATCGGTCAAGCCGATGAAGTGTATTCACCAGCCCAACCGACTTTCTGTAATTCCGTCAGAGCTTGCGCCACTGCTCGATGTCGTTCCGATAGGTGTCAAGGTGCAGACGGACGAGGTTTTCAATCAACCCCGATGCGCTCATACCCTTTCCTCCGAGGAAGCGGACAACCCTGTCAAGTTCGTCACGCACCGTCTCGCTGACGAACACGGGCTTGCGGTTGACAATCTTGGGAACTTGGAGATAGGTGGTGCGGTACTCCTCCAGCGACAGCCTGCGCTGCTTGCTGCTGACACGCTTCTGCGGTATTGCCGCTCCTTCGGTCGCCACACTTGACGGTTCTTCCGCCATAGCGGTCTCCGTTTCTTCCGTGACGGTCTTGCCGGGCTGTTCCTCTTCATCAGGCTCCAGACCGATACGCCTGTAGATGTCATCCATCGACTTGGGAGTGTAGGATTCCCTGTGTCCCATCTTTTCCACGATTTCACGAGCCTGCTGCTCTGTAATGCTTGGTTCTCTCTTCATTGTAAAAAACAAATTGATTAAGTTATTAACTGTGGTCTTGGTAAGCACCTCGACCGATTATCGGGAGCAAAGTAAGGTGCTTTAATGCAGTCAGTCAAGCACTTGGATTCTCTTAGGCAATTTTGTGTGGTTTTACTTTATGGCGGTTGATAAAACGGTGAGGACTTCACTGTTTTGCCGGATGTGGATGTCTGAAAGGGCAAAAACTCGGTCAGGAGCAATTTTGAATTAAGCCCTTATTTGTGTTTCGTCTTCTTCTCTAAAAACCGAAATTAAGGTGATGGCGATAATCTGTACCCCGGACAACCACTGCCACACCGACGCAACATGCTGCCAGTTTTGAAAAATCCATTGTAGGATAATAGATTATATATTCCTTTGCGGCAAAAGAAACAGTAACAACTAAAGGAAAGACAATATGGAAATCGTATCAATCGAGAAAAAGACCTTCGAGGAACTGGTCGCCAAGTTCGACCGCTTCGTCCGCCGTATGGATGCCATCTGCCATCGGCACGGCGAAAAGAAAATGAGCGAGTGGATGGACAATCAGGACGTGTGCCGGATGCTGAACATCAGCCCACGAACATTGCAGACGCTTCGGGACAACGGGACTTTGGCATACAGCCAAATAAACCACAAGACCTACTATCGTCCCGAAGATGTGCAGCGCATCGTCTCCATCGTGGAGGACAGGCGAAAGGAAGCACGATTCAAAGGTAGAACTATATAAACCAAGTATAGTATATCACTGATAATACCCACTAAAATCCAAAGTAACATGAATGAACTGATTAACAAAGACAACGAGTGGATAATCCACTTCATGGGCAGTCTTGACCGTCTGCTGTACAACGTAGAGCATCTGACCGCCAGCTACCGCCCGACACTGAACGGGGAGCGTTTTTTCACCGACAAGGAGGTGTCGGCACGGTTGAAGGTGAGCCGCCGGACGCTTCAGGACTACCGCAACGAAGGACGGATAGCTTATATCCAGTTGGGTGGAAAAATCCTCTACCGTGAATCCGACATCGAAAGGATGCTGGCTGACGGCTACCGTTCCGCCTACAGACTGACGGCAACCTGATTTTCTTGAAGGAGCGCAGTTTGCCGTCTGCCCCATGTTTGCGGCAGCAATGGCACAACAAAAAGAAAAAGGAACGGTTTACGGATGAAGCATCAATGTTTAGCTTCGTCTGTAAGCCGTTCCTTCTCTTTCTTCTGATTTCCCGTCAGTCGCTTGTTTCCGTTGCCGGATGCCCCAAATTCGTGTGGCTGGCAGTGGCAAGGTTTTCGGGCTGAATACGCTCAACTTCGTTTGAGGAAGATTCCGCCCGAAACGGCTCTGCCGCCTGACCTTGCCAATACCGTCAGAGCCATACGCTACCTTTGCATCCGAGCATCGGGAACAGGTGGCTGACGGGATGAGCCTCAATTATACCATAGGTTACCGCCCTTGCCACAAGAGAAGAACAAGATAATCGAATTCCCTCTCTTGGTGGCGCAGATTTCATTTATTATGAACCGTCTGAACAAAAGGGTCTCTTTGCTACATATTTTGAAAGCGATGGCTATAATCATTTCAAGGCTGTAAACATCATAACTGATGCCGTCAGGCTGCTTGATATACTTCTTCGTATCAGTCTCGCTCAGTTCCTTATTCTTATAGATTGCCCATATCGCCTTGCGGATGTCGCACGAGAAAACCCCGAACAGGTCGGCTATCTCGAACTTTGTCATCCATACAGGTGCTTTCGGCATAGTGACTATACCTGTTTCATTGATTGTTATTATTCCTCTGTTCATAATCAAAGACTTTTTGATAGGACACTTTTTACATTCATCATATCTTTGAGGATGGAAGAATCCAACACACGGGCATAGTGCTGCGTCATTTTTATATTGGAATGACCGAGCATTTTTGCCACATTTTCAATGCTTACGCCATTGGCGAGGCACACAGAGGTCGCATACGAGTGGCGAGCCACATGCGTGGTCAAGCTCTTTGAAATACCACACAAATCGGCAATCTCTTTCAGATAACTGTTCATCTTCTGATTGCAGGGGACGGGGAGCAATACATTTTTCTTTTGGCAAGTCGGATGGCTTTTGTATTTCTCCAAAATCTGCATCGGAATGTCGAGCAAGGGAATGTTGCACATGTTCTTTGTCTTTTGGCGAGGCTTCCGAATCCAATAGTTACCATTATTGTCTTGAACGATATGTTCAGCAGATAACTGTTGCACATCACTGAACGCCAACCCAGTGAAGGACGCAAAGATGAAGACATCTCGCACAACTGTAATCCTATCCAAAGAAAACTCCTTGTTGTAGATACGGTGCAGTTCGTCCAAGGTCAGAAACTCACGGATGACTTCTTTCTCGTGGAACTTGATTCCGATAAACGGGTCTTTGGTTATCCATTCGTTGGCAAGTGCGAGGTTAGTTATCTTCTTCAGGCACTTCATATAACGGATGACCGTATTTTGCTGGCACTCCTTTTCCGTCTTGAGATAAAACTCAAAAGCACGAACTAACTCACCATTGACTTCCGACAATGGCAAATCTTCCTTATAGTATTTTAGTCTGATAAGTTCTGCAAGATAACGCTTGCAGCTTTCATAACGACGGACGGTAATCAGGGCATAATCCTTGCCTACAAGCTCACGGCATTGGTCGTTATGCTCCTGCATCGTTCCAATAATCGTGCGGACTTCCTTCACTTCTTCGTTAATTCCGAAGAACTTCTCTTGCAAGATTCGGGCTGAGACGGGATGATTCCGCTCTTCCTGTTCATCGAACAGCTTGCGCAACTTGATTTTGGCTTGCTCAATGTAGAGGTTGAGTTCACAAGCCTTGCGGCTCTTGCCTTTGGCGCACTCCTTCGCCTGATTCCATTGGACAGGCTCAATGCTCATGCGGATGTTGTTTTCCACTCGCTCACCGTTCACGGTGATGCGCATACATACGGAGGCTTCCCCGTTTTTCAGCAGTTTGGCTTTCTTGATGAAGAAAAGCACATTGAATGAGTTTCGTTTCATGTTCCTACAGTTTTTTCGTTGGACAAAAGTAGGAAACCATACACGCTTTCTCGACACGCAAAATATTGCAAATCAAGTGGTGCCACCAGGAATCGAACCGGGGACACAAGGATTTTCAGTCCTTTGCTCTACCAACTGAGCTATGGCACCATCCTCTCTAAATAGCACTGCTATTCAGCGATTTACGCATAGCCCGTTCGCCCCTTGTTTCTGTCTTTTCGTTGCGGTTTAAACGCTGGTTTAAACAAATTGCAAAGTTAATAAATAAGTAAACTATCTGTAAATCTTATAGATATGAGTTAAAAACAGCATCGAAAACAGAAAAAAACGGCGCAAAATTTTCCCCTCCTGCCGCTTTCCCGTTTTTATCAATTTTCAGTAGCTTTGATTTCTATAAATAAAAAATCCCCGACCGTATGGCCGAGGATTAGCATTGTAGTTCTTCATATTCTGGTGACGTAATTTCAAAAAATTCATTTTATATAGCCCTTGAAAAATATGTCACTTGATTAACAAAGCATCATATCGTATTTGATAATCATAGCTAAACAGCTCTTCATCAGAGCAATCCTTTTTTAATATACAATCCAACTCAAAACTGCTACATATTCCATATCCCCAATATCTGCTCTTTATTTGAATCAATTTTCGCCGCTTGAGATTATTCGTACAATTATCATAAACTTTTTTGAGCGGCATCGGTAATTGTGCTGATACTTTTCTACGTTCAGCCATCCATTTATCCCAAAAGCGCATATCATTTTTTAAGGCACATTGCTTTTCTTCCACGCTATATTCCTCATAATCTGAATTAATCACATCAAAGAAATCCGAATATGCTCTATGTGCCATTTTATCTGGAATCAACCTATGTCGTTCTGTCGGCTGATAATTGGAATCACCCAAAGTAAAATAATAATCCAATAATGAAATCAATCTCTGCTCGTAGCTTTCAATGAAGAACTCGCCATACGCCAGTGGTGCTCCTGACCCACCATGTTTCCCGACAACTAATTTATCGCATATATCATGTAAGGCTTCTTCATATTCTTTCCATGCACAATGTTCTGCAATTAAAATATCCTTAAACTCATTGCTACAATCCAACAGTCGATTGTTGTATATTTCTACCTTACATTCATGTAATTTGGTCGCCAACCATGCTTGTATATTAGCATCCCATTGTGAGCCGAGCGAGTATGATAATAATGAATCAATTTGTTCCGAAAATCTTTGGAAATTTTCTGTTTCCGTTGTAGAAGAATTAAGAGGGTAATATTCATTAATACGCCAAAGAATCATATCTAAATCATCTTGATAAGGCGTTGTTTTATTCGTAAACCATAAAGTAGCAAAATCATTTACCGCCGTGATATGGGGTATATCTCGGAACCATTCGATTCTATCATAGAAACCGTAACGTTCAGTACGATGCAAACTATCGAATCGTCGTTGATATTCAGCTATCTTGTCTTTTGATGGCTTGCCAAATAAATAAGGGATAGAATCAGCATCTCTCCACTTAAACTTAAAATGGATGGTATCATAATATGTCTTGATTGTAAGTTCCGTTGAATCTTCTCCAACCTGCTCAATCTGCCTTACCTGTCTATCGCCACAACCAAGCATTATTAAGCCAACAACAAGTATTAGTATACAGTTCTTTATCATCTGTGACACAATTATAAAATGTTCATTTTATATAGCCCTTGAAAAATATGTCACTTAATCTTTACCGATTTTTCAACCCCTTTGTGCCACTCTGTTTCATCGTCCCATTCAATCGTTTGAACGATTACATACCCTGTCTTATTAGGGGCGATCCTTACTAAATCGGGCGCATCGCCATTTATAGGGTCAAAAAAGGCATCATGTGTATATACACTCACTATTTCTTTCCACACTCCCTTACGAAGTGAATATACCTTATAGAAAACAAAGCGGCTAACAGCTCTCTCAATAAAGCCAATTTCATCCGTACCATCACCATTCAAATCACCCTCGTTGGTTAAGCGCTCAATCTGAAATTCAGTTTCTATGGCAGGAATTGTTGGATTACTGAATGTTATATTATTGAGCTTCCCATCATCTACTTCATCAAGGCTGTAATATTCAGCAGGGTTTGATTCGCTGTAAGCATATTCGATCTTTCCATCACCGTTAAAATCCCCTTGTATAGTATCTCGTTCATAACTATCTCCTATAATCGAATCGGTTTGTTCAGTTTGCCTTATTCTATTTTCTACAACTATATTCGCTGGATTCCTATTCCCACACCCAACAATCAGCAGGACGAATATGGGGAGTAAGTAGGGTTTCATAATTAGTTAATCAATGTTGTGTCATATAATGGATTATGCGCCTGTTCAACTTCTTCCAGTTTGTGATATTCATCTAAGAATTGGGCATGCATTATATTTATAATTTCAAAATAGGAAGAAAAGTTTACTCTTAATTCATCCACGTAGTGAATAAGACTCTCGGCAGAAAATGATATGAATAATTGTGACGATTTTCCTGATTGTTCCAATACCTCTATTTTCCCAACTATGGTATTACTCATAACCTTGGTGGCGGCAAGAAGAGCAATCTTATAATAGCCTTGGAATGGCCTTTGTAAAAGCAGTGAGAATTTGGGAGCCTCGTGCATAATACGATAGATTATACTTTCTGACTTAAAGTATATATCCCCGTTTTCCTTGTAGGGATAGAAACCTTCGATTTTAATGATTTGTTCGATGGCAGATGACGTCAGTTCGCCAAATATCTTCTTTTTTCGTTTATACTTAAGGTAATAATAATCCAGACAGATTAATGCTACCAACATGAACCCTACTGCCAAGATTACGATTGATGACTTTGCCTCATCACCAACAAGCGTACTTATCAAGCAAAACAAGTAAGTTACAACAACAGCAATACATTCACCGAACGATAATCCGTTGTCAGAAGGTTCTTTCATTCTAGCAATAATTCGTCTGGCGCGAGTTTTTACTTGTTGTTTCTCGCTCGGTTCGTATAAGTGGCATTTATCGTCAAAATCTGCATATTCATTGGTAAGGCCACACAAAATTCCTCGCTCTATGTCCTTTTGGCAATGTTTGCAGGTTTCGCATATTTTTACTCGTTCTTCTCGTGTCATCGGATTGAGTGTTATAGATTGATAATTAATTAATGTAAAGTATTTATGAAGATTGTAATTAATATTGGCCTTTAAAATTATTTCATCGATGCTATAAGTTTTTCCTAATCTTCTTTTGCAACTCCTTATCTTTATATCCGTTCTTCTTGGCTCGTTTCAGCCAGAATTTAGCTTGTTTCCAATCTTGTAAATCGACATAATGCTGGGCTAATTTTTCTTGTGCAACCCAATCGTCTTGTTCAGCCGCTTTGAGCCACCATATAACAGCAGAATCAATGTCTGCCCCCTTTCGTTTAATCAAGTCGGGACGATAGGCATAGCAACCCCCTAATTGGCTCTGTGATTCTGCATAACCTGCTTCTGCCGACTTAAACAGACTTTCGACTGCGGTATCTTTATCTCCATCACCGAAAAGCATCCAATGAAAGAATTGGTAGTATTGCTTATCAGCCAATTTCTCGGCCTCTGAAAATGGTCTTTCGGGTTGGCTTTGGCAACAGACGAACAAAATGCCCATCAGTATAAGTAAGTAGTTTTTCATCGTTCGTTTTCTTCTTTGCAAAACAATCCTTTGATTTTGCGCCATATGTTAGATTGCCAACAATTACCGTATTCTGTTTCTGCATAACCCAATGTGCGGACTTGATAGCTTTTCCCGTTGGAATGTATTATTTGCAGATTTGAGTGGTACACTTTTGTACTTTCTATACGAATAGAATCACCATTATCAGCCACCCACCAAGAATTATCTTTCGGAAAATATTGGATAGTCCGCATTACAACTGAATCCGTCCATATCTTATCATCGGGATTTGTAACGCTTAATAAATGACAACTCCATTCTTCTCCGTTTTGTATTAAGTAACAGTTTTCATTACCGTATATTCTGGCTTCCATTATTTCATCACCAAAAATATTAGGCATGGCAATCGTGAAATCAAACAATAGTACAACAATCAGTAAGCCTATTTTGCTACCTCTGTCTAATTTTGCATTTTTCTGTTTTACAAAGAATATTGGCAAAATTGAAGATATTAATACGCTAAACCATCCAAAATGAAAGAGTATTTCCAGATATATATGGCGCAAAAGTACATGTTCGGAGTAGAGATAAAATGCACCGACTTTCCATGCTCCAATCAATAGTCCAAGCCCTAATAGAAATGCACTAAAATAGAGCCGTATATTGGGACGTGACAGTTTGCGGATATTCACCCAGATAAGAATAGCCGCAGCCATCATTAGTAAAGTATATCGTAATGTTGGATGCCCGTCTATCAGTCCTCCATCACTCCAATAATGAAAATCCAGATAATCAAGGCAATAATTATAGGCAATATAATAGATTGTCAAACTCCCTACGATGTAGGCAGTTCTTACAAGTATGCTTTTAAGCGTGGGATTGAGGGTCATGGATTAGTTATTGAGGGATTTAATTATTCTTGCAACAACAGGAGCACAAAGCGGAACACCATAGTAAGTGCCATTATATATATTTTGCTCCATGATTACGAAGATTCTGTATTGCGGATTCTCGGCAGGATAGTATGCCGTCAGACTGCCCCAATAATGCCGTTTTCTATTGGCTCTGACTGTTGCACCTTTAGCGGCTATATCCAAACTTTCCAACCCAACATAATCGGTTCGGCAATCGTCATAGGAGAATTGTTTACTTTTCTCCGCAGCGATATTCATAAAATCTTGTTTGCAGGCTTTCGGCCCTCGTTTTGTCATTCTGCAATCTGCCGATGCAATGTCATTTCCTTTCATATCAGAGAGAATTACAGCTCCTTGCAGGGCTTTTTGAGCCGTCAATATGTCCGATAGGATTTGCTGGACGTTATCATGGCTTATTGTCTGTCCATTGGTGAATAGAGCCGATAAGATGAAAGCGACGGTTAGTAGATAGCGGTTCATAGGTGATAATGTTATGTGTATAATATAGCTGTGACGCATTTTGCAAAAATCTCTTTTATATACCCCTTTGAAAATTACGTCACTATCGAAAGAGCAGGGACAAACATTGCCAAAGTTTCAATACTGATTCTTTGGCAATGTCTGATGTCAAGTTAGGTTGTATCATCATTTTTATTCAACCAATGACTTATCCATAAAACACCAATGACAAGGATTGTAACAAAAATGCCCCATCCACTCGTAGATTCTTGGTCAAGAATAAGACGTAAAGGTGTAAATATCATAAGTCCTTTATATAATATTCACCCGCGATATATTTGCATTGGTCACAAAATCGACTGGATGTTGGATTATAGGATTGATTCCTGTATATAATTAAATCTTCCCCATAATATATTACTTTATAAACGGGATTCCCATTGTTGACTTTCTTATATAAATCGTATCGTCCCCAAGTTGCATATTCCCGTTCTCGACTATTGTATTTATATAATGTTACTTCTCCATTCTTTTTCCAATCAGAGGAAAAATTCTGTTGTTCATAGTACGCATGATTATCCCTTTGTTTTTTGCTGAATGGATTTTGACATTGCGTTAATACGAAGCTGGCACATAAAAGCAGTAATAAAGTTTTCATAATTATCTGATTTCAAAATATTTAATAAATACAGTTTTAAAAATTTCATCAAAAGAATGTTCGTTATTATTCATTGCTCGGATGTAGCTTTGCGCATATAATCCAATCCACCATGACACCCCATCTTCATCTTGAATGTTCCATCCGTTTGCCCGAACGGCTTGTTCTGTCCATGTTACCATGAATTGTAGAATTGTTGAATATGGGAAATTAACCACACCCTTTACAATTAAATTGTTGGCCATACCAGCAATTTGCGGCTCGATGTTTCTTTCTTGGCTTTTTAGGGCTACTTTTGTTGATGTGCAGTAGATTTCTGCTTCTTTTTCAATACCGAATGGAAAGATCATATATGTACTAAATTAATAATTACCAATTTGAATATCTACAAAATCCGACAAACCGCCATCCATACTTATTTCGGTTACAGGCAGTCCGAATATGTTGCGTGATTTTGAAATTGTGGCATAATGTTCTTTTAAACGATTCCCATAAATAGCAACCGACCCTATATCTCCTGCTCCATCAGGGCAAAACATAAACAGATTCACGGGCTGGCCTTGGTTGGATATTTCTATGGACATACATCCTGTACTCAACAATTCCGATTTAAGATTTACCGATAAATGTTGAAATGCAGGACTTGTCTGAATGTTACGATGCAAGTTCGTAACGATGGCTTGGCTTCGCTCATTGAGCCGACAGGGTGGGAACATAGTTCATCATTTATATACATCCAACCCCCAGATGTGATTAGTAATAAAAGAAAGCGCAGGGCTGATGACTTATTTTAGTGCGACAGGTCGTAGGAAACCCAATAGATAAAATAAGCAACAACCCCGCGCCTGTATCGTGAAGATACGACGGGAGGGCAATGCCACTTATCCTCTCTATTGTGCTTGGAATTTCCTACGTTCGTCGCACGAGAATAAAGTTACACTTCCGTATTCAGTATGTTTTCCACAAAAGTAAAAAACAAACATCGGAAATGCAATGGCAAAACCACTCTTTTTTCAAGGTTGTTGCAGATTCAAATTTCGTCAAAACAAAGTTGCCAAACAAGTGGAAAAGGGCTGGAAAATAATCTTTGTTTCTTGTAACTTGGGTTAGATGCTTTGTTATTCAATTTAAGCCGACATATTCCCTCTAATCAGGTGTTGCAAATCATTCCAACCCTCAATTATCGGGAATATGCCAGCATGAAAACAAAAATTAGGGGTAGTAAAATCTTGTCGAGATTACAATACCCCTAATTTCTGTAATTTATAGGTTTCAATAAATAGAAATACGGTTGTAGTTTTACTCTCCTGCAATTTTCCGTATCACGCTGTCCATACAGATAGCCTGTCCGCTGGCTAATCTTCCCCACCAACAGCAACCGTATTCGTCGATAATAACCTCTCCCTCTCGTTCCATCTTCCGACCATCTGACGCTGTTTTCCTCGATACCGCAATAGTCGTTGCGATAGTAGTACGGAATGAATTGCCGTGTTTCATTGTGCAGGGCAAAGAGCATTTCAGGGTCGCGCATGGCATCGCCGTTCTGCTGTCCGTAATGAGCCAGCGAAAAAAAGTCGTACTTGTCGATACGGCCGATCAATTCAAGGTAGACGGGCATATAAGTACCGTCCGAGTTGTCGATTTTGGTTGTTTGCAGAGCCAATAATGCGCGGAAAATCTCTGCCGCCTTTCTGTCAAGTGTTTTCATACATAAAACGGTTTTACATTTGACAATAGGGAGGGGGCTTTAGTATGGAGTAACTGTATGTGCAGGGGATATATTTTACAAAAGAAACAGACATTATGGCCTGTTTCTGTTAAGCGCCTACGGCGTGTATTTAAGGAAAATCACTACTGTCCCGTAAAAGCGGGCAAGTCGGTCTTTGAAATAGTTGAAACATAGTCTATTAGAAGTAATTTTTCA
>PPYF01114328.1_pt1 | contig 26400 bp, 19 predicted proteins | sample 1559871 | NCBI WGS metagenome assembly PPYF01 (sample SAMN08240021, study PRJNA423297) | Human gut metagenome, whole genome shotgun sequencing project. | reverse complement strand
AGGCAGACCGGCGGACAGGAAACAAGTTTATCATGCGGGGCGCATGGTCCCGCAGCAAAGAAATGGAGGAAATCATTATGACACTGAGTATGAAAGAAAAGAAGATTCTCTACGCTTACGGCTGTCCCAGCCACCACAATACGGTGACACGGCTGAAATGGCTGACGGCTCTGACGGTTGACCCGGAGGCCAAACGCCGGATGCTGGGGCTGGCCCGGAAGGTGGAAACGGAGGTGGACGAAAGCTGGTACGAGGATTTTTACCACCATCTGCGGATGGAGATGGACGAGTACCGCCGTCTCAAGCGCAGCCTGCGTGTGCTGAAATCTTACACCGAGTATGAGGAGGATCTGTACGAGGAAGCTGTCTAAGTATGAGAAAGAAACCATCATCAACTGGAACGAGGCGGAGAACCTTGCCAGCATCTACACCTTCAACGCCAGCTTAAAGCGCAGGCTGGCTGATTTCAGCCGGAAGTACCCTCTGCTGTGCCGGTTGGAGCGCAGCACGCCGGAGGGCAGCGTAACCTATGTGCTGGACAAGTCCCGGCTGTCGATCCGGCTGGTGCCGCCGTACAGCGAGGAACGGAAAGCCGCTGCCAGCGCCTACGCAAAGGAGCATGGCTTTCAGGTGGTGGGAGCGGAAGAAAAAATCGCCTGAAATCGGGGCGTTTACGGAAAAAATGACGGGTCTGCACCCGCTGTTTTGACTGGCAATCCCCGCAGGCGTATTCCGTATCCACTCCCCGCCTATGGGCGCAAATGTGCGGATACGGAGCCGGTGAAACTGGCAAACACCGCTTCTGCGGCGGAAGCCAGCTTCGCCGGTGCGGGAGTACAGAGGGCAGCCAGCCCTTTGTGCCGGGGGGCAGGGGCGGCAGCGCACTGCTGGGGTCAAGGGGCAACGCCCATTGGCAGGTTAAGGGCGGCAGCCATTTGGCGGGTTGAGGGCAGCCGCCCCATCGGGTCAAGGGCGAAGCGCCTTGCCCAGGGAAAGTTGATGCCTGCGTCAACTTGTACTGGGTATTACCTGACGCAGACTTTCGCAGGATTTGCGGCTTCGCCGCCCCTTCCCCGGCCCCGGAACATCTTCGCAGGAAGGAGGAAATCTGTTTGAAACTGACACGACACAATGGACGCTCCGGCAAGCATGGCACCTATAATCCCCGCCATAATGACCGCCGGTTCGATGTGGAGAACAGCGAACACATTGACGCCGAGCGAGCCAGACAAAATATCTACTGGGACTGTTACCGGGGCTTCACCACACACGAGTTCCGGGAGAACCCGGAACAGCCGGATTTCAGCTTTGAGGAAATCGAGCGGATGTACTACTACGAGCATTATTCTGACCATGTGGAGGCCCAGAATGCCCGGAATGAGAAAACCCGGCACACCGAGCGTAACCGCACCGTGGAGGACTTGCTGAAAAACAACAAGACCTGCCCGGAGGAAAGCATCTACCAGATCGGCACGATGGGAGAATCCGTCCCGCCGAATACGCTCTTTTCCATTGTCAATGAGTTTTATGAGGAATTTGAGCGCCGCTTTGGTTCTCATATCCACATCTTAGACTGGGCGCTCCATCTGGACGAGGGGACGCCCCACATCCATGAGCGGCACGTTTTTGACTGTGAGAACCGCTACGGGGAACTGTGCCCCCAGCAGGAAAAGGCGCTGGAAGAACTTGGCATCCCTCTCCCCAACCCGGAGAAGCCCAAAGGCCGGAACAACAACCGCAAGCAGACCTTTGATGCGGTCTGCCGGACGATCCTGTTTGACATCGCCAGACGGCATGGGCTGCATCTGGATCAGGAGCCGTCCTACGGCGGGCGGGACTATCTGGAAAAACAGGATTATATCCTGATGAAGCAGAAGGAGCAGCTTGCGGCGCAGGAGCAGAAGCTGAAAGAACTGACGCTCAAAATCGAGGACGTGGAGACGCTGTTAGATGATGTTTCCGATGCGGCCTATGACAAGGCGGTGGAGGTCGTGACCGATACCGTCCGGCAGGAGACACACAAGGAAGATATTCGTCTGGTGGAGGAATCCAAAAAGTGGGTGCTGTCGCCGGAACGGAAAGCCCCGAAAAAGGAACGTGAGTATGCCGCCGTCCGGCTGGATGGAGTCATTACCAAAATCAAAAACGCCATGCAGCACGCTCTGGCAAAAATCCAGCGGACGTTGATGCAGCCGGAGGTCAAGCAGGCCGGGAAGGAGCAGATCAAGAAAAAAGCCAAAGAATCCATTATGGATATGCTGGCAAAGGCAAAGATCAACGCTGACCGGGATAACCGGGAGCGTTGGGAACGGGAGGGGCGGATCGCCCCGACTAAGAAACACGATATGGAGTTATGAGGCATCTGATTTCAGGATTCAGGTGCCTTTTTCTCTGTCTGGAGGTGAGAAAATCGAATGTATTTGAAGCGGTGAAGCAGGCTGTCCCCACACGGCAGGCTGCGGAATCCTACGGGGTACGGGTCGGCAGGAACGGGATGGCCTGCTGTCCCTTCCATGATGACAAACATCCCAGCATGAAGGTTGACCGCCGGTTCCACTGCTTCGGCTGTCAGGCGGACGGGGATGTGATCGACTTTACCGCCTGTCTGTTTGGCCTGAACAGTAAGGAGGCGGCGCTGAAGCTAGCGGAGGATTTCTCGGTCAGCTTTGACGCCAAAGGCCATGACCCGCCCCGCTGGAGGCCGGTCAAACGGAAAATCAGCGAGGAACTGCGCTACCGGCAGGCGGAGCAGAAATGTTTCCGGGTGCTGTGCGATTACCTGCATCTGCTGGAACGCTGGGAGAAGGAATATGCCCCGCAGACGCCGGAGGAAACATGGAATCCGCTGTTTGTGGAGGCCCTGCAAAAGAAACCGTACACCGAGTATCTGCTGGATATTCTTTTGTCCGGCAGTATGGAGGAACGGGCCTGCGTGGTCGCTGAATACGGAAAAGAGGTGAGGAAGATTGAGCAGCGAATATCAGAGTTTACCGTCGGCCACCCGGCAGGCCGCCATGAGCGCAGCCGAAGCCTTAGCGCCGGAGCAGAGCGTTGACGAAGTGCGGGAAAGCCTCTCGGTCACGGAGAAAGGCCAGCCCGCCAACACCATCGGCAACTGCCGGACAGTATTCTGCCATGACCCGCTGCTGCGGGACGCCATCCGGCTGAACCTCCTGACTGACCGGGTGGACATCGTGCGGGATCTGGGCTGGCGCAGGAACACCAGCGCCCTGACGGATACGGATGTGAAATATCTGCTTCTCTATTTTGAGCAGACCTACGGCCTGACCAGCGAGAAGAAAATGACGGCGGCCCTGTCCATCGTGGCGAATGAAAACTGCTACCATCCTATCCAGGACGTGCTGAACGGCCTTGTGTGGGACGGGACGCCCCGCATCCGCTCCTGTCTCCATCACTTCTTAGGTGCAGAAGTCAGCGACTATGTGGAGGAAATGCTGAAGCACTTCCTGCTGGGGGCCATCCGGCGGGTGTTTTCCCCCGGCTCCAAATATGAGGAAATGCTCTGTCTGGTGGGCGGCCAGGGGGCTGGCAAGTCCAGCTTCTTCCGCCTGCTGGCGATCCGGGACGAGTGGTTCAGTGACGACTTGAAAAAGCTGGATGACGACCGGGTATTTTTGAAGCTGCAAGGCCACTGGATCATCGAAATGTCGGAGATGCTGGCTACCAGCAGCGCCAAAAGCATTGAGGAAATCCGTTCATTTATCAGCCGCCAGAAGGAAACCTACCGCACACCCTATGAGGCCCAGCCCAAAGACCGGCTGCGGCAGTGCGTGTTCGGCGGTTCTTCCAACACGCTGGACTTTTTGCCCCTTGACCGGGCCGGGAACCGGCGTTTCCTTCCCATCATGATTTACCCGGAGAATGCGGAGGTTCACATTTTGGAGGATGAGGACGCCTCCAGAGCCTACCTGTTGCAGGTCTGGGCGGAGGCCATGACGGTTTACCGCAGCGGCCGCTACTCCATGAAATTCAGCAAATCCATCCAGCGGCAGCTTGTGGAGGTGCAGAAGGATTTCATGCCGGAGGACACGGAGGCCGGGCAGATACAGGGCTTTCTGGAACACTACACCGGCAGCATGGTCTGTTCCAAACAGCTTTTCAAGGAGGCGCTGGGCCACACCTATGACGAGCCGAAGCGGTGGCAGCTTCACAATATCAACGAGATTATGAACACGGTGGTGACGGGCTGGAAGCCGTTCTCCAATCCGAGGATGTTCGCCGGATACGGCAGGCAGAAGGGTTGGGAACGGGACGTTTCCGGCAACGAACTGCCCGGCAACGAAGATGGATTTGTGGAACTGAGCGAGGAAGAATGCCGCCAGCTGGAACTTCCGAAGGAGTGGATCGCCTGAAGATGGCGGTCTGTTGCCGAGATGGTTGTCACTTGGTTGCCGGGTTCGTTGCCGGGGATTTTCCAGTCTGGATACGGAAAAAGCCTGTAAATAAGGCATTTTCTAATATCTATCTCTATCTCCGGCAACGAAAGCAACGAGATATTTCAAGAAAATTGATAAAGTAAGATTTGCAGGTCAGACGGTAGTTTACAGGTTTTCAGAGGTTCGTTGCCGGACTTCGTTGCCAGTATGCTGCCCGCTGGCCTGTCACTCTATGGAGGTAGCCTATGATAGATGAGTGGAGCGGTTTTGCAGACCTGTTGGCCAATCTAATCGAAAAATACGCTTCAGAGTTAGATATTGAGAATATGTCAGCTTCTTTAGTACCTTGTGATAGGATGATCAACGTCGAAGTAGATAAAAAAGATTCTGATTCCAAGCAGGAAGCAGTTGAAAGCAAAATTGCTGCATGATATAATTAACGTGATAATAAAGTCCAAACGAAATGCGATAACTAAAATCTGAGGTGAATGCGAATGGAACACCCAAATGATAAAATGCCAGGTTCCGAAATGATGATCTATACAACGGAAGATGGTTTAACCAAAATTGAGACAACCTTTGACGGCGATACCGTCTGGCTTTCTGCTGATCAGATGGCCGAGTTGTTTCAGCGAGATAAATCCACGATTTCAAGGCATATCAAGAATATTTTTTCAGAAGGTGAACTCGTGCGCGATTCAGTTGTTGCAAAATTTGCAACAACTGCCGCTGACGGAAAAACCTATCAGGTTGAATACTATAACCTAGATGTGATTATATCGATCGGCTATCGTGTAAAGTCCAAACGCGGTACACAGTTTCGTATCTGGGCAACCGGAATTCTGAAAGAGTATATGCGAAAAGGGTTTGCCTTGGATGACGAGCGGCTGAAAAATCTGGGCGGCGGCGGATACTTCAAGGAATTGCTGGAGCGGATCAGAGATATCCGTGCATCTGAAAAGGTTTTTTATCGGCAGGTTTTGGAAATTTACGCCACCAGCATCGACTATGATCCCCATGCGGAGATTTCTGTTCAGTTTTTCAGGAAAGTCCAAAACAAAATCCACTATGCCATTCATGGGCAAACAGCGGCTGAGGTCATTTACACGAGAGCGGACGCTGAAAAAGAATTTATAGGACTTACCACATTTGCCGGAAAGCACCCCACGCTAAAAGAGGCTGTAATTGCAAAGAACTATCTGAATGAAAAGGAACTTCGTGCAATGGGTCAGCTTGTCTCCGGGTATCTGGATTTCGCAGAGCGTCAGGCGGAACGAGAACAGGCTATGACCATGAAAGACTGGGCGGAACACCTGGATCGCATTCTTACGATGAGTGGCGAGCAGCTGTTGCAAGGAAACGGGAGTGTGAGCCATAAACAGGCTGTGGAGAAAGCAACCACCGAATACAAAAAATACAAGGCCCGGACGCTTAGTGAAGTGGAAAAGGACTATCTGGATTCCATTAGAATGTTGGAGCATAAAGCGGAGGAATAAAAAGCCATTTATGAAGAAAGATAAGAAGTTGCTTAAGGTATTAGGTTGGCTTATATTAGGTGTGATATTTCTGTTTGCATTGATACCAATTGTAATCAATTTTTTGTTTGAAAGACAAGCTCCAGTAGATATATTAGCTGCAAGGTGGAGTGCAGCGGATGCTCTAAGTTATACGGCTGGTGCACTGGCATTTTTGGGCACTATGTTTTTAGGATGGATTTCTTGGAGTCAAAACAATCAATTACAGCGAATAGAAACCAACAGCTTTATTGCTCAAAATTCTTGTATGGTTTTATTGAAAAGCCTTTCCTTTAAAGGATTGGATCAGAAAGTCGTAAACTTAGATACAGAGCATATAGAACCTATTGTTGTAGAAGATGGCTTAGAAGATTTTAACTACAGCAGTTTTTCATTAACTATGCTGCTCAAGCGTTTGGATAGTTATGCTGCTTTTGTTAGAGTAGAATCATTAACAATGTTCGTAGGAGAACAGGCTATATCAGCATTTGTTTTTGCAAAAGCATATGATGATTGCTATTCTCGAATTGCTATATCAGAAGAAACTGAGTCATTCGAACTAACAGTGCTTCTAAAACCAGATACAAAACGAAAAGTAGTCAATGCTTTACAACAAAATTGTGAACTTATAGCAGAAATTATGGTTGAATTAGTGACGGCAAATTATGTATGGACAAAGATTAAATGTAGAGGCTCTTTTTTGAAAAGCAATTCTTCTGAAAAGCTACAGAACAATTTTAGCTTAAACGATCAATCTCCTATGTGCTTTTGGTTTGGAAATGGCGTCATTGATTCAAAAGCCGTAAAGTTCCGCAATGAATCAAAGTCAAAAGTCTAGGATAGGTTCATGGCGCAAAAAGTTGTATTATTACAATTGATACTTTATGGAGAGCATAACATGAATAAAGAAAAAAAGATAAAAGTTTACACCTACACCAGAGTCTCCACCGCTATGCAGGTGGACGGTTACTCGCTGGATGCTCAGAAGGCCAAAATGAAAGCCTACGCAGACTATAACGATTATGAGATCGCCGGCGAATACGAGGATGCGGGAAAGTCCGGCAAGTCTATCGAGGGCCGGGCGCAATTCGGCCAGATGATGGAGGACATCAAATCCGGCAAGGATGGCGTGTCCTATGTTCTGGTGTTCAAATTATCCCGCTTCGGCAGAAACGCGGCGGACGTGCTCTCTTCCCTTCAGGTCATGCAGGATTTTGGCGTCAATCTGGTCTGTGTGGAGGATGGCATTGATTCTTCCAAGGACGCTGGCAAATTGATGATCTCTGTTCTATCTGCTGTGGCGGAGATTGAGCGGGAAAATATCCGTGTCCAAACCATGGAGGGCCGCATTCAAAAAGCGAGAGAAGGCCGCTGGAATGGCGGCTTTGCACCCTATGGGTATCAACTGGTGGATGGTAAATTGCTCATCAACGAGGAAGAGGCAGAGGCCATTCGTGTCATCTACGACCAGTATGTTCACACGGACATTGGCGCAAACGGCATCGCAAAGTATCTGGAAAACCACGGTATCCGCAAGATTCCCCGGCAGAATGGGAAGAATCCCCTGTTTGATGCACACTTAATCCGTTTGATTTTGAAAAATCCCGTCTACTGCGGAAAGATTGCCTATGGCCGCCGCAAGATGGAAAAAGTGCGCGGCACCAGAAATGAATACAAGCTGGTGGAACAGGACAATTACCTGTTGGCCGATGGTTTGCACGAACCGATTATTTCGGAAGAAGTCTGGCAGGCGGCGCAGGTGAAGCTGTTGGCACAGGCCAAGAAATACGAACACGTCAACCGCGGGAAAGATGAACACGTACATTTGCTCTCCGGCATTGTAAAATGTCCTGTCTGCGGAGCCGGAATGTATGGGAATAAAAGCATCAAGCACAAAGCAGACGGCACCAAGTACAAGGATTTTTATTATTACGGTTGCAAGCACCGCTCCATGATACGTGGGCATAAGTGCGATTACAAAAAGCAGATCCGGGAAGAATTGCTGGACGATGCCGTGGCGGAAGTCATTGTAAAGCTGGTGAGCAATCCGAAGTTTGCTGCCATGATGCAGGAAAAGATCAACACGAAGGTGGATACCACCGCCATTGACCAGGAGATTGCCAATTACGAGAAGCAGCTGCGCCAGCATTATTCCGTCAAGGCAAAACTGGCAGAGGAAATAGATTCTCTCGACCCGGACGACCGGCACTATGTCCGGCGCAAGGCAGACCTTGATGACCGCCTTTACAGGATGTATGATAAGATTGAAGATACAGAATCGTTGTTGATTGCCGCCAGAGCCAAAAAGCAGGCCATTGAGGCAGAGAAACTGACCGGCGACAATATCTATAAAGTGCTGATTTACTTTGAGAAGCTGTATGGCGTGATGAATGAAGCGGAGCGGCGGCAGTTGATCGAGGCGTTGATCTCTGAAATTCAGATTTACCCGGAGCGGCAACCTAATGGACAGTGGCTGAAATCCATCAAATTTAAGCTGCCTATCATTGAGGAAGATATGAGCATCAGTTTGGACAATGAAGAACAAGTTGAGAGCGTGGTGCTGCTGACGCAAGAGGATGGCAGCAGCGCATCGCGAAAGCCGGCAAACAGACGGTCTGCTGCAGAGCGATGATGAATCCGCGGCGGAGCTGTGGGGAGACCTTATGCCTTTCGGAATGAAAACGCATCTCCATGGCACAGATCCAGGAAAGGGGATGACGCGTATCCAACGTAAGGATGAAATGCAAAGGCAAAAAGCCATTGAGCTGACCAGTTATATGCTGCACAAATACTACTGTGAAAATGACGTGGAAGCCGTGATCTCTCTGATGGATGACGACATCGTCTGGCTGGGTACCGGAGAGGAGGAGCACTCCGCGGGACTGGAGAGGGTGGCCGCGATTTTCCGCCGGTTCGCAGGGCAGGTCCCCCGGTGCAATCTCTCCGGTGAGGAGTACCAGGGCCTTCAGATCGCCACGGACGCCTATATGTGCAGTGGGCGGGTGTGGATCGCCACGGATGCCTCCACTCAGATCAGCCTGCGGGTACACCAGCGCATCACCACTGTGTTCCGCAACCACAGCGGCCGGCTGCGCTGCTGCCATCTGCATATCTCCAATCCCTACGAGAATATGGTGGAGGGCGATGTGGGCTTCCCGGAGAGGATCGCCAGGCAGTCTTACCAGTATCTGCAGGAGCAGGTTGAGGCACAGAAGGAGAAAATCGCCGCTCAGACTGCGCTGCTCCAGCGGATGAGCTATGAGGATACCCTGACGGGTCTGTTTAACCGCAATAAGTTCAACGAGCTGATGGCGGATCCGCTGGCCTGGCCGGGAGAGCACAGAGGCGTTGCCTGCTTCGACCTCAACGGCCTCAAAGAGATCAATGACTGGCAGGGACACAGCGCCGGCGACGGCCTGCTGCGCCGGGCGGCAGAGCATATCCGGAAGGCTTTTGGAGAAAAGGTGTACTGCACCGGCGGCGACGAGTTCGTGGTGGTGGATGAGACGCTGGATGAGGAGGCGTTCCGCCTGGCAGTCGCCGCTGTACGAACCGGTATGGAGCAGGATGAGATCCGCTGTTCTATGGGATTTTCCTGGCGGTCGGTTCCCTGTTCCCTCCGGGAGCAGTTCGATGAAGCGGATTTTTTGATGTACCAAGAAAAGCGCCGTTTTTACGGCGCGCGGGAACACGACCGGCGAAAACAGTCCTGACCCGGCAGAGCCGCGAAGAAGGAAAAAACGGCCTGAGCAGGGGAAGCCGCAAATGAAAGCAAAACAGGGATGGTGTCTACCATCCCTGTTTTCTTGTTATTTTCCGCCGGACACGGCATCCTGAAAGACCTGGATCATGGCGGATACGCAGGCGTCTGCCCGATCCGGATCCCGCTCCAGCACCGCTTCCATGACGGCGTAATGGCTGTCGTAAATCCGCTGATTGACCGCCTGCAGCTGTTTTGGCGTGCAGTCCCGGATGGCGTGCAGGTAGGTGTCGGTGTTCAGGCGCACGATGACATCGTTGATCATGATGGCCAGGGCGTTGTGGCTGGCTTTGGCCAGGGCGGAGTGAAAGGCCACATCATACTCCTGAAAGCTGAAGGGAACACCAATGTTCTCCTTCGCTCCTGCCAGTGTTTGCCGGAGTTTGGCGGCATCCTCGTCGTTGTGGTGCACTGCAGCCAGCCGGGCGCAGCCGCGGTCGTTGATATGACGGTACTCCAGCAGTTCTTCCAGATTGATGGCCCCCATGGCTACCAGGCTCTTGAGAGGATCCTCCACCGTTTTCAGCGAGATGCCCCGGACGATGGCGCCGCCGCTGCTGCCGATGGAAGTCTCCAGCAGACCGTCCTGCTGAAGCATCCGCAGCGCCTCCCGCACGATGGGGCGGCTGCGCTGGAACTGTTGGGCCAGCTCCCGCTCGGAGGGAAGGCGGTCTCCAGGTTTCAGTTCCCCGGAAACGATCTTGGGATAGATCTGCTGATAGATGACCTCCGAGGCCCGCTGGGTTTTCGCCGGCGTGAACAGAGGCTTGGAATTTGCTTCTTCCATACGAAAAATCTCCCAAAATTACACTTTTTCTTAGCATAGCATGGGGAAAAATCCTTGTCAAGAAAGGCACCTCTGAGCCGCTTTTCCTGTAAGGGCTTGACAAGCAGCTGGGCAAAGTATATAAATAGATTAAATGGTAAGACCATTTATACTATTTAAAACGGAGGGCACTTCAGGCAGAAGCGGCCCGTTCCGCGTCAGACTGAGAAACGGAGGCAGCGCATATGACACAGCGGATCGGATTTTTGGGATTGGGAGTCATGGGTCTCCCTATGGCAAAAAATGTTGCGGCAAAATCCGGACAGGAAGTCCTGGGGTACGACGTATCCCAGAAGCGGCTGGACGCCTTTGCCCAGACTGGTGGGATAGCGGTGCCGGATCCGGCGGAGATCTATGAGACCTGTGATGTGATTCTCCAAATCCTGCCTACCCATCCCATTATCCGGGAGTCTGTGCTGCGGGCAGTCCAGTGTGGGAAGCCCGGCAGAATCATTGTGGATCTGAGCTCCACTGCACCGGATATCATTCTGGAGCTCTATGAGACCGCCAAGGCGGCGGGGATGTATCTGTTGGATTCTCCCGTCAGCGGCGGAAACCCCATGGCGGAGGCGGGGACGCTGGCCATCATGACCGGGGGAGACCGGGAGGCCTTTGAGCAGGTACGGCCCATTCTGGAGTGTATGGGACAGCCGGTTTACACCGGCGGCAGCGCCAGCGGCAGTGTGACAAAGCTGGTGAACAATATGATCGGCGGAGCCATGCTGGCCGCCATTGCGGAGGGATATGCCTTTGCCGCCAAGGCGGGCATCGATCTCCAGACCACCTTTGACGCCACCCGGGGCGGTTTTGCCGGCGGCCCCCTCTATGACAACAAGGTACCCAAGCTCCTGGTACGGGACTACGAGCCCGGTGCCCGGGTGGCAGTTCACCGCAAGGATATCCTCAATGCCAAGCGGTACGCCCACAAGCTGGGCGTTGATGTGCCGGTGACGGATGTGACGCTGCAGATCATGGACTGGATGAACGACAATGGCTACATTGATGAGGACCAGATCGCCATGGTAAAGTATTTTGAGGATAAGATGGATGTCACGGTGGGAGCGGCTCCCCAGGCGTAATCACACAAATCGAACAAGGGACGCCCGGCAAAACTGCCGGGCGCCTTTTTTGCGCTGGCAGAGGGGGACCTTCTGAAAGAAAAAGGCCGCTGTCGGAAATGCCTTTTGAAAGCAGCGCGCCGCTTCCCAAAGAGGAAGCGGCGCGTTTTATTAGTCATCGGTGCGGATGCCCCGGCGGATATCCCGGATATCATAGGGAGCCGTCTGATAGACAAAGTAGTTGAGCCAGTTGGAGTAGAGCAGGTGGGCGCAGGAGCGCCAGGTGACCACCGGTTTGCGCTGAGGGTCGTCGTCCGGAAAATAGTTTTCGGGGATGTGGATGTCCACCCCTGCCACCAGATCCCGCATGTACTCGTTGCGCAGGGTGTCCCGGTCATATTCCGCATGGCCCATCAGGAAGATCTGGCGGCCCTGGTCGGTCTTGATGGCGTAGACCCCGGCCTCCGGGGAGGAGGAGAGGATCTTCAGTTCCGGCACCGCCTCGATGTCCGCCCGGTCCACAGTGGTGTTGCGGGAGTGGGGGACCCAGAACTCGTCGTCAAAGCCCCGGAAGAGGATGAAGTTGGGATCCTCCACGGTATGGCGGAAGACGCCGAAGAGCTTTTGGGGCAGCTGGCGTTTGGGAATACCGTAATGGTAGTACAGCCCTGCCTGGGCGCCCCAGCAGATGTGGAGGGTGGAGTGGACGTGGACTTTGCTCCACTCCATGATCTCACACAGCTCCGGCCAGTAGTCCACCTCTTCAAAGGGCATCTGTTCCACCGGCGCGCCGGTGATGATGAGACCGTCGAAGGTGCGGTCTTTCACCTCGTCGAAGGTTTTGTAAAAGGCCAGCATGTGCTCCTGGGAGGTGTTCTTGGAGATGTGGCCGGAGGGGGCGATGAGCTCCAGCTGGATCTGCAGGGGCGTGTTGCCCAGCACCCGGGCCAGCTGGGTCTCCGTGTCCACTTTGGTGGGCATCAGGTTCAAAAGCAGGATCTGCAGGGGGCGGATATCCTGGGTGATGGCCCGGGTCTCCGTCATGACGAAGATGTTTTCCCGCTGCAGGATATTGGTAGCAGGCAGCTGATTGGGGATCTTGATGGGCATCTCACACGCCCTCCAGCGCCTGGGCAATATCGTCGATGAGGTCCTCCTTGCTCTCCAGGCCGCAGCTCATACGCAGCAGGCCCGCGGGAATCCCCGCGGCGGCAAGCTGCTCATCGGTCATCTGCCGGTGGGTGGAGGAGGCGGGGTTGAGGCAGCAGGTGCGGGCGTCGGCCACGTGAGTCTCAATGGCCGCCAGCTTCAGCCGCTTCATGAACTCCCCGGCAGCGGCACGGCCGCCCTTGAGTTCAAAGGATACCACGCCGCAGGAGCCCTTGGGCAGGTATTTCTGCGCCAGGGCGTGATAGGAGTCGCCGGGCAGGCCGCAGTAGCTGACATGGGCGACCTTGGGATGATTAGAAAGGAACTCTGCCACCGCCTGGCCGTTTTCGCAATGGCGCGCCATGCGCACGTGGAGGCTCTCCAGGCCCAGGTTCAGATAAAAGGCGTTCTGGGGAGACTGGATGGCTCCGAAGTCCCGCATCAGCTGAGCAGTGCACTTGGTGATAAAGGCGCCCTCCTTGCCGAACTTTTCGGCATAGGTGATGCCGTGGTAGCTCTCGTCGGGGGTGGTAAGGCCCGGGAACTTGTCGGCGTGGGCCATCCAGTCGAACTTGCCGGAGTCCACAATGGCGCCGCCCACGGCCACGCCGTGGCCGTCCATATACTTGGTGGTGGAGTGGGTGACGATGTCGGCGCCCCACTCAAAGGGACGGCAGTTCACCGGCGTTGCGAAGGTGTTGTCCACGATGAGGGGCACCCCGTGGGCGTGGGCAGCCTTGGCGAACTTCTCGATGTCCAGCACCGTCAGGGCGGGGTTGGCGATGGTCTCGCCGAAGACGGCCTTGGTGTTGGGCCGGAAGGCGGCCTCCAGCTCCTCATCGGAGCAGTCGGGGCCCACGAAGGTGACGTCAATGCCCATCTTGGCCATGGTGACGGAGATGAGGTTGAAGGTGCCGCCGTAGATGGAAGAGGAGGAGACAATGTGGTCTCCGCAGCCGGCGATGTTGAAGAGGGCAAAGAAGTTGGCTGCCTGGCCGGAGGAGGTCAGCATGGCGGCGGTGCCCCCCTCCAGGGCGCAGATCTTGGCGGCCACGTAGTCATTGGTGGGGTTCTGGAGGCGGGTGTAGAAATAGCCGCTGGCCTCCAGATCAAAGAGCTTGCCCATATCCTCGCTGGTGGCATATTTAAAGGTAGTGGACTGTACGATGGGGATCTGGCGGGGCTCCCCGTTGCCGGGGGTATAGCCGCCCTGTACACAAATGGTTTCGATACGCTGCTGGCTCATGTTTGTTCGCTCCTTTGGAAAATAGAATATAGTGTGGAAAAAGAGACTGTCGAAAAACTTGAATGTCCTGGTCGACGGGAAGGAAGAGAGTTACGAGAGGAACCCAGGAGGGGTTCCTTTCGTTTTTTATCATAAGTTTTTCGCAGCTTTTTGAAGCGCGAAAAACTTGCACAGTCTGGCGAAAAAACTTTTTCGCCGGACTGAAAAGAAAAACGGCTTTCGTCCCAAAGAAACTTTGAGACGAAAGCCGCTGACAGCTTCCGCGGTACCACTCAAATTGCGCCGTCCTCACGGATCAGCGCCCCTTACGGAGTCCAACAACCCCTTCGCCTTGACGCGGCGGATACGGGGCGGCCCTACCGGCGCGTCTGCGCCCTCGAACCCCCGGCTCAGGAGCCATAGAACCTGGGATCACTTGCCGCCGGCTCGCACCGCCCGCCGGCTCTCTGAGGGCGCCTGATCCCGTTCCTCTCCATCATCGCTTTGGAGCCATTATAAGCGGGAAAGCGTGCCTTTGTCAACCGCGATTTTCCACAATGTGGACGTTCAGGTGGTTATAGGTCATCTCCACCCCAGCCTCCTGGAAGGTGGTGCGCAGGTTTTCCCGCAGGGCCATGGCGGCGGCCCAGTAGTGCTCCGGTGCCACCCAGCAGTAGAGGGTGTATTCGATGGCGCTGTCGCCGTAGTCGGTGAGATAGATGGCACTGGCGGGCTCTGTCAGAAGGTTTTCCGTCATGCCGATGGCCTTTTGGCAGGCGGCCTTGACAGTCTCGGTGGGAGCGTCGTAGGAGGCGGAGACCTTCTGGGTGATGCGCCGCCGGCCCAGGGAGGTGTAGTTGATCATCTGGGAGGAGGCCAGCTCCTTGTTGGGCAGCATGACCCGGTAACCGTCCGGGGTGATGAGCTTGGTGTGGTTGAGGCCGATCTCATCCACTGTCCCGGCGGTGCCGGAGACCTCCACATAGTCGCCGATGGAGAAGGGGTGGGAGGAGAGGATCACCAGCCCGCCTGCCACATTGCCCAGGATATCTTCCGCGGCCAGAGTGATACCCAGGGAGCCCACGGAGAGGAGGGCCACGAAAGAGGTGGTGGGGATGTGCAGCTGGTCGGCCACGATAACGGCGGTGAGAATATATAAAAGGAGCTTGATGCCGGCCAGGACGTATTTCTGGATGCGTTCATCCAGCTTGGTGCGGGAGAGGACCCGCCGCAGCAGTTTGCACAGCAGATGGACGGCCACCAGGCAGATCAGCAGAGTAATAACGGCGGAGAGAAGCGTTTGCAGCGTCAATCCGCCCAGAGAGGAGCCGAGCGTGCTCAGGTCGATTTGAGGCATAGAGCTCTCCTTTCATACGAGTTGGAATGGGAAAATGTTAAGAAAATCATATCGGAAAGCCGGAAAAAAGTCAATGGCAGGCCCCCGATGTCTCCTGGAATACAGGTTACATTTAAATAAAAAGAATAAGAAAAAAATACGCATATGCAAAATTCCATGGAAATATCTAGATATTTCAAAACATTTAAGAGTAGACCGATATGGTGTAGAGATCTATTTGTTACGACTGTGTAACAAAAACAAAAAAGCTATTGCGTTTTCTGTAAAGCGCTGATAGAATCCAACATGAACAAAGGAGCGCACGTCCCTGGCAAGCCCGGCACAGATACAGGTTAGGCTAGCCACGGTATGTATGCCGTGTGAGCAGGGGGGGTACCCTCCGGCGTTCGGAACTTTCCATGCCGGCTTTGCCGGTAAATCTAAAAAGGAGGAGATTCCTACCATGAAGAAGTTCCTTTCTCTGGCTTTGGCCCTGGTAATGACCATGTCTCTGGTCACCGTCAGCGCCGGCGCCAAGGACTTCACCGATGACAGCAAGATCACCTATCAGGAAGCTGTCGACGTGATGTCTGCTGTGGGCGTCATCGATGGTTACACCGATGGCTCCTTCCAGCCCACCACCAACCTCACCCGCGGAGCAGCTGCCAAGATCATCTGCAACCTGATCCTCGGGCCCACCACCGCGTCCGCACTGGGTGCCGACACTGCTCCCTACAAGGACGTCCCCACCTCCAACGTCTTCGCTGGCTACATCGCTTACTGCCAGAAGGAAGGCATCATCAGCGGTTACGCTGACGGCACCTTCAAGCCCGCCGCTCCCCTGACCGGCTATGCGTTCATGAAGATGCTGCTGGGCGCCCTGGGCTATGACTCCAGCAAGGAGGGCTACACCGGCCCCAACTGGTCCATCAACGTGGCCAAGCAGGCCATCGCCATCGGCCTGGACGACGGCAACGACAAGTTCGTGGGCCAGAATTCCGTCAACCGTGAGGAGGCCATGCTGTACGCTTTCAATGCCATGCAGGCCACCATGGTGGAGTACGGCAACGACACCACCATCACCGTGGGTGACGTGGTCGTCTCTCAGAGCGGCAAGGCCTCCGAGATGGTGAACAACGCCTCCAACGAGACCATCAAGAACGACGACAAGATGCAGTTCGCTGAGAAGTACTTCTCCGATCTGAAGCTCAGCGCCAACGGCGCCGATGCCTTCAACCGTCCTGCCAACGTGTGGAAGGTGAAGGCCGAGGAGGTCGGTACTTACGCCAAGGTCGCCGATGCCACCTACACCGAGAGCGTCAAGATCAGCGACATCTACAAGGATCTGGGCCTGGGCAAGACCATTGTGAAGGCTGACGTCTCTGTCTATGAGGATGGCGCTTCCAGCACTGCCGTGGCCATCTCCAAGAGCGATGACACCAAGCTGGGCGGCAACGGCGTTCTCACTCAGGTTTACTACAATACGGACAAGGAGACGGTGACCATCACCATGGTGAACACCTACGTGGGCACTGTCAACCGTACTGTGGCTGCCTCCGGCAACCAGAACCGTCACCTGGAGATCACCACCGAGGCCGAGCGGCCCACCGGCGCCTCCGGCACGGAGAAGTTCGACACCCTGGAGGAGTTCAAGGATGACGCCTATGTGCTCTACACCTTCTCCATCCCCGAGGATGCCGTTCAGTCCGTAAAGACCGCCGAGGCCATCCAGGGCACTCTGACCAAGGTCGTCAACGGCAAGAGCCTGGACATCGACAGCTCCACCTACAAGCTGTCCAACAAGTACGTGGCTGAGTCCCTGGATGTGGACAGCAGCTATGCCGTGTATCTGGACGAGTATGGCTACGCCATCTATGTGGAGGAGCAGGAGTTTGTCTCCGGCGACTACGCGCTGTTCGTGGAGGCTCAGGATAAGAGCAACTTCTCCTCCAACCGCGCTCTGCTGGTCTTCACCGACGGCACCTACAAGGTGGTCGATACCGCCAAGAACTATGCCAACGGTACCTCCAAGATCGAGAAGAACTCCATCGTCACCTACAAGGTGGACGACAACAAGGAGTACACCCTGAAGGCCGTTGCCACCACCAAGAAGGTGGAGGACAGCCAGACCTTCTCCATGACCAACGGCACCTCCAAGATCACCCTGAAGGACAGCGATGTTGTTTACTCCAACAGCAACACGGTCTTCGTGGTGGAGACTGGTGATGACGAGTATGAGACCTATGTGGGCACCAACAACGCCCCCGGCATCAAGGCCAGCACCGGCTCCAACGAGCAGGTCACCGCGTACTACTACTGCAAGACCGGCTCCATTGTCACCGTGATGTTCATTGTTCCCGGCTCCGCTCTGACTGTGGAGAACAGCTCCAACAACGTGCTGTTCATCGCCGGCAAGTCCGCTTCCCAGAAGATCACCACCAAGAACAGCGAGTACTATGAGTACAACGCGGTCATCAATGGTGAGACTACCACCGTGAAGATCGACTCCGGTATTTCCGGTGCTTCCAACCTGGGCAACGGCCTGTACAAGTCCTACTCCACCGACAGCCACGGTGTCATCACCAAGCTGAACAAGTACACCACTTCCTCTACCAACGACAAGTACGCTGTGAACGATGCCAAGGGCACTGCCAAGGTCTCCGGTGAGTACACCGTGACCCTGGGCGGCGCGTCCTACACCGTGGACAGCAAGGCCAACCTCTTCTATGTGGATGAGGACGGCAAGATCACTTCCACCGGTATCAGCGGCATTGCCAAGGATACCAACGACCTGGCTTACTTCATCGTGGACAACGGCCAGATCACCAACCTGTTCATCCAGGAGGTTGACGACAAGGACACCGGCCGTGAGGAGATCGATGCCGGCGATTACGCCATCACCATCTCCAGACAGGCCGTGACCGAGATCCTGGTTGCCTCCGGCGCCAAGAAGACCGAGGCCGCCCTGCTCTCTGCCGTGATGAAGCAGATCGAGGCTGAGGCCGGCTCCACTATCAGCAGCTACTACCGCAATGACAACGGTGATGGCTACGTCTTCGAGATCGGCAAGACCAAGTATACCTGGGCTGACAGCGTTACCGCTACCGACGCCGTGACCGTCAGCGTCAAGGGCGTTGGTGAGAAGCTGTACGCCGCCACCGCCAAGATCTCCGATCTGGGCGCCGGCGAGTATGCCCTGGTTTCCAACACCGAGTCCGGCAACGGCTACAAGGAGAAGACCACCACTCTGGTGGACGGCGGCATCTACGACATCGGTTACTACAAGGTGACCATGGCCTCTGACAAGAGCGATGCCAACAGCGAGGGTGTGAACTACACCGTCACCGACGCTGGTAAGGAGTCCTACCTGAAGAAGGGCCAGACTGTGACCCTCACGGTCACCCTGTCCGGCACCTCCACCGGCTCCACCGAGGTCAGCTTCACGGTTACCAACGGTACCATGGAGAACACCTCCGACCTGAAGCCCGCTTCCGGCGAGGCTGCCGGTGTTGCCGCCAAGGTTGAGGACGGCAACGCCCTGAAGTTCACTCCCGCTGGTTCCGGCTCTCCCACCGCTGTTTACAGCGTGGTGGTGACCGTTTCCGGCAACGGCAACGTGACCTTCGCCTAAGACACCAGATCAAAACACAATGCTTTGATCAAAGGCCTCCCGCTCCTCTTGGAGCGGGAGGCCCACTTGCCAGCATTCCGGCAGGTATGCCGGAGTTTACAAAAACAGGAGCGGCCGCCCAACCGGGCGGCCGCTCCTGCGGCATTTTGGGAATTGCGTTACAGCAGCACTGCACCCTGGTTGGCACTGGTGACCATCCGGGCGTAGCGGCTGAGCCATCCACTGGTGACATTGGGGGCGTGGGGCTGCAGGGCGGCCTGGCGCCGGTCCAGCTCCTCCTGGGGCACCTCCAGGGTGATGGAGGCTGCCGGGATGTCGATGGTGATGGAATCGCCTTCCTCCACCAGGGCGATGGGACCGCCGGAGGCCGCCTCCGGGGACACATGGCCGATGGACGCGCCCCGGGAAGCCCCGGAGAAGCGGCCGTCGGTAATGAGGGCCACGGTGGTGTCCAGCTTCATGCCCGCCAGGGCACTGGTGGGGTTGAGCATCTCCCGCATGCCCGGGCCGCCCCGGGGACCTTCGTAGCGGATCACCACCACGTCGCCGGGATGGATGTCGCCGGCATAGATGGCGGTGATGGCCTCTTCCTCGCTGTTGAACACCCGGGCGGGGCCGGTGTGGCAGAGCATCTCCGGCGCCACGGCACTGCGCTTGACCACGCAGCCGTCGGGGGCCAGGTTGCCCCAGAGGATCTGCAGTCCGCCGGTGGGGCTGTAGGGATCGTCGATGGGGCGGATGGCCTTGGTGTCCAGAATACGGGCGCCCTGGATGTTCTCGCCCAGGGTCTTGCCGCTGACAGTGGGGACGTCCAGATCCAGCAAGCCTGCCTTGGCCAGCTCCGCCTGCACGGCGGGAATGCCGCCGGCAGCGTACAGGTCCGGCATGTGGGTGGGGCCCGCCGGGGCCAGATGGCACAGGTTGGGGGTCTTGGCGGAGATCTCGTTGAAGACTTTCAGATCCATGGGGCAGCCCGCCTCATGGGCGATGGCCAGCAGGTGCAGCACCGTGTTGGTGGAGCATCCCAGGGCCATGTCACAGGTGAGGGCGTTGCGCAGGCTCCGCTCGTTGATGATCTGGCGGGCGGTGACGCCCCGCCGCACCAGGTCCATGATTGCCATGCCGGAGCGCTTGGCCAGCTGCAGCCGCTTGGCGTACACGGCGGGGATGGTGCCGTTGCCCGGCAGGGCAATGCCCACGGCCTCGCACAGGCAGTTCATGGAGTTGGCAGTGTACATACCGGAGCAGGAGCCGCAGCCGGGGCAGCAGTTCTCCGTGCACTCCTCCAGCTGTTCGTCGGAGATCATGCCTGCCTTGTAGGCGCCCACGGCCTCGAACATCTTGGAGAGGCTCACTTCCTCGCCGCCGTAGTGGCCGGCCAGCATGGGACCGCCGGAGCAGACCACCGCCGGGACGTCCAGCCGCACTGCCGCCATCACCATGCCGGGGACGATCTTGTCGCAGTTGGGTACCAGCACCAATCCGTCCAGCTGATGGGCCATGAGCATGGTCTCCACGCTGTCGCAGATCAGCTCCCGGCTGGCCAGGGAGTACTTCATGCCGATGTGGCCCATGGCAATGCCGTCGCACACACCGATGGCGGGGATCAGGATGGGAGTGCCTCCCGCCATTTCCACGCCGGTCTTTACCGCCTGGGCGATCTTGTCCAGGTGCATGTGGCCGGGGACGATTTCGCTGTATGCGGAGACCACGCCGATGAGGGGCCGCTCCAGCTCCTCGGGAGTATAACCCAGGGCATAGAACAGGCTCCGGTTGGGAGCCCGCTCACTGCCGCGGGTGACGTTGTCACTTCTCATGTCCGCAGTCCTTCCTTACTTCTTCAGCCAGCTCATCATGGCACGCAGCTGGGCGCCCACCTTCTCGATGGGATGCTCGGCAGCCATACGGCGCTGGGCCAGGAAGTGGGTCTTGCGGCCGCCGTTGGGGCTCATCTCCGTGAGGAACTCGGAGGCGAAGGTGCCGTCCTGGATCTCCCGGAGCACCTGACGCATGCCCTCGCGGCTCTCCTTGGTGATGATGCGCTTGCCGGTGCGGTAGTCGCCGTACTCGGCGGTGTTGGAGATGGAGTAGCGCATCTTGGCGAAACCGCCCTGGTTGATGAGGTCGATGATGAGCTTCATCTCGTGGCAGGTCTCAAAGTAGGCCATCTCGGGCTCATAGCCGGCCTCCACCAGGGTCTCAAAGCCGGCGTAGATCAGCTCGCACACGCCGCCGCACAGGACTGCCTGCTCGCCGAAGAGGTCGGTCTCCGTCTCCTCCTTGAAGGTGGTCTCCAGGATGCCCGCACGGCCGGCACCGATGGCGGAGGCGTAAGCCAGCGCCACTTCCTTGGCCTGGCCGGTGAAGTTCTGCTCCACGCAGATCAGGCTGGGCACGCCCTTGCCCTCCAGATACTGGCTGCGGACGGTGTGGCCGGGGCCCTTGGGGGCCACCATGATGACGTCCACATTGGCAGGGGGCACGATGGTCTTGAAGTGGATGTTGAAGCCGTGGGCGAAGGCCAGGGTCTTGCCCTCGGTCATGTAGGGAGCCACCTGCTTGTTATAGATGTCCGCGCACAGCTCGTCGGGCACCAGCATCATGACGATGTCACCGGCCTTGGCAGCCTCTTCCACTTCCATCACCTGGAAGTTGGCGTGATCGGCGGCAAAGGCAGCGGCCTTTTCCCAGTGGGCGGAGCCCTTGCGCAGGCCAACCACGACGTTGACGCCGCTTTCGGCCAGGTTCTCAGAATGGGCGTGGCCCTGGCTTCCAAAGCCAATGACGGCGACGGTCTTTCCGTCCAGCATGCCCAGGTTGCAGTCAGTGTCGTAATACTTCTTGATCGCCATGTTATGTACTCTCCTTTAATCTTGATCTGGCATTTGGAGTTTGCCACAAATTGGGGGGTGAGGGACCGCAGGAAAACAAAAAAGCCTTTGTCTCCTGTTTGACAAGAGACAAAGGCTTTGAAAAAGCACTCTGCGGTACCACTCTCATTGACGCGGACAAGCCGCGCCCACTCATGGGGTTCCAACAAACCCCCGCACGTTAACGGGTGCACCCGATCCAACCTACTTGAAAGCATCTTTCGTTCAGCGGACTGCTCGGAGATGATTTCGCGCTCCCCAATACTTACTGTCTCGCACCAGACGACAGCTCTCTGAAAGCGGAAAGGAAACGTTACTCGTTCTCTTCATTGCGTTTGATATTTTCTACGAATATACAGGAAGCCCCTGGATTTGTCAACAGTTTTTTTTGAAAACGGAAAAAAATACAGTTCTCAACAAATAAATACTTGCGCCGATATGGAAAGTGGGGTATAGTGGCTGCAAAACTGCAAGGAGGATGTCTATGAAGATCCAGGAGATGTCTGCCCGGCTGGATGGGCTGGTGGTGTTCCGCGGGATTTTGCGGGACCCGGTGGTGGAGCGGCTGCGGACGCTGCTGCATGCGGTGGTGTCCGGCGGCGAGATGGTGCCTGCTGCGGCGGAGTTTGAGGCCGCCCTCTTTGAGTACGGCACCAACTGGACGGCGTATCTGCGCAAGGTGGTGCTGGAGGATGCCAATGTCTGCGTGCGCCGTTTGGCTGCCGGCGGCACGGATCCGGTGCTGGAGGCATGCCTGGATGGGGAGCTTGCGTTTCTCAGCACCCTGGGCACCCTGACACTGGAGAAGGTGCGCCGGGCTGCCTCCGGGGAGCCGGGGGAGTTCCTGCCCGCCTGGGAGACGGATACCCTGGACATGGCGGCGGATTACCGGGAGCGGATGCGTCAGATCGGCCGCACCGGCTACGGCATCTTTGCCAAGTACCACGTGTTCACCGTGGTGAACGGCGCCCTCTCTCCTGTGAAGTACCCCGACGACCAGACGTTGGAGGAGCTGCCCGGCTACGAGCGGGAGCGGGAGAAGGTCATCGCCAACACCCGGGCGCTGCTGGCGGGGGAGCCCGCCAACAACGTGCTGCTCTACGGCGACGCGGGCACCGGCAAGTCCAGCACGGTGAAGGCCATCGCCAACGCCTTTGCCGGCGACGGCCTGCGGCTCATTGAGGTGAAGAAAAACCAGCTTTATGAGATCCCGGACCTGATGGATTCTCTGGCCCAGAATCCCCTGAAGTTCATCCTCTTTATCGACGATCTGAGCTTTACCGCCAATGACGACAACTTCGCCGCCCTGAAGGCCATCCTGGAGGGCAGCGTCTGCGGCCGGGCCAAGAACATCGCGGTGTATGCCACCTCCAACCGCCGCCATCTCATCAAGGAGACCTTGATGGACCGCAGCGGCGACGATATCCACGAGGCGGACACCCGCCAGGAGCTCATGAGCCTCTCCGCCCGGTTCGGCCTGACGGTGACCTTCCTGCGGCCGGAGCGGGAGCGCTTTGCCGCCATCGTCACGGAGCTGGCCCGCCAGTATGACGTGGAGCTGCCGGAGGAGGAGCTGCTGACGAAAGCGGAGGCCTTTGCCATCCGCTCCGGCGGCCGCAGCCCCCGGGTGGCCAAGCAGTTCGTGGAGCTGTGCCGGGCCGGTGTCCAGTGAGGCTCCCGCTGCTTTTTCATCGCGCATCATGCAAAAAGGGACAGCCCCCTGGGGGGCCGTCCCTTTTCTCTTGCGTGGGTCTTGCCGGAATGGTATGATGGATGGGCAAAGACAAAAGCGAGGAGACAGCTATGAAAAAACTGGCCATCGGCATCCTGGCCCACGTGGACGCGGGAAAGACCACCCTCTCCGAGGCCCTGCTCTACGGGGCGGGACAGCTGCGCAAGCTGGGGCGTGTGGACCATGGAGATGCCTTTTTGGATACGGACGCCATGGAGCGGGAGCGTGGCATCACCATTTTCTCCAAGCAGGCGCTGCTGCCGGTGGGGGACACGGAGATCACCCTGCTGGACACCCCGGGACACGTGGATTTTTCCGCAGAGACGGAGCGGACCCTCCAGGTGCTGGACGGGGCCATCCTGGTCATCAGCGGCACCGACGGCGTCCAGGCCCACACCCGCACCCTCTGGCAGCTGCTGGAGCGCTATCAGGTGCCGGTGTGCCTGTTTGTCAACAAGATGGACCTGGCCGGAGCCAACCGGGAGGCGGTTCTCTCCCAGCTGCGCGCCCGTCTGTCCGACGGGTGTGTGGACTGCGGCGACCCGGAGACCCTGGCGGAGGAAGCCGCCCTCCGGGATGAGGGATTGCTGGAGCGGTATCTGGCGGGGGAGCCCGTGATCGACGCGGATGTGGCGGCCCTTACCGGGCAGCGGAAGCTATTTCCCTGCTTTTTCGGCTCCGCGCTGAAATTGGAGGGCGTGGAGGAGCTGCTGGAGGGTCTGGTGCGCTATGTTGTTCCGCCTGCCTATCCGGCGGACTTCGGCGCCCGGGTCTATAAGATCGCCCGGGATCCCCAAGGGGCCCGGCTCACTTACCTGAAAGTCACCGGTGGCACCCTGCGGGTAAAGGACCTTTTGACCAATCGCCGCCCGGACACGCCGGAGGAGGAAATCTGGCAGGAGAAGGCGGACCAGATCCGCATTTACTCCGGCAGCAAGTTCACCCTGGCGGAGGAGGCCCCGGCAGGCACTGTCTGCGCCGTGACGGGCCTTTCCCACACCTATCCCGGAGAGGGATTGGGGGCGGAGGAGGATGGCGGCGGTGCGCTGCTGGAGCCGGTGCTTACCTACCAGCTGGAGCTGCCGGAGGGGGCGGATCCCCACACGGCCATGCAGAAACTGCGGCTTTTGGAGGAGGAGGATCCCCAGCTCCACATCACCTGGAACGAGGCCCTGGGGGAGATTCACGTGCAGCTGATGGGCCAGGTGCAGCTGGAGATCTTGCAGCGGATGATCCGGGAGCGCTTCGGTTGGGAGGTGACCTTCGGCCCCGGCAGCATCGTCTACCGGGAGACCATCGCCGCTCCGGTGGAGGGCATCGGTCACTTTGAGCCCCTGCGCCACTACGCGGAAGTGCACCTTTTGCTGGAGCCCGGTGCCCCCGGCAGCGGCATCCGGATCGCCACCGCCTGCCCGGAGGACCAGCTGGACGGCCACTGGCAGCGGCTGGTGCTGACCCACCTGAAGGAACGGGAGCATCCCGGGGTGCTGACAGGCTCCCCCATCACGGATCTGAAGATCACCCTGGTGGCAGGCCGGGCCCATGTGAAGCACACGGAGGGCGGCGACTTCCGCCAGGCCACCTACCGGGCGGTGCGCCAGGGGCTCATGCAGGCGGAGAATATCCTCCTGGAGCCCTGGTACGACTTCCGGCTGGAGCTTCCGGCAGATCAGGTGGGCCGGGCCATGACGGATTTGCAGCGGATGAACGCCCGGACGGACGCGCCGGAGACCATGGGGGAGGAGACGGTGCTCACCGGTGCCGCCCCGGTGTCCGGCCTGCGGGACTACGGCCAGGAGGTCACGGCTTACACCCGGGGCCGGGGACGGCTCCTCTGCACGCCCCGGGGTTATGAGCCCTGCGCCGACCAGGCGGCGGTGGTGGAGGCCCTGGGCTACGATCCGGAGCGGGATCCCGACAACCCGCCGGACTCCGTGTTCTGCTCCCACGGCGCGGGCGTCATCGTCAAGTGGAACGAGGTGGCGGCCCATGCCCATGTGGACAGCGGGCTGCGGCTGGACGCGCCGGAGCCGGAGGCGGAAGCGGTCACCGCCCAGCCCCGGCAGCGGATGGATTACGCCGGGACCCTGGCCCAGGATAAAGAGCTTCAGGCCATCTTCGAGCGGACCTACGGCGCGGTAAAGCGCCGGGACTTTATCCCGCCCAGGGAGCCCCGGCGCTCCCCGGCGGAGACGGGGGAGAAGCGGAACATCAAGGAGGCCTTCTCCGGCCCGGAATATCTGCTGGTGGACGGGTATAATATCATCTTTGCCTGGGAGGACCTCAAAGCGGTGGCCCGGGAGAATCTGGATGCCGCCCGCAAGCAGCTGTGCGACCTTCTGAGCAACTATCAGGGATTGAAGAAAAACCGGGTCATCGTGGTCTTTGACGCCTACAAGGTCAAGGGAGGCCTGGGCTCCGTGGAGCGGTACCACAACATCCATGTGGTCTACACCAAGGAGGCGGAGACGGCGGACGCCTATATCGAAAAGGCCACCTACGAGATCGGCAAGACCCACCGGGTGAAGGTGGCCACCTCCGACGGGCCCGAGCAGCTCATCATCCTGGGCCACGGGGCACTGCGCCTGTCCGCCTCTGCTTTCCGGGAGGAGATGGACCAGACCCTCCGGGAGATGGGCCGCATCCTCTCGGCCAACAACCAGCGCAAAAAGACCGGTGCTCTCCGCAGTGCCCTGGAACGGGCCCGGGAGGATGCCGGGGACGGGAAAGGAGACGCGTGATATGATTCTGTTGGGAATTGCCGCTGCTGCCGTCCTGGCGCTCTGCACCGCTGTGCGGTGGTTCTGGGAGCGCCCGGACGGCCGGGCGGAGGAGCACTGGAACGGCCGGGTGGCCTTACGTTCCTTCTACAACCGGGGCGCCGCCTTCGGCATGAAATGGC
>PPYF01437667.1_pt1 | contig 26402 bp, 30 predicted proteins | sample 1559871 | NCBI WGS metagenome assembly PPYF01 (sample SAMN08240021, study PRJNA423297) | Human gut metagenome, whole genome shotgun sequencing project. | reverse complement strand
CCCCTCGCCCGGCTGCCCGCTGCCTCCTTCCGTTTGTTCGGTTTCCTCCTGCGCTTCCGGTCGCTCGGCACCTTTATTGGGGGCCTCGTCCTGAAGGCGGGCCAGCTCCGAATACAGGGCCTCAACGGAAAACCCGGCATATGCCGGATCATGCACGGAACCCTGGGGGAGGGAGAATCCCGCATCCAGTAAAAGCTGGTTGACGACAAAGTCGCAGGCCTTGTTCCAGAGCGCTCTATCGCGTTTTCCGCGGCGGACGTGATGGGCACAAGCCAGATGCATGACTTCGTGTGCCTGTGCTCCTATGAGTGCGGCCTCGGACAATGCGGCTGCGTAGGACGGATTGAAGCCGAGCGTACGCCCGTCAGTCCAGAGGTCGCTGCATGTGGGATCAGGTTTCAGCGTCAAGCGCAGGGCGATGGAACCGAAAAACGGATGGTCCAGCACGAGCGCCGCACGGGCGCGGATCATGGCGAGATGGGCTTGCCGTTCGAGTGCTGTCATAACATTACATCAATACATGGGCGTTGGCTTGAGCCCAGTCGGCGAAAGCGGATGTGCGGACAATGCGCTCGTCGCGGCATACTGCGTCACGCATGAGCAGGACACCAAATTCGGATGGTAGGCGTCCGGCATAGGTCACAAGGGTGTTGACCGTTCCATCGGCGGCTTTTTCTGAGAGGGCTTCGCACACGGCATACAGCGCTGCCGGGTCATCGGGCACGAGAGCGTCAGCCGGATTGGCAAGGATGTCTTCTACTGAGGGGAGTTCGCGCCAGACACGGAGGAATCCCATGAATTCCGCAGCTGCGCCGTCCCCCACCGTTCCACGGAACAGTTCGTATTCTACATCCGGATCAGGGTTGGCATCAAGAATGCCTGATAGAAAAGCCCATGAACGAGGAGAGGCGAACGCCTTGCCGGAGGAGAGCGGATCAAAGTCATGGAGCAGTTTGGGGCGGAATCGCAGAAAAGCGATTACTTCCCGTCTGATGCCCGCTTGCTGCGCCCACAGGATCCAGTCGTCAGGCGAAACGTCAAATTCAAGGTGCACCATGCGGTTCGCCAGCGCGGAAGGCATCCGGTGGGTAACGGCCTTGTCCTTTTCGCGGTTGCCCGCCGCTATGATACTCCAGCCGTCGGGCAGACGGTATTCCCCGATTCGCCTGTCCAGTACGAGCTGGTAACAGGCGGCCTGAACCAATGGCGGCGCAGCGTTCAGTTCATCAAGGAAGATGATGCCCTGTTCCGGATCGCCCGGTCCCGGAAGAAAAGTGGGCGGACACCACTCCGCGCGTCCGTTTTCAAGACGGGGAAGCCCTCGGAGATCGACGGGATCGAGCAGAACCGCGCGGATATCACGCAGGGCCATGCCGCGATCCGCAGCGACTTTGGCCACAACCTGGCTTTTGCCCACGCCCGGTGCGCCCCAGAGAAATACCGGTTGGTGAGCGGAAAGAAGCGTATGGAGCGCTGAGAAAATCTGAGAAGGAGTCATGAAGCCGTCCATGAAAAAGGATCATTATTCAGGAGTGGACTATAGCTATATGAAAATGAAAGTCAATATCCAAATTTTCTTTCAAAACGTCTCCAGCAGAGGTTGACAGGTGCATAGTCATGGCTCAGGACGCCTTTTATCCCCGTCGGGGAATCCGTGAGCTTCCCCTCCTTCGACACTGGAGCAGGTAGGCCGTGGCGCAAAAAGAGCTTGAGGACGAATCCGTGGACGCTTCCCGATGCGCCCGATATGGATATGACGCCGGTGCGCATTAACATCAGCCTCCCCAAGTGCGTGCTGGAGAACCTGGACCGCAAGGCTAGCGCCTAGGGAAGCGCCCCCTCGGGGCTCATCGCCAAGGCTACACAGGTGCGTATGTAGCGGGCTGATTCGTTGATAGAGGGCAAAGAGCGAAGCCCCCGGACAATCTCCGGGGGCTTTTCGCATCTGATAAATCGGTCTTCCTAATATTTTAGTATTCCGAAAGTGTTGTAAAAGTATGGCTGTGCTAAACTTTGCTGTGGTATTCTGAAGCAAAGAAGTGTCGCCATGAAAGAGGCCAGCATCGTGGAAATAGAGAGAAAAGCTATAATATTCAACGGGACTCAATGTCCCCGTAGCTCATTCAATCAGCCCCGGTGAAACCCTAGAGCCTAGGCGGGCACGGCGCTTAGGTGCGGGTGGAGAGCTCGGCTTTGACATCGGCTGTGAAACGGTGTCAAAGGATAGAAAGGACTATCCAAAAAGGGGAGGCGAAAGCCTCCCCTTGTGTCCCTAGCGTTGTGTGTGTTTGTTCACTTTTCCAGCACAGCCTCGATGCGCTGGCGCATCGGCTGTTTTGCGGGTATTACCCCGGGCGTAGGTTCAGCCCATCTGCCACAGTTCGCCTATGGTATCCTTACAGTCGTGCTGTCGGGACTAGGAGCAGCGAGAGCCGCTGGCTTTAGCCATGCCCGGTACGTCGGCATCGGTGTCCGCGTGTCGCCTCTGGAGGTGCGTGAGCCCGGCAATCCCGTGGGGCGTTGGCTTGCTCACTATCCTGATCAGAGAGAGAAAAAAGATTGACAAGACTGTGGATAGGGGCATTAGTATAAAAACATGTATGCAAAACAAGTTATGCAGCGAATCTTTTTTGTCCTTCTCCTTGTCCCGCTATTTTGCGCTGTTCCCGCGCACGGTGGTATGTATATTGTACAGAATGAACCTCACCTTGCACATGCACGCGCTCTTATCCGAGCGGCTCTTGATGCCGTAGGCTTCCAGGCCGACTTTCAGGATGCCCCCATCGGAAACGAACGCCGCAATGTTCATCAAATCAGCAGCGGTGCCACACATGTGGATATGATGCCCGCCACGCCACAGCGTCTTGAGCTTGTGCGCCAAGGTAAACTGCGCATGATCCCCGTGCCGCTGGATAGAGGGATTCTTAGCTATCGGCTCAACATACTGCTGGAGAGCCAGAAGGATATACTGGCAAATGTGCGAGAACCCAAAGACCTGCATCTCTTTGTCATAGGGCAGAATGAAGGCTGGATGGATGTAGCGATCTACCGTGCCGCAGGCATTCCCACCAAGGAAGTGCGCAACTGGTCCAACGGGCAGTTCGCGGAGCAGATGGAGGCCGGGTTCATCAATCTATTCCCTCTTGGTCTGGAAGAAACCCTGACCTTCTTCCTGCCCCATTTTCGCAAGAGCTACCCTCAGCTCACGATAGACGAGCATATTCTCGTACGCTACCCTTGGTTTCGTTTCGTCTGGGTTTCTCCCTCTCCCGATGCCGATGAACTCTATGATGCTCTCGTGCGGGGCTTTGATGCCATTGCACGAGACGGAACATTTATGTCGATCTGGCTACGCTACCGTGCCGAACCGGATGTGAAACTGTTCACCTCACGACGCATTATTGATATTGGCAACCCTTTTTATGGGGACGATCTCGTTCCTCCACAGTTCAGCCATCTTATCCTCAAGGCGAACCCATGAAACAGACTGCTTACAAGAGTCTTTTTCGCCAATTTATAAATAGGCTGATCCCGCCCATGGTCCTGACTGTAGCTCTGGCTATGACGGCGAATATCGTTGTCGGGCACAACATGGCACGGATGGAGCAAAGCCGTCGCCTGCAATTTCTTGGCGCCTCTTATGCCGAGGCGCTCATCAAACCGTTGTGGGATTGTGATGATACTGCGGCTCAGGCCATCATGAATTCCATGCTCCAGTCTAGGGCCATCAGCGGCGGACGTCTGCACAACGCCTGCACAGGCAGTACTCTGGCCAGTGGAGTGCTTTCGAACGGGGGCATGTCACCCTATGTCAAGCAACTTGTCTACGACGACGGTGCAGGGCACAGCTTCAATGTCGGAACGCTTGAAATAGAATTCACCCCGGTCAGCATCATGCAAAGAGCCACGGATTCCCTCTGGGAGTACTTGTTCGTGACCACCGCCATGACTCTTTGTCTGGCCGTGGTCACGCTGCTGACCTTCCGCCGTCTGATCAGTCAGCCGCTCAGGGCCTTCCAGCAACTCATTGATAAGCGAAGCACCAGCCGCGACAGTCCGGCATTGGCTGCGGAGCTCTCGATTGCCCGTCGCAATGACGAACTCTCCGGCCTGATCAAGGCTTATGACGAACTTATGGAGACAGTAGCCCGCCAACAGGCTGAACTAGAACAACAGGCCCGCATCGATCCGCTTACAGGCCTTGGCAACCGCCTGAAACTGGCCGAATGCCTCAATGCGGCTCTAGCCAGGGCCAGACGCTACGGTGGACAGGGATATATTGTTCTCATTGACCTTGATGACTTCAAGCCCATTAACGATACGCTCGGACATGCCGCCGGGGATTTTGTCCTCTGCGCTACCGCCAGACGTCTGCTGCGCATGGTTCGAGCCGACGATACAGTTATCCGGCTTGGCGGCGACGAATTCGTACTGCTTATCGAAGCCCGTATGCCGCCGATAGAGGTGAGCAAAGTCATCGAACGTATTCTGAGATTATTGGAGGAACCTCTGGTATACGAAGGGAATAACGTGGCAGTGAAGGCAAGCATCGGGGTGTCCGTCTTCTCCGGAGACGAAAATGGCGATGAACTGCTGACTCAAGCTGACCAACTTATGTATGCCAATAAATGCTCCCGCAAAGCGGGACACGATTGAACGTACCCGGAGCCGAAACAGAATTATTCGCGAGCTCCACGTTTCCGCTGAAGTGTGTAGTACCAGTTGACAGAAATGACGATAGTGGGCTTGAGAGAATTTCGACAAACAGGATTTATGCTAAATTTATTAGTTATAATAACACGAATAATGTTAGAGGTAAAAAAGTTATGGCTGAGGTAGAATACTCCCAAAGTGCAAGGGGGTTCATCTCCCGGCCCTCGCATGGCCCGGCACGGTGCAGGACAAGCATGAAGCGACACGGTGACTGTGGCGCCAACTTGACCTCGTCGTGGAAGTGGCGGCAGAAGCAGAAATGAACAAGGCCCCGGATAATCTCCCGGGGCTTTCTTTTGTCAAATGCCTTCGGCATATTCACCGAGTTCATCAAGCACATTTTTTCTATCCGAGTTGCTGTCGGCAAGGCAGTGTTTCGCATAAAACGTCTGCAAACCAAGATGGATGAGGAGTCTGGGAGTTTTCTTGACGGCAGGTGATACTTCCGGGTCGGCGTTTAGTTCGATTTCAAGTTTTTCCAGTCCCTCTTTCCAGCTTTTTCCTGGGTCTTGAGCAAAGCCATAGGACAAAAAAGGGTCGGTGAAGCACATATCGTCAAGGAGCGTGAGGTATGCGGCAACTTTCTTTTGGGCTTCAGCGGTGGGAGTTTCGGCATAAGCCGATGAGCCCATGCAAAGCATAATAATGAGTGCCAGAACGCGGCACATCTTTTTTCTCCCTTTCATTCGCATTTTAGCTCCCCCTCGTTAGTCTTCCAGCACAGCCTCGACACGCTGGCGCAGTTCGGCTGCTTTGCGAGCATTGCCTCGGGCGTAGGTCCGGCCCATCTGCCACAGTTCGCCAATGGCATCTTTAAGTTGGGTCGGGACGTCCTCACGCCGCATGGCCTGCCGCTGGAGCGTTTTGATCCTGTCGCGCCATTCGCTGCCCGGATTCTAGCTACCGCATCCATAGACACACTGCCGGAATATCTCCGAGTCCTTGAATCCGTCGAAGTCGTCCAGAAGGTCGTTTATGGCCTCCCGGACGGCTTCCGTGGCGTCTGATGGGCCTTGCGCCCGTATGGGCGACAGGGCAACAAGGAGCACGATAGCAAGGCAGAGTGCAAGAAAACGCATCAATCTCACCTGTGTAAATTAGAGTGTGGCCCCGAACGCCGCCATTGTTTCGTCGCTGTCGCGTCCAGAGACGGTCTTGCCCATCGCTGATTCAATCATGTCGAGCAGCAGGATGGCCCGTTGCCGGATGGAGCCGTCGAAGGCATTCTGGCGGATCTCCTCGACCGGGATGGCGTGGGAACGGAGGAGGGGTCCAGCGTTTTCGCCGGGACTCCTTTTTTTCTTCAATACGCTTCAGGTAGAGACTTGGCGCGTCACCGCTGAGATATTGATTGGTTGTGGAGGAAAGAGGTGTTTTGTTGATGACGCTATTCCATTTTTCACGTGGGAGATTCTTTGCCGTACACCATGCTTTGGGGAAAAAGTGGTGGATATCGACCGGCGTTACGAAGTAGGCGTTAATGGCTATGGGTGTAGCGGAAATAAAATCTTTGCCGCCGCGCTGCATCAGCAAAATGGACAGCCCCTTGTAGGCTGCGGAAATACGCGTCTGTAACGAGAGCAAACGGCAAGGCGCGAAGCTGGCGTCTTTGACGGTGCGTGGGGTGTCTCCGCCGTTCACCCAGTCTACGACATTGGGAAGATCCTGACTGAACCGCGTTTCATTGGCACCACCATACAATTCCCCGAAAACCCCGCACCAGTACCAGCGGAGGACTTTTTCCTTGATGGAGGCGTTATCAATCTGGTTCGAGAGCGTCGCGCAAATACAGGACAAGGGGATAAGCTGAGTCGCGTAGGGAAGGAAGCGGGGAGCAAAGATTTTTTCTTCGGCAAGAAGTTGGGCAGTTTTTTTAAAGCCATACTCCATTCATTGATACGGCCCTACACACCACAGTCGGTAACACCACTCGCAGATCTGTCCGAGGTGGCATGTTGAAGATTGTCCTAGCGAGCCTCGGTGGACGTCACTACGGCGCTCATCGACTCGGCCAAGCGTTTGTTTTCTTCATGCAGCGCAATGATCTTGTCCTTGGAGGCTAGGAGCTCGTTTTTGGTCTCAAGGAGTTCGTCTTTGGTTGCAAAGAGTTTTTCGGTTAGTTCTTCGTTTTTACATTCTAGTTGGAGCATCCGGTCGTTCGGGGTCGTCTCTAGTTCGGATATGAGAGGAGAGCGCGAAGGTTCTTTCTCGGATTTCCCCTCCTTGAGCATCGTTCCTTCGCCAAAATAAAGCCATTCCCGAGAGATTTGAGGGTACACCTTCAAGATGTCTTCGAGAAGAATTAGCCGGATTTTTCTTTGACCTTCTTCGTTCATATATCCATTGAACGTAGACTGTTGACAGCCAATCTTTTTAGCAAAAGCGGTTTGACTGTTGTCTTCAAGTGATTCAACAAGTTTCAAAATACGCTCAAATATCTTTTTCATTGAATAAATATTTTTTCGGTTGATTTATAACCAAAAATACGGTTACATGAACTTGGCAAACAAGCTAACAAATAAACCTAACACTGAAAACAACCTATGAAACCTAATAGCAAAACCTAATCAAAGGAGCAACGAAAATGACGCAGCCGAGAATTGAGCGTCTGCGCGACTGGATGGCGGAGGCAACATCACATACCGGGCAATCGGTGAACGGATTGGGGTCTTGACGCAGGGAGCGAGGTTGCTTCTGGTGCGTGAGACGATTCCTGTAGAACGGTACAAGGCTCTGCGTGTTCTGGGTTTCCCCGAAGACCTGCTTCCACAGCCCTGTGACATCCCAACAGGCCCCCGTCCGAGAATCCCACGTTTTCCCTGTCTCGTGACTAATAACTAGCTATTTACATTGTTCTGAGTGGTTCAGAACGCCACCGATGGGAAAACTGGTGGGCGCACCCATCGATGGCAGTCAAGTTTAACCCGGCATCCCGCCGGAATCACGCAAACGGAAAGGAGAGTTTGGCATGAAAGAAGGCACTCCGAACATGGGCCGTCTGCCAGCGGCTTGCCAAGCACGCCCCGTCCGGGCTGTCGGCGGAACAGATCGCCTATCGGCTCGGGCGTCCGTACAACACGCTGATGTCCGAGCTTTCGCCCCTGCGGGACACGCACAAGTTCGACGTGAACCTGCTGATACCGCTCATGCGGCTGGCGGGCTCCACGGAGCCGTTGCACGAGATGGCCCGCGCCCTCGGCGGGGTGTACGTCGACTTCCTCCCGGTGTCGGACGCAGCGCATCCGGTACATGGCCAGTGTATGGCCTCGGTGAAGTCGTTCGGGGACATGATGGTCGGCACGGCGAAGGCGCTGGAGGACAACATCATCACCAGCGAGAAAGAAGGGAACTCGCCCGGCTCGGCTACAGGGCCGTGGGCGACATTTTGGCCCTGCTGTTCCAGAGCGACGAAGCGGAGGCTCGGGATCGGGGCAGGGCGTAAAAGAACGCCCCCCGGAGTTGCGGGAACAACGCCGAGGGCAAACATCCAGTGAGGACTGCTCAAATGGATAGAAATGAAATTTACACGGGCAAGGCAAGGCTTGTCAATCGCGGCAACGGCATCGTCCTGCGCTGCGCGACGAAGGGTGAGCTTGCGGAGCTTCTGGCGCTGCTCAGGGCGCTTTTCCCGCATGGGGGACGCATGAAGGATTCATGGGAAGGGCTGCGGCATGAGGTACGTTATCGGAGACAGCGCCCGCCTCTGCGAGGTCTGCGGCATGAAGACGCAGACGGAGCTTTCCGCGTATCTCGGTATCCGCCAGAGTTCCATTTCCGACGCCAAGCGGCGCGTGGTCGTCCCCGCAGCATGGCTGCTGACCCTTTTGACCCGCGAAGGCGTGAACCCTACGTGAATTCTGACGGGCGGAGGTTCCAAATTCTTGGTTCCGGCCTCGTTGCCTCCGAGCGCGCCCACGCTGCTGCTGGCTCGCCTGGCAGGGCCGGAGCTGGAGCAGCGCATCCGGGCGGGGCTGATGAGCGCGACGGAATGTATCGCCGAAGAAATCCGGGCTTTCGCTGAGGGCAAGGAGGAGAAAGGGAAATGATCGACCTGCTCATTGAGTACCGCCACTGGCTTGCCGGGATGGTCATGGGCGTCGGCTTCGTTGGCCTGTTCATCCGGCAGGAGGTGGCCCATAAGCGCCGCCTTCGCCGGATGGCGAGGGAGTGCCGCCATGAATTAGGGCAGGAAGGATAGCCCCTCCGTCTCGCCGTCCGAATCCTCGGAGGCATGGCTTGAGTCCCATGCCTCCGAACTGGTGGACTGCGGGAGGATGCGTTACCGGATGCTGTCCCACCATTGTGGGACGCGGGAAAGCTGTTTCCACGGCGGGCGGTGCCCGAAGGCTTTGCGGGGCTCAAGCCGCCGAAGACACCATCAAGACAGCCGTGCGCGTCCCGGCTCTTATCGGATGCATGGAGGAGTGAGCATGTCGCAATCGCATGAAAAGCAGCTTATTGAAGCCCTTCGCGCTGTGTGCAAGCCGAGCGGGGATGATGTGCCGCCCGGCCTGGGAGGGGAGAGCGTCAGGGCCATCAGGCGGGAGCTCGCCCCGCTTGTGGAGCTGGCCGCGATTCCTCATCAGGGCTATCTGGATGAAAATGCGGCGGGGCTGTATTGCAGCATTCCCGTCAAGTCGCTTCAAAAAAAGAGGCATCTTGGTCAGGGGCCGGCCTTCATTAAGGACGGCAGCAAGGTCTTGTATGCCCGCAAGGATCTTGATCAGTATATGGCGCAAAAGAAGGTCAAGACTTATGAGCGGTAGCTGTCTGCTCAATGACCTTGAGGGCCTCCCACTTGGCGTCAGGGCTGAGTTTCGCATACAGCTGCGTCGAAAGGGTGTTCTTATGGCCCACAAGCGTACCGATGGTGTACAAGGGAACGTTTTTGCTTGCCAACCACGAGCAGAACGTATGCCGCAACGTGTGAAAAACGACTTTGTACCGTCTGTCGGTGATACCGTCGTTGAGGCCGAGCGCGGATATGGCATTGGTGAAGGTGTAGCGCAAGCTCTTTGCGTTATCTTATTTCCTTGTCGATCAGGATATGGTTGATCGTACCCGGTGCAAGAGAGTGCCCCAAGGGGAGTGTTTTGTCGTCCTTCGCCCTATGGACAGCCTCGGTTATCAGGAGGTCAGCCTTGAAGGACTCAAGCTGAAACGAGGTGATCTTACTCTGGGGCACGTTTCCAAAGACCGGGCCGATGTGTGTTTTGTAGCGATTGATGCGCGCAGCATGGTTTTTCAGGGATGGAAAACGCTTTTCCCTGAAAATTTCCCATGCCTGTGCATAGGTCAAATCTTGAACCCGAGGCTCGGGAAAGAGTTCGGGGTGGCGCTTCTTGCGTATATGTTCACCCCGTATTTCACTTGCCAATACAGCGGTATAGCCTTCGCTACGCCAACCGACCTTCTCCCATATCAACTTCCCATCGAGCTTGTAAGTGATGTCGAAGCAGACGTCAGGCTTGCCGTCATAGCGCTTTGTGCTACTTGTGCGGTAATGACGCCAGTGTACTTTGTCTTCTCTCGATGGGCCATTTGTGCTTACCCTTTGCTAACCTTGGGGCGGAAATGCTAACCAGTTGGCTAACCACGATCGCATACTGTGGGAAAACACAGAAAAGCGCAAACACTGTCTTCTCCGATGGTTGCATAGTGCAGCAAAATAGGGCAAAAGACAATCGGACACCTATGATTGTATGTAACATATCATGAGTTCATTCAGACTCTGTCGTTGAAGCGGAACGTCCAGCGATGGGGCCATTTTTTTTGTAAGGAGATTTCATGAGCAACGAACCCGATAAGATTATTTATTCCATGATCCGCGTGTCCAAGCGTCATGGGCAGCGTGAAGTGCTGAAAGATATTTCCCTTTCCTATTTCTACGGCGCGAAGATCGGTGTCCTCGGTCTGAACGGATCGGGCAAATCTTCGCTGCTGAAGATCCTTGCGGGCGTGGATCAATCCTTTGAAGGAAAGACTGTGCTGGCTCCCGGCTATACCATCGGTTATCTGGAGCAGGAACCGCTGGTCAACGAAACGCGGACCGTCCGTGAAGTCGTGGAGGAAGGGGCGCAGGAGCTTGTTAATTTGGTCAAGGAGTTCGAAGAGATCAATGCCAAATTCGCCGAGCCCATGGAGCCGGAGGAAATGGATAAACTCATCGAACGCCAGGGGCAGGTGCAGGAGCTCATGGATGCGAAGGGTGCATGGGATCTTGACTCCAAGCTTGAGATGGCGATGGATGCCTTGCGGTGCCCTCCGGGGGACACGCCCGTTTCCGTCATCTCCGGTGGTGAAAAGCGCCGTGTGGCGCTGTGCCGCCTGCTGCTGCAGAATCCCGATATCCTTCTGCTCGACGAACCTACCAACCACTTGGACGCCGAATCCGTGGCGTGGTTGGAACGGTACCTTCAGAATTTCCCCGGTACGGTCATTGCTGTGACCCACGACCGTTACTTCCTCGACAACGTCGCGGGATGGATTCTCGAGCTGGATCGTGGCCGCGGGATTCCATGGAAGGGCAATTATTCCTCTTGGCTGGAGCAGAAAGAAAAGCGCCTCGCTCAGGAAGACAAGGCCGAGGACGAGCGCCGCAAGACCCTCAGCCGTGAGTTGGAATGGATCCGCATGTCCCCCAAGGGGCGTCATGCCAAGGGCAAGGCGCGTATCAACGCCTATGAGGCCATGCTGAGCCACGAAAGCGAAAAGCGGGCTCCCGAACTGGAAATCTATATCCCCGCAGGCCCCCGTCTGGGCAAGAAGGTCATTGAAGCCGTGGGCGTCAGTAAAGCCCTCGGCGACAAGGAACTGATGGAAGACGTAAACTTCATCATTCCGGCGGGTGCTATCGTGGGTATCATCGGCCCGAACGGTGCGGGTAAGACGACGCTCTTCAAGATGCTTGTTGGGCAGGAAAAGCCTGACGCGGGCACGTTGACCATCGGTGACACCGTTCAGTTCGCGTATGTGGATCAGCAGCGTGAGTCCCTGACGCCGGGCAAGACCGTATATGAGCTGATCAGCGACGGTGCCGAGACGATCAAGCTTGGCAACCGGGAAATCAACGCCCGCGCCTATTGTTCCCGTTTCAACTTCACCGGCTCGGATCAGCAGAAGAAGGTTGACGTCCTGTCCGGCGGCGAACGGAACCGCGTACACACCGCCCGGATGCTCAAATCCGGTGCCAACGTCATCCTGCTTGACGAACCGACCAACGATATTGATGTAAACACCATGCGTGCCCTTGAGGACGGTCTGGAAAATTTCGCGGGCTGCGTACTGGTCGTCAGCCACGACCGCTGGTTCCTCGATCGTATCGCTACGCACATTATGGCGTTTGAAGGCGATTCGTCGGTCGTGTTCTTTGACGGGAACTATTCGGAATACGAGGAAGATCGCAAGAAGCGCCTCGGTAAGGACGCGGATCAGCCGCACCGCTTGAAGTTCCGCAAGCTGACCCGATAGAGAGATTGATCCGATAGAAAGGAAGGGGAGGGCGTTTTTCAACGTCTTCCCCTTCCTTTCTATGCGGGCGGTTTTGATTTGGCGTGAGGGATTAGGCGAAGGCGTTCACGCCTTCCAGAGAGCCAACAGCTGTGATGGCGACTTCTTCCTCCACCGGAACGGCGTCGAGGATGGGTTTGACCATACGGGAGAGGGTTCCCTTCGGGCCCACTTCAACCCATGAGCGGATACCGTCGTGCCACTGGTTGGCGATTGTATCGATCCACAGGACCGAGGAAATCATCTGAACGGTGGCGAGTTCGCGCAGGCTTTCGCCATCAGTCACCGCTTTGCCGGTCACATTGCTGTAAACGGGAAAACGCGGTCTGGACCACGTCATCTTGTTGAGCGCCTTGGCGAGTTCCTGCGCGGCCGTATCCATCAGGGGGCTGTGGAAGGCTCCGCTGACCGGAAGGGAAACCGCCCGGCCTTTCTTTTCCTTAACGAGCGGAAGGGCCGCTTCCACCGCCGCCTTGGTCCCGCTGATGACGAACTGGGCCGGGGTGTTGTGGTTGGCCACAATGAGGATTTCTCCCGTGGCTTCAGCAGCGGCCTTGGCGATTTCGTTCACGGCTTCGCGGTTGAGCTTGAGGATTGCCGCCATGCCGCCCTTGCCGTCGGGATCGGCGTCCGCCATCAGCTTCCCGCGCAGGCTCACCAGTTCAAGGGTCGATTCGGGGGACAGGGCTCCGGCAGCGGCCAAAGCGCTGTATTCGCCAAGGCTGTGGCCTGCGGCGCAGGCGGGGGACAGCTTTCCGGAAAGCGCCTGCCACAGCGTCACGTTGACGACCGTCAACGCGGGCTGGAGGTGCTTGGTGTCGGCCATGAGCGCCGCGTCGTCGCTTTCCCAGTAGACGGCGCGCAGGGGAAGGCCGCTGATCTGTTCGGCTTTTTTCCAGAGCTCCATGGCTTCTTTCGATGCTTCGGCAACATCGCGGCCCATACCGGGCTCTTGGGAGCCTTGGCCGGGGAAAAGGACGGCGGTGGGGACAGTAGACATATTGACCTCTACTTTTTTGGGGTTGGGGTCGGGCTGATGGCCTTGAGCAGGCCGGGGAGATTGCGCCGGACAACGTCGAGTTCGTCGTCGCTCACATTGGGCATTTCAACGGGGGGCTCCTTCGTGATGGCGTCCCCTTGCTGGATGATGGCGACAGCGGCGGCGGCCCGCCCCATAATGCAGAAAAAGCGTTCCGGTTTCCAGCCCGCAGCCTTAATGTATCCGGCGGCGTTCTCGGAATAAAGGAAATCGGGTTCACCCGCTTCATTGACGATCGGGTGGGCCTTTTCCTTGTTGGTTTTGATCCATGCCCGGAAACGGGGAAGATCGGCGATAAATTGGTTGAGTTCCTTTTCGGAAAACGGAGGCTGGTTGTACAGCGTTTCCGCCGAAGCGGGGAGTACGGTCAGCAGAAGCAGCAGCCCGGCAAGGCCGAGGCGGAAAAAAAGAGCCATGTGTCACGTCGCTTGTTGAAGGGAAGGGCGGCGTCCATTGTTGCGCCGGGACAAAAAGATAGAACCCCTCTGCCCCGGCGTATAGTATATTAATCGTATTTGATGGAACTGATCTGCATGAGCTTGTTCCAGTTGTGATGCGATTCGATGTAGCGCATCGTTCCGGTTTTGCTACGGATAATCATGGAATGCGTAACGGCTCCCTGTCCGGAGAACTGGACGCCGCGCAGGAACGTGCCGCCGGAGATGCCGGTGGCCGCAAAGAAGACGTCATCCCCCTGCACCAGCGTGTCGGCATCAAGGATCTGGGCAAGGTCGATGCCCGCTTCCTGAATGGCGGCTTTTTCCGCTTCGGACTGGGGATCGAGGCGGGCAAGCATGGCGCCCCCCGCGCCCTTGATGGCGCAGGCCGCCAACACGCCTTCAGGCGTACCGCCGGTTCCCATCATGACGTCGACTTCGGAATGTTGATCCACGGCCATCAGGGCACCGGCGACGTCGCCGTCGGTATGCAGCTGGATGCGCGCGCCCACGGCCCGGATTTCCTGAATGAGCTTTTGATGGCGGGGTTTATCGAGGACGAAGACCACAAGGTCGTTGGTATCCTTACCCAGCGCCTTGGCGATGAGGCGGAGATTGACGTGGACCGGCGCGTCCAGATCGATGACGTCACGGGCGGCTTGGCCGACAACCAGCTTTTGCATGTAGAAGCTGGGGCCGGGGTTGTACATGCTGCCTCCCGGAGCGGCCCCGACGACGGCAATGGCGTTGGGACGTCCATAAGCGAGCAGGTTGGTCCCCTCGACGGGGTCCACGGCGATGTCAAGGGAAGGCCCATTGCCCATGCCGATGATTTCGCCGTTGTAGAGCATGGGCGCTTCGTCCTTTTCCCCTTCCCCAATGACGACTTTGCCCGCGATGGGCAGGGAGTTGAAGGACAGGCGCATGGCGTCCACGGCGGCGCCGTCTCCGGCGTTTTTATCGCCGCGCCCGAGCCAGCGCGCGGATGCCAGAGCGGCGGCTTCGGTGACACGGACAAGATCAAAGGCAAGGTTGCGCTCCGGCGCTTCCATAAGGGACATATCGCTCTCCAGAAAATATGAATGGTTCATGAACGCCCGGCCTCCGCCGATCCAGCGGCTCAGGCGGTATTGGGAACATAGATCAGGCGAAGCCGCTCTTCAAGAAAAAGCTCACCGCCCGACGGCTGGAAGGCACGCTTTCCGGGAGGGGGGATTCGTGCTAGAGAGGGGCATGTTCAATCATACCACAGAAGTCCTGCCCATTAAGCCCTTGCTCCCGGATCTGCTTGAAACATTGGGCAGCGGGACCCGATGTATACTTGAAGCGGCACCCGGCGCGGGTAAGACGACGCGGGTTCCCTTGGCATTGCTCCGGGCTGCATGGCTCGACGGCAAAGGCATCCTGATGCTGGAGCCCCGGCGCATGGCCGCCCGGAACGCGGCCCGGTACATGGCTTCTCTGCTTGGGGAAAAGGTCGGTCAGACCGTGGGGTATCGGGTACGCTTGGATTCCCGGGTGAGTGCGTCTACCCGGATTACGGTGGTGACCGAAGGCGTCTTGACCCGGATGCTTCAGGACGATCCCGAGCTTCAGGGCGTCGGCTGCCTGATCTTTGACGAATTTCATGAGCGCAGCCTGAACGCCGATTTGGGGCTTGCCCTTGCGCTTGATTGCCAGCAGGGCCTGCGTGATGATCTGCGGTTACTGATCATGTCGGCCACATTGGATTCCGGGCCGCTCCTCAAGCTGCTGCAACAGGATTTTTCCGGAACGGTCCCGGTGCTGCGGAGCGAGGGGCGCGCGTGGCCTGTGGAAACGCACCATCTCCCGCTGCCCAAGGCAGACATTCCAATGGAAACATGGGTTGCGGACGCCGTCCGGCGCGCGCTGCGGGTGGAGAACGGCAGTATCCTCGTGTTCCTGCCGGGAACGGGCGAAATCCGAAAAGTTGAAGCGTTACTTCAAGACGTGCGATCGGATACCGTACATCTTTGTCCGCTGTACGGCGATCTGCCCGCAGCGGAGCAGGATGCCGCCATTGCACCGGTTCAGGCTCCGGTACGGAAGATAGTGCTTGCGACGTCCATTGCGGAAACCAGTCTGACGATCGAAGGTGTGCGGGTAGTCATAGACTCCGGCTTGGCCCGCACAGTGCGTTTCGACGCGGGAACGGGCATGTCCCGGCTTGTCACGGAGCGCGTATCCCTCGCCAGCGCCGAGCAGCGTAGGGGCCGGGCAGGGCGGACGGAGCCGGGCGTATGTTACCGGCTGTGGCATCAAGGGGACGAAGCGGGAATGGCGGCCCATATCCGCCCGGAAATACTGGATGCCGACATGGCCCCGCTGTGCCTTGAGCTTGCCGTATGGGGGATCACCGCCCCTTCTTCCCTGCACTGGCTGGACGAGCCCCCGGTGGAAGCGGTCAATCAGGCCATTCCCTTGCTCCGCAGCCTGGAGGCAGTCGACGCGGCGGGGAGGGTGACCGCACGGGGAAGGGTTATGGCCCGTCTGCCCTTGCATCCGAGGCTTGCGCACATGGTTCTTGCAGCCAAAGCGTTTGGGCTTGGCAAGGCCGCCTGCCTGTTGGCGGCAATGGCTGATGAGCGTGATCCGCTGCGTCTGCGCGATGTGGATATCCGCCCGCGTCTGGCGTTGCTCGGACACGGTCAGGGTTCGCCCGCCGTTTTCCGCATTCGTGAGGCGGCCCGCCAGATAGGGCGGTTGGTTGATGCGGCGGACGAACCGTCGCACCGGACCCCCATGAGCATACCGGAAGAGGAACAAGCCGGTGTCTTGCTCGCCTTGGCGTATCCGGATCGCCTTGCCCAGAAACGGAGCCGGGGCAGTTATCGTATGGCCAACGGGCGCGGCGGCTTTCTGGACGATACGGACTCGTTGGCCGACGAGCCCGTGCTGGCTGTGGGGGCCGTCAACGGTGGCTCCGGCAATGTGCGCATCTGGCAGGCTGCGCCGCTTTCTCAGGAAACGGTTGCGGCATTGTACCAGACTCAGTTTACCAAGAACGAAGAGGTCGTGTGGGACAGCCGGGAACAGGCTGTAGCGGCGCGGAAGCGCGTGAGCTTCGGGGCATTCATTATAGAAGAAACCCCGTTGAGAAACGGTGGCGCGTCCCTTGCGGACCGGATGGCGCAAGCGGTGCTTTCGGGTATCCGGGAACTCGGGATGTCGTGTTTGCCGTGGACGGACGAGCTGTATCAATGGCGGCTGCGCGTCGAGCTGCTGCGGGCCGTGGATAAAAGTGGGGACTGGCCCGACGTTTCGGAAGAAGCGCTCTTAACGGAGCTAGAAGACTGGCTTGCCCCCTTTTTGCAAGGCATATCCCGGCGTTCTCAGTTCTCGAAAATCGATCTGGCGGCGGCCCTTCATGCGTTGCTCCCGTGGCGCAAGCAGCGGGAGCTTGATGCGATGGCCCCCACTCATATGGAAGTCCCTTCAGGATCCTTTATCCGTCTGCTCTACGAGGCCTCGGCGGAAGGGATAGTGCCGGTTCTTGCGGTCAAGCTCCAAGAGATGTTTGGTATGCAGGAATCCCCCGCGATAGCTGAAGGGAAGGTTCCGGTTCTTGTCCACCTCCTGTCCCCTGCGGGAAGGCCCTTGCAGATCACCCGCGATCTCAAAGGATTTTGGAAGAATGGGTATCCAGCCGTCAGAGCGGAAATGCGGGGGCGGTATCCGAAGCACCCGTGGCCTGAAGATCCTTTTGCGGCCCTCCCCACACGGCTGACGAATCGGCGTCTCCAGAACAGATCATAGAGGGGAACTCTTTCGGCTTGTCCCGCAGGGCGGAGCTGTTTTTCGAAAAGGCTCCCCTTATTTTTCGCTGCCCGGCAAGGCCGCGGGCAGTCCCTGAGACAGCTTACTTTACTTTTGCGGGTGTTGCGGTAGAATAACCGCTTTACGTCTATCTTTATTAACCGTTCCGATTTCGAGGTATTACATGCGCGCCGAACAGCATCTTGAGGCTTCTTTCAGGGCTGTACTGAAAAATATGAACCTTCCTTGGCCGGATAAGGCCGTCATCGAACCTTCCAAAGATCCCAAGCACGGCGATCTGGCTTCCAACCTGGCGTTGGTATCCGCCAAGGCCGCAGGGATGCCGCCGCGCGAGCTGGCCGCAAAAATGGCCGAAGCCCTGTGGAATGAGGATGCTTCCTTGGCCTCCGTTGAAGTGGCTGGCCCCGGCTTTCTGAACGTGACGTTCAGCCCCGAGTTCTGGCGTGAAACGATCCGGCGCATTGATGATGCCGCCGATCGCTTTGGGCAGGCCACTGTTGGGAAAGGCTGCAAGGTACAGGTGGAGTACGTTTCGGCCAACCCCACCGGCCCTCTCCATATCGGTCATGGCCGGGGCGCGGCGGTGGGCGATACCTTGGCGCGCATCCTCCGTTTTGCCGGTTATGACGTCACGACGGAATACTATATCAACGACGCTGGCCGCCAGATGCGGCTCCTTGGTCTTTCCATTTGGCTGCGTGCCAAGGAACTTGCCGGAATAGCTGTGGAATGGCCTGAAGATTACTATCGAGGGTCCTATATCATTGATATTGCGCGAGAGATGATGGACAAAGATCCAGGGCTGACCTCGCTTTCCGATGCGGAAGGGCAGGACAGGTGTTTTGCCTACGGTATGCAGACCATCCTCGACGGCATCAAGGAAGACTTGCGGGAATTCCGGGTTGAGCATCAGGTGTGGTTCTCCGAGCGCTCTCTTGTGGAGCACGGAGCTGTTGAAGAAACCTTTGAGCGCTTGAAGAAGGCTGGGCTTTCCTTTGAAAAGGACGGAGCCCTGTGGTTCCGTACGACGGATTTTGGTGACGACAAGGATCGCGTCCTGCGCAAGTCCGATGGCTCGCTGACCTACTTCGCTTCGGACATCGCCTATCATGACGATAAGTATCGCCGTGGGTTTGATCGCGTGGTCGATGTCTGGGGAGCGGACCATCATGGGTATGTCCCCCGCATGAAAGCGGCGGTTCAGGCCGTGGGCCGGAAGGCGGAAGATCTTGACGTCGTGCTCATCCAGCTTGTGAACCTGCTGGAGAACGGCACGCAGGTGGCCATGTCCACGCGCGCCGGGCAGTTCGAAACCTTGGCCGATGTGGTCAAGGAAGTGGGCGTGGACGCCGCGAGATTCATGTTCCTGTCCCGCAAGAGCGACAGCCATCTTGATTTCGACCTCGCCCTGGTGAAACAGCGATCCATGGACAACCCGGTCTATTATGTCCAGTACGCCCATGCCCGTGTACGGTCCGTGTTGCGGAAGGCCGCCGAGGCGGGGCTGACGCTGCCCGAAAAGACGGATCTGGCGCTGCTGGCTCCTCTTTCCGAGGCGGAAGATTTGGCTCTCCTGCATTTTCTTGATCGGTTTGAAGATGTGGCCAAAGGCGCCGCACAGGCGCTGGCGCCGCATCACATCAGCTATTATTTGATGGAACTCGCTGGGATGCTGCACAGCTACTATGCCAAACATCCCGTCCTTCAGGCTGGCGATCCTGAGTTGGCCTTGGCTCGTCTCGCGTTGCTCCGTTCCGTGGGGCAGGTGGTAAAAAATGGTCTTGAACTTCTTGGCGTAAGTGCTCCTGAAAGCATGTAGGGGGATCGCCTCACTCTCAGCCGGACCCTGTCCCGTGGGGTCCGGCCTTCCGGTTCCCTCACTTGAGACGCCATTCAGACAGCAGGATAGAACATGTCTCTGATGCCATTTTCCAGTCGCTCTTCGTCGCGCTCATCCGGGGGCGGCGATGCTGGTGGCGAAAAAAAGTTGTCTAACCGGAAATACACGATCAGTTTGAGTTTTTCCGGCCTCATTACGAGCGGGATCATTACGATCATCGCCATCGGGTGGATTTTTGCCTTCGGAGTCATCGTCGGCAGGGGGTATAATCCCGAAAAGAAAATGCCCGAGCTGGCGCGCTTGTTGCCGCCGCCTGAAGGGCAGGACGCTCCGAAAGAAGCAAAAGGAATCTTGAAGCCTGAGGAACTGACGTTCATGACGGATCTCAAGCAGACGCAGCCCGCGGCCAATGCGGCTCCCAACAAGCCCGAAGCGAAGGCGGCGCACCCAACCGCTCAGCCCGTGGCCGCTGCGACGCCCAAACCGGAAGCCGCTTCTGCGGATAAGGCCAAATACGACTTCGTCTTTCAGGCTGTGGCGTACAAGAGCAAAGACAGTGCCGACAAACTGCGCGAACGCATGGAAGGCGAAGGGTTGCGCACTCGTATGACCATTGAGAAGGACAACAAGGGACGTCCCAAATGGTTCCGCGTGCAGGTCCTCGTCCGTGGAACGGACGCGGATGCCTCGGCCGCCAAGCAGGTCCTCGTCAAAATGGGATTGAAGGATGCAACGCAGGTTTCGAAAAAGCCTGTTCGGGGGCGGTGAGCGAATGGATATCTTGTCTCGTTTTTTTGCTGTTCCGGGTGCGCTCTTCCTGCGTTGGATAGGTGCCCTTGGAGACGCCTTTTTGTTCCTGCTGGAGGGATTGCGGCAGATATTCATAGCTCCTAAGCTGTTCATCAAGGTCCTTCAGCAGTTGTATGTGATCGGCACGAAATCGTTGTTCGTGATTTGCCTGATTGCGCTGTTTACGGGAATGGTCCTTGGCTTGCAGGGATATTATGTCTTGGTGAAGTTTGGCTCGGTGGGGTTTTTGGGGGCCGCTGTTTCGTTGACGCTCATCCGGGAGCTTGGTCCCGTCCTGACGGCCATCATGGTCACGGGGCGTGCGGGCTCGTCCATGGCCGCTGAAATCGGCGTCATGCGCATCACGGATCAGATCGATGCGCTGGAAGTCATGGATATCCCCGGCATGGGGTATCTGGTCGCGCCCCGTTTTGTCGCTTCGTTGATAGCTTTTCCGCTTTTGACGGCCATTTTTGATGTGGTCGGGATCATCGGGGGCTACCTGACCGGCGTACTGCTGTTGGGCGTTAATGAAGGCGCCTATTTCCACGGCATAGAGAGCAGTGTCCTGATGCCCGACGTCACGGAAGGTTTTATCAAGTCGTTTGTGTTCGCGCTGCTGATAGCGTTGATCTGCTGCTATCAAGGATATAATGCGCACAGGCGGCGTGACGGCATGGGGCCCGAAGCGGTCGCCAATGCAACGACCTCCGCGGTTGTGATTTCGTGCGTGTTCGTTCTCGTGGCCGACTATGTGGTCACTTCGGCCATGCTGCGCTAGGAGGTTCAGGTGAAGGATCAGCATTCTTCTTGGGATATACGCCTCGAACACCTCCGAGTAGGCTACGGGACCCGCGTCGTCCTCGACGATATCAATGCGGTTTTGCCCGGAGGCAAGATCACGGTCATCCTTGGCGAGTCAGGATGCGGCAAGTCGACCTTGTTGCGGCACGTCATCGGGCTTTCGCGGCCCATGCAGGGGCATATCCTTTATGGGGGGCAAGATTTGTTCGCGCTCCCTGAACGCCAGTTCCGGCGGGTGCGGCGGCGCTTTGGCGTGCTGTTTCAGGATGGGGCCCTGCTCGGTTCGCTGACGCTCGCTGAGAATGTGGGATTGCCGCTGCATGAGCATACCCGTTTGCCCAAAGCGACTATCCGTTCTACCGTCCTGCGTATTCTGGATCTGGTAGGGCTTGCCGAGTTTGCCGATTATTATCCCAATGAATTGTCCGGCGGGATGAAGAAGCGCGGCGGATTGGCCCGCGCCATTGTCACGGAGCCGCCGTTGCTTTTTTGCGATGAACCGACCTCCGGGCTCGATCCGATCAATTCGGCCCAAATGGATCAGCTGCTGTTGGATATGCGCAAGGCATACCCGGAAATGACCCTGATCGTGGTCAGCCATGATCTGGCGAGCGTGGCCCGCATTGCGGAACACGTGCTGGTCTTGCGTGACGGGCGCGTCGTTTTTTCGGGTTCGTATGAGGCGCTGAAGGCTTCTACGGATGAATATCTTCGGCGCTTCATGGACAGGAAGGCTGAAGAAAAAGCCAGTCGTGTCGCAACCACCGCGACGGATCCGGACGTTCGGGCCGCGCTGGATGCGTGGCTCGAAGGGTAAACGTTCTCATCAAGGACAAGGAAGGAACCCCCATGTCGTTTTCCAAAGAAGCCGCTGTTGGTTTTTTTGTTATGCTCGGACTGGTCTGTGTCGCTTACCTGACGGTAAAGCTTGGGCGCATGGAAGTTTTTCATTCCGAGGGATACGTTTTGACGGCCTCGTTCAATTCCGTATCCGGCTTGCGCCCCGGTGCGGAGGTCGAGATCGCCGGCGTCCGCGTCGGGCGGGTCAAGTCCATCCGGCTGGATGACAAACAGCCCCGTGCTGTTGTAGAATTGCAGCTAGGGGATAATGTGCATCTTACGGATGACGTGATCGCCTCGGTCAAAACCAGCGGGCTTATTGGCGATAAGTACATCAGTCTGGAGCCCGGCGGTTCTGGGGAACCGTTGAAGAACGGCGACGAAATTACGGACACCGAATCGGCGGTGGATATTGAAAGCCTCATCAGCAAGTATGTGTTTGGGAAGGTGTGATTATGATGCGTACAATCAGACATATGGTTTTGGCGTTGTGCAGTGTGTTTATCCTTTGCGGTACCGTTCATGCCGCGGAATCTCCGCTCGCGGTTTTGCAGACGCAGATCGATCAGATTTTGAATGTGCTGAAGGAGCCCAATTATAAAGATCCGATTAAGCGGGTTCCGCTCCGTGCTCAAATCGAGAAATATGTTCATGAAATTTTTGATTTCAGTGAATTCTCCGCGCGCACGGTGGGCAGAAATTGGCCGAGTTTTTCCGATGCCCAGAAAGAACGGTTCGACAAGGCCTTTGCGAACCTCCTGCTCATAACCTACCTTGATAAAATTCAGGGATACAACGGGGAAAAGATCGAATATTCCGGTGAAGTCCTCTCGACAAAGGGTGATCGCGCCGAGATCCAGACCATCGTCACCCTGTCCGACGGCAAGCCCGTTCCGGTGGCGTACCGGATGATGTTGAAGAACGGAAAGTGGGTCGTGTATGATGTGCTGATCGAGAATGTCAGCCTGATCAAGAACTACCGTTCGCAGTTCCAGGATGTCTTGACGCGGGGGACTCCTGAACAGCTGATCGAAAGGGTTGAAGCCCGGGCCAGAGAGCTTCAGGCCCAATCCACCGTCAATTAACGGACTATTTCATGACTGCTGAGCAACGTTTTTTCCCAATCTGGAAGATGTGTCTGTGTGCCGCCGTTGTGTTGTCCCTGATGGGATGCGCGGCAAAGCATGGCGATAAGGCCGCCAACTCTCCTGATGTGCAGGCGGTTGAAACGGCGTCGTCGGTTGGAGCGGCTAGCGTGGCGGATTCCGATTCTGCCTTCGAGGATTACGATGATGAAGAATCTGAGGCCATTGCCGACCCCTTGGAAGGGTGGAACCGGTTCTGGTTCGGCTTCAATGACGTCCTCCTGTTGAAGGTCGTTAAGCCCGTCTACACGGGGTATACCTATATTACCCCGTCGCCTGTGCGGACCGGGCTCAGCAATGCTTTTCACAATATCCAGATGCCTATCCGTTTTCTGAACTGCGTGTTGCAGGGACGTTTCGGGGAAGCCTGGATTGAAGTCGGGCGTTTTGTCGTGAACACGACTGCCGGTTTCGGCGGTGTTTTCGATGTCGCCAAGCAGAGTAAGCCGCTCATCCCCGTGGATAATCGAGATGCTGATTTTGGCCAGACGCTCGGCGTATGGGGATTTGGCGAGGGGATTTATCTTGTATGGCCTGTCGTCGGGCCGAGTACGGTACGTGACACGGTAGGCCTTGCCGGGGACTGGACGACGTCCGCATTCTTCTGGATTTCGGAACCCATCGGTCCCCTTGAGTTTGAACCCGCGCTGGCGGCAAGCCTTGGCCTCCGCTTCAACGATATGGGGACGGTAATCAGCACATATGAATCGCTGAAAAAGAGTGCTGTGGAACCTTATATCGCGGCACGGGATGCCTACGTCAAATACCGCCGTGCCGGAATCATGGGCAACCGATTCCAATGGTAATTTGTCATTGAACAGTAAAAAAGCCCTCCTAGAAGGGCTTTTTTACTGCGGTGGGAAAACCTGCAAGACTACGTGAACTTTTTCAAGAAATTTAGCTTTCAAAAAGTAATACATCAACAGGTATTCCCGCCTCAAGGCCTTCTATCCGTGCGGGAATGCGTACCAGCCCTTCCGAATCCAGCAACGTCCGAAGGAGCCCCGACAGGCCGGGGACCGGGACGGCGCGCGGAAGGCCGTTCGCCTGATGTTCCAACCTCACGCGGATATAGTCTTCGCGTCCTTGGCGGGAAGCGATGTTGCGCGACAGTATGGCCTGACGCGAAGGCCAGAATGTCTGATCGAATGCGTGTCCGTATCGGAAATTCCCCTGCCCAAAAAACTGGGCCATGAGGGAATGCCCGGCAAGGTGGCGGAGAAAGGGAACCCCCAGAATGTGCATGACGACCTGCGCGGAGGCTACCTGCCCAGGAAGCCCCCAGAGGAGTGTCTGGCCGCAGCGGGCCAATATCAACGGTTTGCCCGGACTGAGCGCAACGCCGTGGCAAAGGATTTCCGTGTCGCCCAAGGATTGCAGGGCTTCCAGCGTCAGATCCCGGACGCCTATGGAGCTTCCTCCGGACAGGAAGACGACATCCGCCGGAAGGCCGTTTTCTCCTGCCAGGGCAGCTTTGAGGGATGCCGTCAGCGGTCCGAGCCGATCCGGCGCGATGCCGAATGTGGAGACATCGGCAACCGGACGGAGCATGGCTGAAAGGGCGAGTGTGTTGACGTCGCGGATCTGGCCGGGACGTGGGTTTTGCTCAGGGGATACAAGTTCGTCGCCCGTGGAAAGGATGGAAACCCTCGGGCGCCTGATAACGGGAACCTCCGTGATGCCAAGAGCAGCTAAGAGCCCGATTTCTTGTGCGCGGAGTTTTGTTCCCCGCTCAAGGAGGGGGGTACCTTCTTGAGCATCATCCCCTTTTTGCATGACGTATTCGCCTGGGGCGACGGAACGGTGCATTTCAATGACGCCAGCGCCGAACGGCTTGGTATGCTCGACCATAATGACGGCATCCGCTCCTTCGGGAAGGTAGCCACCCGTCACGATAGCAGCACACTGTCCGGATTGGAGCGTGAAGTTGGGCGGCCGGTCGATGGCGATTTCCCCGACGCAGTCAAGCCACACAGGATTAGCCTCCGAAGCCCCGAAGAGATCGGAAGCTTGCACGGCATAGCCATCCATTCCCGAGCGGTTGGCTGGTGGTAAGGTTTCCGTGGCCATAATCGTTTCAGCCAGTATAGGGCCGCCGGAAAGCTTGTCCAGCCGTTTGCTTTCTTGAGGAAGGGGAGAAACGTCGAGTAGCCGGGAAATGACTTCCTCGACAGGAAGGACGTGGAGAAAATCCTTTTGCATCCGTGTAGCTCCAGAACAAGGTGAGAGGGAAGGCTCGAAAAAACGGTCCTTTGGTGAGTGGCTTTTTTCGTTTTATCCCATGCAAGGGAAGACGACAATACTGACCCCGCAAACAGTTATGACCGAAAAGGGGAGGGCACGGTGGATTCGGATAACTGAGAGTGGGAAAAACCGCAGCTGGCATGTAAGGTGAGCTCCAACGATGATTCCTCTTGCCTGCGGGGGAAGAGACGCTTATTTAACACCTATGAATACAACCGAAACTCCACTTTTCAAGCTGCGGACCGAATACCTCCCCACAGGCGATCAGCCTGCGGCTATCGAGCAGCTCGCTTCCAACATCGAAGCGGGCGTCAGGGATCAGGTCCTGCTTGGTGTTACTGGATCGGGGAAGACCTTCACCGTGGCCAATGTCATCGCTCAGGTCAATCGGCCCGCGCTGGTGCTTGCCCCGAACAAGACCCTGGCAGCACAGCTTTACAATGAATTCCGCGCGTTGTTTCCGGAAAACGCCGTTGAATATTTCGTCAGCTACTACGACTATTATCAGCCGGAAGCCTATGTTCCCGCGTCCGATACGTATATTGAAAAGGACTCGGCCATCAATGACGATATCGACAAGCTCAGGCACGCGGCTACCCATGCCCTGCTGACACGCCGGGATGTTATCATTGTCGCGTCTGTGTCCTGTATCTACGGCCTTGGCTCTCCGGAATACTATGCACGTTTGATCATTCCGGTCGAGGTCGGTCAGCGTGTCAGCATGGACGCTATCATCACCAAGCTTGTGGATGTTCAGTACCAACGCAATGATATGGATTTTCACCGGGGAACGTTCCGGGTTCGCGGCGACGTGCTGGAAGTGATTCCGGCGTATGAGCACGAACGCGCCTTGCGTCTGGAATTTTTCGGAGACGAGATTGAAGCCGTCCGGGAGATCGACCCGTTGACAGGTGAAATCTTGGGGAATATCGGGAAAACTGTCATCTACCCGGCAAGCCATTACGTATCGGACAGGGATAACTTGGAACGGGCCATGTCTGACGTTCGGGACGAGCTTGGGGAGCGGCTGCGCCTGTTCCAGTCCCAGAACAAGCTGGTTGAGGCGCAGCGCCTGGAGCAGCGCACGCAGCTTGATTTGGAAATGATGCAGGAATTGGGCTACTGCACCGGCATCGAGAACTATTCCCGGCATCTGGATGGCCGCAAGGAGGGAGATCCTCCAGCCACCTTGCTCGACTATTTTCCGGATGACTTTGTGCTGTTCGCCGACGAATCCCATATCA
>PPYF01268151.1_pt1 | contig 26419 bp, 37 predicted proteins | sample 1559871 | NCBI WGS metagenome assembly PPYF01 (sample SAMN08240021, study PRJNA423297) | Human gut metagenome, whole genome shotgun sequencing project. | reverse complement strand
CGGTCGCTTGCGCTCCCTCAGATTAGGGGCTGCTCGCCCCTAATGACCCGAGTTCCATGGAGAAGGCGTGGAGTCTCGCGTTGTGGAGTGTGCTGGTATGCCGCATAGCTATAATTACAGATAACAGCAAGGGGGACGGCACCGGAGCCGTCCCAAGGCAGAAAGGACGGAGCAAATGGAAATCGAGAAGAACGATATGGTCATGGTCTATGACGGGGGCGGCACTGTTCCCCACTGCAAGTATACCGGCAGGTTCGGTGACCTTACGGCATACTGGCAGGAGATTGTCTCGGATGCGGTTTATCTGTTCCGGCTGGGGGAGAGCGAGGAGTGCGACTGGCTGGTTCTCCTCGGTCAGCCTTGGTCACCGTATTCACCGGACGGCATTCGCTAAGGAATTGAAGGGGCATCGGGAAAGAGATGCCCCTCTTTTTCGATGTACATAAGTAGGGAGCGTGTAAATGGATAGGTACGAGGTCATGGCAGGCAAGATGGCACCCTTGACCGACGGGGCGCACCGCAAATGGGGATTCACCGGAAAGGTCGAGACAAGGAGCTATGAGCGGCTGGTCGATGCACTCATTGACTTTGTTGAGACCGGAGACAGCCTAAAAGCGCGGTTTCTCACAGGGTTTGCAGCGTGCTTGGCAGCGGATAGGAAATCTGTCGAGAATCGTGGGTTCGGGGTCGCGGTCAGGAAAGTCCAGTGCCATCGGGGCGAGGACGGCACGGTAAGGGTATCTTCCGTAGAGACGATGCACGAACGTCGATACACGGTCGATGATTGGCGATACGACACGGCGCATTGCGAGCAGACCGAGAACGGTCAGAAGGGTTGAAGGGATGGACAATGAGTTCCACGATTAAACTGTATGAGCATAACCAGAAGGCATATGACGCACTCCTAGATATGCTTGGGGAGCGCGACCGTGCCTGCGTCATCAAGCCGACCGGAACGGGAAAGTTCGTCATCATCGCAAAGATGGTGCAGGACAACCCAGACAAGCGGTTCCTGCTGCTCGGCACCAACGATTACATGTTCAACGACCAGATGGCGAACCTTGCCGAGATTGCGCCGGGGTTCACGCCCGAGAACCTGCAATTCATGACATACAGCGCGGCGATGATGACAGCACGACGCGGTGAGGAGATTTCCGGTTACGACGTTGTGGTTGCAGACGAGTTTCACCACTGCGGTGCGGAGGAATGGGGAAAGGGTGTTACGCACATCCTCGATGCGAACGAGAGCGCCAAGGTGGTCGGCTTCTCCGCCACCCCTATCCGATACTCGGATGGCGGGAGGAACATGGCGGACGAGATGTTCGACGGGAACGTGGCCTATTCCATGGAGCTTGAGGAAGCGTGGCTGCGTGGAATCCTGCCGATTCCCGAATACATCGTTGCACTTTACAATGCTCCATCAGAACTTGAGAAGCTAGCGAAATCAATCACGACCGTGAGGGATGAAGCGGCGAAAAAGCGGTTCCAGAAGAAATATGAGAAACTGCGCCGTGCGCTCACGGAAGCGGGCGGCGTGCGGGAAAACATTGCGGCCTATTTGAAGAAAGCGGATGCGAAGGTCATCGTGTTCTGCCCACGCGTCGCAAAGCTCCGTGAGTTCATGCTGCTGCGAAGGGAATGGTTCGGGGCGGTAAACAGCGAGATACACGCATACAAGACCGTGAGCGCAGACCCGTATGGTTCCACGGACTTCCAAGCGTTCAAGGATGATGAATCGGATGCCTTGAAGGTGCTCTACTGCGTGAACCAGCTCAACGAAGCCGTTCATGTCAATGGTGTCGATGCCATCGTGATGGTCAGGCCGACGAAATCACCGACCGTGTTCTATCAACAGCTGGGGCGCGTCCTATCATCGGGCGGAAACCGAACCCCGCTCGTATTCGACCTCTGCAACAATTTCAGCTCCATCACCGTGACGGAGGGGATTTGCAGTCGGATGGAGAATACCTACCGGGAGATGAAGGATGCAGGGGAACATCCGGCATTTTCACCGAGCGACTTCAAGATTGTGGGAAAGGCGCTGGAAATCAAACAACTCACGGGTGAGTTGCGAAACGCCCTAAACCGACAGGTCAGCGTGGACGATAAGATTACATTCCTGGAGGAAATCGCGGCACAGAACGGTGGAAAGTTATGAACGAACCGATGCTAGGTCAAACGTCGAGGTCTGCCGTCGAGTCATATCTTAGAGCAAAGCGAGAAAAGGGTCAGCTCACCGACGAGGAAATCGCAAGGCTCGATGCCATCGGGTTCAAATGGGAGAAGCGCAAAAAGAAAACGATAGAAGAAAAAGTAGACCTGTACGTTCACTATCGGGAATCTGGAAAGAGATGGCGCTGCAACGAGACGGGCGAACGCTTTCGTTCCCTTGATGACGCGTTCAGGAAATACGGAAAGGAAGGCGATACTTTAGATGTACTTAGGTCAAGAGTCAAAAAAGGACATACGTGGCACGGAATGACGATTACCAGATGCCAAACGGAAAGACCTATCACATCTAACGAACATAGTAACTTGACAATTAGCCTGAAAAGGCACCTTGGAAAAGGAGAGTTGACCGAAGCACAGATTGAAAAGCTGCGACGCTGCGATTTTCCGTTTGAAAGCATCAAAGAAGCGGTTGGGCTGGATGACAGGCTGAGAGCAATATGGGATTCGGAACAAAACGGCGCTCCTGACAGCTTAGAGCTACAAATAAATAAGGAATACGCATGGAAATGCCCGGTATGCGGGTATCGCTGGACTAGAAGGCTCGGCAAGGAAAGGGACAGCAAGGGGTGTCCCGCTTGTCTTGGAAAGGTAGTCATTCCCGGTTGGACGGACTTGGCTACATGCAATCCCGATATTGCGGAGGAATGGGATTACGAGAGGAATGGCAACCTGACCCCATCGGATATCGTGGCAGGTAGCGCGAAGCGCGTCTGGTGGAAATGCCAGAAATGCGGTGGGGAATGGCAAGCTCCGCCAGTCAAGCGAAAGATAGGGAAGGGAAGCTGCCCGTACTGCGCCGGGAGAAAACTGAAAAAGGGGGTAAACGACCTTGCATCCCAGTACCCGGAGGTGGCACTCGATTATCTGCCGGAGCTGAATGGCGGCATACCTGCGGATGAAGTGATTGTAAAGTACGGAACGAAAGTCATCTGGAAGTGTCACGTCTGCGGGCATGAATGGAAGAACGACGTTTATGACAGGACGCGGGCACCGAAGCCGTCTGGCTGCGTGAAGTGCCAACGACGCACAGCTAGTGCTCGCTTTCGACAGATGGCGATTGAAAAGACGGGGGCGCTCGCGGACACAAACCCCAATCTCGCGGCGGCGTGGGACTACGAGAAAAACGGCAACCTGACCCCATCGGATATTGCGGCTAATTCAAATGGAACCTATTGGTTTCTTTGCAGAAGTTGCGGAGCGTCCTACAAGAGCTATCCGGGAGCAAAGGAGCCGCTGTGCATGGGCTGTATGCGCAAGGTCAGAGGAAGAAAAAGCGGTAAGAAGGTGGTTTGTGTCGAAACGGGAACGGTATATGAAACCGTCAGAGATGCTGGAATACAAGTCGGGAAACATCCATCCTCGATATCCCACGCCCTAAGCGACGGAGGAACATGCGCTGGATACCATTGGCAGTATTTGGACGAATGAACGAGGGCATCCGAAAGGGTGCCCTTCTTTTTTGAACAGAATATGCAGGATATATGGAGTGTACGGTTCACCTGCTTGCTGGTATGCCGGTCTGCTATATTTATAGGCAGCAAGAAGGGCTGACGGAAAGGACACCGGCATGGGCTACATCGAGAAGACCTACGGACGAAGCGAGAAGTTCCTTGCATTCAAGGTCTGCTTCTACGACACGCTCGTTCCGACTCGCGAATACAAAAGCGGGTACGCGGCGGACAGGTTCGCAAGGAAATGTGCGGCGCAGGGGCTTTGGTGCTCTCTCCACGGGCTTACAGTTGCAGATGGTAGTTGCGAGTGGGTCGAGATTTCTGCCTGCTAGGTTGAGAAGGGATTACAGACATGGATAAAGAAATCCGCTATTTCGTGAACGGGTACGAGATGCTTCTGTACCTGAGCGGGGACAGGGAAGAGCGCAAGTCGGTCGATTGCTTCGAGCTTCAAGATTTCGAGAGCGAGGAGAAAGCAGTAGCCGCCGCCCGCGACTTCATCAGCGAGCACAAAAACGCCGTCAACGACCAAAAGCACGGCATCGGCTCTGTCACCTATTGGGTAGCTGTCGTTGAGCGTGCGATGGAGGATGCGGTCATGGGGTGGCTTCCCTGCGACCGGGACGGCGTGACTGAGGATGAGGAAGGCATGGTGCCGGACGATGCCACAGTCGCATATATCAGCACCTTGGACGGGAGCCGCGAAGAGCGGGCATTCGAGCTTGCAAAGCACGATTACTATGGGTTCCTCGACTACAAGGAAGACCGTTATACGACGGTCTACGGTTACATGGATTAGGTGATAGATATGAACAGCATTTGCTTTGACACCGAGACCACCGGTCTTCATCCGAACGGTAGCGACCCGGATGAGATTCTGACCATCTCCATCATCGGAAGGGACGGTTCCGTCCTGTTGGATGAGAGGTTCCGACCGACCGTGAAGACCGAATGGCCGCACGCGAGCGCCGTCAACGGCATCTACCCGGAGGACGTGGCAGACCTGCCGACTATCGAGACAGCCATACCGCGACTGAGGGAAATCTTTGCAGGGGCGGACGAGATTATCGGCTACAACGTCGGATTCGACCTCGGATTCCTTTCCGCCGTCGGGGTGCGCCCGAGGGAGGATGCACGCATCACGGACACCATGAACCTGTTCACGTGGTTCATGGGAAGGCGCTACAAGCTGGTGGATGCCGCCGACCACATCGGATACGAGTGGACGGGCAGGGCGCACGGGTCGCTTGCCGACGCGCTCGCGACGCTTGCCGTGCAGCGATGGCTCGAACAATGGCTCGTAGCAGAGTAGATACGTGCTTAGGGCGTGTGAAGCGTTGCTTTTCACACGCCCTTATCTTTGCAGCGCAAGTGTGTGCAATCTATGTGGTTATCTTGCTCTCTGGGTTGCTGGTATTCTGGTCTGCTATATTTATAGACAGCAAGGGACGAAAGTTTTCCCGGCAGGAGGATTCCAGAATCCTCCGCAAACGCCATCGAGAGATTGGAAAGACAATGGCTATCAACCGAGTGACCATCATGGGCAACCTCACGCGCGATGCGGAGCTTCGCAAAAAGGGGGATGCCACGAGTGTCCTCACCTTCGGACTCGCCATCAACGAGAAGAAGAAGGACAGCGAGACCGGCGAATATGTCGATGCGCCGGTGTTTGTCGATTGCGCCCTGTTCGGTGCGCGAGCCGAAGCACTTGCTCCCTATCTCACCAAGGGGAAGAAGGTTTCGGTGGACGGACGGCTCCGCTACCACTCTTGGATGAAGAACGAGGAGAAGCGCCATGCTCTTTCCGTTCTCGTGACCGATATCGAGTTTGCGGACTCGAAGGGTGTCGGGAAGGATACGGTTTCTGCCAAGGGGCAGTCTGCGGAACCGGAAACGTATGATGCGGATATTCCGTTCTAGGGAGGACGGAATGCACCTTCGTGGCGATTCAGTGCGGGAAATCCCCTTCATGCTCTTCCTCGGCCTGCTATTCGCGGTGACCGTCGGATGGTGGGTGTTTCTCACACTTACGGTTTCGGTTGTTTTCGGAAACGTGGCTGCTGCGGTATTCGCCGTGTGCTCGGCACTTTCCGTCACCGTCGGTTACGGGCTTGTGCGCGCATCCGATTCCCGTGAGTAGCGTTTTTCAAACAGGACAGAAAGGACTTCTAACATGTACACGATTTTGATGCTCAACCAGAAGGGCGGAGTCGGCAAGACCACCATCGCGGACGAGCTTTCCTTTGCGCTTGAGCGTCGCGGCAAGACCGTGGCGTTCGTCACTACCGACCCGCAGGGCGGTTCCGTCCATGAAGTCTGCGATGACCCTGATTTCGCGGAGGAGTGCGATTTTCAAGTTGTCGATACGGCGGGCGTGCTCGTGGGCGGTGTGAACGATTGGTGCCGCGCGGCGAATCTCATCCTCGTACCCATGCTTCCGAGCACGCGCGACATGGAGCCGACGCTGAGAACGCTCGATATCGTGCGTGAGTCCGGCACTGGCGCAAAAGCGTATGTCATCGTCAACAACTTTTATGCCTACGGCACACTCGACCGTCAGCTCGTGGAGTACCTTGAGGGCGAGGAGGTTCCCATCATCGCGAAGATTCCCCGCGCTGTTGCCCTCTCACGTGCCGCAGCAGCCGGTGTGTCCGTGGCGGAGTACGACCCGAAGAGCCATGTGGTCGCCCCGATTGAGCTGCTTGCAGATTCGGTTCTGAACGAAGAGGAGAAGAACAATGGCTAACAAGACCACAGCGAACGCGTTCATGGCGAGTGCGCAGAAGTCCAAGCGCGAAATGGCGGATATCCAGAAGGGAGGTTCCGATAAGCGCGAGACGGACGAGGTGGAACTCAAGAAAATCAGTCTCCTCATTCCGGCTTGGCTCCACAAAGAAGCGCAGCTCCACCGCGTCGAGACGGGGGAGAGCATGACAAAGCTCATCGTCCGACTGCTTGCCGAGGAGCTTGGTTAAAGGGATGGACTTGATGGTAACGGAATCGGAAAAATCGAAGCACGACATGCTGCGTGCGATGCGGAAGCACATACGCGAGAACGGTATCACAGACTTCACTGATTTTCAGGACTGGTGCGATGAGAACAACGACCGCTGGTCTCAGGCACTCGATAGCGGACTTTCGTCGGTTATCGAGAAATACATCGACGGGCGTTTTTATTAGAGAGGAAGTGGAGCCGGTAGATGGATTCACTTCGGAAAAAGGGATTGGAACATGAACCTAATCACCATGGTTCCCGCCACCGCGAGGTTTATCGCGCAGATGCGGGGGATGCGAAGGCACATCGTCGAGAACAATGTCACCGAGTTTGCGGTATTTCAGAATTGGTGCGATGAGAACAACGAGAGGTGGGCGGAAGCTCTTGACAGCGGATGCGCCATTGCTATCGAGAAGTTCATCGCCGACTGGAACGGTCGGGCGGATGCGAACCGTTGGAAACATGCGGCGCAGCCTGACGATAACATCTGGGACAACGAGTTAAAGTAGGAAGTAACGATGACCGAGAAAGAGAACCATCTGCCGAACCTTAGCAGCGAGGAGCGTGCCCATGCGCTAGAGCTTGCCATGCAGGCTCGCAGGCGCTATGCAGCACTCAAAGCTCGCGTGAAGTCCGGCGAGCTTACGTTCACGGATGCGATGGACGAGGAGGATGCGAAACGCATTCTGGTCACATCGCTTCTGCAAAGTGTTCCGGGTATCGGTGCGAGCAAGGCGGTAGTCATCATGCGACTGTACCGGATACCGAAAGGCAGGCGTGTCGGCGGACTCGGCATCCGGCAACGTGAAGCGCTGATTGCTCTGGAAAGAAATGGATGGAAGCTGTAGCGGCCTTCAATTCAAATTGAGGATGGCGAGCACGAATCAACAGCAACGTAGAAAACGGGCACCTTTTATGGTGTCCGTTCGCTTATCAAGACGCGATTGGAAGGTTAATATGATGATGACCGATTGAAAGGAATCTTTGTCAAGTCTTCAAAGAAATTGATTTCGTCTTCGCAGATGATGGGAACCCGAGGTGGCGGCACCTCGGGTTCTTGGTTTCCGGGCAAGCCGGAAACCCCGCAGAAAAGGCATGGGAAAGGGTGCGGCGGCACCCCCTTTTCCATGCCTTTTCTGCTCTCGCACTGATAGAATATCAGTGCTCACCGGCCAAGGCCGCTCTTCGAGTTGCAAGATTTGGGAAGCGTATATACAAAGTCACGTAAACGAGACTTTTCCATACACTTCCATCTTGCTCCCGAGCGGCTTTCGGAGCCTTGACGGGAGGACGCTTACGCTTAGCGAATCGACAATTTAGGATTGCCGGTTCCTGTAACTCAGCAAAGCGAACCGTCGCTTTCGTGTTATAGCCAAACGGTGGCGGCACCGATACGACTATGAGATTTTGAGAAAATACAGAAGGGGAGTGATGAAGGTGGCAAAAAGAGAAACCGCAGTTCTCATCAGATTGTCTGAACGTGAGAAGAAAACGCTCAAGCGAAAAGCCGCGAATTACGGTATGACGGTTTCCGATTACGCCCGGACGCTACTCATCAATTCTGATGATGCGACAATCAAAGTCATCGACACCGAACCTTTGAAAAAGGCGGCGCATGAACTCGCGAAGCAGGGAACGAACCTGAATCAGTTCATGAAGTTTCTGAACACCTACGGCGTGAAGGTGTTCGACCCGGAGGAAGCGAAGCGAGTTTTGGAGAAAGAGGTTTCGGCGTTTGCCGAAATCATGGAATCGCTCGCGGCGCTACGAAGGGAAGCCGACCGGAACAACGTCCATCTGCAAATCGAGGATTTCGACAACCTCGATAACGAATGACAGGAGATATGGGAATGACTAACCACGCAATGTTTTCGCTTTACATCATGACGGGATTATTAGCGCTTGTTATTAGCGTAAGTCTATTCTGCAAATCCATAGCAGAAGCGAAAGAATGGAAAAGGAAGTTTGGAGAAAGAAACTGGGGTTACCTTTATCAAGTCCTCATTGCGTTGGTCGCAATCGCTACATCCGGTTACGCCATTTTCATTCTCTTTGAAATGCGATAACGGGTTTTGATTCTCTGATTTGCGAGGGTACGGAAATGACGGAATGAAATCGTAAAAAACCGCTTTTGGGAAAAAGCATCCGAAAGATACGGATGCGCCGGAACATGACGCAACGAGAATTGGCGAATGCTATCGACGGAATCAGCGAGTCGGCGTTACGCAGCTATGAACTTGGTGAGCGTTGCCCGAAGAAGAATACGCTCGAACGGATAGCGAAAGCACTCGATGTGGCACCAGCATGTTTCGACACCTACGGCATCGAGCATTACCACGAACTCATGCACGCACTTTTTCTTTTAGAGGATAGGCTCGGTATCGAGCTGTGCGCGGACGGAAGCATTCGGTTTACCGACGAAGCAATCCTGTCATGCGTCTGCACATGGCGGGATTGGAAGGAGTTCTTGGAGGAAGGGAAAATCACAAGAGAGGAATACGAAGACAGAAAAGACGGTCTCATCAGATAGGAAGAAGGCTGAATTGAGATGGGAATTAAAGCAAAAGAAATTATTTGGTTGGATACGGGACAACGATTTGAGAGCACACATGCGGCGGCAAAGGAGACAGGAGTGTCGAGAACCGCATTGAGGAACGCCTTGGATAAAGGCATTCCCTGTAAGGGGTTGCACTTCTGTTATGCAGATTCCCTCATGGATGAGGGAGCAACTTTCCAGACAAAGACTGTCAGCAATATGGTTGTTGGGCAAACGACAGAAATCAGGTTCGTTGGTGAGATTCCTGAAATCGTTACTTCAAAGCAATTTCTTAACACGTTGTTGAATCTTGAAAGTCGATTTTCTATCAAGCCGAAGGAGGATGGGACACTTTCGCTTGATGATGAGGAGATGAGGTCGTGTTTGGTCGAGTGGGCAAAGATGGAGCGCTTGAAAGATGAGGGCATCATCTCTTCGAGTGACTTTGATACATGGCGAGCAATATGGAAGGACGCGTAACATGGGGCGAACGAAGGAGATTGTCTGCTTTGAGACCGGTGAGCATTTTAGAAGTCAAAAGGAAGCAGCTGAAGTATTGAATACTTCAAAGTCAAACATGAACGCAGCTTTAAGGAGACGGATGGCTGTAAAGGGACTCCACTTTTACTATGCGGATATGCCGAAACCGGATGCTGGCTATTTTTTATGGAGTAGGAAGAAACGAGTTAGGTGCATTGAAACTGGCACAGTATACGAGACTGCCAATCAAGCTGAGAAAGAGACAGGAATATCCCACGCGTTAATTTATGCTGCTGCATCTCATAAGGCCGGTGGATACCACTGGGAGTATGTCGATGACTGATTCGGCGTGGCTCCATTACCGCGACCTGAAATCACGGTGCCCGGTCTGCAAGCGTCCGGCGCATATCGCGAAGAGGGATGGGAACTTCTATTTCGTCGATGATGAGTACAACCCGTTTGTCAGGCACGCTCCGGTGAAAACAACGGAAGCGGTATTCAGATTTTTCGCGAACGGTTACCGTCGCGAACATGGAACGGAGCCGGAGGTCACAGGAAACCGGAAGCTGTCGGAATGCGATATTCTTTCCGGCATGGGCGCAGTGCCCGCGAAAATAGATTCATGAAAGCGGTGGGAGCAATGGCGATGGATGATTGCGGAAGTGAAAAGACAATTCACTATGAGGAGGACGGTTGGAGCGTAACGCTCACGAGATACGTGAGCATGGAACTCGGTGAGACCGTTGCATCCTTGGTTGAGTTTCCGAACGGGTGGTATCTTCATTCGGACGATGCCGATGCCGAGTTCACGCAAGACGGGGCGAAGACGTATCTGCAACGCTTGAAATCCGTCTGGATGGAATCGCCATTTTGGGATGATGTGAAAGCAATGGAGGAAAAACCGCAATGACAAGACCTATCATCTGCGTTGAGTATCCGGTGTGCGGGTTTCGTTTCAAAAGGGAAAGAGGGGAGGAATTGCATTGACCATCATCAAGCAGACCGGTGTGCAGAGTTCGGGTCACATGAAGAACCTGCGCGGTTATATCAACGATGACCGAAAGGTGATTCTACGCGACAGTCTGAACATGGACGGCTGTACGAACCCGAAGCGCTGGGCGCATCACATGTGGATGACCAGAGAAGCCTATGGGCACAACAAGGCGGCGCGGAGAGTCCGGGACAAAAAGACGGGAGAGCTGAAAGAAGCGAAGAACACGGTTCTGTTCCATCAGATTCTCGGGTTCAATCCCGATGAGTGCGACTTAAACGGCGGGCGGCTCTCACCGGAAGAATGCATGAGGTACGCCAGAGAGTATGTCGAGAAGCACTACCCGAATCAGCAGATAGTGATGGCGCTCCATAACGAATACTGCAAGGCGGACAAGACCCATCGCTATGCCGTCCATATCGTCATCAACCGTACCGACCTGTCAACGGGCAAGCGGCTCGATGAGGGGCGCGGGAAAAGCGCCAAGGTGAAACGCGCCAGCCGCATCCGCGACCTCGACCACGAGTGGGGGTTGAAACAGGTCGTGGAGGGCGAGCGCAATTCCTCCGTCCACAAGAAGCAGCCGTCCCGTATCGAGAAGGAACTTGCGGCACGCGGCATCGACTCCTATAAGACGAACTTGCGAGAGCTGTGCCGTATCGCCGCCGGGGAAGCGGAGAACATCTATGATTACCGCGAGCTTCTGGAATCATGGGGCGTTGACACGGAGTTCAAGAAGGGGCGCATGTACGTTACCGATACGGACAACAACCGCTATGCCTTCTCCGTGGCGAAGCTCGATGCAGACCTCGGAACGAAGGGACTGGAAGCTGCGTTCACGGCGAACGTGGCGAAATCCATCCATGCGGAAGGAAGCGCAGCCGTTGCGGAGAAGAGGGATATCGAGCAGCAAAAGGCGATGGTAACGGAAACGAAGGAGAGGTACCTTGCACAAATCCGAAGCATCTACCGGAAGTACCGCAAGGAGATACGCGGTATGGAGGGCATGGAAATCGTGGATATCCCCAAGCTGAAACTCCCGCGCCCCGATTCGGATATCGCGGACGATTCGGAGGTCAAGCGCCTGATTCTCGCCTGCTGGCGCGGAGCCGACGAACTCAGGGCGGAAATATCCTCGACGGTCATGCCGAAAGGGAAGAAGAACGGCGGAAACGCCGGAAGCGGCGGTTCCCAGCGGGCACAACAGGCACCTACGCAGGAACGCCCGGAACCGAACAAGGAGAACGGCGAGCGTTAATTAAAAAGCGGCGCGGGCGGGATATTCCGCCTGCGCCGCTATACGAGTTGCGAGAATCGGCATAAAAGCGCCCGCCGTTCCCCTAATGTCGCACATCAGGGAGCAGCGGGCTAAAGCAAGAAAGTTTCTCCACGAAGGAAGAAAACGCGTCCAGTTTACCTCACTATGCGTTCGCGTCAAGCTGACGCTTGAGATTCGACACCTTCAACCACTGGAGAAGGAAGGCAATGGGCGCGAATGCAGCCGGGATGGAAAGAAGAAGTGTCGCTATGAGGAGCAGTCCGAGAGCGTTACCCCACACGAACAGCTTTGAGCGCTTGATTGCACGCCATGCAGCGATGTAGCCAGCCGGTACCGTGCCGACGTAAAACCCGGTAAAGGCTGTTGCAGCCAGCAGGACGGGAACGAGTGCAATGATTCCAATTGCACCCGTCTGAGTTATCAGGGCAGGGGAATTAACGAGAAGCAAAAGGAAAACAACTATCGCCGTTATCGTCCCGACGATATAGAGGAACTTCTTCATCAAATCGAAGACTCGTTTTTCCTCATCATATTCGGCGCGAATTGCCATGGTGTTGTCTTGGTATATCGGGTGTTGGTAAGTTCGCATGTTATGACCTTCTTTCTAATGTCAATTCTAATAAGTCTGTTAGTTTGCATGACGGACGAATTACCGACCGTTCCATGTAAACAGATATAGATTTACGAGTCTATCTTACTATATTGCTGGGTTGCTTTCAAGCTGGTTTGTTGTCCTATTTGTGCGGGATATATGGAGTATCGTCTTGAAGATTTATCTGGTTTGGTGGTATGATATATTACCAGTAATCAAGCTAGCCGGAAGAAAGGAGATACCATGGCGGGTAAGCCACAGGCGGAGAAAGCCGTTGAACGTTTCCCGGAACTCGGGTGTTTCGCGGTTGCGGTGCGCCGCATCGTGTACGAGAAGGGGATGACGCTCGACAACGCCATCAAGAAAAGCGGAATCAGCAAATCCGCTTGGTTTGCCGGAATGGCCGGAAGCGGGGGAAAGCCGACGCGCCTGCCGAGCCTTGCGTCCTTTTTCGCTATCGCGGACGGTCTCGGAATCACGCCCGAGGAGCTAATTGCCGCGATGCGGAAGGAAGCCGAAGTGCGTGAGAAGAGCAATGGGGAGAGGGCTGAGAACGATGAGTAGGATTTTCATCACCATGGGGAGCGCCCACTCGAAAGCCGCAAATGTAAACCCCGTGGACGGCATCTGGTGCTCCGACTGCGGATGGGCTGGGCGCGTCGAGGAGGATATGACGGATTCTGAGGAGAGCGAGGAGCCGCTGTTCGAGGAGTTTTCCGAATATGTCCCGAAGTTCTGCCCGAACTGCGGGGTGAACCTGCGTGAACCCTAGAGGTGTCCAGACAAAGGGACACCTGATGCAATAGGCTGTCCCTATCCGAAAGAAAAGACCGGCAAGGTCGAGGAGAGAGATGGAAAAGGAACGTTTTCTTGTCGAGGTGACGGTGAAGGGCGAGAAGGATTGGAAGGCGATACACATGTGCGGGAGCATGGCGGATGCCGTGCCGGTCGCGGATGCGGTACACAACCTCTCCTATCTGCTCGACACGCCCATCGCTATCCGCGTGCGCGAGAAGAGGGGCAAGGGTTTGGAGGGCTGACGGATGGAAAGGAGCGAAGATTACATGGCAAAGCATTTTAGCGAGGTGAAGAGGGAACTTGAGCAGCCGGACGGGCATATGGCCGGTATCGGCCAGCAGCTTAAGCTCTCCGAGGAAGCGAGGGATGCCAGAAACGCCGGACGAAGGCTTGAGGACGAGAACGACGAGACCGACCTCATCGGAACCGTGAAGAAGCTGGAAGACCTTATCGCCGAGCAGCGCCGGAGCAACGAACGCATCGCAAGGGAGATGCGCGGCATGGTTTCGGAGATGAAGGATGTGCTCGAAAAGGTCGAGGAGCTGAGAAACGGCGCGGCGGACGCGCAGCATCAGGCGAATCAGATGGCACTCATGGGAGTTGCCAATGCCCAGCAGAAAGCTGGGGAGATGACCATAAAGAACGTCGAAGAGGTGACCGCAAGGAGCAGGAAGGTCATCGACTCGATGGTAGAGGAATCCAAGAGACGCATTGAGCGGCTTTCGATGGTGACGCTTCCAGACAGACTGTTCTACTACTGCAAGTGGATGGCGGTCATCCTCGTGCTCATCATCCTCGTGCATGTCCTATGGGGTATGTTGGTGTAGAGACCTACCGGTAATATAGATAGCAGGAAATCTTCTTATAAGACAGAAAGGACTGACAGAAATGAAGAAAGACAGCAATATGTTTAACGATAACAGCATCGAGACTGAGGGTGTCCCGGCGGACAAGACCGCCGAAATCCCGAAGGTCGTGGATTCGACGGAGGAGGAGAATGCTAAGAAGCCGCTCGTGCTCTTCGGGCGCGAGTTCTCCCGTAAGCAGGTCTGCGTGGCTGGTGCGGGAATCCTCTGTGCGGCGCTTCTCATCGGCGGCGGGGCTTACGCCATCTCACATGCCAGTTGGACGGGAGATTCCAATGCCCCTGCGGTGTCCCAGTCAAAGGACGATGAGAAGCAGGACATGGTACTTACCCTTGAGGTAAAGGCTGACGGCTGGGATGCGGACACTTCCACGCCCATTATCGCCCATATAGAGGATGCGGACGGGAAGGTGGACTTCTACACCGCCATCGCCGCGAACAAGCAGGTGACCGTGAAGGTCGGCAAGTCCGGCACCTACACCGTCACCCTCATCCCGCCGGTGAACGCGGACGGCTCTACCTATAAGGCCGCGTCCAGTAAGGTCAAGGCCGGGAAAGATGACAAGAAAACGAACGGTACCGTCATCACGCTCGAAAAGGTGGATGCGGACAAGGTGACGAAGGATGACCTGACCGCCATCGCCAAGGACGTTGCAGCAGCCGTGAAGAAGGGCGATTTCACCCTGACCGGAGACAGGGGCGCGGCGCTCGCGAAGAAGTTCGAGGACAACATCAAGAAGAACCCGAACGCCGACGCGGATGCCGTCGAGAAGGAGACCGGGAAGGCCGAGGAGACCGCCAAGGAGGACAAGTCCGATGCGAAGACACCGGAGACCTCCGACAACAAGAAGAACGATTCCGGTTCCAAGAACGATAGCGGAAACAACGGCTCTGGAAATAAGTCGGACAGCAAGCCGAGCGAAGGTAGCGGAAACTCCGGCTCCGGTTCCATCTCGGGCGGCTCATCAAAGAAGGATGACACCACGGCGCACCAGCACAAGTGGGTTGCCCAGACCAAGACCGTCCATCACGACGCGCAGTATAAGACTGTCCATCACGATGCGCAGTACAAGACCGTTCACCACGACGCGGTGACCAAGACTGTTAATATTTGCAATCAATGCGGACAGGACATTACCGGTAACGAAGCGGCTCATTTTAAGGCAGCAGCTTTGAGTGGCGGTAATTGTCAAAGCTGTCATTCAGAAACTCGTACTGTGCAGGCTGCTTACGACGAGCAGGTAAAGGTGTCCGATGCATATGATGAACAAGTGCAGGTGAGTGCAGCATGGGAGGAGACCGTGACCACCGGGTACAAGTGCTCTTCCTGCGGTGCCACGAAGTAACTTGAAAGAAAAAACAATCGTCTGTTTCAGACAAGGAAAGCCCCGACCAAATGGACGGGGCTTTTTCTAATGCTCGTTGTTCAGGTTTTTCGGTGGTTCCAACCCGTTTTGTTTCGATAGCTCTGCGGTCGCACTTTTCATATCACCGATTTCGGAACCGAAGAAATCCGGCTCCTCAAGCTCAAGCGAATGGGTGGGAACCGGAACGATGATGCCACTGGAACCCTTGATATAGGAGAGGGCATCGTGGCGTTCGCCGACCTCGGTGAGCGATGCGGCGAGAAGGGAGTCCTTGAACCAAGGATATCTCTGTTGCAATTCCTCCATGACGGCCAATGCCTTGTCAATCGGCATCGCCGCCTTTGATTCATAGCCGGAATACTGGGTGTGGACGAATCCGTTGCGTTCCATGAAGTTGCGGATAAGCGTCCAAGCGCCGCGCCAAGCATTCGGCCTGATGGAGCCGTAATTCTCACTGAGCGCAGCCATTTCCAAGTCGAAGTGAAGCTCCTTGCGGGTGTCGGGGCGGAGGGGAAGTGATGGTTGCATCCCATTCTCAAGAAACTCCTTCACATCGTAGCTTTCACCGATTTCCGTAAAGGTGGCCGCTTTCATGCAGCTACTGAACCAGGGGAGCTTGTCGGATAGGATATCTATCACATGGTAGGCTTCCAGATAGCTCATTTTGCCGACAGATTCATAGCCTGAATACTGCGGTTTTTCAAATCCATGTTCTTCCAGAAGCTCGCGGATATCTGACCATGCGGCATTCCATGAGGAGCTGTCATGGTCGGAATAGGTACGTTTTAGACTATCAACGTCAAGGTCGAAGTGAAATTCTTTCCTATCCAATTCCACGACCGGCTCCAATCTTACCGATTTCTATTCGCGGATGCGTTCCGGGCTGTGGCGGCGGACAATGTTCAAATAGTCCTCGCCATCAGGTTCGTTCATATCTTCATAGGTGCGCCATGACTTAATGTTCTGCATCACCCAAAGCTGTTTGGATAGAGTCGCCGCAGTCGTAGAGGTCATCTACGTTGTAGCCGTTCCTTTTTGCCTTCTCCTCATCGAACTCGATGGTGAAGCGCCAAGGTCTCTTTTCTATTTCTGCCATACCTATCGTCCTTTCCGCCAGATGGCTGTTATCATATGTTACCATTATACTATAATGCCGGTGTTACGGCAATATAGAACTTGAACACATGTTCTTTCTTGGCAAACGCATGTTACAGAACGGTGGAGAGAACGTTTTCCGGCATCTCGCTTTCCGGCTGGTGTTCGGATGCACTTGCCATGTCATGACTCTCCCCGGCAAGCGATACCTCCTCTTCCAGTTCCGGTGCGTCAATCTCGATGTTCTTTCCCAGTTCCTCCTCGTAGCGCTCCATGATGAAGGTGTCCGCATGGTCGGCTTTCGATGCGGCTTTGAAGAGATAGGAAGGGTCGTTTTCCAATGCATTCATCCAAGATTGCAGATAGGAGACGTGGTTCTCGTAGAACTCGCCCTCCAAATCGGTGCTCTGGATACCGAGGTCTGCGGAAAGGAAAAGGCTTCCAAGCTCCGCGACCAGCTCTTCCTCAGCATAGGAAGGGCTTCCGAAGCGGGTGTCGAGTTCACGGGCGAGGGCGGAAGGGTGTCCGGTAGAGTGAGTCATCTCATGCAGCAGGACGCGGGTGAACGCTTCGTCCGAGCGGAAGGTCTCTCGCGGGGCGATGAGGATGCGGTCTGTAGCCGGAGAGTAGGCGGCGCTGCCGAGATAGCTGGTGCTCTCGATGACTGGGCATCTGGAAGATTCTTCAAGGTTTTGGGCGATGATAGCTGTCCGGTCATTCTGGTGGACGGGGGGGTTTTCTGGCGGAATGCCCTCGATATCTTCCGCATTGAAGACGTTCCAATAGCCGACGAGCTTCGGATAGCGCCCCGCAAGCTCCTTCTCACCGGTATCCTCGTTTTCCTTGTAGAAGGCGAACTGCTTCCATTTCTCGATGAGCGCGGACTTGGCACCCTTTTTTACATGCCAACCGGCATCCTTTATCTGGTTGAAGGTAGCCCACCGGTTGTCCGTATAGCCGCGCATGAACCCGATGAAGCCAAGATGCACACGGTTTCCGCCCTGATACACGGTGCCGGAGACGGGGTTGTGCGGTGTTAGGGAGGGCAGGTACGGTTCTGCCCAACGAAGCCCGTCGCGCTTCATGTCCTCGATGATTTTCTCAACGACGGCCTGACGCTGGTTATCAACAATCTCCGTAGGAGTCTGCTTCTGCTTAGATTTCATCATGGTCTCCTTTCCGGGAAAGCTCATTGAAATTATACGATAGCTGCCGCTTTTCCGACATGTTCTAAGAAAACGACCCCACAGAATCGCATCTGCGGGGTCTTGACGGTACGTTTGTAGCGTGGGTGCGAACGGATTGAAACCTGCCCTTATTCGGCATCAGAGCCAGTCTGACGGGATTCGGTCGAAACAGTTTCCGTTTGCGCTTGTTTTTGGTCGATACTGGTGGCCACGACCGTCCGCTCGTTCTGCTTCCAGAAGTTATAGGAGCAGGAGACGAGGGAGATGACCTGATTCGGTTCGGAATCGGTATCGAGTACCATGGCGGCAGATTCCCGCGAGGAATCGTACCAACTTCGGAAATCCGATTCACCGGCAAACGCCGTCCGTTTGGTCGGCTCCCATCCCTTCACGATGTTGGCGAAGCGCACGGTGTAGCGCATCTTCTTTTCCGGTGTCTGGATGAGTACCTTGGCGTGCTCTGATGCGAAAGTTTTATCGCTGTAGTTCTGGATGTTTCCGAAACAGGTGATGGCACCACCGATACGCAGGCTGTGTCCGAGGATGACGGCATTCGGACTTTGAAAGCCCTCCCTCTCGCATTCTGCGTCGAGATAGAGCGCACCCAAAGGGTTGTAGTTCCGGTAGATATCGTGATGCAGGTAGTAATCCGGGTCAGATGCGTGGGCTTGCAGGATAGGATGGTTGATATCCGTCCCCGGCACGGTTATCCATCCGATAACATCCCCGTTCACACTCTTCCAGTAATCCCAATCAACAGTAGGGAACTCGGATTCCCGACCCCCTGCGCTTTCCGTGGCGGTCTCGTGCGGCGTGCCGTTTGGTGACGGTGATGGACTTGCGTCCTGATAGAAATGAAGCAGCACGCCGAAAAGGATGGCAGCGACGGCCAAGAAGACCGCCGCTGCCGCAAAAGCCGCACGGGATTTCCGGTTATGATTTCCCAATCTGGCCATCTGAATTACTTGGCGGCATCCGATGTGGCCTGCGGGGCATCCTTCGTCGCTCCGCAGGTGGTGCAGACCAGCTTGTCGATGACCGTCTCATCGTAAGCCGGGGTGTCGGTGACCTGTTTGTCATAGCCCTCGCTCACCATGACCTCATCGGTGATGGGGACGTTGGTGGAGTAGCCGGAGTGACCGGTCTGCTTGATGTGCTCATCGGCCTTGCCGTCGATGACCTGCTTGCACTCATTGCAAACGGTATGGTAGGTGGTCTGATTCTGATAGACGGGTTCCACATGTTCCGTATGGGTCACCGCGTCGTGGTGTACGGTCTTATAGGTGATAGACCAATCGTGGGTGTGGGACTGCTCCTTGCTATCGGAACCGCTTTCCTTGGAATCCTTCGCCTGTGCGGATTCGGTCGTGGAGCCTGCACCGGTTTGGTGGCTGATGCCATAATAGGCACCGCCGCCGATGAGCGCGACGAGGGCAAGGCCGCAGATGGCGGCGATGACCTTCCGGTTATGCGGCTTCTTCTCGCTTTCCGGGTTTGCCAGCATGTTGTTCCCGTCCGCAGGCGCTTCGGCGGAATCCCCGTCGTTCATCTCGATATCGTTCTCTTTATCGTCCTTCATGGGTGTATCCCCCTTTCAAATTAAAAAGGAAGGCAGGGTGCCGGAGTGTCGCGGCACCCTGCCGGTTTCAGGCGTTACGGGCACTAGGCTTCGGTGTTATCCTCTGCGCTCTCGTCCGCATCGCCCTTGGTGGTCTTGCGGCTCTTGATGCCGTAAGCGGTCGCGCAGCCTGCGGCAATCAGGAGGATGCCGATGGCGATGGCGATGTTCGTCATGTCAACGCCGGTCTTTCCGTAGGTGGAGCCTGCCGGGGTCGAGGTGACGGTCACGGACTGTCCCTCGTCGTTGATATCCTTATGCTCGGCAACAGTAACGTCGGTCGTATCGCCGTCGATATCGGACTGCTTGGTCAGCTCCTCGAACACGACCAGCGTATGACCGTCGAGGGAGGTAGCGTCGAACTCGCCGAGGTCGATGGAGACCGTGCCGTTCTCGCTGTTCGGCGTGAACTTGAGTTCGGCGGTCACGCCCTTGTCGGCAACCTTCAAAGGCTCGCCGGTCTTCTTATCCATGAGCGTTGCATGGAGCGTGTACTCCTTGCCGGGGATAAGACCCTCGTACTTCACCTCGTCAGTGATGACGGCATCCTTGCCAGCCATCAGTTCATGGTCACCGTCGGACTTGTCGGTCGCGGTGGTACCGATGGTACTCGGGGCGAGTTTCACCGTCTGTCCCTCGTTGTCCTTATCGCATTCGCTCGCGACGATGGAAACGGGAGTCTCATCGGAAGCGTTCTCGATGCTGCCCTTGAACATGACCTCGAAGACCACGAGGTTCTTGGTCTCGCCGGACAGGCGGTCGATGACGTCGTTGGAGTTGAAGGTGTAGTCCATGTCGATGGAACCGGACTCCTTCTCGGGCGTAAACTCCGCCGTCTGGTAGACAAGGCAGGAGAGGAGTTCCTTGTTCACCTCCGCGTAAGCCGTCACCTTGGAGAGGTCGATGCTTGCAGTCGGGAGCGACTTGACAGCCGACCAGTCGATGCCATCCTCATCCGAATCGGACTTGAATCCCAGAACGTCCAACAGACCGGTGGTGAACTTCACGAGGTCATCCTCGGTGAACTTCTTCGCACCTTCGCCCGTCAGGACGGGAAGACCGGTCTTAGCATCCATCAGGATACCGGCCATGGTGTAGGACTTACCGGTGAGCACGTGGTCATAGGCAACCTCGTCGGTAACGGAGGACTCGGCATCTGCGATGACCGTCTTATCGCCATCCAGCTTGTCGGTGGCGGTGGTGCCCACGGAGGGCTGGTTGACGGTCACGGTCTGGTCTTCGTCCTCGATATCCGCGTGGGCGCAAAGCTCCTTATCCTTGTAGGAAAGGGACTCGAACGCGACGAGAGGGGTCTTGTCCTTGATGCCGGAAGCATCGAACTTGAAGGTCACGGTCGCATCGCCGTCAGAGGTCTCGGCGGTGAACTCGGTCTCGGCAGTCACGTCCTTGCCGTCAACGGTGAGCTTCTTCTTCGTGACCTTGCCGTCCTTATCGGTCACCTTCTGATAGAGGGTGCCGGTGACCTTATAGGTTTGGCCGGGGGTCAGGTTCTTATAGTGGACGGTATCGGTGACGGTTGCATCGGTGTCCGCAACCACGTTCTTGTCTCCATCGAACCCGTCGGTGGCGGTGGTGCCGACCTCGGGCTTGGTGACGGTCACGGTCTGGCCTTCGTCCTCGATATCCGCGTGAGCGCAAATCTCGTGCCCGTCGCTGGAAACGGTCTCGAAGGCAACAAGCTCGGTGCCATCCTTGATGGCGGAAGCGTCGAAGGTGAAGGTGACCTCCACCTCACCGGAAGACTTCTCGGCGGTGAACTCGGTCTCAGCCGTCACGTCCTTGCCGTTCACGGTGAACTTCTTCTCGGTGACCTTGCCGTCCTTGCCCTTGACCTTCTCATAGAGGGTGCCGGTGACCTTGTAGGTCTTGCCGGGGGTCAGGTTTACGTAGCGCACGGTATCGGTGATGGTGGCTTCCGGCTCGGAGACCACGTTCTTGTCTCCGTCCGCCTTGTCGGTGGCGGTGGTACCGATTTCCGGCTTGAGGACGGTCACCTGTTGGGACACATCGTCCTTGTCCTTGTGCTCGGCGAGCTTGGAGCCGGACGCATCGGTCAGGGTCTCATAGACCACGAGGGTCTTTCCCGCAAGACCATAGCTGTCGAAGCTGAAATCGACGGTCACGGAACCGTTGGACTTCTCAGCCGTGAAGGTTTGGGAATCGGTCACGGTCTTGCCGTTCACCTTGAGCACATCGCCGGTCTCGGCATCGCGCAGCTCGCCGGTGACGGTGTAGCTCTTGCCAGCGACGAGGTGGCTGTACTCCACCTTGTCGGAGACCTTGACGGTGCCGACTCCGATGTAGTGGTCGCTATCGGAAGCGTCGTAGGCGGTGGTGTGGATTTCCGGCTCCGGGTCATCAAGCGTGCCGAAGTCGATGGTAGCGCCGTTGCGGCTGATGGTGACGGTGGTGTTCACCAGCGCGTGCCCCTCGTTCGCGGTGCAGCGAAGCTCCTCGACGCTGTAGGTGTCGAAAGGCATGGCACCGAGCGCATTGTCGGCCTTGATGGCATCGCCTGTTGTGGCGTGACCGTCCGCATCGAGTACGGTGTTGTTGCCGAACCAGAAACCGGCAGTCGCATCGAGCCTTGCGCTGTCGATGGTGCCATCGGCGGTCAGCGCCCAGTCGTTCGCGTTGGTGTTGCCGTCATGGGCATTCCAAGAGGATGCGGAGCTGAAATAGCCGTTCTCATCGGTCACGGCGATATGGGACTCGCCGGTGGTGAGGGAGGTCACTTTGAAGGGCACGCCAGCAAGGCGGTCGGAGCCGTTCTCGGCCTTCTTGGTGAACTCGAAGTCGGAGCGATAGACCTGCTCGGGAACCTCGGCAAGGTTATAGGTCTTGAGAGCAGAAATGTCAGAGCCTTCCATAATCTTCTGGAAGCTGACGGCGTTGCTCTTGAGGTAGCCCTTGGGTGCCTTGGTCTCGCGCACAACGATGGTGCCGCGAGGAATGGTCGGGGTGTTTGCGCCGTTGTAGATAAGAGAGTCACCTGAAACGAAATGCTCGGCATCGAAATATGAAAAGCCGTCTCCGTCTGTCTTGAACGTCCAACTATGCGTCGGCTCGATATCAGCTTTCTTGAGGTCATCGTAGTTGTCGTAGTCGAAGGTATCGTAGTAGTCAACGGTGAACTCGGCATCGGCGAGGGTGGCGGAACCCTGCGGGAGGTTCCCCGCGCCGTTGTAGGTCTTCTCGCCGTCGAACTTGCCGACAAGCATATACATAGGGTCATCGTAAGGTTTATCGCCGACGGTCTTCTTGGTGACCTGACCGGCGTTCACCTTGACGGTGAAGTCATCGGCGGCGTAGTAGCCCTCCGGAGCCTTGGTCTCCTTGACCGTGTAGGTGCCCGCAGTCAGGAGTCCGCTCCTGCCGGTCTCGCCCTTCTCGTTGGTGGTGAGCTTCTGGACGAACTTGCCCGAAGCGTCGTAGATGGAGAACTCCGCTCCGGCAAGGCTGTAGAGCTTGTTGTTATCGGAGACGTTGGTGCAGGTGGAAGCCTTCTGAAGCTCGATGTAGCCCTTCACGACCTTGTAGACGGTCGCGGTGGCATGGATGCGCTGCACGCCTTGCTGGGTTCCTTGGCTTGCGGGATAGGGTGGGCGCTTCACGTACATATCGCCGGTGGCATGGCCTGCCGGATACACGTACACATCATAGACGGCCTTGCCCGTGGTCTCATCGAACGAGGCGAGGGTGGCCTGATAGCTTGCCGTGCGACGGCCAGCGAGATAGGGGTTCTCCGCGCCGGAGTCCACGCATTGTGCGTCGTTCATGGAAGCGCCAGCAAGCTCGCCGGTGAAGTTCGAGAGATTGAAGCGTGCGATGGAACCCCACTCGAAGGGAGAACCGAACCACGTGCCGTTGATGGTGCACGTGCCGGTCGCGGTCTGCGCGGGGCGCGAAGCGTCCGTAGGAGCAACCTCCACGGCATCCTTGAGGTTCCACTTGGCGTAGACGGAGACCGTGGGGTCGGTGAGCTTCATGGTGAAGTCGAATGGCTCGTTGGTGGTGGAATCGTACCAGCCGGCGAACTCGTAGCCCTTGCGGGTAGCGGGAGCGGCCTTCTCCTTACCGAACGCCTGCTTGTAGGACTGCCCGTAGGGAACGGTCTCCGTATCGGACTTTGTGGTGCCGTCGTTGGCAGAGAAGGTGACGGAAACGTCGTACTTCTCCCACTTGCCGATGACGCTGGTGCTCTTGGTCACCTTGGTCTTGTACCAGTCGAACTTGGCACCCGTGTCCTCGTCGTACCAGTTGAGGGCGAGACCCTGCTTCTGCTTCTTGGCGGCAAGGCTCTCCACGAAGGATGTACCGTCCTCGTGGGCAGTCCAGTAGGCCGGGCAGGTGCCGACGGCGCTCCCGGCGGTAAAGTCCGTGGGGCTTTGGACGGTCGGAAGCGTCTCGTCGAGGTCTTCGACGGATGCGGTCACCGTGAGCACCGCACTGGAACGCGCCTGCTCGGCGGCATAGGCAAGCCCGGTGGGGCAGGCTGATTGGAGGATGAGCACTGCGGTCATGACCGCAGTGAGCACCTTAGATTTCTTGATTCGTCCGAGAATCTTCATGTGTTCTTTTCTCCTTCCTTGTTTGCGTGGTTTTCTGTAGCTTCGTTGGTGGTTCGTTTGAACTGCGTTTCTCGTTTCGTTCTATCTCTAACCGAAGTCATATCCGCCGATAGCCCTGGTGTTGTCTTCCTCGTTTTGACCTTCCCCGTCATCGTCCACGAAACCCTCGTCCTGAGAGATTTCTGCATCGCGGATGCGCTCGATGGCGGATTCGGTGTAGCCCATGATGCGGGCAATCTCATCATCCGGGTACGTCGGGTGCGCGTGCTTCAAGTAGTCGAACACGGCGATGGCGCGACGGTTGATTGATTGCACTGTGGCATCGGAGTAACACAGCTGCTCCATGGCGAAGAACCGCTCACCGTTTATCAGCTCATCGCCCTCCCGCCACAGGAGCTTTTCGCCGTCCTTCTTGAGCCAGACCACATCGTCCAGCTCATCTGGCGAGACGAGGAGCATGGCGCTCCCGACCTGACGGGTGGCGGCGGGAACCTTGGTGCCCTCAAGGGTCACCTGCCCGCCTGCGTGCTGCGGATTTCCGTCATACCAGTGCTCTGCGAGGATGATGCCGTTTTCCTCAAGGGCACCGAGGTAGAGGTTCCAGTCGGTAAGGATGTTCGTTCCCTTCGCGCGGAACGGCTCGGAGTTCGTCTGGGCAGATGAGTCGAACTTCTCGTAGCGGAAGGACTTGTAGAGCACTTCGATTACCATGAACTGTCACCTCTTTCCTCTGTACTACTGGGCAATATCCTGCCCGGTTCGCGACTTGGTGGACTTGGCGGGGTCATCGCCTGCGAGCGCGTCCTTCCCGGTCTCCATGTCGCGCGCTTCGCCCGCAAGGCTCACGCCGTCCTTTGCGGCGGCACGCTCTGCGGCTTTTTCGGCCTTATAGGAGTCCTGCGCCACCTTGAGTGCGTGGGTGAGGTCGGTGGCCTTCACCTCGTAGCGCTGATACGGGTGCTCGGCATCGTCCTTCTTCCCCGTCCAGATGGGCACCGGCTCGTCCTTCTTGAACGAGACCGTGGCGCGTCCCCTCTCAAGCATGTCCTTCTTCATGTAGTCGGAGAGGAACACATCGGTTGAGAAGCCGCTCACGTCGATGCCGTTCACCTTCGTCCCCTTGGGGAAGGAAACGAAGCACTTCTCGAAGGTGCGCCCGTCACTTGTCTGAATGTCGTGGGGCGTGAGGAAGGCGGCGGGCATGTTGATTTTGGCGTAGTTGTCTGCCTTGGGAGCCTGCTCTGGCTCCGGTGTCTTCTTGGGCATGTTTTTTCATCCTTTCTGTCTGTGCGGAACGGGTAGTCCCGCGCGGTGTGTATACGGTACCCGATTTTAGCACAATGGTGTGTTTTGGCTGCTTGGGATAGCTGTCGGCGAACGGATGCAAGTCCGGTTCGAGAGAAAGCGGCTCATGCCTATCGCACCCCCTTCACATGGTTCATGGGTTGTTCCGCGCGTGTCGTATCGCAGGTTTCGAGCACGGCGCTCCCGGAAGCGCAGTCATGGGATTCGGCGTTCAGGTCGTAACCGCTTTCCAAGGCATCCGTGAACTCGCTGCCGTATACGTTTTCGAGTGCCGCGCGGCACGCGCCCCGCATCTCGGCAAGGCTGCTGTGGTCTGCCGATGCGAACTCGTTTAAGTCGCGCATGTTGCCCATGACTTCGGAATCGAAGGTGAAGGCCGGGTAGGAGCAGAATCCCGAACGCATGAACTGGCCGGTGAAGGCTCCGAGCTGGGAGATTTTCGAGAGCATCGCTTCTCCCATGTTATTGGTGTCGAGGAAAACGGTCGCGTCCTGTTGCAGTGGGGAACCGAAGTTCACGGTGACGCTGCTCCAAGGCTGACCGAACGATTCGTCGGTTGGGTCGGAGAGATAGGCGGTCACTGCAAGGTTTCCGTCCGCATAGGACTCCCTGACGAGTTCGACCTGCTGGGTGTATCCGAAGGCATCGAAGGAGAACTCGATGCCCGATTTCTCACTGTCGTTTCCTCGCAGGTTCCCGGAAAGCATGTCCGGGGAGAGTGGTATGGCAGGGCGGTCTGGTGCGGATGTGGTCGTATCGTAGGGCACTTCCGAGGTCTGGGCTTCGGGCGCGTGGGGCATGGAAGCCTGCCCGAAATCCATGTTCCGAATATCCTCGGGAAGCATATCCGGTGATAGGAGTGTTGCCATGTCATTCCTTCCTTTCTGCCGCTACCTGCGGCCTTTCTTCGTGGGTTTTCTCGGTGTGAAAATGGGTTCTACCGACCCGTCCTTTTGAAGAACGACTGTGCAGTCGAAGGTCATTCCGGCCTTGGACTTGCAGCCCCTTAGCGAGACCGCCTTCCTGTCAAGAAGGG
>PPYF01660419.1_pt1 | contig 26427 bp, 17 predicted proteins | sample 1559871 | NCBI WGS metagenome assembly PPYF01 (sample SAMN08240021, study PRJNA423297) | Human gut metagenome, whole genome shotgun sequencing project. | reverse complement strand
CCAGAACACCGTCAACATGAATGTCACCGGTGCACACGAGTATCGTGTGTGGCATAATCTCCCACGAGGACAGAGATGCTCCTAACATCACATATCTCCTCATGTTGGCAAGCCCGGTGTCGCAACCACCGGGCTTTGTCGTAATAACCTCTTGCGAGGACCTCAACGGCCGGAGCCTTTGTTCTTTGCTGAGAGCTGGTGGTTAAGCTCAAGAGCTCCGAACCAAAGAGGCAGAGACTGACTCGACAGATTTATCCTGTTTCGTGGTTCCAAAATTATACAGAAAAGCGATTCATTGTTTACTATCGTTTTTTCTTTTTTCTAGGCTTCAACATTGAATGCTTGCTGGAACTCATCAATTATCTAATTGATGTGTAAAGAGTATTTGAGATTTTTTGCTTGCAAGTAAATGTCTTCTGAGCAAACGTTCCTGCAGATCTATTTCCGTTGCTCGAGCATTGCATTCACCAATTGATCTGCGGCCTTCTGAGTTCAATTTCTTATGCGCTAATGCCGAACCGTTGGACAGATGATTCCCAGAGTCTTCCGTTCCGAGATGGATCCTTCGAATCATACAAAAATCACTAATAGTCAAGCTCGGTCACTGAGCCTGATGACGCGTAAGGCATGTCGACGCAACAAAACGGCTGCTCACCGCCTCGTCCAACAATTCTTTAATGATGGCCATTATGGAGCTTCTTTATCTGAAAGCTAATAAACCCAAAGATCGCATTGCTTAGAAAACAAAAGCAATCCAGAAGAAAATCCGATATCTCTTTACCCTGTTAGGTTTGCCCTTACCTACACAGATTTTCTGGGGCTAGCTGCACGCCCAGAGTTGGACTCAAATATCTGGACAAGAAAAAGCGTCGACTTCTTTTGAGATTTATTCTTCACCAAGAGTTCAACCTAACAGGCCCCATATGAAAACAAAATAAGGGCTTTTTGCTAGATGTTAATCCTGGGCGGCTGGAGAATTAAAATTCTCGACCTTAATTCTTTTCGAATTTTTAGGGCTTGCACGTATAAAGTTGCCATAATAATATGGCCAATTGTAACGCACACCCTAAAATAAATTGATGAGGAGTAGGTCATGGTGCCTCGCAAACTGCCCTCTAACGGAAGGGCAGATGCGAAGGCAACTGATAGGCATCTATTTGATGCTTATGGTTTTACACTCCCCCAAACCTGACTCCAGCTACCCGTCAAAGCGCCCTTTGCATAATCTACAACGCGGTTTTCGAAGAAATTGGTATGGGTTACGCCCAGCATTGCATCAACCCAGGGAAGCGGATTTGTCGTACTTTTAAAAATACCTTTCAAACCGAGGCCCATCAATCGGCGATCTGCAATGTAGCGAATATAAGCACGAACATCTTCACGGGTAAGGCGCTTCATTTCGGAAACACCGAAAGCCAAATCGATGAATTTGTCTTCAAGATCGACCATCACTTCCGCGATGCCGTATATCTTGGCTTTAAGCTCATCCGTCCATAACTCCGGATTTTCCGTAATGTATTCACGGAAAATCTTTGTCATCGATTCAGTGTGAAGCGTTTCGTCCGCGATGGACCAGGCAATGATTTGCCCCATGCCCTTCATCGTGCCGCAGCGCGTGAAATTAAGCAGCATGACAAAGCTCGAGAAGAGCTGCATACCTTCGGTAAAGGCAGAGAAAGCGGCAATCTGCGCCGCCAGATCGCCCTTGTCACGACAGACCTCATTGAAGAAGTCATGCTTAGCCGCCATCGCTTCATACTGAAGGAATTCGTTATAAATCGACTCGGGAAGACCCAGCGTCTCGATGAGATGCGAATAAGCCGCAATGTGCACGGCCTCGCGAGCGGCGAAACTCGAAAGCATCATGCGGACTTCAGGCTGCTTGAAGCGCGGCAGATAGGAATTCACATAGGCTCCTGACACGTCAATGTCACCCTGCGTGAAGAACCGCAAAATTTTCGTGAGGAAGTCGCGTTCCGAATCCGTGAGTTTTTGCTGATAGTCCTTGACGTCCTCGAGCATCGGCACTTCCGTCCAGAGCCAGTGCATCTGTTCGGACTGCATAAACGCCTCATAGGCCCAGGGATACTGGAAAGGCTTGTAGTAATCGCGTGACTCGAGAAGCCCGCCCGCCCTTTCAGCCTTGGCAGCTTCTCCGGCCAGTTCCGTCATCGGCTGATTGATCTTTTCGTCTTCCATCATTTTCTCTGCTTACGTTATTTCAAATGCTTCCATCAGCGGCCGACAAAACTCAGCCTTCACAGGCGAGACACGTCGAATTGTCAGCCACGGCCCGCATATCGATTTCATCCTCAATGCGTTTGCGTTCAGCCTTCACGCCGACGCGGTCAGCCTTTCTCAGCTTGTCCGAGCGGTTGTAGTAAAGGCTCTTCAAGCCCTTCTTCCAAGCCAGGAAATGGCAGGCATGGAGGTACGCAATGGATACGTCTGGCGGGAAGAACAGATTGACGCTCTGTCCCTGGTCGATGAACTCCTGGCGGTCAGCCGCCAGCTCAACGATCCAGCGCTGATCAATTTCAGGAGCTGTCTTGAAAACATCCTTCACATCCTGCGGAATATCGTCGCGATGCTGAATGGAGCCGTCGTGAGCGATGAGATCTGCCCACACCTCCTCCGTATCGAGTCCGAGTTCGGCAAGCTTGGCTTTGAGGAACCGGTTCTTCATGATGTAGGCGCCGGAGATCGTATCCTGACGATAAATGTTGGCGCGATACGGCTCGATAGAGGGCGACGTGCCGCCCATAATGAGCGAGGACGATGCATTTGGCGCCACCGACATCCAGTGCGAGAAGCGCCGAGAAACGCCAGAATCGGCCGCATCCGGGCATGCGCCGCGCTCTGCGCAGAGCTTCTTATCGGCTTCTGCGCAGGCCGTTCGAATCATACGGAAGACCTGCTTATTGATCGACTTGGCCGCCGCACTCTCAAAGGGGACGCCCTTCTTCTGCAGGTAGGCATGGAACCCCAGCGCGCCAAGTCCAACCGAGCGTTCACGCATGGCCGAATACCGTGCGCGGGCGATTTGATCGGGAGCGTGGTCGATAAAGTACTGCAGGACGTTGTCGAGGAGCTCCATGGCGTCAGTGATGAACTGCTGATTGTTCTTCCACTCGTCGAAATATTCGAGATTGAGCGACGAAAGACAGCAGACCGCCGTACGGTCATGAGAGGTCGGCAGGAAAATTTCCGTGCAGAGATTGGAGCCGTGAATGCTCAGTCCCTTGTCCTTGAGCCAAGACGGAAGCGCTCGGTTGGCGGTGTCAATGAAGACCAAATAGGGCTCACCCGTATGCATGCGCATCTCAAGGATGCGCTGCCACAAATCACGCGCTGAAACTTTGGCCACTACCTCATGCGTGCTCGGATGACGAAGCTCCCACGTGTCATCGTAGGAACTGTCGCGCATTGACGCTTCAATCTTTTCCATGAAAGCGTCAGAGAGATTCACGCCGTGGTGAAGATTCAGCGCCTTCATGTTCTGGTCGCCCGTAGGCTTTCTCATCTCGATAAAGGGGATGATGTCCGGATGATCAATATCGAGAAAGGCCGCATAAGAGCCGCGGCGCGTAGATCCCTGACGATAGGCAAGGCAAGCGGCGTCATAAACCTTCAGATGCGGCATCACGCCGACGCTTTTTTCGTCGGCGCTGCGGATGCGGACATGAATGCCCACGCCGCCGCCAAGCATGGAGAGCCAGTTGACTTCGGAGAGCGTATCGACGAGCCCTTCAGCACTGTCCTCCATATAGGTGAGGAAGCACGAAATGGGAAGTCCCTTCTTTGAACGGCCAAATGAAAGAATCGGCGTAGAGAAGGAGAGCCAATGACGGCTCGCGTAATCGTAGATGCGCTGAGCATGCTCGGGGTTGCTGCCGAAAGTTTCCGCCACGAAGGCAAACCGTTCCTGCGGGCTTTTTTCGCTCCTGCGCATATAGCTTTCACGCAGACGCATGAGGCCGAGTTCGTCAAAGAGCTTATCTCGCTCAAAGTTCATTTGTACCGCCATGACGGCTCCCGAAAATACATTGAAAAAGGACGTCGGCGGTGAAGCAGCAGTGCTGGATGCATCGTTCCTGAGACGACAAACGAGGGATCAGACCATTTTGACTGACCGCCCTCAATAGCCCTTATAAAAGGGTTTTATCATCAAAGAACCACCATATCTTGTGGTTGGACGTCGTTCCGAAAAGTTTGGGAATCTTAGCCTTTGGAGGACTCAAACCGCAAACTCCGACGTCGACGCAAAGGCGATAGTCATGAAATCTTGAAAGCGTTTTCGCACCAAACATCCCGTTGATTCACCGCAGGTGCCTAAGCGTCATGCCGCATCCTTGCAACTGTAAGAAGATGTACTCGTTTGCAATCTTCATGAAGAGCACCGCTTGATGGGGCTGAACACGGGTATAGTAGTAGAAACGCTAAGCTGCTTCGGGGGCGCTCAAAGCCTTGCCCCCAAAGCTCTAACTGCTCAAATTCACTTTAGGGAGCCGAAAATGGCCGAGATTCTCAATGTTGATGAAAAGAATTACGATGAAGTCGTTTTGAAAAACGAGAAGCCCGTGATTCTCGCGCTGGGTGCTTCGTGGTGCGGCGACTGCCGTCGTGCGCGTCCTTTCTATGAACGTATGGCTCAGGACTATGAAGGCCGTCTGGTCTTTGCTTCTGCTGACTCTGACGCCTGCCCCAACCTCAAGAAGGAACTGGGCGTTCAGCATATCCCGACCATGGTGATCTTTAAGAACGGCAAGCCGCTTGACGGCCGCCTTGTTGAAGTGAAGACTCCGAGCGAACTCAAGGCCTTCATTGATGCGGGTCTTGCCGCCTAACCGCTCGAATATTCAAGCTTTTCGCTGACCGTTTCGCTGCGGCTCGGCGTATGCTTCGCAATCCCGTCCACGACAAAACGTGCGGCGGGATTTTTCTTGATCTGCGAAGCGCGGCTCAGGGATCTGCCGCAGACCCATTGAATCACCTCTTTCATTCCGCAACAGTGTTTCCGCCATGCTCAGCAAAGGCTTTTTGACGATCGGGCTCCTCATCATTTCGAACGTCTTCATGACGCTCGCCTGGTACCTGCACCTCAAGCTTCAGGCCGCAAAGGTCATCTCTTTCTGGCCCGTTTGGGCGGTGGTGCTCTTTTCCTGGTCGATCGCACTCTTTGAATACTCCTTCCAGGTGCCCGCCAACCGCATCGGCTTTGACGGCAACGGCGGGCCGTTTTCACTTCTCGAACTCAAAGTCATTCAGGAAGTCATTACGCTCACAGTATTCACCCTCTTTTCAATGCTGCTCTTTGGACTCAAGCTGCAGTGGAACCATCTCGCCGCCTTTTTCTGTTTGGTGATGGCGGTGTGGTTCACCTTCCAAAAGCCGTGAGCCTGTCCGTTTTTGTGTTTCTGTAAAGGAACGGATCTTAAATAGACAACAGCAAAGGCGCTTTCCAACGCTCATCAGAAAGCGCCTCATGCATCGAGAAAGGACAAACGCAGTCTTTAAGCGTGCTGCTGCGTCAAGCCTGCAGCCTGCTGGAGCTTGAGGAGCGAAAACACATTGAGCGCTGTGACGCGCAGGTTTTCCGAGGCCTTTGCCATCGCTTCGGCCAGTGTGCAGGGTTCCTGCACAATCGGAAACACCGCGGCAACGCCGCTGGCGCGAAGCTTTTCCCAGGAAGCCGGATCAAGCTTGGCAGAACCGGAAAAGACGATGACGGGCTTCCCGGCGGCACGCCGAGCGATGCCCTGCACGGCTTTTCCGCCGGCCGTTTGACCGTCGACAGAACCTTCTCCCGTGATGATCAAATCAGCCGTCTTCACCAGATCGTCAAATTTCATCAAGTCAAGGAGCACATCAATCCCAGAAGCAATGCGGCCGTTGAGGAAGCAGGCTACGCCCGCGCCCGCTCCGCCGGCAGCGCCGCCGCCCGGCAGGGAATTGACCTTCGCGCCCTGCTTTTCAAAGAGTCCGGCCACAACACGAAGCCCGGCATCCAAACGCTTCACTTCATCGGCGTCGGCGCCTTTTTGCGGTCCAAAGACATAAGCCGCGCCGTTAGTGCCGTACAAGGGATTTTCCACGTCGCACAGTGCCTCAATGCGCGGAGCATTCTTCTGAAAAAAGAACCCGTTGAGCCGAACGCCCTTCACCAAATGAAGCGTTTCACCCACCGGGAGGAAGGGCTGCCCCTTAGCGTTGAGGAATTGGGTGCCGAGCGCCGCCGCCATGCCGCAGCCCATATCAGTCGTGGCCGAGCCGCCTAAGCCGAGCACAATCCGTCGATGCCCGACCTGAAGCGCATGCGAAATCAGCTGACCCACACCATATGTAGTAGTGCGCATCGGACTGAAGCCAGGAAGCCGCTGTCCCAGACCAGCCGCCTGAGCAAGCTCAATCACCGCCGTATCGCCCACAGACAGGTAGCGCGCCTGTACGGACTGACCGCAGGGGCCCGTTACCGGAAGCGGAAGATAAGCGCCGCCCACAGCCGCCTTGACCGCCTCGAGCGTGCCTTCGCCGCCGTCTGCCGCAGGAAGCTTGACGACCTCAGCATCGGGCAGAACTTCATTGGCTGCGGCACAAAGAATGTCAGCCGCCCGTTGGGCAGAGAGGCTGCCCTTGAAGCTGTCGGGGAGAAGAAGGATTTTCATATCAAAGAACTTTCAGCGGTATGGAAGATGTTTATAAGAATGCGTTCCGAACGACTCGGCATCGGCACGGCGGATCTTGGCGGTGAGCGCAGCAAAAATCTGCTTTTCAGCGGTGCCTCACTGCTCTGCGCCCTATGAGGGCGTCGTGATGCAGAACGCCCAAGATCTTTCAAAGATCTTGGGCCATGCATTATCGCACCTCGCTTCGCGCATACGGCTGAGCATTCAAACCTTGGTACATCCTAAACATCAGCATGTCCGCGGGTTCGCTAGAATCCCAAGCAGTTTCAGAAAAAAGCCAGCCATGCAGATCATCGAAAGCAGCTCAGTGGCCGGGGTCATCAAACGCTCGTTTGACCGCCCGGGGAGAAACTGGATCAAACACATCGTTTTCCCGGACTTCCAGCGCCCATACTGCTGGTCCTTAAACGACATTCAGAAGATTCTTGACGATATTGACGAGCTTCGATATTCCCCTGACGAAGAGCGATACCGCGAAGAGGATGAATACTATCTGGGGGCTATCTGCATCATGCCGCTCCGCGACAGCGACAGTCCCGAGCATGCTCACGACATGGCGCTTCTTGACGGCCAGCAGCGGCTCACGAGCCTCATGATTCTGGCCCGCGTTCTCTATGAACGCGCTATGCGGAGCAAGACTGATGTCCTGCGAAGTTACGGCGCAAATATCGCCTGGATCATGGGGCGGAATCTCGTCTGGAAGCGAGCGTTTCTTTATCAGGAACCCGCAACCCTGCAGCATATCCGTCAAATCTATTTCGCCCTTGACCGAGAATACCGGCAGCTCGAAGCTGACGCGGCGCTCGACGACGCACAGAACGCCGGGGCACTGAGCTTTTACGAAGAAACGCTCCTGCGCGATCTCCGGCGATTTCGCTATATCCTCCTCTCAGGACGGCTTGCCGTCAACGTTCTCCAGAGCCTCAAGGAAGCCGAACAATACTTCCAGGGCGAAAACAACCGCGGACTGCCGATGTCTCTCCTCGACATCCTCAAGGCTTATCACATGCGGTTTGAAACGGCTCCGGATCGTCAAAAGGAAATTCGGCGCATCTGGAGTGCTTTCAATGAATCGCCGCCGAGCGAATCCGACCGCGAAACGCTCGATGACGAAGCTTCGAAGGCTGCTGCCGCCAGGCTCGCACAACGGAAGTACGCCGTTGAAGCTCATGTCATCCCGGCGCTCCTGATGCGCTGCGACATTGATCCTTGGCCGGAAAGCGCCAATAGTCCTCAGAATGCCGACTTGCTCAAAGGCATCATCGGCACTCATCAGCGCGATCGAATCGTAGACGGGAAACTATCTGCATCGACCAACCAGCATCTCTTTGACTTGCTTGAACCCGTTCAGACCGGCATAGGCTTCTTCCGGATGCTCGACCAGTACCGCCGCATAGACGAAGCGCTCAACGAGCTCGAGCAAACGGCTTTCAATCCAGCGAGCGGCTTAAAGCTCAATAATGACCAGAGACTCATCCTCCGGCTTGCGCTCATTGCTTGGACTGACCGCTTTGCTCCGCGCACGGCTTTTAACAGCAGCGCCTCATCACATGCCCTTGCCGCTGCGCTCGCAGCGGATGCCGAATTCCGCACATTTGCCCACCATTTTGCACGCTTTCTCAATCGGCTTCGCAACGCAGATAAGCAGATCCCGGGGGCATTTGACCGGCTCGACAAAGCTGCGCTGCTGCGATGCCTGCGCTACTGGAACGCACGCACGAATCTCATTTTTCTGCCGCACCGTTCAGCAACGCCCGCTGCATGCAAACGCTCGCTGCTTCAGGCGACAACGCCGGAAGCGATGGCGCCCTTCATCAAAAATACGACTTGGATTCAGCGCTATCGGCTTGCCTATGATATGGAGGCCGATCTCGAGGCATCTGCAGCAGACACTGAGCAAAACACGACAGATGAGGCTTCCGACCATGAATAACACCGCAGCCCAAACGCCTGCTGCCCGTACCCAGCGCTTTTCTTCGAAAAGTCTCAGCATGGGTTCCCTCGGAATCGATCAGGCGCGCTACGTCATTCCGGTCTATCAGCGGCCTTATGCCTGGACTTCCGTGCAGGTGTCGCAGCTGATGCAGGATCTGCTGGACTTCTACCGCAGTCCCGATATTCAGAGCACCTATTCGCTCGGCACAATCGTCTGCGATGAGGAGACGCCCGGCGTTTTCTCCATTCTGGATGGTCAGCAGCGGCTCACGACGATCGACCTCCTGCTCGAGGAAATCAGCCGCCGGCTCGATCGGCCGGCAAACGAGAAGCATAAGCGAATCATATCGGCCTACCGATACCTGAGCGGCATGGAAGCGAACTGCGAGAGTCCGCTGCCAGCCTGCACAGAACAAAGGAACCGCATTGCCGGTGCGCTCACCGAATTCATCGAGCGTCAGGGGCTGCGGAAAGATTTGGCGGCGCAGACCTTTCTCAGGGCTTTGGAAGCGTGCATTCACGATCGCGTGAGCATTCGACGCGTCGTGATACCGCTCTCCGACAAGGTCGAAAACGAAGCCCCCGCCATGTTTGAAATCATCAATATGCGCGGGCAGCAGCTCTCAGCACTCGACATTCTGAAGTCACGTTTGCTGTCGCGGTTCAGCGAAAAGGACCGCTTCGGCCGAGCGCTCTTTACGCATCTCTGGCGCAGCACCGATGAGCGTCTGGTTTCCCCGGCTGAAGCTGCCGAAGGCTACGACCTGAAGGGGTGGCATTCGGGCCAAGTCTCTCCATCGGGTTCCAAGGATGAAACCGATGACACGCCGATCTCCGCCGCGCTGACGATCGATGAGATTATTGCCGGCGCAGACGAAGCGCCGCTCGAATCGGGTGACCCAAAAGGACGGGCCGACAAACCGCCCAAGCGCGAAACGGATCAGCCCCCAGCGGAAGATGAAGGGAGCCAAGAACAATTCGTTCCGCCGATTGACATGATGAACATGCTCGTCATCGCCAATGAGCTTTTCAAGTACGACAAAGCCAGAACGGCCGATGCCGAAAACGGCCCTCTGCCCGTCTACGAAGCGCTGGCAACCACGAACTTTGACAGACGGTTTGATCATATTGTGCAGGCCGAGGCGCCCGGCACAGCCGATGTATGGCGCCTGATGGGAGCGCTCTCGCTCGTCCTTCAGACGGTCGGCGCCTGGGGGCGCTATCGTCAGAGAGAGAATGAGGCATTTGAAGGCGCCCCTGATGCTTTCAATCAGCTGATTCAAACCTTTATGGCCTCGGGCGGCTTCAGCGCTTCGGGGCAATACTGGCTCCTCGTGCTTTCGGCGACTGCGCTGGAGATGAGTCTCGGGACCGACGGCAAACTGCCCGACAGCCCAGAAGCTTTCCTCGCCATGAAAAAGCCCGCATTTGCGAAGATCCGCAAGATTGCTCAGCTTCGGCTGCTCGCCTGGGCCTACCGCGCCGCAGAGGCCGGTCAAGCCCGAGGAGCCGAAGGCGTATTTAAACTGACAGCAGAAACACCCTCAGAAAACACAGCCCAAACCCAGCTGCTGGCTGCGCAAGCTGCCGTTGAGGCCGCGGCACCCGGGTGGCATTACCACGACGGCACCCTCTCACAGTTTGATCTTTTCCTGACGGACTACGTGCTCTGGGTTGACGGCCACACTGGCGGAAACCGCTCTTTTGCTGCTCTGAAGCGCGCTATGGATGCTTTTGCAGACCAGGCTCAGTCCCCAGAGGAGACTGAACTCGCCGGTGCCTTCCGAGCATTCAATTGGAGGGTCTTCAAAGAAAAGGCCCGGACACTGCGCATCGTTGCCCGAAGCGACATCGAGCATTGGCTGGCCCGCAACCGCGCTAATCTTGGGAAGGATGCCGACGCCGCCCGCGAAGAGCTTCTTCGCCGACACGGCTTTGGCAACCTCGCGCTCATCAATGAGAGCGACAATTCCTCTCTGGGCAACGGCGCGCCCGCCGGCAAGGCGGAGCTGGTGCTTAAGCGCATGTCTAATCCGACGCCTAAACTCCTTTGGCTCGCCGTACTCAGTCAGCAGTTCCCGAATCTGGACGGGCAGCATGTTGAAGGGCTCACAGCGCTCTGGGCCTCCTACATCGGCGAATTTTCTTTCGGGTGATGCGCTGCGCCGGCAGACCTCCGCTGCAGCGCTTCGCCAAATCCGCTGTCCAGCAAGCGATTTGACTGTTTTTTCATTCAAAGGTAAAACCACACCATGTCATTTGACGCCGCCTATGCCGCTTTGAAAGCTCAGCATTTGGAAGACCGTGTCCGCCGATTCCCCGGATCGAGTGCAACCGTTGCCTTGGCTGCTCAGGAACTGGGAACCGCTGAAGGCGCAATTGCCAAAACCATGGCGCTCCTGGGACCGGACGGCCCCATTCTGGTGCTTGCTGCCGGCGACCGAAAGATCGACGGCGGATCTTTCAAACGCACTTTTCACTTTAAGCCCAAGTTTGTGCCGGGAACCGATGTCGAAGCGCTCGTCGGACACGCACCCGGCGGCGTCTGTCCGTTTGGCAGGCATGAGGGCATCCCTGTCTGGCTTGATCGGTCGCTCCTCAGTCACGCCGAAGTATGGCCGGCCTGCGGCGATGATGCTTCAGGTGTGCGTTTGACGCCCGAAGAGCTTTATCGGGCCGCTGGCGCCGCCGGCTGGTGTGAAGTGACCAAATCAGCTCTCGCCAAAGCGGCTTAACTTTCTGCGGCTGACAGGCATACGGGGATGCATGCGTCCGAGCGGACGCATGACATTGCACCAAACCGGCACCGACGCCTCCCGCCAGACAGAGTTCAATTTCTTGCCGGCATTGAACTTAACGCTCTGGCGGCCCAAGCTTTAGGGGACGAAAACGACCTCTTCAAGCTTCGGAATCGTCTTGATCATGCCCTTTCCAATCATCCAGTCGGCAGTGCGTTTGACGTCCGCAGCAGACGGCAGCGGCGGCAGACCGTCCGCTGTGCCGAAATGTGCATAAGTCGGCATCTTATAAGCTGAAGCAGCCGCTTTCGTCAGCAGGCTCTTTTTCACCATCAAGGCACGGAACTTTTCCGGATCGCTTTCAATGGCCTTAGCCGCATCGGCGAGTGCCGCGCGGAAGGCGGCTGCCGTTTGCGGCGTGACGGCGGCCTTGCGGAAGGCAACTACCGCGAGCGGCTCAGCGAGCGTACGGTCATCCCAAAGTGCTCTGCCGCCCTTCGATTCCACCAGGCTGCAGAGGGGCTCGGGCAGCAGCGCCGTTTCCATTTTGCCCGCGAGGAGCAGCTGGAGACGAATGGGAATTTGGCGAACTTCTACGCGTTTCATGGCGGACGGAGGCAGTCCCGTCGTCGCTTCCATGCGGTCAAGCAGGTAGTCGATGATGGTCGAGGCACTCATGGCCGTATCCGTACCCGGATGCGTCTTGATGTCTTCGAGTGATGTCAGGTTCGAACCCGGACGAGTGACCAGCGCAAAATTGCGCTCGGCCGGATTGGCATACGTCACCGTCGCAGCTACAGCCTGCGGCGCACCGGCAGCATTCTGCGTGAACACGTTGATGAGGTCGCCGTAATGCCCTGCGAGCTCTCCGGCACGCATAGCTGCGCCGATTTCAATGGCCGATTTAAAAGGCAGGAGCTGGATGCGCAGCCCCCGGGACTCGAAGAACCCTTCTGACTCGGCCGCATAAAGCAGCACGGAGTCGGCCGCCGGCAGGACGCCGATCTTCAAGAGCGGCTCTTCTGCAGCCAGAGAAAACGGCGAAACCATCATCCCTGCGGCAAAGCAGAGTGCGGCGGTCCGGATGCCGAAAGTGCGGCGATTCATAAGGACAAAGTCAGTGGCCATGGCGAAAGTTCAAAGCTCAAACAAATCGGATGAAATACCTATCGGTTCACTATTGTACACGTGCACAATTTAACGATGCATTAAAAAAGCCCGCTGCCGAGCATGTGTGCGGCAGCAGGCTTTCTGGGGAATCCGGAACGGATTGATCAGAAGCGCTTCTTCTTTTTAGGCGCCTCGCTCTCGGGCGCTTTCTCAATCGCAGTGAGGTGCATGGTGACGGCGCCAGGCACTGCCGAAGAAGCTTTGAGCTCGGCTTTGAAAATCGTCCCTGAAAGCGTCAGGACTTCGCCGTCTTTAAGCGCAGCGCCGCGGGTGATCTGCACCATAGCGGCCGCAATCATCTGGGCGCGAATGACGGCAGGCGCATCGGGACTCTCAAGAATCTCAAGATCCGGACAGGCAAAGCGGTCAAGTCCGAGCGTATAACCGCTTAACGGCGCATCTTCTTCGCGCTGCCAAAGGCCAAAGAAGACGATGTTGAAGATCGGGAAAGCCGTCTCAGAATGCTGCATCGTGAGCACATCGCTGCGGAAGCGCTCGGGCTCAAAGAGACGGCCGGCCGAGTTGATGGCGCTCACATTGGGCTGACGTGTGAGCGACCCCAAAATCTTCATGGCCGTACGGGCATTCTCAACGAGCGTCGCCTCTTCGGCGACCACTGCAAGGGCGAGATACGCCAGGTGCGTTGATGCCATTTCCTGCGCGTCCGGCCAGTCCGGACAGTTTTTAGCCTGCTCATCCGCGGCATTTCCAGGAACGGGGTGTCCCTCAAATCCAATCACCACAAGGGAACCGTTCACGCGAAAAAGCCACGGTTCACGGAAATCCGTCGGAACCGGTTCGGCTTTGATATTCCAGTCCAGATCGAGCTGCGCCGCCAGACGCTCCGGCTCCCATGCCGGCACACGCAAAAGCGCCAATGCCGTAACAGGATGCTCCGCAGGTTTGAATGCACTGGCGTGAACTTCGGACTGGGAATGTTCGGAGAGCTGAGACGGCGCTTTGTCAGTCATGGATGATCAATGAGGAATGAAGAGAAAACCGCATTATACGGGCGAATAACCGGCCTCACGCTCAAACATCATCCGACTGAAAACACAAAAAGAAATGAAGAGAATTTCAGCCTGCTTTCATGGACAGCAGAAAAAACCGTTTTATGACAAACAAAAGTAAACAAAAACGTTTTAACTGAAAACACATATTTCCTTCAAAGAATTTTCATAGACCCAGTTGATAACGTAACGAACAAAATAGTTAGTTAGATATCAATATATTGGTTATTTGTTGTTTTATTGCACAGTTGACCATATTTTTTCCTTGTTTTCCTTTAAAAGGTGACAAAAATCTAGGGTATTACCAAATTTTGTAATTTTATTGAGTTAATTTATAGGCTGTTCGGCGGCATTCAATACCGAGCAGGTATAGGGTGAGCTGACAATAGCATTTACAAAATGCTGTTTTTTTTGATCCGTGCGGCCAGTCCATTTCAAGACTTTCGACTGCACACGGACCAACTAGCTCTAGAAGGTTTTAATCATGAAAAAGACTCTCGCTGCGCTCGCCGTTCTCGGCGCTTTTGCGGGCAGCGCTGCTGCTGCCGATGTTCAGCTTTATGGTGTGGTCGATGAAGGCCTCATCTACACCAACAAGAAAGTTACTGACACACAATCCGTCGATAAGCTTGAGCTCAAATCCGGCCGCAACCTCGGCTCCCGCTGGGGCTTGAAGGGTTCGGAAGACCTCGGCAACGGCTATAAGGTCGGCTTTAAGCTCGAAAGCGGCTTTGAAGCTGACAGCGGCACGCTTCAGGAAAACCGCCTCTTCCGCCGTGAAGCCGGTCTGACGCTCTACGGTCCTTTCGGCTCCTTGGGCCTCGGCCGTTTCGGCGGCATTGCCTCTGCGGCCGGCACGTATGACCTCATCGGCTACGTCGAATCCTTCGACGGCGGCGACAACAACATTTGGGGCTTTGCCTCCTCGTCCCGCTACGACAACGTCGTGGCCTACCAGACCCCGCGCTTTGCCGGTCTGCAGCTGACGGCCCAGTACTCCTTTAAGACTGACAGCGCAGTCAAGTCCGATTCGGATGGCTTCAGCGGCGACGAAGGCACCTCGGCCGCCAAGCGCTATGCCTCAATCGGCGTGAGCGGCGATTACGGCGCTGCGCAGTTTGCTGCCGGCTATGAACTCACGAAGTACGGCGTTGATGCTGCGACTGGTACCCGTGAAGTCGCTGACAAGGACGGCTCGCTCTTCTTCGTCGGCGGCAACTACAACTTTGAAGTGGTTCGCGTTTACGCCGAAGCCCAGTACTTTGAAGGTTTGGCTGGCATTAACAATGACTACAAATTCGCCAATCAGGGTAAGGCTGCTTCCGACGGCTTGAAGGGCTACGGCCTCCATCTCGGCGCCAAGGCCCCGATTGCGGCCGGCACTTTGACGGCCGGCCTCTATTACGTCGATGCCAAGGAAGACTTGACCACGGAAGCTGATCAGGACTTCAAGTACTACGGCGTTTCTGCCCGCTATGTCTACCCGCTCAGCAAGCGCACGAGCGTCTACGGCGGTGCCGGCTATGGCCAGACCTCTGTTGATAATGCTGCGGCAAACGGCTCTGACAAGGACACCAAGCTGGTGCAGGCTTACGTCGGTTTGACCCACACGTTCTAATGCGAATGTGAGCAGTCTTCCTCTGGGAGATTGCTGCCGCCCATGAAGTCGAACGCGGTGCCTCTCAATATGAGAGACACCGCGTTTTGGTATGGAATCGGCGTTATTGACGGATGCCTTGCTGCATGCAAATCACCGCCCCAAGGCTAAGCGTCTTTATCAGGCCTTTTTGCGGCAGCAGCGCTTGGCGCCGGCCGTCTTTTCTTCTGCCTTGGCATCACAGGCCTCCCCTGCATGCGCATCGGAGCGCATCGCGCGAAGGAACCACAGATCCTTGGCGAATCCGGCGAGATAGCCTTCAAACGTACCCTGCACCTGGAAATCATCCGCCTCAGCCGCTTCATCGCGAATTTCGCGGGCCAGCTTAGCGACCTTTTCCATATCGGCCTGAACGACAGCGACGGCTTCGCAACAGGAGAAGACTCGCGAGGGCAGTTCTTCAATCACAGAAGCCTTAAGCGATTCGGCGATCGTGGCAACCGGCATTTCGCCGCGCATCTTCAGAATTTCTGCTGTTTCGTCATACTGTTCAGCGGCACGGTCATAAAGTGATTCCGTATATTCATGGATCCCCTTGAAGAGATGTCCCTCCACATTCCAATGAATGTTGTGCAGCTTCACATTCCAAACGGCCAAAGTTGCGACGTAAGCATTGATTTTTTCGGATTTCATCATGTCAAATTCCTTTCGTTAGCAATCGCCAAATCCATGGCGATTTGTTTTATCTATTGCTAGCCTTCAATATATAGCAGTTTGCTATTATTGTCAAGCTAATATTAGTTATTTTCTATGATGAGTTGTCAGCAGACTTTACGGGCTGCCGTCTAAATCGCAAAAGAGAAGTCTCATGGCGCACGAGAACTTCTTCCCTGCTCGAAAGGACGACCGCACAGTGTAGGATTAGGTAAAAACCTGAGACCGCCGCCCGCTCGATTGGATTTGTCCCCATATAAAGAGCATTCGAGCCGTTGAACGCTTTGACTGCGTGAAAAACGGCTCTATCGCCGCAACACAGACGGCGGCTTAAGCCGAGGACGCCTGCGGTCTCAAACGTGCAATCAAAACAGCGAATGACCACGAATACGACATTTAATAAAGACGCCGAAGAGCGGCTGAATGATCCTGCCGATCAGCAAAACACCGAAATGAATGCCTGCCAAGAGACCCGCAAAGCACTTCTCGCCGCAACGCCGGAACGATTTGCCGCGGGCGGCCGCGCGGTGAAGCTCTCTGAAGCTGCCCGCTTGATGCGCAGCCTCAATGCGCTTCCCTTTCATGACATTGAGCCGACGATCCGTGCGGCCGGAATCACCGAACAAGAAGCACTTTCGGGGTGCGATGAGCTCTCAGCCGCTTTGGGCGGTGTTCTGCATGCCGCAGCGAAACGTACGATTGAGCTCCCCGAATGGAGTGCGGGTCAGTTTGCTCGGCTCTGCAGTTCAGCCGACTGCGTCAAAAAGTCGTCCGCAGAACCCGCCGTTGCCGGCGCCTCGCTCACCGTCGCCGGCAACATTGATATCGAGGGGCTGACGACCAAGGCTGCCATGGAACTGCCTGAGCAGCCCTGTCTGCGTTCTGCTGCCCCGGTCAAAAGCCTTTTGGAAGGCGGCGCCCTCCTTTCTGCCGTTGCGCATGCCGGAGAGTTCCTTGGACTCCTTTCGCCTGATGCGCCGGGCCGCTCCATTATGGGCGGACATCCGGTCAATGCGCTCAATGGGGAATGGCGCACCGGGGGCGCTGCCGCAGCTGCAGCAAACCTCGTGGCTGCAGGCGCCTCTGCCGGCGCACTCGTCTTAGGACGGCCTTCCGACGCCGGCGAATCGGCGATTCGCGCCGGGGTATCCGCTTTTCGCCCTGCCCAATCCTTATTTAATTCGCAGGAAGGTTTTGCCTCCAGCTGGCGCTTTGACGGCTGGAGCGGCATTGCCCGCCGCGCGCGCGATGCTTTTGCCATCGTCTGGACAGCATCTGCTCATGAGGGTGTCGATCCGGATTCGGGGATGGGCCGCTGGCAGTATCCGGGCTTCATTCCAACCTTGATGTCTAAGCCCGCTGTGGCGAAATGGCGTAAAGCGGTCCTAGAGCCCCGTCGAATTCAAAAAGCGGTGATAGCCGTGAGCGACGAATGGCAGTCTCCCGAATGGGTGAACAAAGGCCGGGAACTGGCTGCTGCGCTTGAAAAGCGCGGTATTGCCGTTGAGCTCTCGCCGTCGCTGCCTGAGGACGCTGCTATTGTTGACTGGATGACATGGCTTGAGCTTGAACCGCAGCTCGAAGACTTCCTGACTCGCCGGTACGCACTGACCGGCACGTTTGATCTGGCCCAGCTTCTTATGATGCTCACGCTCTCCGACCGCCTGAAGCGGGACGGCTGGAGCCGCCGGCGCATGGTGCAGCTCATCAAGCGCAATGTTTTTCTCATTTCGCCCTACGGCGCGCAGATTGCCCGCACAGCGCTTCCGCCCGTGCGTGACTTGCTCATGCCCGAATTCACCGGAACCGACAAGGCCGACGTACTCATCTGGCTGGGAGCGCCCAAACCCGTTGATGCCAGCGGCTGGCCATTTGCCGCCCTTCCGCTGAAAGCGGATCCGGCCGCAAAGTGTGTCCGCGGCGCCTTTGTCATCGGGCTCCCCGGTGAAGAAGCTGCGGTGCTCGCCGGTGCGGAACTCCTTGAATCGGTGCGTGAAGAAGTGTTCGGCGCGGAAGATTTTCATATCTCCACCAAACCTGCGCCCGAAGACCTTCCGGCTGCGCGGCTCCCGAGAGACTCTGACCAGACCGGCGAGCATCAGGATGCCGGTGCAGCAGCTTCTGCTCAAGAAGAAAAACCCAATACGCGTCTATTCGACGATTTGGCAGCGGCCGATCTCGGCGCACTCGCACATGCGGCCTGGGATGCTGAAAAACAAGGCGCCAAAGTTTCTGTGCTCGATGCAGAGACGGGAGCGCCGCTCACGATCGAGGATTTCGAAGCCAAGCTTAACGAGCTGATTGAAACCTTCCGCAAAGCTGCCGCGGATGCGGACGATGACGACGATGCTTCGGACGATGCCGACAATGACGAAGAAACGCCGCAGCAGACCCAAAGCGATGATGCGGCAGACAATCTCATAGAGATTGCCTCTCCGGCATCGCTCGCACTCGCTGCGAATGAAATCAACGCGATAAAGGCCGCTGAAGCTGACGCCAAAGCTGCCGAACCTTCCGCAGCCCCTGCTCAGCCCGAACTGTCGGCAGAAGACCGCGCATGGCTCGACGCCTTTTTCCCCGGCGCCGCTGCCAAAGCACCGGATCTCGCCAAAGTTGGGTTCCTCCGACGTTTTCTCAAGGAACCAATGCCGGATCTGTGGAGGCCGTCAGACAATCAATGGATCATCGCATGGGTGAAGTTCTGGCTCTTCCGCCACGACGCCAAGAAAGTCGAACGGGCCATTGATCGGATTCCGCAAGCGCACCAAACTTTCGAGACGCGCGAGCAGCGCGTCCTCGGACTCTTCCTCAAGTCCGACATCAAAGCCGCTGCTGCCGCAGCCCAAGCCATTGAGCCTCAAAATGCCGAAGAAGCGGCAGTGAAGGAATGGATGCTCGGCATGAGTGCTCAGCGTCAGGACGACGATGATGCGGCCATTGAACACTATCAGCGTGCCCGGGCATTGAGCTCGACGATGACGGCAGCGAATTTTCCGCTTGCTCAGGCGCTCCTCAAGAAATACGGCGCCGACCATCCGCAGTATCAGGAAATTCGCAAGGCGCTGGAGTCTGAAGCCCCTACCGGGCTGCAGCTGCTGCTCTCCGAAGAGGAACGTGTGCGGCGCGCGAGCAACTTTGAAAAGGAGCTCCTTCCCGCACTTAAACCCGGCGTTTTCAGCGCAGAACTGCTGCTCGCACCCGCACAGCTCGTTTTCGACAAGAAACTCTTCTCTGAAGAACTCTGGAGAGCGTGGAACTTGGCCGTCACCGACCGCACGCCCGATGACCCGGATTGTTTTACGCTGCGCATCGGCACGCTTGAGGGCTCTATCCGACTGATCCATGAGCGCCTCAACAGCACATCACTGGCAACTGCGGCACGCAAGAGCCCCTTTACGCGGAGCGCTGAAACGCTCCTCCTCTGTCATGCGGGTTATTTTGCTGTTGAACTGCGGGGAAATCCAACCGAGGCCGTCGAAACTGCCACCTTCTTCGCTCAGATTTTGGCCGCGCTCTGCCGGACGGCCGAACCGCTGGGCGTTTTTGCGCTCGAATCACTCCAAAAGCCGGGTTTTTACATTGAAGCGGCACAGCCCGCCAAACACGGTCAAATACCCATCCTCTCCGTGATTCGCGCAGGCGTCTCCACAGACTTCGGCGAAGACTACATCGCAACTTATGGTCTTGGGGCATTCAGTCAGCCTGAACTTGAAGTCGATCTGGGGAGCTTCCCGACGCAGGCGGGCGCAATGCTCACCTTCGGCATCATCGAGCGAATTCTCGCCGGCCATTTCACAACTGAAGCTTCATCGGTGCGCTTCGGTGTTGACCAAGACAATCTCGAGCAGCGAAACATTCTGCGGGCGCCAGGACGCGTCGTTGAAGGCGAAGCCTTGCGGCTGGTTCTGCCAGGCGAACCAACGAATGACTCGGAACTGCCTCAGGCGTAGTTCTTTAAGCGTTTAGGAAATGCCTGTCCCCGTGATCTGATTCGCTCAGTTCACGGGGTCTTTCTTATTTGTTGCAAATATGCAACTACAACATAATAGTTATCATCCGTTTTCTAAGTAGCTGACATTTTTGTGTTTTTGAATACAACCCATAAAAATATCGGATTACAGCAATAGAAACTTGTTTAAATTCAATGTGTACACCTGCATTTCTTCGGCTGGCAGACCACACTCAGACGGAATCAATGCCTCGAAGCAGATGCAGTTAAGGTGTTCCTTGAGAAGCGGCGCCCCCGTCTGACGATGCTTCAAATCAAACAAACTAAAGGCTCTGAAATGTTTAAGAAGACTCTCGCCGCCGCTGCTTTGCTCGGCGCTTTTGCAGGTTCCGCCGTCGCCGCTGACGTCACGCTTTACGGCGTCGTTGACTACGGTTTGCAGTACACCCATGTGGATTCCGACAAGGCTAACACCGACGCCGTCGATAACTTCCAGCTCTCTTCGGGCAATCAGTCCGGCGCTCGTTTCGGCCTGAAAGGCTCAGAAGATCTCGGCAACGGCGTAAAGGCCGGCTTCCATCTGGAAAACGGTTTCTCTGCTGATACCGGTTCGCTCGCTCAGAACAGCCGCCTCTTCGGCCGTGAAGCCCGTCTCTTCGTGAACGGCGCTTTCGGTGAAGTCGCTTTCGGCCGCATGGGCACGCTTGGCTCCGCCAACGGTACTTACGGTCTCCTTGGCAATCTGTCGCCCTTCGGTGCTTCGTGGGTTGGTGCGGTTGAATATTCCACCTACTATGTTGGCGGCATCCGTGCAGACAACACGGTCACCTACAAGACCCCGACGTTTGCCGGCGTGACGGTTTATGCCCAGTACTCGTTCGAAACGAATACCAAGCAGGAAGAGAACCTGAAGGCCACTGAAGGCAAGGCCAGCGCCAACCGCTACTACGCCTTGGGCGCCACATACAAAGCCGCCGGCTTCGATCTCGCTGCTGTCGTCGACAGCTACAACTGGTCCAGCACTTTCACCAAGAAAAACGCCGATCTGGATGACGGTCTTTCGGTTACGTTGGGCGGCTCCTATGACTTTGAAGTCGCCAAGGTCTTCCTGAGCGGCCAGTACTTCGACAATATGATAGGCAACGATAAGTCTCAGCCCGGCTCGGATCCCGTTGACGCAGGCAAATCTGACTCGTTCTATTCGTTCAGCAGCTATTTCGACAATCAGAACCCCATCGAAGGCTATGCCCTTCAGGCTGGCGTGAGCGCACCGGTTGCCGGCGGCACGGCTATGTTCGCAGTCGGCTACACCGATGCTGAAGAAGCCAACTCCGAAGCCAATCAGGCAAAGATCGAATTCAAGCGTATCGGTACGTCCGTGGGCTACACCTACAACCTGAGCAAGCGCACGAATCTCTACGGTGTCGCAGCCTACTATCGTGACAGCGTGAAAAATGAAGGACATGAGGCAGGTGCCGACCGCGATCCTTCGACGGTCACTGTCTACGCCGGTATCCGTCACACGTTCTAATTTGCGCGGATGAAGTCCTAAAAACTTCTCTGCTGATGAATTAGTGAGAGCCTCTCAGCTTTCGGGCTGGGGGGCTTTCGCTTTTTGACTGGACGGCAAACGCAGATTCTGCAATTCGAATTAAATGAACATGCTTCCCATTCGCACATTTCATATATGTGTCAAATGCGCAACAAATGCGTTCACACCGTCCTTAAAAAATATGAAATATGTGTTTTTAAATGAATTTATTAGAAATAGGGGTTATTCCTTAAGCAGTCCGATGCCGACTGCGGCTACAAATATCCCATCCGTTAATGGCTGAGCGGCTTGCCGTCCAAATTTCAGGCCGCTGAACCAGTGATTGATGCCGTGCAAAAAATCATCAATCGACGGAACGTTGTGACTCTCGGTGCGTGCAAACCGATAGTGATGACTTTTGAGATCTCAGATCTCTTCACGTAAAAAAAGGCTCTGATAATTATGTTTAAGAAGTCTCTTGCCGCGGTCGCCCTTCTTGGCGCCTTTGCCGGCTCTGCTTTCGCTGCCGATGTGACCCTTTACGGCGTTGTCGACGAAGGTTTCCTTTATACGCACAAGGACACGGATGTTGCCGGTTCTGACGCTGTTGATAAACTCGAACTGAAAAGTGGTATTCAGGCCGGCTCCCGCTGGGGTCTGAAGGGCACTGAAGACCTGGGCAACGGCCTCAAGGTTGGCTTCATCCTCGAAAGCGGTTTCAACGCTGACGACGGCACGCAAGGTGTTTCCGGCACGATGTTCAATCGTGAAGCTTCACTCAATGTCATGGGGCCCTTTGGTCAGCTGAGCCTCGGCAAGATCGGTGCAATCACTCAGGGCACGTCTTCCTGGGGTAAGGTTGGTGCCGTCAGCGCCTTTGGTACCTCTTACGGTGCTGCCAATGTCGGTAACGCTACGAACGTGTTTGCGGCCACAGTCGGCGTGATGGACAACACCATTGCTTACCAGACTCCGAAGTTCGCCGGCTTTACGGTCTATGCTCAGTACTCCATGGGCTCCTCCAAGGCTGCATCTCAAAACTCAGAGGGCAAATGGACTCAGACGATGGTCGAGAATGAATCCTCAACCGATCGTTACTATGCTCTGGGCGCAACCTATGCGAACGGTCCGGTCAATCTCTATTTTGCCGTTGACTCGGTGAATTACGCCTCTTACTTCGATAAGACTGGTACTACCACCACTCCTTCAACAAAGGACATGGATGACAGTCTGACGGTCGCCTTCGGCGGCAGCTACGACTTCAGCGTGGTCAAGGTTTTCGCCGGTGCACAGTACTTCGACGAAGTCCTCGTTAGTAAGGTTAGCGGCCTGTCGAATGTTGGTTTGGATTCGCTCGGCAAGATGAAAGGCTACGCCCTTCAGGCTTCCGCCAGTGCTCCTCTCGCCGGCGGTACGGGTTACTTTGGTGTCGGTTACGTTGATTCTTCTGAAGCCGACAGCGTTGTCACCGGCAAGGAATTCGACCTCAAGTACTATGTGGCCTCGGTTGGTTACAAGTATGACCTGAGCAAGCGCACCAATGTATATGGCGTTCTTTCTTATGCCAAGGGAGAACAGGACATTGCAACACCTTCCGCGAATTTTGATTACTCGGATCGTAAGCCCTCCATGGTTGGCTTCGGTGTTGGTCTGCGCCACAACTTCTAATCTCAAAAAAACTCATCCGAAACTGTGTTGTTCATAACTTAGTCTTCGGCTGACTCGAGATTGAAAGCCCGCCTGGGTTCCCACGGCGGGCTTTTTGCATCCTGCGAATCTCTCTAATCCATTCAGGTCAGACTGCAGCTTACCTGCGAGAGCGTTTTCTTCAGCCGTCCCCTCATCAGCCGCTAAGCCGTGCGGTCCTACAATAGCTTTAAAGAAGAGCTTTCCTAGAGGACTCCCCATGCGCATTCTGCTCGTTGAAGACGATCCAATGATTGCCGACGCCGTCAAATCCGCGTTGGCCGACGAAGCCCATGCCGTTGACCATGTGTCTTCAGGGCGCACTGCGCTCACTCAGTTGGGTCTCTCTGACTATCAGCTTGTTCTTCTCGACTTAGGTCTTCCCGGGTTAGATGGTATGTCGGTGCTTCGCACGCTGCGCGGAGAGGGGTCAGCAAAAAACGACATTCCCGTCATTATCCTTACAGCCCGCGATGCGCTCGAAGACCGATTGAACGGTCTGGACGCCGGTGCGGATGACTATCTCGTTAAGCCCTTTCACATGAGTGAACTGCTCGCACGCATGCGCGCAGTGATGCGCCGGCGCAATGGCGCTGCCGCCAATGTGCTCTCCAACGGCGACCTCTCGCTGAGTGAAGCGGCCAAGACGGTCGAACGCGCAGGCCAAACCTACACGCTCACCAAGCGCGAATACGCACTCCTCTCAGCCCTCCTCGCCCGCCCGGGCGCCATTCTTTCTCGCCGCGCGCTTGAAGACCGCATTTATGCCGTTGGCGAAGAACCCGACAGCAATGCCGTGGAATATCTCATTCACGCCCTGCGCAAAAAGCTCGGCGCCGATGCGGTAAAGAATGTCCGAGGCCTGGGCTGGATGGTTGCCGGCCGCGACGCCAAACCCGAATAAGGCAGGAGCAGTCCTCATGGCACGCATTCCGCGACGCTTTTCCGCTGCGGTTTCCCAAGTTCAGGATAAGCTTGGCGGTTTCTCTGAGCGCTTCACGGCCTCAAAGAAACCACAGTCGGCTGCTGAGAGCGGTGCCGGCGATTCTGCCCCAGAGAGCTGCCTTACCAGCGAGCGCGGCGCCAATCCCTGGCGGTCCGCAAAATCGTGGTTCGCGAAGTTCTTTCGCCCGGACAACCCCTCCATCACGCTGCGCGTCAGTCTCTCGGGCGCCCTGGTGGTCCTTCTCTTTTCACTGACCTCCGGCGCCATCACGTTTGCCGTCTCCTACGAGCAGGCGCAGGAGGCTCAGGATGAGCGTCTGGAAGAAGTCGTCGGCATGCTTGCCCGCACCAAAGCTGCTTTCTCTCGTCAGCCGCCCTCTTTCCAGGCATTCTTCATGGATGACGATGTCTTTGAGCGCCAATGGCTGCTTGACGAAGACGACCCCAGAGCAGGACTGCCCGCCGGCTCCGACGTCATCATCCAAACGCTGCATAAAAACGGCCGAGCGGTGCATGCACGCTTTCGGAATTTTCTGCCCGACGGCTATCACACCATGACGCTGCGCCGCCATCAGGAGTACCGCATTCTGCTGCGAACGCTCAAAAACGGTGCCCACGTCATTGCAGCTGAACGCACCTCCGCCGTCTTCAACGCAGCGACCGCCAACAGCTTCAACCTCGTCATTCCGCTCACGCTTTTATCGCTCTTCCTCGGTTTTGCCATCGGCTGGATCGTCTGGCGTACGATGCGCCCTGTAAAAACACTGGCCCGAGAAATCGGAGAGCGCAGCGGTCAGACCTATGCGCCGGTGAGTGAATGCGGCGTGCCGAATGAAATTCTGCCGCTCATTACTGCCTTTAACGGACTCTTGAAACGAGTTGACGCGCTTCGTGGTCAAGAAGCCCGCTTTGTTGCTGATGCGGCGCATGAACTGCGCTCCCCTCTCACCGCACTGTCGCTGCAGGCCGAAGCGCTGGAAAAAACCAATCTTTCAGCAGAAGCACGCGAAAAAGTGCAGACACTGCGCTCCGGTATTGATCGCGCTGTGAGACAGGTAAGCCAGCTGCTCGCTTTGAAGCGGGCGCAATCCGGCGCGGCTGCGCCCAATGCCGAAGCGGCAAATGCCGCTCCGCCCCATGCTTCCATTCCGCAGACCATTGGCGAAGCCGTCGAATCCGTCTATTGGGAAGCTGAGCGCCTGGGCATCACGATTGAAGTCGAAGGGCTTGAAGACTTGCCGGCCAATGCTGATCCATCGTTTACCATGAAGCCCGACGACCTCTTCACGATTCTGCGCAATCTTTTAGAGAACGCCGTACGCTACTCGCCCAAAGGCGGCACCGTCACGGTCAAGCTCGCGCAGATCGAGCCGCCGGTGCTCTGCGTCATGGATGAGGGCCCCGGCATTCCTCAAGAAGACCGTGCCCGCGTTCTGGAACCCTTCTACCGTCGGCTCGGCACCAATGTATCGGGTACCGGCTTGGGTCTGGCCATCGTTAAAACGATCTGTGACCGGTGGAAACTTAACCTGACGCTCTCCGACGCTCGCCCAGATAATCAGGAAGCGCCAGGGCTCTGCGCGACGCTCAAGCACTCGTAAACCATTGGCTGCCCGTCTCGTTTAGCCGAGCGGTGTGCTTATGGCTTCCGGCAATAGCGGACGTCTATTTATACGCCGTCTTTTATTGATACAAATTAGCAAACCCAATCAAGTTCGCAGCCGCTCAGTTCATCCGTATGATGACGTTCCCTCGTACCTTCTATTCCAAAGACTATGACGTTCCCCAACGAGAAGACGCCGGCTGCAGCATCCCAGAGCGCAGCGGCGCCCGCTGATGCCGCTGCCGCTCACTCAAAGACTGGTGCCGAAGCCCCTGCAGCCTGTGCCGGCTGCGTTCATGATGACCCGCACGTCGACCGCACCTCTACGCCCTGCACGACTGCGACTCGGCGTTTGGCCGATGTGAGCCGAGCCTTTAATCAATGGCTCACCTATGGTCAGGCTGCAGCGCTGATTGCGATCGCCGTCGCCGCCATCGGCGGCATCGGTCAGGCCGGCTGGGAAATGATTGCCGCCCGCTCCATCAGCCTCGGCGACCTGCTGATGCTGTTTCTCTATGTGGAGATCCTCTCCATGGTGAAGGGCGCAGCCCTGGGCACCCGTGAGATTCCAATCCATACGCCGATTGCACTCGCCATCGTGGCGGTTGCCCGCTATATCGTCGTGGATGTGGAGCACATCTCGCCCAACTACATGCTTTTCACTTCGTCTTCCATCCTTGTGCTGGTGCTCGCACTCTGGCTCGTCCGCAAAGCACCGAATAACGATAATCCGTAAAGACTGATAAAGACTCTGTGAGCCTGATTGCTCAGACGTTCGCAGAGCTCCTGAACTCCCGGATAGCTGATCCATATTTATATTGATCAGCATCAATTTTGGCTATTCTTCGGTTCTTAAAGCCTGG
>PPYF01506758.1_pt1 | contig 26432 bp, 20 predicted proteins | sample 1559871 | NCBI WGS metagenome assembly PPYF01 (sample SAMN08240021, study PRJNA423297) | Human gut metagenome, whole genome shotgun sequencing project. | reverse complement strand
GCGCGATACCCATGATCATGCCGAGCTCATGCGCAGGGAGCCCCACGCGCGCAAACGGTGCGAGCAGACGCTCAAAGCCCGCGGTGAGGTCGAGCGTGGGCGTGGTGAGCGTAATGGCGCTCATGCCGGCCATCATCAGGGTCAGGCGGCACGCCATAAAGGCGGCAGAACGCAGCGAGCCCTCGCTTATCTGCAGAAAGCCGAGCTGCCACAGGATGCGCCCGCTCTGGTCGGAAAACAGGTTGAGCACCGCAACCACGATGACGATTGCCAGCAGCGGCGCCATCGACGACAGAGCGCGACGAGCCGGCACCCGGGACACGGCATAGATCAGGACAACGAAGATTGCGACCGGGGCCAGTCCGCGGAAGCTGCTGACTGTGAGCGTCGTGATCAGAAACACAAAGCCCAAGAGCAACTTAGTTCGCGGGTCCAGGCGGTGGATCGCACTATCGCCGGGATAGTAGCTGCCAAACGAAAACGCCTCCATTAGCAGCCCTCCTCTCGCGCGACCGTCTTGGATTTAGCAATGTCCGCGACGTTAGAAGGACCGCCCGAGCGACCGATTAGCAGGTCCACCAACTCGTCTGCCAGCGACTCAACCGTATAGAGCCCGCCGCGACGCAGCGGCACGCCCGCCTCCGTAAGCGCCAGCGCCATACGCTGGGCGGCGGGAACGCCCAAGCCGATCGACTTGAGCTCATCGGCATGCGCAAACACCTGCGCGGGGGTTCCCTCGGCAAACACCGCGCCTTCGTTCATTACGACAATGCGGTCGCAGCAATTGGCCAGGTCATCCATACTATGCGAAACCATGACAACGGTCAGGCCATCGCGGTGAAGTCGATCGATAAGCTCAAGGAAATCCCTGCGCGCAGCCGGATCGAGCCCCGCCATGGGTTCATCGAGCACCAGGACTTCGGGCTCCATGGCGAGCACGCCGGCGAATGCCACACGCCGTTGCTGACCGCCCGAAAGCTCAAAGGGACTCTTGTCGCCGACCGTAGAAAGGTCGAGGCCCACGCGCGAGAGCGATGACTCGACACGACGGTCGACTTCATCTTGCGGCAAGCCAAGGTTGTGCGGACCAAACGCCACGTCCTGCGCCACGGTTTCGGCAAATAGCTGGCGCTCGGGATACTGAAACACCACGCCGACCTTGGCCTTAACAGCGGCGGCGTCTTTCTTGTTTGATAGGTCGAGCCCCAGCGCGCAAACGCTTCCCTCCTGGGGACGAATCAAACCGTTGAGATGCTGGACCAGCGTCGACTTACCCGAACCGGTATGACCTGCTAGCCCCAGGAACTCGCCGCGACGCACCGTCAGCGATACATCGCGCAGCGCCCACGGGCTGCTTGGGTCGTTTCCCCAGAGAGCCTGTTTGCTCGATTTGCCCGCAGTGGCCGAGCGCTTATGCCAGCAGCGGCGCTCGCGGGCGCTCAGCGAGTAACTATGTGAGAGATGCGAAATCTCGATGACGGGCTCCGACGCTACTGTTCCATCGTTTGCAGAGGATGCGTTGTCGAGCATACGAGGATCGGACGCAAAGGGCCGCTCTACGATGTCTACCCCACTTCGCTCGGCATAAGCCTGCGCAATCTCAGCGACCATATCCGCCTCACGCACCTGCGCGCAAACGGGCACGCCCTTCTCACGAAGTGCCCTACCTAGACAGCACGACGCCGGCATATCCAAGTTGAGCTGCGCAAGTTCGTCCGCCCGCGTCAAGATTTCCTCGGGCGTGCCCAGCATGGCAACTCGCCCCGTCTGAAACACGGCGACACGATCGGCCTCGGCGGCCTCTTCCATAAAGTGCGTAATCATCACGATGGTCATGCCGCGATCGTGCAACGCGCGGCAAGCCTTCATGAGGCCCTTGCGCCCACGCGGATCGAGCATCGAGGAAGCCTCGTCCAATATGAGCACGCGCGGTTCCATGGCGAGCACGCCGGCAAGCGCCACGCGCTGCTTTTGGCCGCCCGAAAGCGCATGGGTCTCGTGGTGCTCAAAGCCCACCAGGCCCACGCCTTTCAGCGCCTCGCGTACGCGCTGCGCAATTTGCGCCGATGGCACGCCTAGGTTTTCGGGACCAAACGCAATGTCATCTTCGACAAGCGTTGCCACCAGCTGGTCGTCGGAATTCTGGAATACCATGCCCGCGGTCGAACGAATGTCGTAGACCAGCTCGGGGTCGGACGCATCCATGCCGTTGATGCGTACCGTGCCCGCATCGGGCTGCAACAGCGCATTCAGATGCTTGGCAAACGTCGACTTGCCCGACCCATTGCCACCGAGGATGCAGAAAAACTCCCCGTCCTCGATGTTCAGATCGACGCCGTCGAGCGCCGGTGCGGCACCGTCATAACTAAAGGAAACGCCCCGACACTCAATCATGCGCGGCCTTTGACCTGGTCCTTTTTAGGCGTGATGAGGTTGGAAACCGCCTTGTACACCGCAAGCGTCAATACCGAGTTAAGCACGGTCTTGATAAGGTTGAACGGCAGTACGGCAGGAATCATGAGCGGGGCGATCACATCGACCGAGCCATACCAGAACCATACGCCAATGGTAAGGTTTGCGACCATAGACAGCGCTGTAGCGGCAATGACGCCAAGCACCAGGCCAATCACGGCACCCTTATAGGTGTGCATCTTCTGGTAAACGATAGCCGCGGGCAGAATATAGCCCAGCGTGGCAACCAAGTTCATAAGCGCGCCGACCCAGTCACCCGTGGTGAGCGCATGGATAACGATAGCCATAGCGGCAACAGCGGTACCGGCGCCGGGACCATACGCAAACCCGCACACCATCGCCGGCACCAGCGACGGGTCATAGGTCAAAAACGGCGCCGAAGGAAGGATGGGCAGCTGCACGTACATAAACAGGGCGCCCAGGGCGCACATCAGCGCCATGGTAACGAGCTGTTTGGTGCTCCACCTATTCGTGTTCTCAAAATGGATATGCTGCGACTGTTCAGACATAAGATCACCTGCCTCTTTCATCCGGACTCTAACCGTTGGTACTGGGATCTCACCAGTTCAGCCGGCATGCGAACCAACACACGCACGGGTCGCGGACTCATCGGCTCAGTCGCAGGCACCTCGCCTGCTCCACGGCGTCCCTTTGACACCGCCCGATTTACCGCCAGTGGGGAATTCCACCCCGCCCTGAAACAGCAATTGCAAGTGTAGCACGAGCAATCGTTCGCGCAAGTATGCCGAGGGTAATTTATGGTGGGGATCAGTTGCCGCAACAACCACGCTCCCCACCCATCCCAAAGTGACGCGCCTTTCGCGGCAAAGCCGCGAAACAGCGACCGGGACACGTATCCCCAACAACCACTTTCTCCGCCCGCCGACCTCAAGGCCGTAAACGCAGGGAATCCGGGGGCGTGACGGGGCTTCTCTCCGGAACATTCCGCACTGATATCTTCTGTATTGAAGACGTCGATGATGCACCCGTATACCATTGACGTCGACACCATCAGATGCGGACCGCGCGGTGACCCCACATTCCGCTGGCGCCCACAGGGCTGCCCTCGTTTCCTGACATGTCCCGCGCGGGCCGCGGCGAGCCGAGACCGCCGCATGACCTAATAGGAGCATGGAGCGATACCGCGGACCCGAACAACCGCATTCTATCGCGCCCCGTCAGTGTGCCGTCTGCCCGGTCCAGGCGAGCACGGAAAGAACGGAGCGAGACATGAGAACCGAATCGACACCCGGCGCCCGCGGGCCGGTCTTCTGCGGGGTCGACACCCACGCCGACTCGCACTGGCTGTGCGTCCTGGACTGGAGGGGCCGCAGGGTCCTGTCCCGCCGGTTCCCCGCCGACGCGGCGGGCTACGAGGCGCTCGCCGGGGCGATCGCGGCGGCCGGGGAGCCGGCCTGCGTCGCGATGGAGGGGACGTCGTCCTACGGGGCGGGCCTCACCAGGCACCTCGCGTCGCTGGGGATGCCCGTGCGCGAGGCGCTCTCCCCGGCGAGGACGCAGAGGAGGCGCCCGGGGCAGGGGAAGTGCGACGAGTCGGACGCGGAGAGGGCCGCCCGCGCGGCGATGTCCGGCTCGAAGCTCGGGACCCCCAAGAGCCAGGACGGGTGGGTCGACGGGGTGCGCTGCATGCTCGCGGCGCGCTCCGGGGCGGTGAAGGCGCGGACCTCGGCGATCAACACCGCGAGGTCGCTGCTCACCACCGCGCCGGAGGGGCTCAGGTCGAGGTTCCGCGGCATGGGAGGGCCGAGGCTGATGGAGGAGCTCCCCTCCGTGCGCTCCGAGGGCGCGCTGGGCGCCGCGCTCGGAGCGCTGGCGGACCTGTGGGCGGCGGCGCGCGACGCGGCGCTCGACATGGAGCGCGCGATCGAGGCGTCCCTGGAGGAGAACTGCCCCGCGCTGCTGGCGATGTACGGGTGCGGGCCCGTGAGCGCGGCCAAGCTCGCGGTCGCGGCCGGGGACAACCCGGGCAGGCTGCGCTCCGAGGCGTCGTTCGCGGCGATATGCGGGGCCTGCCCCATCCCCGCCTCGAGCGGCAAGACCGTGAGGCACAGGCTCAACAGGGGCGGCGACCGGCAGGCGAACAGCGCGCTGCACGAGATCGCGAGGCAGAGGGTCATGCGCAACCCCGAGACCGCCGAGTACGCCGAGAGGGCCAGGGCGCGGGGGAAGAGCGACAGGGAGGTCATGAGGTGCCTCAAGCGCTACGTGGCCAGGGAGGCGTACCGGGCGCTGATGCGCCCGCACGAGATAAGGAGGCCGGCGGACGCGTCGGAGCTCGTGGCGGCCAGGCGCGCGGCGAAGGTCAGCCAGGTGAGGGCGGCGTCCATACTGGGCACCAGCGAGAAGTACATCTCGATGCTGGAGAGGGGCCAAAGGGAGCTCAAGCCAATAAGGAGGGCCTACGAGGCGTGGGTCGAGGCGGGGCTCCCGCTCAATTGGGACAGGCAGGCGTTCGAGGCCGAGCGCAAAATGGATTCTAAAAAACACCTTGCCAAATAGGAGCCTCTTTGCATGTCCGAGGACGTTCCGGAGAGAAGCCCCGTCACGCCCCCGGATTCCCGGTGGGAGTTCTAGACCTTGTCGGCCTTAGTACATACCGCCGCCCTGCTGACCAGCGGTAGCAGCAGCGATAGCGTCCTCAAGCTGAGTGTTCTTGGGCACATCGGAGACGGTGGCCTCGGTGATGAGAATCAGGCTGGCAACAGAAGCAGCGTTCTGCAGGGTGACGCGGCTGACCTTGACGGGGTCGAGGACGCCCATCTCGATCATGTCGCCCCACTCGCCGTTGGCAGAGTTGAGACCCTGGCCGGCAGGCAGCTCGGCAACCTTGTCGACCACGACGGCGCCCTCAAAGCCAGCGTTCTTGGCGATGGTAGCGACCGGAGCGGTCAAAGCCTTCTTGACGATATCGACGCCGATCTTCTCCTCGGGGTCGTCGATCTCGACAGCATCGAGCGCAGGAGCAGCGTCCATGAAGGCGACGCCGCCACCGGCGACGATACCCTCCTCGACAGCAGCGCGAGTAGCCTGCAGGGCGTCCTCGACGCGATGCTTGATCTCCTTGAGCTCGGACTCGGTAGCAGCGCCGACCTTGATGACGGCAACGCCACCGGAGAGCTTGGCCAGGCGCTCCTGGAGCTTCTCGCGGTCGAAGTCAGAGGTGGTGTTCTCCATCTCACCCTTGATCTGAGCGATACGAGCGTCGATGGCCTCCTTGGAGCCAGCGCCGCCGACGACGACGGTATTGTCCTTGGAGATGGTGACGGACTTAGCGGTACCGAGCATATCGGCGGTGATGTCAGCGACCTTCACGCCCAGCTCGTCCAGGGCAGCCTGGCCACCGGTGAGGACGGCGATGTCCTCGAGAATGCGCTTGCGGCGATCGCCGTAGCCCGGAGCCTTGACGGCGCAGACGTTGAGGGCGCCACGGATCTTGTTGAGGACCAGGGTAGGCAGAGCCTCGCCGTCGATGTCCTCAGCGATGATGAGCAGGCCACGGCCAGCGCGCTGGACAGCCTCGAGAACGGGCATGATGTCCTGAACGCTGGAGATCTTCTGGTCGGTGATGAGGATGTACGGATCCTTCATCACGGCCTCCATGCGGTCGTTGTCCGTGACGAAGTAAGCGGAGACGTAGCCCTTGTCGAACTGCATGCCCTCGACGGTGTCGATGGTGATGTCGAACGTCTGGGAATCCTCGACGGTGATGACGCCGTCCTTGCCCACGACCTCCATGGCCTCGGCGATCTTCTCGCCGACCTCGGGGTCACCGGCGGAGATGGTACCGACGGAAGCGATCTGCTCCTTGGTCTCGACCGGCTTGGCCTGCTTCTTCATCTCGGCGACGGCGGCGTTAACGGCCTTGTCGATGCCGCGACGAATGGCCAGCGGGTTGGCGCCAGCGGCGACGTTGCGCAGGCCGTCGTTGACGATGGCCTGAGCGAGCAGGGTTGCGGTGGTGGTGCCGTCACCCACGGTATCGTTGGTCTTGGTGGCAACCTCCTTCACCAGCTGGGCGCCCATGTTCTCGATGTTGTCCTCGAGCTCAATCTCCTTGGCGACGGAAACGCCGTCGTTGGTGATGGTCGGGGCACCGAACGTACGCTGCAGCGCAACGTAGCGACCCTTGGGGCCCATGGTGACGGTAACGGCGTCGGCCAGAGTGTTGACGCCCTTGGCAAGCTTAGCGCGGGCATCGGTGTTGAACGTAATGTTCTTTGCCATGGTAGGTAATCCTCCAAAAGAAATGTGACTCGCGTCGCCGCTTCCGAGTCCTATGCGGCGGGCGCGTTCAAAGACGAATCAGAGATTCTGACGAGACTAGGCCTCGACGACGGCGTAGATGTCGTCGGCGCGCATCAGCAGATACTTCTCGCCGTCGACCTTGACCTCGTTGCCACCGAACTTACCGTAGATGACAACGTCGCCAACCTTGACGTCCATGGGGATGCGCTCACCCTTGTCGTTGACCTTGCCGGCGCCCACGGCAACGATGGTGCCGCGCTGCGGCTTCTCCTGGGCGTTGCTGGCGATATACAGACCAGAAGCGGTCTTCTGCTCGGCCTCGTCGGGCTTGACCAGAACACGATCTGCAAGCGGCTTCAAAGACGACATGCTTGTCTCCTCCTTTTTGGGCCGCGCGGTTATACCGCGCGAATTAACCCTTTTTGTTTGCGTACGCGTTGAATGGTACCCACGAATGGCGGGTTATACAACACGGAGTCAAAAAATCTTATTTTTTGGCACTTAGATTTTCTGAATGCCGGGGGATAACCTAACGGTGGCCCCCGTGTGGCTCCGGAGGGGCGGGGCATAAGGTTTCCTGCTCGGGCAGTCCTGCTCGCACGAAGGCCACATTAAGTGGCCTTCGGCTCGTGCGGAACTCGCGATAAACCTTATGCCCCGCCCCTCCGGAGCCACACGGGAGGCAGGTTAACTAATTCGAGCCCGGCATTCAGAAAAGTCAGTGCAGCAAAAGGCGATGCGGATAGCGACATGGGCATGGTTTTCGTTGCGAGCACGGGTCCCCTGGGGAGCACCGTGCATTTTTGGGAGTTTTCAGCAGGCCGGGACAAATGCATACGCACCGGGCGCATCTAATTAGTCCCACGGTAGCCTTCGACCGGCGATTTGGGTCGGCAGACAGGCCTCGTCGAGACAAACAAGCATGCCTCGCGCCACGTCGGACCCCAAAATGACGTCGATCTCCGCAATGCCACCCGACTGCAGCGGCACCGGCAGAGCTCGCGGTGCTGAATACTCCGTTTTTTGCACGACACGGGCGGGGGTACATCAGGATCAAGAAGAACATCCCAGCCTTTTTATGCAATCTGTAATGGGAAGTATGCAAAACACCAAGAGGCAGCATTGCTGATGTCCAAATTGAGCGCGCAGGGCAGCGGCGCGTCCGCCCTGCGCCCAAATCCAGCAGAGCGGGGACGCTCCTAACAAATCCTCACCGGCAAACAAACGCGGCTCGAGCGTTATCCCAAAATTGGCTGCCCGAGCCGCGCTTAACGGTACGGCATGAATACTTAGCGCTCGTAAATCAAGTTACCTGCCAGGTAGGTTGCTTGAACCTTGGTAGCCTGGAGCTCTTGGGGGTCGATGGTGAGCGGGTTTTGGTCCAGGACTACCAGATCGGCGTATTTGCCGGGCTCCAGGCTGCCGAGATTTTGTTCGTCGCCCGCTGCATAGGCGCTGCCCAGGGTGTAGTTGCGCAGGGCTGTTGCTGCATCGATGCGCTCGCTCGGCAACCAGCCGCCCTCGGGCCAGTGGCTTTTGGGGTCCTGGCGCGTGATGGCCGTGTAGAGCACGTTCATGCTGGTAACAGCTGTTATGGGGCTATCGGTGCCGAAGGCTTGGCGAATGCCGCGCTGCTTATAGGTTGCGAACGGCCACATGATGCGGCTGCGCTCCAGGCCCAGGTCGCGCTCCGGTCCACCCGGGTCGAGTGTAATGTGGCAGGGCTGGCTCGAAGCAACGACGTTAAGCTTGCGCAGGCGGTCGATGTCCTCGGGCAAGAGGTTCTCCAGATGCTCAAGCGTGTTATGACCGTGCTGGGGCAGGCCGTACAGTTCGGCGGCCTCCTCAAAGATATCGAGCGCGGCATGGATGGCACCGTCGCCGATGACGTGGATGCGCACGGTGTGACCGCGCTCCGCGGCAGCGAGGACCAGCTTGCGCATACGCTCGGCAGGAACCGTCAGGCGACCTTGATCGCCCGGGAAGCGCGGGTTGGTATAGGGCTCGGTGAGATAGGCCGTGTGCTCGCTCGACACGCCGTCGAAGAACTGCTTAAAGCCTGGCGCCGAGAGCAGCGCGTTGTTCGCGTAGCGGGCCTGCAGCTCTTCCAAGCGCGATTGGTCATCCAACAGCGTGGGGAACAGGTGGGCGCGAATGCCCAGCTTGCCGGCGGCCTGCAGCTTGTCGTAGACGTCGTCGCGGATAAAGTCGCAGCCCGGCATGGGCATGAGCGACATATCGCATATCGAGGTGATGCCCTGCTCGGCCATACGCCTCATTTGATCGGCGTAAGCGCTTGCGATGCGATCCTCGCCCAGCCACTCAAGGCAGCGCGGTAGCAGCTGCATGGCAGCCGCCTCGTGAGCAATGCCCGTGAGCTCGCCGTTTGCATCCTTGTCGTAGCTGCCGCCCGCTGGCGGCTCGCTGTCGCGTGTGACGCCGAGCGCCTCGAGTGCTCGGCTGTTGAGCCAAAGCGTATGCCCGTCGCCCGAATACATAACGCAGGGACGATCGGGGAATGCCGCATCGAGCGACGCCTTGGTAGGATGCTCGGGCGGGTCCCAACGGTAGTCGCGCCAGCCCTGCGTCACAACCCAAGCGTCATCGGGCAGGTCCTGGGAAAACTCGAGCGCGTGCTGCACCAGCGCAGCCTCGGACGTGCCCATATCCATGAGCATGTACGGCGAGGAGCCGACCGAGGTATGGAAGAAGTGCAGATGAGCGTCATGGAAACCTGGGCAGACAAACTGCTCGCCGTAGTCGATAACCGGCGTGGCGGCAGGCGCGGCGGCAATCACGTCATCGGGCGCACCGACTGCGACGATACGGTCGCCTGCGATGGCAATCGCCAGCTCGCGGGCGGTATCGATGCCGTCTTGCGCGGTAAAGACGTTCTTGGAGCGGATAATCCGATCGATATGTTGCACGGGCATCCCCATCTCTGGCAGGAAATTCAACACCCCCGAGTGTACTCCCCCGCCCTTGTAACAAAACCCCAAGCGGCAAACGGCAACTTTACCAGCCCTAGCGGCAGGTGGCATACTGAAGAGAGCCTGTACGATTTTGCGATCAACCCAGCAAGGAGCAAATCGACCATGACGAAGACCAAGGCACAGCAGATTATGGCGGCGACCGAGGCTCGCGCGGCTGACGACGTCACCGCAGCCATCAAAGATATCGCTACCGAGTTTGAACCCTATATCATCAAGCAGCGCCGCCACTTCCATAAGCACCCGGAGCTGAGCCTCGCCGAGGAGCGCACGACCTCCGACATCGCCAACCAGCTCGACGCCATGAATATCCCCTACGAGCGTCCGCTCAAGACGGGCCTTGTGGCGACCCTTCGCGGCACCGCGCCCGACGCCTATCGCGAGGACGGCACGCCACGCCGCCGCATCCTGCTGCGCGCCGACATCGACGCCCTGCCCGTCACCGAGCAGACCGGCGAGGATTTCTCCAGCGTCAACGAGGGCTGCATGCACGCCTGCGGCCACGACTGCCACATCGCCATGATGCTCGGCACGCTGCAGATCCTGCGCCATATGACAGACGACATCCACGGCGAGGCCCGCATCGTCTTCCAGCCCAGTGAGGAAAACGGCCAAGGCGCCAAACTCATGATCGGCACGGGCGTGCTCGACGGCGTCGATGGTGCCTACGCCGCGCACATCTGGAGCGAGGTCGACGCCGGCACCGTAAGCTGCGAGCCCGGCCCGCGCATGGCCAATACCGACTGGTTCCGCATCGATGTCCGCGGTACCTCGTGCCACGGCGCCATGCCCCAGCGCGGCCACGACGCCGTTATGGTTGCCGCCGAGATTGTCAACGCCCTGCAGACCATCGTCTCGCGCGAGATCAGCCCCTACGAGCCGGCCGTCATCACCGTCGGCGAGCTGCACGGCGGCACCGCGCGCAACGTTATCGCCGGCACGGCCTACCTCGCCGGCACAGTACGCACCTACGGCGATTCAACCCACGAGGAAATGCCGGAGCTTATGCGCCGCATCGTGGAGCATACCGCGGCGGCCTTGGGCGCCGAGGCAGAGCTCACCGACTACACCATCGCCAACTACAAGGTCGAAAACGACGCGGCCTCGAGCGAGCGCTGCCGTCAGGCCGTAATTAAGTGTCTAGGTCCCGCCGGCCAAGGCCATTACCGCGGCACGCTTTCGGGTGAGGATTTTTCGGAGTACCTGCGCCGTGTGCCGGGCGTGCTCGCCTTTGTAGGTACGCGCAACCCCAAGATTGGCGCCACGTACGCCCAACATTCTTGCTTCTACAAGATTGACGAGACCGTGCTGGCAAAGGGCTCCATGGTGGCCGCCCAGTATGCTATCGACTTTTTGGCCGAGCCCACGCAAGAGGAGCTCGACGGCCCCACGATCGCCGCGGTTGCCGAGACCAACCCCGACTTGGCCGCCAAGCTGCGCTCTGCCAAGGCCACGGCCGCTGAGGCGCGCGACGCCATGCACGATGCTCGCACCGCCCGCCATGCTGCAATCAAGGGCATCCACGATGCGCGGGCTGCCGCTCGCCACGAGGAAAAGCGCGACGAGTAGCCGTCACGCCCATCCATAACAGCCTGGCTAAAGCAGAGCGGGGGCGGACGTATCGAAACGTCCGCCCCCGCTCATTCTTCAAGCGCTATTTCTACCATTTCTACCCCGTCCCCAAATGGCAGACGGCGTGGCTACTCGTCCTGAGGCTCCTCGTCGGAGTTTGGCTCGGACGCCGACTCAGGTGCAGGTGCAGGTGCCGGCTCAGGCTCAGGCTCAGGCTCAGATGCCGTCTCAGACTCGGGCGCCGGTTCAGGCTCGGGCGCCGGCTCAGGCTCGGGCGCGGGAACAGGTGCAGGTGCAGGTGCCGGCGAAGCATCCGGAGCGCTGTAACCCGAGGGAGCGGACTTCTTCTCGAAAGGCAACACAAAAGTCAGGACGTCGTCCTTATCCTCATCGGCCCACTCGCTTGCATAGCGTGCGGCCCAATAGCCAACGGCACGGTGCTTGAGCATCTTTCCAAAGACCGTAAGAAATACGGTGACGAAAGCGACCAGCACCAAGAACAGCGCGAGCGTGACGCCACCGCCGGTAACAATTGCCTCAATACCCGTAGGACGATAGTAGTAGCTATACATACCGACAGAGGCAATGGCGCCAAAGACGACCGTCAAGATCCATGTAACAACATTGGCGACCAGGCCCGTCAAAAACTCGGGAAGGAACGAAGCACAGAACAGCTTGGTCTTGTTGTGCTTAAACGCCGCCCAGACCTTATCGAGCGAAAACGCGCTCTCGACGCGACCGGTCACCGCAAAGTGCATCACGGCGATGTCGGCGAACATCTTAAAGAAGACACCCAGAATCGCCGAGGCAATTAGCGCCAGGACAAGCAGACCGAGCGAACCGAACAGCGCAGCCTCGAGCGCATAAGAGCCGTAATAAGAATACGAGCCCGCGGCGCCAATTACCACGCCCTCCACCAGCGAAAGCACTACACCGATAACGGGGATGGCAGCGATAACCTCAAGCACCACCGAGATGACGCTCGAAAAGACTCCGAGACCAAACGACGTGGAACGCATGAGTGGACGGTCCATGCCGTCATCGACCTTGAGCGACAGATCACGGCCCCACTCGATACCAAAGCCGGAACCGCACACACTCGCACTGCAAGCTGCCAAAAAGCCGATGGCAGCCGCAATGCCGCCAATAACGGGAATAAACAACACGAGCACCGACACAACGCAAATCAGCGCCGGCAAAAACGCGATTTGGCATACACGCTGAAGCACGCCCGGAGTCTTAGTCATATCTTGGAACGCCTGAGCCACACAGCCCTTTGGCGCATTCGCCACGGGCGGTTGCGGAACAAACTGCTGAGGCTGAGGCTGTCCCTGGGGAGCGGGGCCAGCGGCACTGGCATTAGGAGCACCACACACGCCGCAGAACTTGTCGTTATCGCCCATGGGGGCGCCACACTGCGAGCAGAACATAGAATCATCCCTTCGTATCTTGAACGAATCACTTGGATCGCAAACGTTGTCTTTAGCATCATTATTGCCCAATGTGGGGTCAAATACTCAAAGATGACCGATTTGCAAGGTACACGGCGCCAGCAGGCGGTTCGTTGAATACGTCTGTGCTAGTTCGTTCCGCGGAAGCCCTTGCCGACGATCTCGGAGCTGTCGACAATCGTGATAAAGGCACCCGGATCGACTTCGCGCGCATAGCGGCGCAGCTGCACGGCCTCGCGACGGCTCAGCACGCTCATGATCACCGTCACGCACTTGCCCGAGAAGGCACCGTAGCCGCGGCTAATGGTCGCCGTGCGGTTGAGATGCTTGACGATAAACTCCTCGACCTTAAGGGGCTCGGAGCAAATGACCGTGCAGACTTTGCGCAGGTGAATGCTCTCGATGGCTTTGTCGACCACGAGTGTCTTGGCAAACAGGCCGAGCACGCAATACAGACCGACACGCGGGCCATACAAAAAGGCCGCGATGGTCACGATGCCGATATCGACCAGCAGCAGGGCGCGGCCAATCTCGAGCGTGGTGCGGCGCTTGAGAATCATGGCAAGAATGTCCGTGCCACCCGTCGAGGCGCCGATGTCAAAGACAATAGCGCTGCCGAGCGCCGGCAAGATGACGGCGAAGCACAGGTCGAGCCACATATCGCCCGTCATCGAGACATCGGTCGGAATGAAGAGCTCAAACAGCGAGACGTAGGCCGAAAGCGCAAACGAGGCGAAGACACTCCACAGGATTGCCTTGCGCTCCAAAAAGATAAAGCCCAAAACGACGAGAACCGCGTTGATAATCCACATAAAGACGCCGACGGGCAGAGTCGGGAACAGCGTGGACAGAATGACCGACACGCCCGAGGTGCCGCCAAAAGCAAAGTGATTAGGGGTTTTAAACGCAACGATGGCAAAGGCCGTAAGAATCAGACCCAGATTGAGCTCGGCAAAAAAGCGCGGGAAGCCCGGCTCCTGGCTGCGCTTTTGACCGGCACGCTCGCCGCGCTCGATATCGGTGCGATCGACCACGCGCTCCATCGGCACCACGGGAGGACGATGCACCTCCTCGGCAGCACGCGATGCCGCCTCTGCAGCGGCGGCCTCAATCGCCCATGCCTTGCTTTCTGTTTCGTGCTCGTCGGCCATTACGGCAACTCCTCGTTAACGATTTGGAAACAATGCGCCCATTAGGGTAACGCGGAACGCGACGATTGCAACCCCTAGTTAGACGAGCGGTATGCCTACATCGGGGGGCATACAAAAAACGGCCGGCCACGCTTTTGCTTACGCGGTCGGCCGTTTAATGTTTTCGCAGATAAAACCTGCTAAAACAAACCTGTCCCTTTTTGGAAGGTTATTCGTGCTGGCTGGTGCGGTGCTCGTACTCCTCGGGGGTGATGACGTCCTCGATACGCAGGTTGACGCCCGCCACCTCAAGGCCGGTCATCGCGGCAAGGCGCTCGGTGACACGTGCCTTGACATCGTCGAAGATCGCGGGCGCATAGGCGCCGTACTCGATAATGACGGAGATGTTGACGACCACGCGATTGTCATCGGTGACCTCGACCGTCACGCCCTTGGTCAGATTCTCGGCACCAAACTGCTCCTGCACAAAGTGCATGAGGTTACCCTTCATGCCCAGAACGTGCGGAACTTCGCGGGTGGCCATGGCAACGATCTTCTCGATCACACCGTTGGAATAGGTCAGCGAGTCCTCGGACTCGTCCGCCTCCTCGTCGTCCTCATCCTCATCGGACTCGACCTCGACAAGAGCCTCGTCCTCGAGCGTCACATCCTCGGCTTCGGCGACGACCGCCTCGTTCTCCTCGAGCTCGGTATCGGCCACATCGACCTTCGTATTAAAAGCCATGGTTCCTCCTTATGCCTGCCGCAGATGCGACAGTCGAATACATATTAGCGACCGCTAAACAGACGGCCGAAGAAGTTGACGATCCCGTTCTCGCCGTCGCGAATTTGGCCGATCACAGCGCCGATCAGCACGAAGAATGCAATGACGAGCGTGTCCCACAGGCCCAACGTGAGTACCAACACAGCGAGGATAAAGCCAGCGACGGCGCCGAGCGTGGTGTTGGGATGACGCACAGCATAGCTCCAGATGGCAGCGCCCGTACCCTTGATGAGACCCATAGCCTCGTCAAAATCCGCGGCTGCCGCGTCTTGTAACTCGGTTGCCTCTGCTTTGGAATCAACAGGTTCGCTCGCCGGCGTGGCGCTCTGGTCAATCGTCAGGCGCGGCGTACGAGCGGTCTTATCTTGATTGGTATCACTCACCGGAAACCTCCACGGTCTGGACGGTAGTCTTGGACGGCAAAAAACGAACGCGCGTGGTCGTACCCGGCGTGCCGAGCATGGTGTCGCAAGCTTCCTCGATGCGCTGTTGCATCGCGGTAGCCAGAGATGCCACGTCCTTATCGTCAAGCGCGATAGCCTCGACCTTAAATCGGACGTGCGAATCGTCGGAGCCTTGGACGCGGGCCTCAACATGCTCGACCATCACGCGGTCGTCGCGCTCGGCAGCAGCCCTGGCACACGAAGAAAGCGCCGCAAGGGTAACCTCGATATTGCGTTCCCCCGCCGGATGCACGCAGGACGGCTCGCGACGAGCAAACATCAGGCGGAAGAAGCTTACCAGCACGCCGATCGCCACAACTCCGCCGCATGCCGTCACGACAATGCGCGGCATGGGGTCGCGCATCAGCAGCATAAAGCGATACGTATACGGCCCCCAAAACTGGCAGACGAGCGTACCCAGCGCCACGATGGCGGCGGCAAGATACACAATCGCTAGGGCTCGTTTGAGTACGCGCACGTGGCGCTCCCTTCAAATCTCGGCTCTCGAAATGCAAAACGGTTCGCATCATTATAAAAGAGCCGGGTCCGGTGCTCTACGCACGCGGATCCGGCTCATCTATTCCACGAGGCTTGCATGCTCGCTTCATTATGCCCAGATATGCACGGCTTAACCCGTGCGGGCGCTACTCCTCCTCGAGGGCAGCGATGACCTCGTCGGTCATGTCCATGGTGCTGTAAACATCCTGGACGTCGTCGAGCTCCTCAAGACGGTCGATGAGGCGCTGAACCTTCTTGGCGTCGGCGCCGGAGACCTCGGTCGGGGTGGTCGGGACCATGGTGGTCTCGGAGCCCTTGACCTGGACGCCCTGCTCCTCGAGCGCCTTGGAGACAGCCATGACCTCGTTGGCAGTAGTCCAGACGATCCACTCCTCGCCGGCGTCCTCGTAGTCCTCGCCACCGGCCTCGGCGATGGCCATCATGAACTCATCCTCGTCACCGGCAGCACCGTTGGCGATCATGGTCTCCTTCTTGGCGTTCTCGTCCAGGATCTCCTTGGCGACGACAATCTGGCCCTTACGCTCAAACTGGAAGGCGACGGAGCCGGAGGTGCCCAGGTTGCCACCAGCGTGGGAGAAGGCGGAACGGACATCAGCGGCGGTACGGTTGCGGTTGTCGGTCAGGCAGTCGACGTAGACGGCGACACCGGCGGGACCGTAGCCCTCGTACACGATGTTCTCGTAGACGGCGGCGTCAGCACCCGAACCAAAAGCCTTGTCGATAGCGGACTTGATCTTGTCCTTAGGCATGGACTGAGCCTTAGCCTTGGCAACGGCAGCGGCGAGGCTGGCGTTGTTCTCGGGCAGCGGGTCACCGCCGAGACGGGCAGCAACGGTGATGTTGCGGCTGAGCTTGGAGAAGAGGGCGGAACGCTTGGCGTCCTGCGCGCCCTTACGATGCTTGGTTGTGGCCCACTTAGAGTGTCCGGACATACGTGTCTCCTATCGGTTTCGACCTAAAGCCCAGCGCAGATGCTCGGGCAATATAAACAAACGTCGTTATGATATACCTACTGGCCTGCGAGATAAACCCCAAAATGAAGGCGTCGTGATGATGGCCCCTTTGGTGCAAAGAAACCTGACCCCAATGCACCAAGTTAGGACCAGAGGAAGTCGCTGCGGGTGACGGTGGCGCCGTTGGCGAAGGGCATGCAGGCGATGACCGGATACAGGTAGCGCATGTAAGTCGAGCCGTTGCACGGGCCAATCAGGCACACGGCGAGCACGCCCAACAGCGGCACCCAGATCGCCAGCGCACGCCATGAATGACGGCGCAACAGGTAGACCACCACGACGATCATGATCCACACATAGGTGGCCGAGCTCATGGTGAGCGAGATAAACGGGATGCGCTGCACCGCCACACGGTACAGGTTGATCAGGTGGTCGCACCAGCGCACGACCTTGCTATCGACCGGATGGAAGTCGAAGCACTTGAGATTATCGGGGCGTGCCATAATCTCGGCACTGCGCGCCGTACTGTAGACCCATGCATCGCGCGTGCTCGGATAAAAATAACCATAGTAGTTATTGATAAGCGCCGAAATATAGCACTCGGGATCCTTCTTAAACATCTGAGCCCATACCTCAAAATAGGCATCGATGTCCTCCTGCGAGGCGTACTCGTTAAAGCAGTTCTTGACGGCATCGGACTTGTCGGGGTTGTAGCGGCGGCCCAGGTTCTCGTACTTGAGTACGCGGTCGATCACGGCACGCTCTTCGTCGGTCACCGAACCGTCGCAAGGAGCCTCCACGATGGTGCCGTCCTCCTTAACCGTGGGGTTGACGCCCGAGTTGAGGCCGTCGTGCTTTTGGACGAAACGAGCCGTCTGCTGGAACGGAATCGAGAGGATTTCGCGCTTGGAACCAGGCGTGATGTCGTGCGCCGGCATAAAGACCTTGGTGAAGTACATATTAGAGGCAAGGCAGAGCGCGAGCACCGCGAGAACGCCAACCCAACGGAAACGCGGGATGGCGCCCGAAGGCGCAGCACCAGTCTGCTTGGCTGCACGACGAGCCACATGCACGTCCCATACGCAAAACGCCGCCGCGATTACGCATGCCGCCAGGGGAAACACCAGGCCGCCGTTGCGCAGAAACGTGGAACCCATGGCGCCCAGAGCGAGCAGCAGCCAGTCGTGGCGCGCAAAGAGCATGGGGGCTTTCTCGCCCGCTCGCTCGACATTGGCATCACGACGGGGCAAGCCACATGCCACGAGCTTGACGGTCTGTACCAGCAGCACCAAAAACGCGTCGGCAAAGAGCACGTCTTTGGTGAGCAACGCCGCGTAGTTAGAGAACATCGGCATAAACGCAAAGAACAGCAGGATCGCACCGCGAACCGGCAGGCTCACGCCCAGTTTGCGCAGCGACGAAATGGAATAGGCCATGCAGGCGGCCGTGATGACGAACTGAGCACAGGTGTAGATGGCAAGACCTGCGTTGGCGCTGTTGAACAGCGAAAGCCCCAGCTGAACGCACGAGCCGATAATGGCCGTGTGCACTACGGGATGATGCCCGTTGAGCAGCACGTTGGGGTTGAGTAGGCGCAGGTAGTCGCTCGTGCCGTTGGGATAGTTGAACCACTGGCGAATCTGCGCGCCCGTATCTCCCATAAAAAGGCCAGGCAGCGAAGCGATGAGCGTGGGCGCCCAGGCGATCATAAGCACCAGGAAGGGCCCGGCAAAGGGATGGACCGAGAGCACGGCGTGAGTCACACGCCATACGCGGCCAAAGTGCGCCTCGGAAAACGGAATGCGCCGAGAGCTCAGCCAATCTAGACACTCAAAGGCAAGGTAGAAGGCAACGACCGCCAAGAGCATCCAGCCCGCGCCGCCAATCCAGGCGCAGATGATGCGGGCTTTGTCGCCAAGGACAATCTCGGCCGAGTCGGTGAGATCGTAGCTGCGGCCGAACACCATGCAGATGGCGAAGAACAGCGACGGCAGAACGATCGATGGACGCCAGGTGTCGCCACGGCCAAAGAACACGTAGCGAAACGGCAAGGTGAGCAGGCAAGCAAGTGCAAGCAGCATGACCGCGTCGGTATGGCCGGCAAACGAGAGGAGCACCTCGTAGCACACGTACAGCATGCCCGAGGCTTTGGAGTCAATCGCCAAGACTGCGTTGCTCGACACCGGGGAGGGATCGATGGAAAACGCCGTGGTCGCCAACAGCGCGAGCAAAAATGCGATGAGCGTCTGCTTGGCGGGGTAGCGCTTAAACCAGACGATGCGGGCAGCGTCGCGCGCAGCCGTTGTGGAGAGGTCGGAATCCTTCACAGTCCGAAAGCCTTTCTAGAAACCTGCCAAAAAGGGACAGGTTTATTTTAGCAGGTTTTATCTGGGGAAACGTTACGGTTCTGTCATCGTTGCCCAGCAAACCGCCACAAAGGTGCCCTGTCCCCTTTGTGGTGGTTAGGCGTCGAGGTAGATGCGCTGGGGACAGTTGCGGCGACGAGCAAAGATGATGAGCACCAGGCCCGCGATTACGAGCGGCAGGCTCAGCAGCTGGCCCATGGTGATGACGCCGCCAAGCAGATAGCCCAGCTGGGCATCGGGCACGCGCACAAACTCAATGAGGAAGCGGACGATGCCGTAACCCATCACAAACACGCCCATAAACGTGCCTTGGGGCAGTAGCGGCTTTTTGCGGCTGAGCACCTGCAGAATGCAAAAGAGCACGATGCCCTCAAGAAATGCCTCGTAGAGCTGGGAGGGGTGACGCGGCATATCGCCCGCGGTGCCACCGAAGACCACGCCCCATGGCAGATCGGTCGGCTTGCCCCACAGCTCACCGTTGACAAAGTTGGCACAACGGCCCAGGCACAATGCCAGCGGCGCGCCGATGACGGCAAGGTCTGCCAAAGTCCATGCGTCGAGCTTATACATGCGGCACACGATGATGCCGCCGATAATGCCGCCCACCAAACCGCCATGGAAGCTCATGCCGCCCTCGTTGGTGGCGAAGATCTCGAGCGGATGCGCCCAGTAGTAGCCATCACCGTAAAAGACGACGTAGAACAGGCGCGCACCGATAATGAGGCCAAAGACCACGCCGACCACGACACTCGTCAGGTCGTCAATCGTGATGTTAAAGCCCCAGCGACGCTGTGTGCGGTACATGACGACCGCCGTGAGCAGAGCGCCGACCACGTAGGCCAGGCCGTACCAGTAGATAGTGATGGGGCCCGCCGAGATCGCGACAGGATCAAGCATATGGTAGAAGTCGTTGAGCATGTCGACCCTCCTACTCCCTACATACAAATGCGGCCGCGGGCCTTGCGCTCGCAGCCGCATATTTGGGCGTAACGTCTATGCGGAGTATGCCGTCCGCAGCCTTCGCATCTTAGAACGGCGCGTACTCGTCGTACAGGTCGTCGGTCTCGCCGGAGGCATTGATCTGCTCAACACGGGTAACGCCGGGCACATGCTCCTTGAGGATACGCTCGATACCCATGGACAGGGTCAGTGCGCTCATAGGGCAGCCGGCGCAGGCGCCCTGAAGCTCAAGCTGGACGACACCCTCGTCGTCAACGCCCACATACTCCATATCGCCGCCGTCGGCCTGCAGGTTGGGGCGAATCTCTTCAAGAACCTTCTTAAGCAGCTCTTCGTTAACAGCCACAGGGGCTCCTTTCTCACAATTACGCGGGCGCGCCCGCGGACAGGGGCTATGTTACTACAGCCATGTACCCGCTTAGGCGCCAGCCATGCGTGCGGACACGACTTTCACGAGCGGTCAATTTGGGACGGGTCTCTTTTGGCTGTTTTGCCGCCAGCTGGCGTTGCCACGAGCTACTGCTGAGCCTGCCCCTCGGTGCCGATGTGAACATCGACGATAACCTGGCGGTAGCTGATGCCACAGGAGTCGAGGATGCGGCGGCTGATGCGTCCATCATCAGTGTCGGCGTACTTGTTGTCCAGGTAGACGACCTCGCCCACGCCCACCTGCGCCAAAATCTTGGCGCAGTCGTGGCACGGGAACAGCGTGACGTAAACCGTGGAACCCTCGAGATCCTTGAGCGAGCCACGGTAGTTGAGCACGGCGTTTGCCTCGGCATGGACTACGTAGTTATGCTTGTCCTGCAGCGGGTCATCGCTCGTGCCCCACGGGAAAAAGTCGTCGTTGAGCGCCGAGGGCGTACCGTTGTAGCCCACCGAAAGGATGCGGTGGTTGGTGCTGGCGATGCACGCACCCACCTGCGTGTTGGGGTCCTTGCTGCGGCGCTGCGCGGCGATGGCCACGCTCATAAAGAACTCGTCCCAGCTAATGACGTCCAGGCGCTTGCCTGACGAAGTTTGATGAAGATCGTCCGACATGGCAGACACCTCCGTAATCGCAATAGTTTGACCCATTGTAGCAGGTGAAAGGTGGAGGCGTTTGTCCCACCGGCGCCCTCACTTTTACACGCGGCGGGACTTTTGGTTGATGCGGTAGAGCTCGGCGAGACCCCGCAGCGTCAGTGCGTCATCTACCGTCAGGCTGTGGCCGACCAACGCCGCGAGCGCCTCGGCATCGTCGCCGGTAATGACGATGGGCACGCCATCCTCCCCCGCGGCCTTGGTCGCGCGCATCTCGGCAAGCACCATGTCGAGCATGCCGTCGATGCGGGCTACCTCGCCCAAGACCACTCCCGAGCGCATGGCCTCGCGCGTGTTACGGCCGATCACATGCGTCGGTGCCGAGGGCTCGACCTGGGGTAGACGCGCCGCAGCCGCCGAAAGCGAGCGGGCGCCGAGCGCCAGACCCGGCGCGATGACGCCGCCCACAAAGGTACCGTGCGCGTCGATGACCTCGATATTGGTCGTCGTACCCAGGTCGATCACGATACAGGGAGAGCCGTAGACGGCGCGTGCCGCCACGGCATCGGCAATGCGGTCGGGGCCGATCTCGGCCGGGTCGTCGTAGTGCACGGGCATGCCGGTCTTGAGGCCCGGCCCCACGGTGAGCACGCGTCCCGTGCAAGTACGGGAAAGCGCCGCCTTCCATGGGCGTTCGAGCGCCGGCACCACGCAGCTCAGCACGGCCGCCGTGGGCACGAGCGCGCCGGGCATGCCCGCATCAGCCGCCAGCGCGGCCATGACTTGAGCGAGACGCATACGCGCTTCGTCTGCCGTAATGCTCGACAGCGTCGTGATCTCGCACGTCGCAAGCGGGCACTCCTGCGCCGCGGCCGAATCCTCGGCAAACAGGCCAAAGCGAATGAACGTGTTGCCCACGTCGACCGTCAATATATATGCGCACCCATTAAGCATCGTCGGCGCTCCTTTCGTCTGCCCAGCAGTATATCCCCTACCTAAACCAGTCATCCCAAAATGACTAGCTTACGGCTATACTGGTGCGCGGTCGTTTGCGAGCTCACGCGGCGGCCCTTGGTAACCCGACTTCCCGCGCCGCATCCGTAGTGGCGCTCCCGGGGGAAGCGGATATACGCAAAGGAGTTCTATATGAGCAATCCCTCGAACCGCGCTTCGATGCGCGGGCAACTCACGCTGCGCGGTGTCATCATCGGCGTCCTTGGCTGCGTGATCATCACGGCAAGCTCGGCCTACACCGCCCTCAAGATGGGCGCACTCCCCTGGCCGATCGTCTTCGCTGCCGTCATCTCGCTGTTCTTCCTTAAGCTCATGGGCAACGCCAGTCTCAACGAGGCCAACGTCACCCACACCATCATGTCCGCAGGCGCCATGGTCGCCGGCGGCCTGGCGTTTACCATCCCGGGCGCCTGGATGCTGGGCTATGCCGACCAGATCAGCTGGCTCGACATGTTTATCGTGGCGCTCGCCGGCACCATCCTGGGCCTGCTGGCCACGGCACTCATCCACCGTCACTTTATCGTAGACGCCGCGCTTGAGTTCCCCACCGGCAACGCCGCAGCTCAGACCCTGCGCGCGACCGAGGCTGGCGGCAAAACCGGCAAGCAGCTCTTTGGTTCCATGGCCATCGCCGGCATCTATAGCGTGCTGCGCGACGCCCTGGGCGTGGTGCCCAGCATGCTGTGCACGCTCAACATCCCCGGCGTGACCTTTGGCATCTACAACTCGCCCATGCTGCTCTCCGTCGGCTTCCTCGTGGGCTTCGCCCCGGTCGCCTTCTGGTTTGCCGGCGCCCTGCTGGGCAACTTTGGCATCATCGTGGGCGGCACCGCTGCCGGTCTGTTCGACGTTATAACTGCGCAGGGCATCGTCAAGTCCCTCGGTATGGGCCTCATGATGGGCTTTGGCGTCGCCGTCGTCCTCAAGGACATCCTGCCACAGGTCGCCGGTATCGTCCGCGGTCTTGCCGCCGACAGCTCCACCGACACCGACGAGCAGTCGCTCATCTCGGGCTCCCTTAAGCTCGACGCCGGCATCATCGGCCTGGGCGCCGCCGCCATCGCCGTGATCGTCGCCATCGTGCTTGACCTTGGCCCCGTTCCGGCCGTCATCGTGACGCTGTTCACCTTTGTCACCACCATCATGAGCGCACAGAGCTGCGGCCAGACGGGCATCGACCCCATGGAGATCTTTGGCCTCATCGTTATGCTCATCGTTGCTGCCTTTGCACAGATCGCTCAGGTCAAGCTGTTCTTTATCGCCGGCATCGTGGCCGTGGCGTGCGGCCTTGCGGGCGACGTCATGAACGACTTTAAGGCCGGCGCCGTGCTGGGCACCAACCCGCGTGCGCAGTGGATCGGCCAAGCCATTGGCGGCATCGTGGGCGCCCTGGTCGCCGCAGCCGTCATGGTCGCGCTCGTCACCGCCTATGGCCCGGACGCCTTTGGCCCCGACAAGAGCTTTGTTGCCGCGCAGGCAAGCGTCGTCGCCACCATGGTCTCGGGCATCCCGAGCGTGCCGTGGTTCGTTGGCGGCTTTATCGCCGGCATCGTCATGTACTGGCTCGGCATTCCGGCCATGATGATCGGCCTAGGCGTGTACCTGCCGTTCTACATGTCGCTCACGGCCTTCTTGGGCTCCTGCGTCAAGCTCGCCTACGACAAGTGGTCCGCCCACCGCGACGCCACCGCTGGTCTTTCCGACGAAGAGAGGGCTGCCAAGGACGCCGCCTTCCAGGAACAGGGTCTGGTCGTTGCCAGCGGCCTGCTCGGCGGCGAGTCCATCGTCGGCGTTATCCTGGCGTTTGTCTCCGTTGGCTTAAGCCTGCTGGGCTAAGCTGAGCAGCTGCTCGACAGCAACCATATTGTCTACGATTTGCCCGGTCGGTAGCTTTCGCGGCTACCGACCGGGCTTTTTGATATCGAAACAAAGAAAGGCCAGCGCGCTGCGTATGACAGCGCGCCGGCCTTATCGGTTAAGCCATCGAAGCGCTCCTGCTATGAACCGAAGTTCGTTGCAGAAACTACGCTCGAAACGCTACATCTGCTTGCGACGACGATCACTCAGCGTCACACCAGCGGCCACGAGGGTGATACCGCCGATGACGAACACCTCGCCCGCAAGCGCGGAGTCATCACCGGTCTGGGCGAGCGCGGCCGACGTGGCCTTCTTCTTGGCGACAGGAGCCTTTGCAGCAGCCTGTGCAACCTGAGGCTTGGCCTGCGGCTCAGCCTTGGGATGATACTTGTCGTACTCGGCCTGCGCGGCAGCCAGGGCATCCTTGGCATCGCCAAGCTCAGCCAGCGCGGCGGCATAGGCGTCGTTGGCATCGGACAGCTTGGCATCGGCATCGCTCAGAGCAGCCTTGAGACCAGCGGCGGCATCGACGGCAGCCTTATAGCGAGCGTAGGCAGCGTTCAGCTTGACCAGCTTCTCGTTGCCCGTCGTGCCCGCGGCAAGGGATGCCTTGTGGTCGACAGCCTCAAGATCGGCCTTGAGTGCCTCATCGCTGGCAAGCTCGGCCTTGGCCATGACGATCTCGAAATTCGCATCGACGACGGCTTCGTTGGCGGCCTCGAGCTGCTTCTGGGCATCGGCGACACCGGCGACGGCAGCGTCATAGGCGGCCTTGGCGTCGTCGACCGCCTTCTGGGCGCCGGCAAAGCGCTCGAAGGCCTTGTTCGCGGTAGCCAGCTCACCCTCAGCAGCCTTGGCCTTGGCCTGCGCATCGGACACAGCCTGCGTCTTGGCGGCAACTGCCTGCTTGGCGTCCGAAAGAGCAGTCGCGGCCTGGACATCTGCGGCCTGGGCCTTGTCTACACCAGTCTGGGCGGCATCGTCGGCCTTCTTGGCATCGCCAAGCGAGCCCTGCTTATTCGCAAGGTCCGCCTGGGCGGCATCGCGCTTGGCGGCAAGGTCCTTGACCGAAGCGGTAGCGTTGCCATACGCCTCGTTGGCCTGGTCGGATTTTGCCTTGGCGGCATCGCGGGCGCTGCGAGCCTTCGCCTTGTGAGCAGCGGCCTCGGCTGCCTTCGTCTTGCTGTCAGCAAGCGTGACGTTTGCCTTATCGAGAGCCGCCTGGGCAGTAGCGGCCTCGCCCTTGGCCGCATCGAGGTTCTGCTTGAGGTACTCGATGTCGATTCCGCCGAGTGCGTCCTTCGCGGCGTCGTATGCCGTCTTCGCGGCGGCGGTGCCGGACTTAGCCTTCTCGTACTCGCCCTTGGCGGTGTTCATGTTCACATCGGCTGCGGTGAAAGCGTCCTGGGCGGCATCCTGCCCGTTTACAGCTGCGAAGTAAGCTTCCCTAGTAGTTCCAAAGTTCTTCTGCGCCTCGGCGAGCTTTGCCTGAAGCTCCTTGAGCTTCGCCTTCTGCTCCTGCGTGCCGCCTGCGTTGTATGCGGAATCGATGTAGTCGTTCAGGAGCTTCTTGAACTCGGAGACAGTGAAATCAGCCTCACTGTCAAAAGAGCTGTAATCGAAGATTGTTACCTCGGAATCGGTGTTCTTACCGCTACCGGTCGCGATGCCGATAGCCTTCGTGCCGGCATCGATGATGTTGAGATAGTGCCCGCACTCATGGTAGATGCTGCTGTAGTGCTGGTAGATATAGTAGGAATCATATCGATGGTTCCCAAGGTCACTATTCTTCTCGACGTACTTATCGAATGCCTCTTTTTCCTGAGTGTAGAGACCGGTATATGGCCAGCCAAGCGTATCCTCGGTCTCGCCGCCGGTATATGCACCGCCGCCGGCAAGATTTTCTCCATTGTCCCAGTAGCAGCCCGAGTGTCCCCAGATGTTCGATGAATATGATACATTAAGGGCGGCTGCCGCAGTCATGCGGAGGCTGACGCTGAGCGCCGACTGACCGTTCGCCTTGCGGAGGTTGTTCTGGGTGTCGAGATATGTCAAGGCGTTGCGCATCTGCTCCAGGGAGAGCGGGTTGGTGTCGCGAGACATGTCATGATCGACGTACTGGTCATACCATTCGGCCTTGTCAGCGGCACCGGTCAGCATCGATACGGCTTCCTGGGCGTTCTTTTTCTGCGTGGCTGTGAACTGGCTGCCGCCGATGATGTAGTTCATGAAGCCGAACATACCCTGACTGATGACTTCCTGGTCAACGGTCATGTTGGACTTTAGGTCTGCAATCTGCTGCTCAAGAGCCTCAACCTGGGCATTAGCAGCGTCATAAGCCTTTTCCGCGGCGTTCGAAGCGGCGCAGGCTGCCTCCCACTCGCTGCGCTTCTGCTTGCGAACTTCGACAAGCTTATCGTACTCAGCCTTCTTGTCGGCCTCGGTCTGCTGGGCCTGCTCGTATGCCGTCTTCGCGGCGTCACGCTTACTGGCCGCGTCCTTGTACTCCTTGTTTGCCGCATCGTATGCAGACTGGGCAGATGCCACAGCAGCGTTGGCGGCGTTGGCCTTCTCCTGCGCGGCAGCGACGGCAGCCTGCGCCGCTTCGAACGCCGCGGAAAAGGCTTATGAC
>PPYF01525423.1_pt1 | contig 26437 bp, 14 predicted proteins | sample 1559871 | NCBI WGS metagenome assembly PPYF01 (sample SAMN08240021, study PRJNA423297) | Human gut metagenome, whole genome shotgun sequencing project. | reverse complement strand
GCATTAGACAGGGCTACTTCTTTCTGTGCGTCATTTCGTCCGATGGCAGCTTTCTTGGCAGCTTCCGCCTGTTTGATTTCCATGTCGGAATTCAGTTCGGCAACGCGGCTTTCCTTTTCGGTATTTGCCTGTTCGATGCGGATATTCTTTTCGGCTTCGGCTTTTGCTACCTGTGACTCCTTCTCAGCGTTGGCGATGGCTACCTGCGAGATTCTGTCTTTGTCAGCATTCGCAACGGAGATTTCCTGCTGTTTCTTAGTTTCCGCGATAGCGATGTCCTGGTCTTTGCGGGTTTCCGCTACTTTCGTTTCGCGTTCCTTAATCTGGTTCGCAATTTTGATAGCACCCAGTTTTTCCTGTTCTTCGATGTTGGCCTGTGCTTCGTTCAATGCCTTGCTTTCGGCTTCCTTACCCAGGTTGACGATATAGTTGGCAGCATCGCGGATATCACTGATATTGATATTCATCAGATACAAACCGAACTTGCGGAGTTCCGTGTCGATATTGTCTTTTACTTTGGAAAGGAACTGTAATCGTAGTAGGTACGTCCACACGGATATTCTGTGCGGATAGTGCGCCTGTCAGCTTGCAGTCAATCTGCATTGGTTTCATTGACAGGAATTCGTAGCCTTGGATAATCGGCCATACGAAAGCAGCTCCACCGTGATATAATTTCGCAGATTTCTTTTCTCCTCCCGTCTTACCATATACGACGAGGACTTCGTCACTCTTACATTTGCGGTAGCGAGAAAGGATACCGATAAAAGTGAGCAGGATGACCGCCACTAATATTGCGGCCATAATTAGCATTTCTTGTGTCATAAAATTGTGTAAATTTGAATAGTTATTGAATATATAATGTTCCGTCCTGATATCTGGTGATAACAGTGCGGTCCCCGGTTTGATACGTCTTTCCCGATTCGGAGATTACGTCTATTTCACGCATGGCCCCGTCACGATTGGCTTGTACGGTGTATTTGTTGTCGTTTTGTTTGAAGTAAATGGTACATTCGCGCCCTACAAGTTCGTTTGTCGCTTCGGAGCGGTTCACTTGTTGCAGTTGATAGGCTTTCTTGTACAGAAACCATACGGCGAAAACAAAGAAGAGCCCAATCAGGATGGCGACGATATAGCTTTGGATTTCCGTGTTACCTGCCAAGTACATGTACCAGCCGAAGCCGATACCGAAATGGGTGAGCCCTTTGAAAGAAACTACACTGCTGATGTCGGCATCTACGTCCACATCTGCATCCATATCTCCGAAAAAGATTGATAGAATAAACTGAATCACAAAAATGCCTGTCGTGACAAGGGCAATAATGAGAAAAATAGTACTGCTCATAATTTTGTACTGTTAGTGAATCATATGTATTGTTCTCCAAATATACAGGTTTGTGCGGATTATACAAAGATAAATGGGATAAAATGACTACTTTTGCACGCGAAAACCCTAAAAAGAGGAATTAGCGTGCAAAGGTATTTTATTTATTTGGCTTATGATGGAACCAACTATCACGGTTGGCAGATTCAACCTAATGGAATTAGTGTGCAGGAATGTTTGATGAAAGCTTTGTCCACTTTTCTGCGTCGTGAAATAGAGGTGATAGGGGCAGGGCGGACAGATGCGGGAGTGCATGCTTCTTTGATGGTCGCTCATTTTGAATTTGAAGAGTTGCTGGATACGGATTCTGTCACAGATAAGTTGAATCGTCTGCTCCCTCCGGATATTTCCGTTTATCGGGTTTGCCGGGTCAGACCGGATGCACATGCGCGTTTTGACGCGACAGCCAGAACGTACAAGTATTATGTGACAACGGCGAAATATCCTTTTAATCGGCAATACCGTTGCCGTGTTTACAATCAATTGGATTATGAGCGGATGAATGAGGCTGCACGTACCCTTTTCGAATATACCGACTTTACGAGTTTCAGCAAATTGCATACGGATGTAAAAACAAATATTTGTCATATAACTCATGCCGAATGGACACAGGAAGATGATGTCACTTGGGTATTTACTATCCGTGCCGACCGCTTTTTGCGGAATATGGTGCGTGCTATAGTGGGCACTCTTCTTGAAGTGGGGCGTGGCAAACTTTCTATTGAAGGATTCCGTAAGGTCATAGAACTGCAAGACCGTGGCAAAGCGGGTACTTCTGCACCAGGAAATGCTCTTTTTCTGGTAAATGTAGAATATCCCGAAAGTATATTTGAAAGTAGTAAATCATAAATAGTAAATAGTAAATCCTAAAATAGTAAATTTCCTCATGTGGTTATTATTAGCATTTCTCTCGGCTACTTTGCTGGGATTTTATGATGTATTCAAAAAGAAATCGCTGAAAGACAATGCGGTACTTCCCGTCCTGTTTTTGAACACTTTCTTTTCCAGTCTCATATTTCTTCCGTTTATTCTGCTTTCTGTATATCAGCCGAACGTGCTGGGCGAAACGATATTCAATGTTCCGGTTGCCGGATGGGAACAGCATAAATATATTATTATCAAGTCGTTCATCGTATTATCTTCATGGATATTCGGTTATTTTGGAATGAAGCATCTGCCTATTACCATCGTAGGACCTATCAATGCCACCCGCCCGGTGATGGTGCTGGTAGGAGCTATGCTTGTGTTTGGCGAACGGTTGAATCTCTATCAATGGATTGGTGTAATGCTGGCTATTGCTTCTTTCTTCATGTTGAGCCGTTCGGGAAAGAAAGAAGGAATTGATTTCAAACATAATAAATGGATCTTCTTTATTGTATTGGCAGCGATAACAGGTGCCATCAGCGGATTGTATGACAAATATCTGATGAAGTCACTGAATCCGATGTTAGTGCAGTCCTGGTACAATGTCTATCAGGTTTTTATCATGTGTCCTATCTTGTTGTTACTTTGGTGGCCAAAAAGAAAGTCCACCACTCCGTTTCGCTGGGACTGGACGATTATTCTGATTTCTATTTTCCTTTCAGCAGCAGACTTTGTGTACTTTTATGCATTAAGCTATGACGACTCCATGATTCTTCCGTGAAAAGAATTTAAAAAGCAAAGCGATTGACCTTATACTGGTGTTAATCGGAATGATATTCTTATATTTGGGGACTAAATATGATTGATATGAAAATAAATAAACTTTTTATCGCTATACTCTTTTCAGTTGTCGGATTATTTTCCTTGACTTCCCTTCAGGCACAAGAAGCTAAAACCTTGTTTGTGAATATGCCGGATTCTTTGAGTCCCTTATTGACTAAAGTGAATAGGGCGGATTGTGTGGATTTTCTGGAAAGCAAAATGAAGGCACAGGTAGAAAACCGTTTTGGCAAGAAGTCGGAAATGACTGAACTTGGAAAAGACTATATCCGCATGCAAATGTCTCCGCAAACTACATGGCAGATGAAAGTATTGGCATTGAATGATACAACGAACGTGATTTGTACGGTTTCTACCGCTTGCGCTCCTGCCTGTGATAGCAGTATCCGTTTTTATACGACGGACTGGAAATCGCTTACCGAGTCTCAGTTTATCACTCTGCCTGCAATGGGCGATTTCCTAAACACACCGGACTCAACAGGCATCTATGCTTTTGACGAAGCACGCCGTTCGGCAGATATGCTCTTGATGAAAGCCGATTTCAATAAAGAGAATACTGAACTGACCGTTACACTTACCACTCCTGACTATATGTCAAAAGAAACGGCGGAAAAACTGAAACCGTTTCTCCGCCGTCCTATTGTTTATCGTTGGGAGAATGGAGCTTTTACCAGGTAAACTCTCCACTCTCAATTCTCCACTCTCAACTCTTTAAGCACTCATTGATGAATGACACCATTTCCGGTGTGTGTGCTTCTACGCTTTGAAGTAATTTGAACTGTGCCTTTGTACGAACCATATTATGTTCGGGATATTTAATCTTGTAGTAAGTATCTCCATTAATATAATCGGCAAGGAAACGTACGCATTGCATATATGGGAATAAAGCCGCAGCATAAGGAAGATTTTCTATCTCAATCGGTGTCAGGAATGACTTGGCACCTTTTAAATATCCCTTGGTAAATGCTTTGAATATTTCCATATTGAAGTTTACGCGGTTGAGGTCTTTGTCATCCTCATCACCAGTGTTGGCTCCTGTACGCAGGAAGTCACCATAATCGGAGAATATGAAGCTAGGCATCACTGTATCCAGATCGATAACGCAGAGTACTTTACCATCTTCGTCGAACATCATATTATTAACTTTCGTATCGCAGTGACATACACGTTTCGGCAACTTGCCTTCCCGATACAGACGTTCCGCTTTGCACATTTCGTCTGCACGCTTTTCTATTTCATCCAGAAAGTATTGCACTTCTGCTACTCGTCCGGCAGCGTTGGCAGCAACAGCATCGCGTAGCTGTTTCAGACGGAACTCCATATTATGAAAGTCAGGGATAGTCTCACCCAAAGTTTCAGGAATATCTGCCAGCATAGCCTGGAAGTTACCGAAAGCTTCTCCGGCATAATTTGAGTATTCGGGATTTACTGTTTCATAAGTCTTGGCACGTGGAATGAATACCATAACACGCCAATAGTTGTCACCGTCAAACCAATAAGTCTTACCTTCTTCTGTTTCAACGAAAGACAAGACTTTGCGGTCAATATCCGATTCTCCTGCTTCAGTCAATTTCTTACGGATATGTCCTGTTACGGCAGCAATATTGGATTGAAGCATTTCTACATTCTGAAAGATAGCATGGTTGATACGTTGCAAAACGTAGTCGGGGGCGTCTGCTTCTTTCGTGTTTACTTTGTAAGTGTCATTGATAAGTCCTGATCCCAGCGGCTTGATTTCTTCTACCGTACCTTGGACTTTGAATTTAGCTACAATGCTAGATAAATCTTTCATGGGTCTTTTCTTTAAAATTTATACTAAGGTTATTGATAATCGTATTTGGCAGCTTCATTAGCCTGGCTGGCTGAACGAACAGGAACCAACGTGAATCCCCAGTTGTATTCGCGGTTTGCAGGAATCTGATAGAAAGGTTCCGGACGGGAACCCCAACTGTCATAACCACCGACTCCCTGTTGCTTCATGTCTACACAGACTTCTACGAAATCCCTTGGAGTGATATCATTGACATGATGCATTCTTCGCAATACATTGCGGGCAGCTTTCTCGTCATGATTGGCAACCTCTTCTGGGCTGAAGTTGTTCCATTGATAAGGGTGGGGCAGGGCTTCTTCCGAATCGAAGTCTTCGGTGGAGTTACGTAAAGCATTGAATCCGACAAGACTATCGGCCACAATAGCCAGTCCGTTACCTTTATCGGGTGATAATGCAATCCAGCGGGTATCCGTACGATGTCCGTTTTCCTGCGGGCGAACGTAGTTGAAATACATCTTGTCTGCTGTTGTTTTATATACGCCAACAAGAGTACCATGATTACGGTCGATATAATTCTCTTCCGGGCCACGGCCGAAATATTGCACATTATTCATCTGTGCCGGCAGACGGAAACGTACACCGATACGAGGAACTTCCAGTTTGGAAGCAGCCTTACGGGCAGCATCACTTCCTGGAGTGAAAGTTGCCGTGCGGGTAGCTTCGGACGCTTCTGTCTCTGTCGCTTGCATATCGGTAGATGTAAACTTGGCATTTACGTTTACGACTCCGCTCGGATAAATCTTATAAGTAACGACGTAGAGATTGCCGGCAGCCAATAGATAAGTCACTTTCAATGAAACGACTTTGTTTTCAGTAGTCATGCTGGCATCTGTCACATGGAAATTCTTGCTTGATTGTTTCCAAACCTGCAAACGTTTGGGAGCACCGTTTCCGTAATCATTGTCATTGGGAGCACGCCAGAAGTTAGGCTGAATACCAAATCCGTCTTTGAAATATTCCGTTCCGTCTACTTTATAAGAAGTAACCAATCCGCTTTTCTTGTTAAATACAAAATTCACCTTTGAGGATGAGGCCATTAATTCGTCTCCTTGTGTGGATGTATTCAATGCGGGGCCGCTAACTTTATATGTTCCTTTCTCTGCCTGGATAGGAAGCTGGAACTGGTCGTATGCAATTTCATATCCAACAGGAATCAACGGTTCCGGTTCCGTAGTTGTCACGCTGAAGTTGACAAAATATTCAGTTCCCGGTTGGGCTTTCAATCCATTTACCGGTACTGCGAACTCTTTGGATGCTTGCGGAGCAATATCCAACGATACTTTTCCACCTCTTATATTCTTGCCATTAGCAACGACATTATAATGAATCTGGTACTTTTTCAAGTTCGTAAAGTAGAAACGGTTGGTAATCTTAAATTTGCCGGATGCAGCATCTGTCGCTTCAAAGCCTACATTCTGATGTACATACTTCACCTCAGCCATTGCCGGATGCGGACCGCGGTCGGGGTTTACAAGACCGTTGCAAAGGAAGTTACCATCGCTAGGCGCATTTACACCGAAGTCGCCACCATAAGCCCAATACTCTCTTCCGTTCTTATCTTTCTGAAGGATACCTTGATCTACCCAGTCCCAGATGTATCCGCCCTGAAGATTCGGATATTTATAGATTGCCTGCCATTGTCCCCACAGGTTTCCGGTGGAGTTACCCATAGCGTGCGCATATTCGGAAGGAGCTATAGGACGGTCGCTGCCGTTCTTGCCTATATTCTTCAACCAGTCGGCACCCGGATATTGCGGAACGTACATGTCAGAATTCCATTCCCACTGGGCACGTTCATAATTGACAGGACGAGCCATGATATTCTTGTCCGCTTCTTTCACCCATAGATATGTCTGGTAGAAGTTATATCCGTTTCCGGCTTCATTACCCAATGACCAGAAAGTAACACTTGGATAATTTTTGTTGCGTTCGAACATATTGATAGTACGATCCATATGAGGTTTCAACCATTCCGGGTTGTTGCCCAATGTGCCGCCTTTACGGAGATCGTAATACATACCGTGGCTTTCGATATTTGCTTCATCATATACATAAAGTCCGTATTCATCGCAAAGTTCGTAGAAACGGCGATCTTGCGGATAGTGGCAAAGACGTACACTGTTTAAGTTGTGCTGTTTCATTAACTCAAAGTCACGGCGCATCAGTTCTTCTGTTACATAGTGTCCTGTCGCCGGATTGTGCTCGTGGATATTTACTCCTTTCAGTTTCAATGGCTGTCCGTTGATAAACAAGCAGACATACGGTTTGCCGTTAGCAGCTTTCTGTTCGATCGGCTTGATTTCAATGCGACGGAAACCGACATTGAAAGGAATGATTTCATTTACTTTTCCGTTTTCTTTTACCGTCATCAGTAATTTATACAAGTTCGGATGTTCCGATGTCCATGTATTTACATCAGCCAGTTTTTTATCGAAAGAGAGTGTACGTACTTCATCGGCAGGGATATAAGCTGTTTTCTCTTCGGTAGCGATAATTTTTCCTTGAGCGTCCAATAATTCATAAACTAATGTAAGATTGGCTGCTTCTTTTTTATGGTTTCTCAAGTCTACGTTCAGGTCGAAAATACCATTCTTGTAACTGTCATCTAAGGTTGATGTTACTCTGAAGTCCTTAAGGGCAGCTTTAGGTTGTGAATAGACAAACACATCACGTTCAATACCGCTGATACGCCAGAAATCCTGACATTCGAGATAAGAACCTGTGCTCCAGCGGAAAATTTTCAGGGTCAGTACATTCTTGCCTGTTTTCACGTATTTGTTTATCAGAAATTCGGCAGGATTCTTGGAATCCTCGCTATATCCTACTTCCTTGCCGTTGATATAAACATATACGCCTGACTTGGCTCCTGCCAGATGCAGATAAATATCACGTCCGTCCCAGTCGGCGGGGATGTCGATGTCACGGCGATATACACCTACGGGATTAGCTTCCGGTAAGATGGGCGGCTGCGGATTGCGCGCCTTGAACTCGTAGCCGTGATTCGTATAGATGGCTACTCCATGTCCCTGTACTTCCCAGTTGCCGGGTACTTGGATATCATACCATGAGTCTGTACTGGTATTCGGGTCGGTAATGTTGGCGGGAAGGTCTTTGTAGGAATCTACAAAATAAAACTTCCATGTTCCGTTTAGTAACCGGTAGTATTTGCTCCGTTCAAATTTGCCGCTCATGGCATCGTCACGATTGTCATACGTCATAAACGAAGAACGGGGATACTCTTTGTTGACTGCTACTACCTGCACGTCTTGCCAATAAGGCTTTTTCGCATTATCAGCCACGGCATTAGTTGTTACCAGGGAAAATATTCCCATCAAGATGTTAGTTAATAAGAGGGGGTGTGGTCGAAATTTCATGTTTTTCAATATTGGTTTTTCATTCCTTTTTATTTTACTTTAATATGGTCGAATCCTTCTCCATAAACTCCAATAACCGCACTTTGCGAAACAAAAGCTTTCGGGTCGATGTCTTTTATCAGCCGGAAGATAATGGTAGATTCCCGCTTCTTGGCCAATACAAACATCATTTTCTGTTCTCGTCCTGTATAGAAGCCGGTTGCGTTGATAATTGTAACTCCCCGGTGCGGATATTCGTTGATTCGTTTTCCTATTTCCTCATATTTATTGGATATAATGAAAAACTGCACGGACTGCCGGGCGCTATTCACTACCTGATCGAGTACAAAGCTACAAATATAGAGAGTTGCGAATCCATACACTACTTTTTCCCAGTCTTTTAAGACAAAATAACTGGATACTATAATAATCATATCACAAATTAATACAACTCTCCCTAATGTGATATCCCGGTATTTGTTGATAATGGCCGCGATAATATCAGTACCACCGGTACTTCCGTTGGCCGAAAAGGCAACTCCGATGCCTCCGCCACAGAAGGATGCCCCGATGACGCATGCCATAAAGGGTTGGTCGTGAAGAAGGCTGAAACCTGCCGCCAGTTTCTGTATGACAGATAAGAAAAAGGTCAGGGTGAATACTCCGAAAATAGTTTTGATGCAGAATTTCAAACCCAGGAGTTTGAGAGCCAGTAACAGCAGGAAGAAGTTGATAGTAAAATACGTATATTGCACAGGGAAGCCGGTAGCCCAATATACAATAGAAGCAATACCCGGTACTCCTCCGGTAGTGATATCATTAGGAAGCAGGAAAACTGTCCAGCCGATACCGTATAAAATCATACCGATGGCAATCATTACATAATCTTTGGCTTCGCGGATAATGCTTTGCCTGGAAGGCCTTGGAATAGCTGTTTTCATAAATGTGATTATGATGTTCTATAAAATGTTCAAACACGAACCTATGAATAATCCGGCTTTGGGAGAAAGCCGGATTGATTCGCAGTATTCGTGCAAAAAAGAAAATTCTATTTTATTATTTGGCAAAAGCGTGACGGTAGCCTTGTACCTTATTCCATCCGCCGCGGGTGAAATCGGGAACTTCAACCGGAGCTGAATTGTTTTCGATAGAAAGACGGGTAAGCTCAGCCATACAGCACCATTCTGCAAGGTCGTAAACATCCATATCCAATGGCAGACCATTCTGCAGGCAGTATGCCAGGCGATAGTCCATGATAAAGTCCATACCACCGTGACCACCTATTTTCTTGGCAGTCTCTTCCAGTTCGATATGAATAGGATCTTTGTATTTATCCATCAAGGCTTTTCTGACATCAGCAGGTACGGAACCGTGTGCGTTCAGATTTTCGTGATTAGGCACATCTTTCGCGTCCATCTGTGATGGTCTCAGACAATATTCTTCAATCGGATACTTGCTTGCGTAACCATCTGCTCCTACTATTTGATACATACGGCTGTATGGACGCGGAGTCATTACATTGTGTTGAATCAACATAGTCTTACCGTTTTCCGTACGAATCAATGTTGAAGTCTGGTCACCATTCTGGAAATCTTTCACCTCTTCTCCTTTATGCTTTTTGATATAAGCCGGACCATTGACAGCTTTCGTATCCATTGATACCAATGTTTTCATACGGTCACCACGGTGAATGTTAAGTACCTGGCAAGCAGGACCCATGCCATGAGTGGCATATACGTCGCCACGATTTTTCTGATTGTAATCCATACGCCAGTTATTCCAGTATGCAGGCCAGAAATCTTCCAAGTTGTGGATATATGCACCTTCTACATGAAGCACTTCTCCGAAAACACCTTGCTGTGCCATATTCAAAGAAGTCAGTTCAAAGAAGTCATATACACAGTTTTCCAACTGCATACAATGCTTGCGGGTCTTTTCGGAAGTGTTGATTAATTTCCAGATTTCATCCAATGTCATGGCTGCCGGTACTTCGATAGCTACGTGCTTGCCATGTTCCATAGCATAAACAGCCATTTCCGCATGGTGTTTCCAGTCAGTTGCTATATATACAAGGTCGATATCATCCTGCTCGCAGAGCTTTTTCCATGCGTCTTCCGAACCACTGTAAGATGTTGCTTCCGGCAATCCTGCTTTTTTCAGGATTTCTTGCGCGCCATTCACACGTTCAGGAAGCAGGTCGCACAAAGCTGCAACTTTAGTTCCTGGGATATGCGTCCATCGTGCTACGGCACCGGGACCACGCATTCCCAATCCGATGAAACCGACACGTACGGTTTCAATTTTCGGAGTGGCAAGTTGGATAACGTCTTGCTGTCCGGCTGGGCGGGCAGGAGTCTCTACTTTAATAGGAGTAAAAGTGGTTTTTGCTTTTTGAGCGTAACCAGTGTGTCCAGTCAATAAGATAAGACCGATTGTAACGGCAGTTAGTAGTTTTTTCATCATCTTTTAAAGTTTTTAATAGGGGTTATTTATTGTTTTTCATCTAGGTGTCAAAAGTAGTAATTAATAGTCAATTCTATATATTTATAACTGATATTTTTGCTATAAATTCATATTTCGGGGTAGCAAATGAGTCCTACCTTTTTCATTGGTTTCATCTTGTTTCAATCGTATATGCATTGTGACGGTCTTGTTTCGTGAATACTAATGATAAATACACATGGAAAAGGCATGACCCTATTTTCTTGTGCTTTTTTTAGCGTTTATTAAATATTTGGGGATAGCCTGATTATCTTCATGCATATATAAAAGGCACGTGTTGATGATCTATTCCTAAAAAGAAACGTTTTTTTTAGTATAGCTTAACGTTTAGTGCCCTTTACTTTGATACGTTGATAAGCTGTGTTGAGTATAATATTATTTAGATAACAGGATGCGCTTTCCGTCTGCTTGTACAGCAAATAGTTTAGCGTATGTCAGCGATATTGCCAGTGGTATTTCGAACTTGGTGAAGGTAGAAAAATAGAGTAATTTTCCATTTGCATCTTTTTCTCTGAGTTCGAAAGCTACGGCTTCATCTCCATTGGTGATATTTACTTCCCGCCCATTGATAAGTCCACTAATGTTTTTTATTATCGGCTTCTGCGTTTTGAATTGTGTGTAATAACCCACATCCGGCGGAGTAGTATCCAGTCCCTCATCGCCTGCCTTCCGGTCTTCCAAATAGTAGAATGGTTTGGCTTTCTCCGAGTATTTTGCCATGAACTTCTTGGTTTCCTTAATCATATCCTCTGTCACGGTATATTGGTAACTTCCATATTGGTCTATCTGCATATCTACGGGTACAAAGAATCCCCACATCTCGAAAAAATCGGTCAGGTCTTCTTGTGCGGCTTCGCTTGCCATCCGGGCAAACAATAGCTGTTTAGCTCCCGGGTTATCGTAAGATATCCGGTTCTCACGCATCAGTTTAAACAGCTTTTGCCAGAAATCCGGTTTATGTCCGCATCGATGGTAGTAGTTCCACAGTTGCCAGTTCATGCGCATGTGCAATTCAGTATTTTCTCCCTGATAATTGTTGCCGAAATTACACCAGGGTCTGTTGAGTACACAACGAGCTTCCGAAAGTGTCATTCTTGTAATATTGCCATTGGAGTCGGTGAATCGGTTTTCATCTGCTTTGGGGAGATTGAGTTCGGTGCCGCGTGAGCAGTATTTTCCTAATTTGTATAGAATAAAATTGGAGAACAAATTGTTGGATGATTCTCTGGAACCGGCCCAGTCAATGGCTGACTGATGTATATGCCCGATTTCATGTGCTGGTCCCCAGGCATTATCTTTAGCGTTCATCACATTGTCATATAGCAGGATATTCTGTAAATAAGTATATACGAATGCTATGCGGCGGTCACCTGCCCACATATACGCGCCTTCCGGTGAGATGGCGAACAAGTGGTTGTTCACTAAATTAGGACGGACATCTTCAATCCCCATCAGTTCCTGTTCCCAACCGATAATGTTGTCCCACAAATTGATAGCTGATAATATTTTATCTTTCACATATTCGCGTAGTTTATCCCGGTGGAAATAAAAGATAATCTTATCTCCGCGTACTCCAAAATACTTGTCGGTGGCTTTGGATAGTAGTTCTGCGTATTTAGCATCGGTCTTGTGTTCTTTTAAGTCAAAGAAACCGCTCACTGCACCGCTTCCTGATGGAATATGTATTTTTATAGGTTCAGGTTTAGCGGTCAAGTCGCAATTATACATAACGAACAGTTGTCCTTTGTTACGTATCTTGATTTTATTGATGCCCGGTTCCAAATAATAGACATCGCCCGAAGCGGCAGTTTGTACATATTCATGTGATTCCCAAAAGTTGGTGTTCTCTTCTCCTATGCATTGTAATGAAATCTCGCGGTTGTGCGTGTCGCCGACAAGGACGATAATTTCCTCCTCGGCTTCAACCGCAATACCGGTCGGATTGTCTAAATTGCTGTAGCGTGCGGTCATCAGCTTTTCCGCCCATTCATCAATGTCGCTGTATGCGCTATATTCACGGATACGGAATTCTTTTTCCCATTCATCGTAAGAGTTATCTTTCAATGCTTTTGCCAAATTGACGAAGTATTTGCCCGGCAGGCTGTTAATATCTTTGTCGGTGATGCCGGATTTCAGTTCACTGCATGTGATATCGCTGAATACGGTCAATAACTGAGTGACTAATGTATTGTCCGTATTCTTTTTGAAGAAATGCATTTCATCGCAACTGACGAAATTGCCGAGTCCGCTTTTAACGACGAACTTTACACCGGTAGCTTTAACCCCTTTTTTGAAAGAAATTTTGCTCGGTTCGTTTTTCATCCCGAAGTCATAGTTTCCTTGCAGCGTATAATTCTTTCTGTCAGGGTCGACAGATGTATATACTTCAACTTCGCCGAAATTACCATTGCCGGAGCGTGTGTAGTAAATAAAGTAGTTGATTTCCGTATCTCCTTCGAAGAAATATTCCAGCGTTACCGGAAAAGTCGTATTGCTCCATGAACTGTGATAGTGTGACTCTGAATATATTCCTTGTGTAAATTTACCGTCGTAGGATTTATTTATGTCTGATCCCAATTGGCATTCGCTGGCTTTTCCTCCGTATGGAATGATTTGAGTATCTTCGGGCAGTACGACGTCTTTTATTCCGCTTTCTTTTTCTGAAGAATCGGAAGCTGTTTGGGTTTGCGCTTTGCTGTTTGAACTGCAAGATAGCATTACGCTAAGTATCGGGATAAATAAAAACAGGATGGCGAGATTATTAAATACTTTCATATGAGTATGGTTCTTTATGGATAGAAATTAAGTTGAATTTTATTGGTTTACGGGAGCCATTAACTTACGCTCTCCGTCAGCTTGTACAGCATAGATTTCACAATCGCTTATGTCGATGTTTGACGGAACCTTGAATTCGAAAGAGTTGGCAAAGTATACCAGTTTACCCATTGAAACCTTCTGGCTGCCGGCTTGTTTTTCCTGTTTTCTGACTTCAAATGCTACTGCCTCTTCCCCGTTGCGGACAAGGATTGTTTTGTCTTGTGTGGAGACATTTAGAGTATAGGTCGGATTTTGGGTTATTTTCATATTGTCCTTGAACTGTGTATAGTAACCTACGTCGCCCACTTCTTTATAGCGGTAGTCTCCGCTTGAGAATTGCTCCGTCTTGCGGTCTTCTATATATTGAATCGCCCGTTTGGGAGCGGGGAACTGCGCCATATATGCTTTGGCATCCTCGATCTGCTGCTCGGTTACAATATAGTCGTAAGTGCCATATTGATAAACTTTGTCTTGCACAGGCTCGAAGAAGCCCCATGTCTCGAAGAAATCGGTCAGGTTTTCGTTGGCTGCCTTGCTTGCCATTTTTGCAAATTCCAGTTGTTTGCGTCCGCAGTCTTCTCCTTCGCCGATATGCAGGTTGCGCATCAGTTTGAAAAGAGTTGGCCAGAAGTCGGTTTTCGCTTCGCAACGGTGATACCAGTTCCAGAGTTGCCAGTTCATGCGCATATGCAGTTCGGTGTCTTCTCCTCCTCTTTCTTCATCCGGTTGGGGCGGATTCAGCATACCGAGCCACGAACGTCCTTGCCCAAACCGTGCTTTGGCAAGTTGGTTGAGTCCTTTCCCGCGTGATTTGTATTTGCCCAGTTTGTAAATGACGTAGTTGGAGAAAAGATTGTTGGATGATTCCGTAGAACCGGCCCAGTTAATGGCGGATTGGTGGATATGTCCTGTTTCATGTGCCGGTCCCCATGCATTATCTTCTGCTGCCATTACGTTGTCTTTCAGTAAGATATCACCCAGTTTCCAGTCGGCAAAAGCGATTCGGTAATCGCTGGCCCACATATAGCTTCCTTCGGGAGAAAAAGCGAACAGATGGTTGTTTACTTGCGAGGGGCGTACGTCGTCAATTCCCATCAGTTCTTGTTGCCAACTTATGATGTCATCCCACAGATGAATGGCGGAACGTATTTCGTTGTTGACGTGTTCGCGCATTTTTGCAGTATGGAAGTAGAAGATGATTTTCTCGCCGCGCACACAGAAATATTTGTGGGTAGCTCTTGCTAGCAGTTCAGCGTATGCTTCGTCGGTTTTGTCCGTTTTCAAGTCGAAGAATCCGGTTACTTTACCGCTTCCGGGTGTGAAATGTATACGGATGGGTTTTGCTTCGGGCAAGGTGAGGACGGTGTTGTACATCACGAATAGTTGTCCGGAACTGCGCATGGTCAGTTTATTAGCTCCTTTCTCGATAAAGTAGTTGTCCCCACTACTAGCTACTTGCACGTAGCCGCCGGCATCTTCTTCTCCGATACATTGCAATGAGATACTTTGTTCGTGAGTGTCGCTGACAAGCACGTTCAGTTCATCACCCTCTTCCACACAAATACCGGTGGGGTTGTCGAGGTTACTATATTTCTTGGTCATCAGTTTGTCTGCCCAATCTTCCACTATGGAATAGGGTTGGTAGGTGGCGGTTCTGAATTTCTTTTCCGTTGTGGGATATGTTCCGTTTTTCAGTTGCATGGCCAGGTCTGCATAGAAGGCAGGCAGCAGGGCAATTTTTCGGTCGTTGGTTTCTGTATTCAGTTCAGAACAACTCAGATCGCTGAATACATTCAGCAGGAGTGTATGCAGCTGGTTCTTGTCCTCTTGTGAGGCCGCTTTCTTGAGAAATTCCATTTCGTCACAACTGACGAAGTCATTGAGTCCGCTGTGTACTTCCAGTTTGATGTTCCGTACCCCTTTCAGGCCACCTTCAAAGTCGACACGTTGGGGAGTGTTTTTCATCTTGAAGTCGTAGGAACCGTAGAGAACATACTGCGGATGGTCGTTGGTGCTGACATAAAGGTTGAATTTGCCGAAGTTACCGTTGCCGTTACGGCTGTGGTAGATGAAGTAATCGATTTCTTCATTTTTGTTGGCGTTGAAATAATATTCCAGTGTGACGGGGAAGTTGGCTTTCTGGTTCCAGATAGAGTGATAACACTGACCGCTACCTATGATTCCATCCCATGTATATTTGATTTCGGAACCGGGTTGAGCTTCGCTGGCGCGTCCGCCGGTGGGAAGTATGCGGATGTCTGCAATGGTTTCGAGAGTGGTTTCCGTGCCGTGTTGGCTGACGGAGATTGTATATGTTTTTAAGGTCGATTGTGCGGTGATGGTGGTTTTGCGTGTTTTCTTGTCGTTATTGGCTGTGACGGATATTTTAATGGCTGTTTCGTTTCCTATGTCGGATTGTTCGACGGTGCACCAACGGTCTGTGGCAGTAACCTTCCATTGATCGGGGGATAAGTTGGTGTTGACGGGAACCAGCGTGCTTGAACTTGTTTTTAGGAATCCGACTTCCAGTTCATCTTGTGCGATGTTGAAAATGTTTTCCACAAGGGGTTGGTTGTCTTTAGTACAAGATGCTGACAGGGTTCCGAAAAGGGAGGTGCATAGAATAATTAATAAGCTTTTTGCTATGTTTTTCATGTAGTAGATGTATTAGCGGGTGGTAAAGAGAGGATACTTTTGCAACGTATCCTCTCTTATATTGAATGGTAAACTTATGCTCTTACTTCTTTTCCATTGGTACACGTGTTCCGTCCGCCTGAACGGCATACAGGCCGCAACCTGCCATAGATACGGTACGTGGAACAAAGAATTCGAAAGAGTTGGAGAAGTATACTACGTCGCCCATCACCTTTTCACCTTCACTGCCGGTTTGTTTTCTAACCTCGAATGCCACTGCCTGCTCTCCATTGCTCACACTGATTGCTTTTCCTTGAACGGAAGCTTTTTCTGTATAGCTCGGAGTCTTGGTGATTTGCACATTCTCTTTGAACTGTGTATAGTAACCTAAGTCGCCCACTTCCTTGAAGCGATAATCGCCTTCGGGGAAGAACTCCTGTTTACGGTCTTCGATGTATTGGATCGGAGCAGCTTTCGGATAATGTTTGTCTAAGATATACTGTTTCGTTTCAGCAATCATCGACTTGGTCACTGTATATGTGAAGTCTCCATATTGGCTGACAGACGCGCTTACCGGTTTGAAGAATCCCCATGTTTCGAAGAATTCCGTCAAGTCTTCCTTCGTAGCATCACATACGGCTTTCACGAATGCCATCTGGCGTTTGCCCGGTTCATCTTCCCGAACGTCTTTGTAAGTAGTACGCATAATTTCGAATATTTCCGGCCAAAGCGTCGGGTTGTCAGCTGTTCCCTTACAGAGTTCGTAGTAGATCCAGAGTTGCCAGTTCATACGCATGTGTATTTCAGTATCTTCATTCTGATGAGTGGAGCTACCCATATTGTACCAGGCACGTCCGTCTCCATATACGGATTTTGCCAGATAGTCCAGTCCGCGACCGCGTGATTTGTATTTACCCAGGCGGTAGATGACATAGTTGGAGAATAAGTTGTTACTTGATTCTGTACACATCGGCCAGTTGATAGCATACTGGTGAACATGTCCCATTTCATGTGACGGTCCCCATGCGTTATCTTCCGCTGCCATTACGTTATCATAGAGCAGGATATTTTTCAGGTAGGTGTAGACGAAAGCTATGCGATAGTCCGACGCCCACATATAGCTTCCTTCCGGAGAAATGGAGAACATGTGGTTGTTGTAGTATCCTTCCTGACGATATTTATCAACACCGCTCATCTCTTGTTCCCATTTCAATATATCGTCCCAAAGATGGATAGCGGACAAGATTTCCGCAGGAGCCGCATCCAGCATTTTGAGACGGTGGAAGTAGAACATCATCCGTTCGCCACGCACACAGAAGTACTTGTGAGTTGCTTTGCTCAGTAATTCTGCATATTTAGCGTCGGTCTTGTGTTCTTTGAGGTCGAAGAAACCATTGACGATACCACGCCCTAGCGGGATATGGATTTTGACGGGGGCCGGATTCTGCTTCAGCCCTTCTCCTTGTACGTTGTACATTATAAAGAGTTGACCTTGTCCCTTCATCTTCAACATATTTACCCCTTCCACCAAAGAGTATTTGTCACCGCTGGCTGCTGTCTGCACATAGTTCTGCGCATTCGGATCCTGATGGTCGAAGTCTTGTTTCGTTCCGCCCTCTTCCCAGATACATTGCAGTGATACTTGTTGTCCTGCAGGGATAGCTCCGACTAATACCATTAGTTCTTCGTCTTTTTTCACATATATACCGGTCGGGTTGTCCAAATCCGTGTATCTTTTAGTCTGTATCCGGTTTGCCCAATAGTTATTGTCGCTGTATGCTTCGTACTCGCGGATACGGAAATTCTTTTCCCATTCGTCATACGTATTGTTTTTGAGTGCTGTCGCTACACGTTTTAGAGTATTGCTTGTTAATGCTTCAATGGCTTCATCCGTAACGTCGGGTTTCAATTCGGAACAGGTAAGGTCGGTGAACACGTTCAATATAGGATCGTTCATTTCGCGATAGTTGGTCTTTTCGTAGAATGACATATCTTTACAAGCCACGAATCCTTCTGCCGGTCTTTCAGCAGCTATGTTATCCGGATCTTCATTATTTCCGTAACCACTAAGTACGTGGAAGCGAATTGCTTTCACCCCTTCGGGAATTTTGTCGGTATCTAGAATATGAGTTCCTCCGCTTTGTTTGAAATCGAATATCTCATCTTGATCGCTTGCATCCTTTAAGAATGTGTAATCGTTATCTTCATAGTTACTCTTTTCAGCCATGGAGTACGCTAGTTTGAATTGTCCCATAGCTCCATTCCCGAAAGGGGCATAGTATGTGATTTTGTCTATTTTCTTACTGTTATTCGCAAAATAGTAATCTAGTAAAACAGGAAACTTGGTAGTTGGATTAGGCTTTGTATATGGGTATCCCCATGGTGAATGGTAGCCTGACTCCATGTCATCATCAAATGATTTTTCTATCTCGGCATTTGGCTGATTCTGATTGGCCCAACCACTTGTCGGCCAAATTTTAGTATCATTTTTAAACTGAACATCATTGATACCATATTGCGTCAAAGTGATAGTATAGTTCACGTCTGCAACTTCTGATGTAACTGTAACTTTGGCTGTACGTTCATCAGTCAGCTTGCTGTCCAGAATGGATAAAGTGATTTCATCTTTTTGTTGGAAGGCAGTCACCCATTTCTGGTTAGAGTTTACAGACCATTCACTAACACGCATATTTGTTTTAACAGGTATCGAAAGCGTTATACTACGGAAATCGATTTCTTTGTTCAACTCGCTTCCGTCAATTTCAAATTGCTTGGCTACAAGTTCTTCTTCGTCATCTTTGCAACCGGTATAAACGGTCACAGTAAAGAGGCATAAGAGAAAAACTAGATAATTGTATATATGTTTCATAAATAGTTATCTTTAATGATTAATGTTTAGTACCCCCATATCGTTAATTTCGACATACCCCAGCATCCGCTAGCTGCTCCTGTGCCATCTACGGGGAGATTTCCTGTTTTTACTGCTATTCTTAAATATTTAAACGGTTCAGCTGATATATATACTTTAGATGTATATTTCTCTTTTCCCTTACCCGCTGCAGGAGTATTTAAGACAGGACCGAGCTTAAACCAACTCTCTGAATCTTTATTTGTAACAACTTCATCATCGTTAGATGCCCAAAGTGTAATGTCATTAGGATTCGTACTGCCATTATCTCTGGTTATATATTCGAACATAATAGAATGTACTTCTTTTCCTGTTTTGATATCTAATGGAGTGCCATAAGTCGCGTTTCCTGTTACCATTCCATAATTGGTTTCAAAAATGGTACTAATTTCATCGTCAAGCAATGCGGCATAGTTCTTACCTCCGTGCCAACCATATACATCAAAGAAACTGGAAGTTGTTAATTCAATCATATCATCTTCCGGATCCAGCGGATATTCCAATACTATATAATGCATCTTATCACTCACAGAAATCGTTTCTATGTCTTCGATAAATTTGAGTTTTAAAGGAATTAGATAAGTATATCCTTTTGCCAATCCTTCCCGCTGGATTCTTATTGCAGCGGCAGTCTCGTTGTTACCAGCTTCGAATACACCCTCATTGATATTCATGATAGCTTCTTGAGGAATCATCAGGTAATCAGTTTTATTGGCAGTATTATATGCTTCCAGTGCTTCATCGCTTCTGTCTACTTCTACTTGAGCAATGAAATCCCATGTGTTTTGTACACCGGACACCATAGCGATTCCAGCTTCAAAAGTCCATTCGTCTCCGGTTGTGGTGTTCAAATTAATCGTTTGGCTTCCTTTCTTGAAATAAATGCTCAACTTGGTGACATTCAGTTTCAGAATCAAGTCTTTCTTTTCTTGATTTACTTGATCGCCCGGGCTGCTGAGACGGAAGGGGAGAATATACACATAATTGGGATTTTCGTCCTTGGTAGCAGTTATTTCCTCCAATATCCTGGCAGGAGATATTTTCATCTTCACTTGCTTGTAAGCATCGGTGGCAGTCAAGTCAAGTAACTCTGATTTGTAAGTGTAGCAATCAGAAGAAAGCACTTTATAGTTGTTGCCTTGATAACGGTCGTCTCTATCGATTTCTTCTTGCGTCATGATTTTCACCTGTGCTTGTGCATTGGCTGTGGGGTCACTTCCGGTTTTTACTACAGTCAGCGAATAGTCTACCAGTGATCCATCGTCGAAGAGTTCCAGATTCTGCTGTCCGAAGGTTTTCAGATAGAGAATCTTGTCGTATTGCTCAGGAATCAAGTCTTCGTAGCTGGTTTCTTTGCAGCCTCCGAAAGCAGTGATTGTCCCTAAGAAAAGGAATGAATATATTAATTTCTTCATATTAGTATACTTGTTTAAGATTAATATTCCGGTGCTTGAACCATCTGTGTGTTTTTATACACTTCATTCACGAATACCGGCGCCAGATACATACGGTTCTCCCAAATGAAGTCTTGTTGTACGGCTACAGGCTGATTGAGCTCTTCGAAAGAAGGATTTTCCAATTTTTCGATATTCAGGCCTTTGCGTACACCGGCTGCGAATACTTGAGGAGCGATCATCCAACGACGAGCGTCATAGTAGCGATGACCTTCACCGTACAATTCGACGAAACGTTCATTACGTATCCATTCTGTCAGAGACATCCCGGATTCTGTGATCATTTCGTGCGTCAGCTCAGGAATACCGGCACGACGGCGGATGGTGTTCAGATACTTCAATGCATTAGCCTCATCCGGATTGTCTTTCGATGCATAGCATTCCGCCAAATTCAAATAGAGCTCTGCCAGACGGATGAGGGTGGCGGGGTAGTCTTTATTGTCGAGGTTGCCGTATTGAGTCCAGTTGGTGTTCGGACGGATGAACTTTTTGCAAAGATAACCGGTCACGCAATAGTTACGTGCACTGTTTCCCGTGACGCTCTTTCCTTGCTTGGCGGGATCTTTAAGGTCGATTTCCAAAGGCTTTCCGTCGTTCAGTTTCACGGCATACTGGTCGCCGTCGAAAGAAATCCATGCGTAGAAGCGCGGTTCGCGGTTGGCGTTCAATCGGATAATGTCACCGTTATAAGGTTCATACCATGAATCTTCTGCTGCGAATTGTCCTTTATCGGCAGCGATGCGTGGTAATTGTCCGTCTTTGGTGTAGAATTTTTCTACTGCATTGAGATAGGGTGACATACCGCTGTATCCGTCGTTCCAGTAAGTTTTGTTGTTCTGCTGGCTGCAGTGCAGTGGCAGGCAAGCCAGTTTCTGGTTGTAAGTATCCGTTCCAGCCACTCCCCAGATCATCTCCTTGTTTCCGTCGGAGTAGCGGGTGGTCACGATGTAGCGCATCAGCATGACACGTTTCTTGAAATCATCCGTAAACGCATCATTGTCTACCGGTGCTTTCAGTTGTTTGAAAGGATCACCCATCTGGTCGTTGCTGATCAGATTGTCGCAAGCTGCGATACCCATCAATGAGTTGCCACCGTCTCCTTCTGCCCATTCGAGTGCATCTTTGCAGGCAGTCAATGCGCGTTCCCATTTGTCGGGATCGTAGGTTTTACTCACCAGTTCATAGCCATATCCCGGTGTGGTACACTTTTCGTTCTTCCAATCGGGGAATGGGAATTTGCCGTTCCATAAGGGTGAAGCTGCGTAGAGCAACAGACGGGCTTTGATGGCTTTGGCGATAGTGGAAGTGGCGCGTCCCCATTCGTCTCCCACACGAGATGCCGGAAGGTCTTCCGCCGCTTTGTCCAGTTTCATGCAAATCCAGCTCACGACATAATCAAAGTGAGAACGGCCGTTGTATTCGTCGGATGGCGTATCCATGTCGATATATGAGTCCGTGATAGGAATCGGGCCGTAATATTCGAGCAGGCGATAGTGGTAATAAGCGATGAGGAAGTTGGCTTCAGCACTCCATTCCTTCTTCAATACTTCGGATATGCCTTGAGCGTTTTCCAGTTGCGAGAGGAACAGATGGCACTGGCCGATGAATTGGTAAAACTTACCCCATTTCCATGCAGCGGAGCTGCTGGGTGTAGCGAGTCCCCATGCCACTTTTTGTCCGTCTTGTCCCCACAGCGGCGGCAGGGCATATTCGTCTGTCGATGCTTCTACGCCTGTATATTGCCAGGGGAAATGTTCTTTAATACCGGCATAGCAGGAGTAAAGGAATCCTTTGGTTGATTCCGGTGTTTTGGTGGCGTCTACCAGTCCGGCTTGTTCGGGGGGAACAACGTCCAGATAGTCACAAGATGTAAGACAGCAAGCTGCTATCGCAAGCATTCCGCCTATTTTGGCTATTTTATCTTTTAGTCTCATATATGTGAGTATAAAATTTAAAGTTATTGTTTAGAAATTGAGTTGTAAACCGATGTTGAACGTGCGCTGCAACGGGTAGGAGTTGTAAGAAAGTTCCGGATCCCAGAGCTTGAACGGGCTGAATACGGCCAGGTTGTCGCCATTGAGATAGACACGGCCGTATTTGAAGCTGTATCCGAATTCCAGTGTCTTGAAACGGATAAAGTTACCGTTGCGCATCCAGTACGAACTTGTTACGTTATTGTTGGCTGTCTGCGAACCAACCAGTCCCAGGCGCGGATAGGTTGCGTTCGGATCCGGATTGGCTTCCGTCCAGCGTTCGTCGGCAATGAACTGCATGACATTGTAGTCGCTTTCTCCGAATGGGGTGACACCGCTAACCATGATTTTACGTTTGGCGGAACCGTTGAAGAATACTCCGAAATCGAATTTCTTGTAAGTGATGTTCATTCCTAAACCGTATTGGATACGCGGAGTAGTGCCGTAAGGTGAAAGCATCACCTGGTCGTTGGCGTCTATCTTGCCGTCACCGTTGATGTCACGGTATTTGATATCACCCGGTTTTACAACACTGCCCAGATTCTGTTCGGGGCTGTTGTCTATCTCTTCCTGGCTCTTGAATAATCCTTCAGCTACATAACCGGTGGTACGGCTGAGTGGTTTGCCGGTGGAAGTTTTCCATACATAAGGGTAAACGGGGTCGTCGAGGTCAATATATTTGTTTTCCGTATAGGTAAAGTTTCCACGGAAATCGACGAAGAGGTCTTTGATGATTTCTTTATGCCAGTTGACGCTGACTTCGAATCCCCAGTTGTCCACTTTACCTTTGTTACTCCAAGGTTTGGCAGTGAAGTATGCCAGCGATTCCGGCCATGCTTCCCGATTCAGCAAAATGTTATAACGCCGTTCTTTGAAGTAGTCGGCGGTAATTGTTATCTGGCGGAGTACTTCAAGGTCGATACCGATGTCGAGTTTCTTCACACGTTCCCAACTGGCGTTCTGCACGGCGTATGTAATCATTTGCGGTCCTTTCAATGTATAGTTCATATCTACACCGGTAGTGAAGCCGATATTGTTGAGATATACCTGGTCGATATAAAGGAAGTGCTGTGCTCCGGCACCCATACCGGTTTCGTCACTACCTACCAGACCGTAGGAACCTCTGATTTTCAGATTGTCTATCACGTTGGTCATCGGTTGGAAGAATTCTTCATTGCTGATTACCCAACCCAATGAAACGGCGGGGAAGAATTCAAAACGACTGTTCTTGGCCAGACGCTCGGTACCGTTGTAACCGAAGTTCAACTCGACGAGGTAACGTTGACCATAGTCGTAAGTGAAACGTCCGGAAATGCCTTGGTTGCGTTGCGGCAATACATCGCTGCGGTATTCGCGCTGCATGTACATCAACATACCTGTGACGTGGTGTAAGCCGAACTGACGATCGTAGTTCAGGCGGGCATCCATGTAGAATGTTTGGTCGGAAGATTTGCCGATGGCGGAAGTAGCCAGATAATCGGTTCCGTTGGTGTTCAATGGCTCCATCTCATAGTCGGTCGGACTGGCGGGGTTATAACTGCCGGCTTTCACTCCATAATAATAAGGATTGATGCTGCGGTAGTAGTTGGATGAAGACCAGTTTTTCCAGTTCACCATTGCCTGAATGCTCAATCCCTTGGTGACGAAGTCTAGCTTCTGGTTGATTTTCAAAGAAGTATTCAACGTGTTTTCGTTGTTTTCCTTGAACGAGCTCAGCATGTATGCGTATGGGTTAGTACGCAGGCTCGAACCTGCCCAGCGGGCGTTACCGAAACGGATATGCGTATCACCTTCCTGTGCGGGGAACGTAGCAGGGAAGTATACCGGATTGGTGGATAACATCATCGCGAACAGAGTAGAAGTGCTGTAGTTCGGTCCCTTCTGGTTACGAATCTGTGCGTTCATGTGCAAGTCGATTTTCGTAGTCGGTGTAACCTTGTACGAAATGTTGTTCTGGAAGTTGTATCCCCAATTATTGATGTTGTTGTCGTAGGAATATACCTTCTTTGTGTTCAACAGACCGGTGTCATGGTTCGCTTGCAAACTCATATAATAGGATGCTTTGCTTCCGCCGCCGGAGATGTTGACATTGACACGCTGGTTCATGTTCATGTCCTTGAAGATCATCTCCTGCCAGTCTACGTCCGGATATACATACGGGTTGAGGTGGTTGCGCGTGTTGTCAATGGCCTGTTGTGTGTATTTGGGTGTAGCCTCCGGGTTACGGGTGGTTTGCGCTTCATTGTAGAGTTCCATCCATGTAGCTCCGTCAACAAACTTCGGCATGTTCATCGGCTTGTTGAAAGAGTTTTCGAGAGTCACGTTGATACGCGTCTTCTCATTCTCCTTACCTGTTTTGGTGGTGATCAACATTACGCCGTTAGCGCCACGCGCACCATAAATGGCAGTTGCCGAAGCATCTTTGAGGATAGAGAAACTTTCAATAGTTTCGGCAGGGATGTTGTTCAGGTCGGAGGTTGAGATTTCCACATCGTCAAGCAGGATCAACGGAGTGGCACGTCCGCCGAAGGTACTTACACCACGAATATAGAATTCTGATGCGGCACCGGGTTCACCGGATTTTGTCATGGAGATAACTCCGGAGAGTTTACCTGCAAAAGAGGAAGTCAGTGAAGAACTGGGTGCTTTCAGGGTCATACCTTTCACACTTGTGATAGAGCCGGTCACGCTGACCTTTTTCTGAGTACCGGCACCCACCACCACTACTTCATTCAACAACTGGTTGTCCGATTCCATCTTTACGTTGATAACACCGAGATCGCCTACATCGACTGTCTTCTTTCTGTAGCCAATGTAACTGAATTCCAATTGTGTTTTTGTACCACTGACAGAAATTGTAAAGTTGCCATCGAGGTCAGTAATCGTACCGCCGTCTTTCTGGCCTTTCACTACAACTGTCGCACCGATAACCGGATCACCGTTTTCAGCGTCTACCACTGTCCCCGTAACGGTACGTTTCTTTTTAGGTTGTTGTTGTACGGCTTCCGCCTTGTTCACCTTTAGTATGACCTCGTTCCCTTTGATCATGTAGGTGATTCCGCTCCCTTTAAATACTTCTTTCAGTACCTCCTCGATAGAGCCTTCGCAATTAAAGTTTTTGTTGGTTGTGTTTTTCAAGTCGGCAGCATTGTAGAAAAACGTGTAATTACTGTTTTTTTCAATCAGCTGGATCGCTTGTTTGATAGTCATTGCCTGCCCTTTTACCGAGATTACTCCTTGTGCTCCCAATATGTTGAGCGGGTAGAAGAGCAACAGCAATACGATATACTTCAAATATCGTTGCCTGTTAAGAAATTGAATTTTTCTCATGCTTTAGCATTTTAGATTAGACATAAGTTAAATAGTTACTATTAGTTTTTTATAATAATTTCATGGGTATTTGCTTCTTTCTTTAAATTCAGGCTGAAACAGATTTTATCTATCACATCATCCAGCGGTTCGTCATAACGGATGCTTCCGGTGAATGCTGCTTCATGATTGATGTCTTTTGCTAACGTGATGTCCGAATCGTACATTTGGTTGATAATTCCAATAAGTTTAGGCAAGGGAATATCAGTGAAATTATATTTCCCATTTTCCCATTTGATGTTAGCAATCTGTTCCACTGTTGTTTCGGCATTAAAGGGATTATATATTATTTTTTGCAGGGGGTTCATGACAGTCCTCTGCCCTGTAGATTCAACATTAAACTCTATTTTACCGTGAAATAGTGTAATTTCATTCTTCTCGGCATTGGTTTGTTTCACAAGGAAACAAGTTCCTTTTACCTCTATGAAAGCCTTATCAATATATACTTGAAAAGTACTTCCTTCATGTTTGCAGACTTCAAATAAGGAATTACCGCTGAGCCATACTTTCC
>PPYF01267524.1_pt1 | contig 26451 bp, 19 predicted proteins | sample 1559871 | NCBI WGS metagenome assembly PPYF01 (sample SAMN08240021, study PRJNA423297) | Human gut metagenome, whole genome shotgun sequencing project. | reverse complement strand
TCCCTATCCCTTTTGTCCCTTCGGGACATTTCCCCTTGACAAGGGGAATCGGCCTCGCAATGACAGGCTTTTTTGACAGCCTTGGCTCCCCCTTTGGGGGAGCTGGCACGGCGCAGCCGTGACTGAGAGGGCTCAGTCATAATGCAGTGCGTCGATGGGGTTGAGGGCGGCGGCCTTTTTGGCGGGGAGGTAGCCGAAGAGGATGCCGATGCCCACGGAGATGCCGAAGGCCAGGGCCACTGCGCCCACGGTGGGGGCCACGGTGAGGGCGGCGTCCATCACCTGGGTCACCACCCGGGTGGCCACGGCGGACAGCCCATAGCCCAGCAGGATGCCAACGACACCGCCCAGGGCGCTGGTCATGGCCGCCTCGATGACGAACTGCTGCATGATATACCGCTCCTTGGCCCCCAGGGATTTGCGGATGCCGATCTCCCGGGTGCGCTCGGTGACGGAGACCAGCATGATATTCATGATGCCGATGCCCCCCACCACCAGACTGATGGCGGCGATGCCCGCCAGGACATAGACCAGGATGTTGATCATGCCCGTCATGGTGTCCAGCATCTCGGCCATGCTGGTGACGGTGTAATAGTCGTCGCTGGCAAAGACCTGGTACAGGGCGGTCTCTAAGGCGTTCACGCTCTCGTCCATGTGGTCCTCGTCCTGCATGGTGATGGTGTAGGCGTTGACGGACCCGGCTATGCGCTGGGCCACAGAGTAGGGGAGGTAGAGGCAGTCGTCGGTGCCGCCCTCCTCCAGGGTGTCGCTCTGCTGCTGGATCACTCCGACGACGGTGAGCGTCTGGCCTCGGACCCGGAGAGTCTGGCCCACGGCGCTGCCGCCGAAATAGGCCTGATCCACATAGGCCCCCACCACGCAGACCTTGCTGCGCATGGCGATGTCGCTGTATTGCAGGTCCCGGCCCTTGGAAATGTCGTAATGCCTGATGGTGAGGTAGTCCTCGCTGACGCCGGTGGCCATGGTGCTGTCCGCCGTGTCAGAGCCGATCTTGACCAGGCCCGGCATGGTCACCGTGGGGGAGCACTTGTCTAAATACTGGCTGTTCTCCGAGACGATGCGGTACATGTCATCCACGCTGAGGCTGCGGGTGGAGCCCCGGGACTGGACGGTGACGGTGAGGGTGTCGGTGCCCATATCGGAGAAGCTGTCGGTGACATAGCCCTTCAGGCCGTTGCCCAGGCCCACGATGACGATGACGGCGGCCACGCCGATGATGATGCCCAGCATGGTCAGCAGGGTACGGGTCTTGCTGGAGAGGATGTTCTTCACCGCCAGCTCCATGGATTCTAAAACGCTCAAGTGCCTGCGCCCCCTTTCGCCGCCCCGGCGGCCCGGGGGGTGACCACCGCCTCCGGCGCATCGGCGGGGCCGTCATAGACCACACGGCCGTCCTCCAGACGGATGATGCGCTGGGCCTGGACGGCGATGGAGTTGTCGTGGGTGATGAGGACCACGGTGTTCCCCTCGGCGTGGACCTGCTGGAGCATGGCCAGCACCTCCCGCCCGGTGCGGGAGTCCAGGGCACCGGTGGGCTCGTCGGCCAGGATGACCGCCGGGTGGCCGGCCAGGGCCCGGGCGATGGACACCCGCTGCTGCTGGCCGCCGGAGAGCTGGCTGGGCTTGTGCCGCCACTTCTCCCCCAGGCCCACCCGCTCCAGGGCGGCCAGGGCCCGCTCCCGCCGCTCCCTTTTGCCCACTCCGGCGTACATCAGGGGGACCTCCACATTTTCGGCCAGATTCAGCTTGGGCAGCAGGTTATATTGCTGGAAGATGAAGCCCAGCAGCTCGTTTCGGATGTCGGCCAGCTCGTTTTTGTCCATCTGGCCCACGTCCCGCCCGTCCAGGAGATAGGTCCCCTCCGACGGCACGTCCAGACAGCCGATGATGTTCATGCAGGTGGATTTGCCCGAGCCGGAGGAGCCCACGATGGCCACGAACTCCCCCTTGCAGATGCGGAAGGAGATGTGGTCGGCGGCCACCACCGTGGTGTCGCCCATGGGATAGTATTTGCACACGTTCTGAAATTCAATGAGGGTCTCCATACCGCACCCCCTTAGAAACCGCCGGGACCGCCGCCAGGCATTCCGCCGCCGCTGCCGCCGGGCATCCCACCACCGGGCATGCCGCCCATCATCATGTCCATGCCGCCGGAGGAGCTGGTCTGGATGTAGGCCACGGTGTCCCCCTCCTGCAGGCCGGAGGTGATCTCAATGTAGTCCCCGTCGCTGACACCGGTGGTCACCTGGACGGAGACATAGTCGCCGCTTGCTGCATCAGAGGGCTGGGGAGCGGCGCTCTGATCCCCCTGGGGCTGCCGGCCGTCAGGCTGGCCGCTGTCGGGCTGGCTGTCAGAGGCACCGGCGTTGGCTGCGCTGGGGGAGTCCTTGGTCACCAGAACGGTGTTGCCCCGGTTCAGGGCGGAGGCGGGGATGGTCAGCACGTTGTCGGCGTGCTGAAGCTGGATGGTGGCGTCCACGCTCATGCCGGGGAGGAGGCCGTCGGTCTGGTCGATGCGGATGGTGACGGGATAGGTGGTGGCGCTGCCGGAGGAGGTGCCCGCCACGCTGACCTTGGTGACGGTGCCGGTGTAGGTCTGGTCCTCCACTGCGTCGGCGGTGATGGACACCGTCTGGCCCACGGAGATGTTGGAGATGTCCAGCTCGTCCACGCTGAGGGTCATGGTGAGGTAGGACAGGTCGTAGATGGTACACAGGGTCTTGTTGGCCTCCGTGGTCTCGCCGGCGTTATAGTTCTTGTCGATGATGGTGCCCTTGATGGGGGAGGTGATGGTGTAGTCCTCCAGCTTTTCATAGCGGCTTTCCAGGTTGATCTGGGCGTTGCGGACGGACTCGGAGGCGCTTTGCACCTGGTCGGAGAGGCTGCTGCTGGTGAGGGTGACCAGAGTCTGGTCCTTGCTGACGTGGTCCCCCTCGGTGACATGGATGCGGCTGACGGTGCCGCCCACCTTGGCGGTGACCGTCTTCTCCTGGCTGTAGGTAAAGGTGCCGCTGTCGGTGCTGGTGACGCTGCCCACGGCGGCGGTGGCGCTCTGGTCGGTGGACAGGCCGCCGGGGTTGGTCACGGCGATGGTGACGGTGCGCACCTGCACGTTGCCGGAGCGGACCTCGGTGTTGCCGTTGACTTTGGTGATGGTGCCGGACAGAGTCTCGAAGGTGCTGTCCAGGGTGACGGTGGCGCTCTGGCCCAGAGAGAAGCCCGCTGCGTCATCGGCGGGGAAGGGGACCTTCAGCTCCATGGTGGCGGAGTCCCGGATGGTGGCCACCGTCTGGCCGGCCTGGACCTCGTCCCCCACCTCCACGTCCACCGACCACACCTGACCGGCGGCGGTGGCCGCCACGTTCAGGTCGGCCTGGTCCTCCAGCTGGCGGCTGTAGCTGCGCTGGGCCTGCTGGAGGGAGATCTCCGACTGCTCCAGGGAGCTGTCTGCGTCGGAGGCATCCAGGGTGTACAGCACCGTGCCCTCCTCCACCTGGTCGCCCTCCTCAAAATTGGCGGTGAGGATGGTGTCCTCCAGCAGGGTGGTGACGTTGTAGGAGTCGGCGGCCTCTAAAGTGCCGCTGCCGGTGATGGCGGCGGTCACGTCCCGGCGGGTGACCTGGGCGGTGGTATAGCCGCCGTCGCCTGTTTTGGCGGCCTGGGCTCCGCCGCCCAGCAGGGTGCGGCCGCCCAGACCGATGACCAGGGCCGCCGCTGCGGCCAGGGCGAGGAGCTTTTTCTTTCCCAGCTTTTTCGGGGACGGGCGCTTCTTTTTTGCGGCGCTGGGTTCCCCTGCGGCAGAGGGGGCGGACCGCTTGAGAAGGGGCAGTTTCATGTTGGGACCATCCTTTCCGTTTTCAACGAGTGATATCGTCCCTTATTGTAGCGGCAGACTTTAAACGAACCACGGCCAAAATCGAAACATTTTCAAAACAGCGGCAAAACTTTTTCCGGCGGAGGGCAAAAAAGCTCCCGCCGCCCCGGAAAAACCGGGGGAGCGGGAGCGATTTTTGGAAAAATTCAGTTCAGATGCCAGATGTCCTCGTTGTACTGGCGGATGGTGCGGTCGGAGGAGAAGTAGCCGGATCTTGCGATGTTCACAAGCATCTTTTCGGCCCAGGCGGTGCGGCATTCATAGTCCCGGAGCGCCTCGGCCTTGGCACGGATATAGTCCTCCACGTCCAGCAGGGCCATAAACCAGTCCTTGCTCTTCATGTCGTGCCATAGGGTGGACAGGCTGGCCGGGTCGCCGATGGCCAGCAGCTCCGGCGAGACCAAAAAGTCCACCAGCCGCTCCACCTGGGGCCGGTGATAACAGGCACGGGGATCATAGCTCCGGTCCCGGTACAGGGCGATGACCTGGTCGCTGGAGGCCCCGAAGGTGTAGATGTTCTCCTGGCCAACCAGCCCGGCGATCTCCACGTTGGCCCCGTCCATGGTGCCCAGGGTCACGGCCCCGTTGGCCATGAACTTCATGTTTCCGGTGCCGCTGGCCTCTTTGGAGGCCAGGGAGATCTGCTCGGAGAGGTCGCAGGCGGGGATGAGGGCCTCGGCCCAGGTGACGTTATAGTTTTCCACCATGGCCACCCGCAGCCAGGGCCGGACCTGGGGGTCCTGCTCGATGAGCTTCTGCAGGCACAGGATCAGGTGGATGATGTGCTTGGCCATCACATAGGCGGGGGCGGCCTTGCCGCCGAAGAGCACCGTCACCGGGCGCTGGGGCAGACGGCCGGCCTTGATCTCCAGATACTGATGAATGACGGCCAGGGCGTTCATCTGCTGGCGCTTATACTCGTGGAAGCGCTTGATCTGCACGTCGAACACCGAGGAGGGGTCCAGGTCCAGCCCCTGCTCCGACCACAGCAGGCGGCACAGGCGGTCCTTGTTCTGCTGCTTCACCTCCAGCAGGCGGGAGAGCACCGCCGGGTCATCCCGGAAGTTCAGCAGCCCCTCCAGCTTTTGGGCATCCCGCCGCCAGTCCGGGCCGATGCAGTCGTCGATGAGGGAGACCAGGGGCTGGTCGCAGGTCTCCAGCCACCGGCGGAAGGTGACACCGTTGGTCTTGTTGGAGAACTTTTGGGGATAGATGTCGTAGAAGGGCTTCAGCTCGGTGTGCTTCAGGATGTCGGTGTGCAGCTGGGCCACGCCGTTGACGGAGAAGCCGTAGTGGATGTCCAGGTGGGCCATGTGGACCCGGTCCTCCCCGTCCAGGATGGCCACTCTGGGATCGGGGTGGGCGGCCTTGGCCCGCTGGTCCAGACGGCGGAGGATGGGCACCAGCTGGGGAGCGGCGGTCTGGATATAGGACATGGGCCAGGTCTCCAGGGCCTCGGCCAGAATGGTGTGGTTGGTGTAGGCGCAGGCCGCCGTCACCTGGTCCGCCGCCCGGTCAAAGGTCAGGCCCCGGTCCATGAGCAGCCGCACCAGCTCCGGGATGACCATGGAGGGGTGGGTGTCGTTGATCTGGATGACCACATGGTCGGCCAGGGTGTCCGGGGCAAAGCCCCGCTCCTCCAGCTCCGCCAGAATGAGCTGGGCCCCGGCGGACACCAGAAAATACTGCTGATACACCCGCAGCAGCCGCCCCGCCCGGTCGCTGTCATCGGGGTAGAGGAAGGAGGTCAGGTTGTGGGCGATGTCCCCCTTGTCAAAGTCGATGCCCACCCAGGGGGCGTGGGCGGGGTCGGCCAGGTCGAACAGATGCAGGCGGTTTGCACAGCCGCTGCCCGCCCCGGGGATGGCGATGTCATACATGACAGCCGTCACCCGGGTGTTTCCCAGGGAGACGGGGAAGGTGCGCCGGGTGGGGATGAGCCAGCCGTCGGGCTGGAGCCAGGGGTCCGGCTCCTCCGTCTGCTTGCAGCAGGAGAACACCTGGCGGAACAGGCCGAAGTGATAGTTCAGGCCCACGCCGTCTCCGGGCAGTCCCAGGGCGGCGATGGAGTCCAGAAAGCAGGCGGCCAGGCGGCCCAGACCGCCGTTGCCCAAGGAGGGCTCCGGCTCCATAGACTCCAGCACCCCCAGGTCCCGGCCCATTCCGGCCAGATAGTCCTTCACCGGCTGATACAGCCCCAGGGCCAGCAGCTGGTTGGACAGTAGCTTGCCCAGCAAAAACTCCGCCGAGAAGTAATAGAGCTTCCGCTCCCCCGTGGGAGCGGGGCGCTCCCCGGAGCGCTGCCGGGCCAGGATAAGCAGGGCCTGATACAGCTGCCGGTCGTCGCACTGGTCGGGGGCCCGGCCGAAGTGCTGTTGGGTCAGCTGGAAAATTTCTTCACTTAGTTGCATGTCAGTTCACTCCTCGTTCTTTGCTGTGCCGCCCCGGGGCAGACGCTGATAGGCGGCGGCCTCCCGGTACAGCCGCCGGGCCAGGCCGGCGCTCATCGCCTCCGGCAGTGCCCGCCACTGCCAGTTGCCCCCCAGGGTGGAGGGGGTGTTCATCCGGGCATGGCGGTCAAGGCCCAGCAGGTCCTGCATCTGCACCACGGTCAGCTGGGCGGGGCTGGCCCAGAGAGAACGCAGCACGCCCCAGTGCAGCCCCTCCCGGCGGGACAGGCGGAGGTAGTGCCGGGCGAACTTCGCCTGCTCCGGGGTCAGGCTGTCCAGCCAGCCCAGAATGGTGTCGTTGTCGTGGGTGCCGGGATAGGCCACGCTGTGGACGGGGTAGTTGTGGGGCAGGTATTCGCTGTCCTCCCCCGGGTCGCCAAAGCCGAACTCCAGCACCTTCATGCCGGGAAAGCCCGTGTCCGCCAGCAGCTGGTATACCTCCGGGGTGAGAAAGCCCAGGTCCTCGGCGATGATGGGCCGGGGGCCCAAGCTGCGGCGGAGGGCCAGGAAGAAGTCCATTCCCGGCCCGGGCAGCCACTGGCCGTTCCGGGCGGTCTTCTCCCCATAGGGGATGGCGTAATAGGATTCAAAGCCCCGGAAGTGGTCCAGCCGCAGCACGTCGTAAATTTCAAACTGAAAGGCCACCCGGTCCAGCCACCAGGCGTAGCCGTCCTGTTTCATCCGGTCCCACCGGAACAGGGGGTTGCCCCACAGCTGGCCGTCGGCGGAGTAGTCGTCCGGGGGCACCCCGGCCACCAGGGTGGGGCGGCCCTGGTTGTCCAGCAGGAACTGGTCCGGGGCGGCCCACACGTCGGCGCTGTCCCCGGCGACATAGATGGGCAGGTCACCCACGATGGAGATGCCCTTTTCGTTTACATAGGACTTAAATTCCTGCCACTGGCCAAAGAAGAGGTACTGCACCCCCTGCCAGAAGCGGATGTCGTCCTCCAGCCCTTTTTTCGCCCGGGCCATGGCCCGGGGGCGGCGGAGGCGGATGTCCTCCGGCCACTCCAGCCAGGGGGCGCCGCCGTACTGCTCTTTCAGGGCCATAAACAGGGCATAGTCGTCCAGCCAGGCCTGGTGGAGCAGGCAGAACCGGTCAAAGGCCGCCGGGGGGCGGGAGAGCAGCCGGTCGCAGGCACGCCGCAGCACAGGCAGCCGCAGGCGGTAGAGGGCCTGATAGTCCACCCGCTCCGGGTCGTCCCCCCAGGGGAGGGAGGCGTACTCCTCCCGCTCCAGCAGCCCCTGCTGCTCCAGCTCGTCCAGGTCGATGAGATAGGGGTTGCCCGCCCGGGAGGAGAAGGACTGATAGGGGGAGTCCCCATACCCCGTGGGGCCGATGGGCAGGATCTGCCAATGGCTCTGCCCGCTCCGGGCCAAAAAGTCCGCAAATTCCCGGGCCTGCCGCCCCAGGGTGCCCACCCCGTAGGGGGAGGGGAGGGAGAAGATGGGCATCAGAACGCCCGAGCTCCGCACAGACATGGATACCGCCGCCTTTCCAAAGCGCTTGCAGCGCGCCTGACTGGATCTGTTTCTATGGGTTTATCATACCCGCTCTGCCGCCGTGATGCAAGGGCCGGAGGGATTTTATGAACTGTTCCGAAAATCACCGCCCTTTGGCCACGAAAAATTACCCGAAATGCCGGAAAAAGGGACAGATTTTCGTTGTCATTTTTCAAGCGGTCCGCTATAATATATGAAAACCGGGCTGCGCCCGGCAACTGGTATCAGCAGGAGGAAATCGCATGAGCAACTATGTCATCTCTATCAGCCGGGAATTTGGCAGCGGCGGCCGTCTGATCGGAAAGCAGCTGGCGGCCCGCCTGGGCATCCCCTGCTATGACCGGACCCTGATCTTGAAGACGGCGGAGAAGAGCGGCCTGTCCCCGGACTTTATCGCCCGGGCGGAGGAGCGGGCCCGCAGCCGCTTTCACATGTCCATCGCCCCCATCGGCATCGGGGCCCCCACCATGTCCAGCCACGGCATCCCCGTCAGCCACCAGGCATTCTTTGCCCAGTCCGATGTGATAAGGGAGCTGGCCGACCAAGGTCCCTGTGTCATCGTGGGGCGGTGCAGCGACTATGTGCTGGGGGACCGGGACAACTGCCTGAAGGTGTTCATCCACGCCGACCTGGCCAGCCGGGTGCGCCGGTGTGTGGAGGAGTATCACATTCCCCAGGACGACATGGAGCGCCGGGTGGTGCAGATGGACCGGGGCCGGGCCAACTATTATAACTACTACACCGGCCACAACTGGGGCGAGATGCGCCGGTATGACCTGACCATCAACTCCACCACCGTGGGAGTGGAGGGGGCCGTGGACCTGATCGCAGACATGGTCCGCCACCGGGAGGCCCAGCATGTCTGAGCAAAAGCCCCGCATCCAGCTCTCCTGTGAGCGGGGGACCTCTGCCGCCTATGCCGATGCGGTGACGGCGGCGGGGGGCATCCCCTGCCCGGGCTATTCCCCGGAACCGGACCTGTCCTGTGCGGGGCTGGTGCTGTGCGGCGGCGGGGACTTGGACCCCGAGCTGTTCGGCTGGCCCCAGGCGGGGGGCAATCCCCCGGACCGGGAGCGGGACGTGGCGGAGCTGGCGCTCTTCCGGGCCTTCTATCAGGCGGGACGGCCCATTCTGGGCATCTGCCGGGGGATGCAGGTCATTGCCGCCGCTTTAGGAGGCGGGCTGATCCAGGACCTGCCCCCGGAACAGGGCATCTTCCACAGGGGGACCCGGCGGGATGACGCCCGGCACCCGGTGCGCACCCGGGACGGCTCGCTGCTGGCGGGGCTGTATGGACCCATCCTCCACACCAACAGCTTTCACCACCAGGCGGTGGCCGACCCGGGCTTTGGCATGGTCATCACCGCATGGAGCGAGGGGGGCGTGGCCGAGGCCATGGAGCACGAGCGCCTGCCCATCCTGGGGATGCAGTTCCACCCCGAGCGCATGGCCTATACCCGCCGCCGCCCCGACTGCGACGGCGGCGAAGCCATTTGGGAATATTTTTTGGAGCGGTGCAACGAGCACAACTAGAGAGGTCTTTTCAGCATGTCCACATATTCTAAGCGTATTCTGGCCGGGGCGTTGTCCCTGGCCCTGTGTTTGTCCCCGGCGGCGCTGGCCGCCAAAACGGAGGAGCCGCCCCTGGTGGCGGCGGTGGAGGGGCTGTCCCCTCTGCTCTATGAGCCGGACCCGGCCGCTGGCTATCGCGCCGCCCTGGCGGAGCTGGCGGGATTGGGCTATTCTCAGCAGCAGGCGGAGCAGCTGTGGGCCCGGCTGGGGGAGCGGGCCATGGGGCTGGCACCCCGGCTGCTGGATTGTCTGGCGCTGGAAAACAGCCGCCTGGACCGGGAGGCCCGCTATCTGGCCTACGCCCAGGCCCACCCGGAGGCGGAGGCGGCAGAGATCGTCACCCAGGTCAACCTGGATCTGGACCTCACCCCCTATGACGATGCCCGGCCCATCGATGACCCGGCGGACCCCCTGGTGCTGGTGAACAAGTACCACGGCCTGCCTGAGGTCTATGTGCCGGAGCTGGAGAAGCTGGGCGGGCGCTATGGCGTGGGCAGCATGGTCCCCGAAGCGGCGGCGGCCTTTCGGGCCATGGCCGACGCGGCCAAGCAGGACGGTATCTCCCTGCGCAGCGTGTCCGCCTACCGCTCCTATCAGACCCAGCAGGGGCTGTATCAACATTATGTGTCCATAGACGGCAAGGCCAATGCCCAGCGGTACTCCGCCCGCCCCGGCTACTCCGAGCACCAGACCGGCCTGGCCCTGGACATCAACACCGCCAGCATCAGCGCCCACTTCGAGAACACGGCGGAATATGCCTGGCTCCGGGCCAACTGTGCCCGGTTCGGCTTTCTGCTGCGCTATCCCCAGGAGAAGGAGTCCATCACCGGCTATCGCTATGAGCCCTGGCACTACCGCTATGTGGGACAGGACATCGCCCGGACCTGCATGGACCAGGGGCTGACCTATGAGGAGTATCTGGCCGCCCAGACCCAGCCGGGGGAGAATCAGGCCCCCGCCCTGTTCTGGCAGGGACAGGCCCTGGACCTGGGGGACAGGGTGACCCGGCTGTCCGGCGTGACCTATGTGGATGCCGCCGCTCTGGCCGCCGCCCTGGGCTGGACGGGGGAGACGGGGGAGGACGGGGTGCTCCGCCTGTCTGACGGCCTGCACAAGATCGAGCTGCCCGTGGGCCGCCGGGCCCTGCTGGACGGAATGCTGGTGCGCCTGTCCGGCCCCACGGTGGAGCGCAGCGACGGGCGCTGTCTGCCCCTGAGCGACCTGTGCCCCCTGCTGGGGGTGCAGGCCACGGTGACGGACCAGGGGGTGGAGCTGGCCCCCAGGCAGGCCGCCCTGTAACACCAAAGGCTCCGCAGTCCGTGCAAACCGGCGGCGGGGCGTCTGGAGGAGAGAGAAATGGAGACTGAGTGGGACGATCGGCGTAAGCGCCTGTTCGAGATCATCGAGATCGGGCTGCCCGGCGACGTGGCCAGCCAGGTGTATGACGCCTTTAACATTCTGTCTATCGTGATCAATCTGGTGGTCAGCGTGATGGTTACCTTCGACGATCTCCATGCCAGATTCGGCCCCTGGCTGGTGACGATCGAGGCGGTCACGGTGGCCTTCTTCGCCGCAGACTTTGCCATGCGGCTGTGGACGGCCAAGTTTCTGCGGCCCAGCCTGACGGAACCCCGTGCGGTGCTGCGGTATATCTTCTCCTTCAGCGGCCTGGTGGACCTGCTGTCCTTTCTGCCCTATTATCTGCCGGTGTTCTTCCCCAGCGGGGCGGTGGCCTTCCGCATGTTCCGGGTGGCCCGGGTGTTCCGCCTGTTCCGGGTGAACGCCTATTACGACTCCCTGGGTGTTATCACCCAGGTCATCTCCAGCAAGCGGCAGCAGCTATTCTCCTCGGTGTTCATCCTGCTGGTGCTCATGCTGGCCTCCAGCCTGTGCATGTACAGCCTGGAGCACGATGCCCAGCCGGAGGTGTTCTCCAACGCCTTTTCCGGCATCTGGTGGTCGGTGTCCACCCTGCTGACCATCGGCTATGGCGACATCTATCCCGTTACGACGATGGGAAAAATATTCAGCATCTTCATTACGTTTTTGGGCGTGGGCATGGTGGCCATTCCAACGGGTATTATTTCCGCCGGATTTGTGGATCAGTATACCCGCATCAAGCGCATCAGCGAGTATGCCGACGAGGACGAGGTCCACTTCATCCGGGTGGCCCTCACCGAGCACGACAGCTGGTCGGGCAAGACCATCCAGCAGCTGGGCCTGCCCCACGGCGTTATCGTGGTGGCCATCCAGCGGGGGCACGAGGTGGTGGTCCCCCGGGGCAGCGTGAAGCTGATGGACAACGACGTGCTGGTGCTGGGGGCCGAGTCGGTGGGCAGCAGCGACCAGCACCATATCGAGCTGAAGGAACTGGAGCTGCGCCAGCACAACCCCTGGAACGGTCAGCGCATCCGGGACCTGGATATCTCCCGCCAGACCCTCATCGTCATCGTCAAGCGCAAGGGCCGGATGCTCATCCCCAACGGCGATCTGACCCTGCACCAGGGGGACCGGGTCATCCTGTACACCCGCACCCGCATGGCCCACGCAAGCAGCATCTGGCTGTGAGAAAGTAAATGCGCAGGGGCTGCTGTCCCCGGCGGCCTGCCCTCTCAGTCAGCTTCGCTGACAGCTCCCCCATAGGGGGAGCCAAGCGTATCAAAAAAGCCTGTCATTGCGCAGCCGTTGGCAGCTCTGCTGCCTTACGGATGCGGCGTACCCCTTGCGGGTGCTTTGCTCCTCGGAATGACAGAAACGGGCTTATCGACACGCAAAAAAGTCCTGATTTCGTAAGAAATTAGGACTTTTTTGCGTTTTTTCGTCCATTACTTGCTCGCCGCTTCACGCTTGGCTGCGGTCGCTGCATGAGCATACAGACCTGTGACGTGTGCCCGCTTGTCAAAGCGGCTCATTTGCTGTTTCCTCGGCCTGCAGATCCTTTTATTGATCTCAGCGGTGCAAAATGCGCTTGACAGGCTTGGTCTACTTATGATAGACTTCAAGTACAGGGAAGTCTATCATAAATAGACCAATAAAAAGGGGGACGCATCCATGGACGATTACAAACTGGGCGTTGTTGAGACGCATTTTGCAGAACTCATCTGGCGGCACGAGCCGCTGACCTCCGGCGAGCTGGTGAAGCTGTGCCAGCAGGAGCTGCAGTGGAAAAAATCCACGACCTACACGGTTTTGAAAAAACTCTGCCAGCACGGTATCTTTCAGAACGAAAACGGCACGGTCACTTCCCTTCTGTCGCAGGAGGACTATAACGCCGTACAGAGTGAGAAATTTGTGGAGGACACCTTTGACGGCTCTCTCCCCGCTTTTCTGGCGGCGTTCACCACAAGAAAATCTCTTTCGGAGAAGGATATTGCGGAAATTCAGTGCATGATCGACCGCTGCGGAAAGGAGTGAGCCTATGGCCGCCGTCTTTTTGAAGCTCTTGAATCTGAGCATCTCCGCAAGCTGGCTGGTGCTGGCCGTGCTGATACTGCGCCTGGGATCAAAGCGTTCGCCCAAGTGGATGAACGTCCTGCTCTGGGGCATCGTCGCACTGCGGCTGGTCCTGCCGTTTTCCATTGAAAGTGCGCTGAGCCTGATCCCCAGTGCCGAAACGGTCAGTCCCGCAGCCGTGCAGTTTGCCCCTGCGCCGACCATCACCAGCGGCGTGAGCGTCATCGACAACGCGGTGAATCCCTCCCTCAGCGAGCACTTTGCCGCCGTGCCGGGAATGAGCGTCAACCCGCTCTATGTCTGGACGGAGATCGCAGGCTGGGTGTGGCTCATCGGCCTTGGGGCCATGCTGCTCTATATGCTGGTGAGCTATCTTCGGCTGCGCCGGCGTGTGAGCGTATCGCTCCCCATTCAGGAAAACATTTATCTTTGCGATGCCATTTCCTCGCCGTTCATCCTCGGTATCGTAAAACCACGCATCTATCTGCCCTCCGGGCTGGACGAGGTGCAGCGGCAGAACGTATTGGCCCATGAGCAGGCACATCTCGCACGGTATGACCACTGGTGGAAGCCGCTGGGCTTTGCGCTGCTGGCCGTCTACTGGTTCAACCCGCTGCTGTGGCTGGCCTATGCGCTGCTCTGTCGTGACATTGAACTGGCCTGCGATGAGCGGGTGATCCGCACGATGGACGCAAGCGCCGTCAAAACCTATTCCACGGTTCTGCTTGCGTGCAGTATGCCGCACAAGGCGGTCATCTCCTGCCCGCTGGCGTTCGGGGAAGTCGGCGTCAAGGAGCGTGTGCGGAATGCGCTTCACTACAAAAAGCCCGCATTCTGGGTGGTTGCGGCGTCAGCCATTGTGTGCATCGCTGTGGCGGTGTGCTTTCTGACAAATCCGGAACACGAAACGATGAAGTGGGCGAAAAATCTGCGCGTGGATGATGTGGTGCGTGTTGAATTGACGATTATGCCGCAGGTGACCGACAAGCAGTATAAAGACTTCAATGCAGACGAAATTGCCGAGGCGGTCGCGCTCATCAACAAAAGCAGCGGACGGTATATCAGTGAACCAGAGCCGCTCAACGGCAGTACGATGACACTCTACATCACCACAGCTGACGGCGTGCAGCACACAGTTACGAACAATGGCAATATCTATCTCCGAATTGACGGAGATACCTACCGGAGCACCCATATCACTTGGCCGTACACCGAGGGAGATTCCCCTCTGCCTGACAGTTTTCAGGTCGGTGATACGCAAGCTGCCGATGCCGACCGCTTCTATGAGGATGATTGGAGCATCTGTATTGTTGGTCAATGGCTGCGCAGCGCCGGAACACGCCAGTGGCTGTCTGACCGCAGCGATGCCTACCTTAGCATTGCAAAGGAGACCAGCCTTGCAGATGAGCTGGCCGGTCTGCGGAACGCCGGTCGTGCTGTAGAAGAGTTGGACGGATACTACCGCTGCGTCACGCAGGAAGGGTCAAGCAGCACGATCGTCTACCTCTATCCCGTGCCCTCCCATGAATCCTGCTACTGGGTAGAAACTCATTGGAGATACGACAATGCAGACGAGTCAGAGGTTGAATTGCAGGCAACGCAGCTTCGCATGATGGCGGAGAGCTTCCGTGTTGAAAATGGGAGCAGTACGGCAGATGCCCTCATCGGCAGCTACGCCGATGACATGGGCTCCAGTCTGACGATCCGGAAAAACGCCGATGGCAGTTATACGGCAGACCTTGGCATCTATAAGTTTACTTCTGTCGACAATACAGTAGGAAACTATGACCCGCAGATGAATATCCTGCATATCTCCGGCACTGCGGATATTGGCGGCACTCTTGCGGCAGATGTAACCACAGACGGGACCGGGCGCCTGATCGTTACATTGACAGAATCTCCCGTTTCCACAAGCTATCTTGCCGCAGGTGCGGTGTTTACTTTCTGGCCCCGCGTGACCGGATACCCCCAGTACGATGTGGTGTTGGCCAATATCTGCGATCTCCGCCTCGCCGGTACACACGGCACCGAAACAGATTTCAGTTCTGATCTTTTGACAGCGAACGACTACTACCAGACACCCGGCTGGCTGCTGCATGATCTTGACGGTGATGGGAGCCCCGAGCTGCTGCTCGGCGCGAATTGGAATGAAGGACACACCGTGGTTTTCAACATCTACCGCTCTGGCGGAGCGAGAGCCGTCCGCGTGGTGGACGGCTGGAACCGCAGCTGCTGGTATCTCTGCGCCGATGGCAGTCTGGCCAACGAAGGCAGCGACGGTGCGAGCGAGGGGACCTACTCTTACTACCGCTATGAAAACGGTGCGCTGCGGCATTTGGAAACTGTGATTTCTTTAGACGGCTGGCTCTACTCCGATACGACCGACCACTATGTTGGCGGCAAGGGCTTCCGCCCTGTCACCGAGGCCGAAGCAGCTACCGTGATGGACAAATACACCTACGAAACGCTGGCCTTTACACCATTTGTGGTATGAGGATAGATCGCGTGGACAGTGGCGCAAGGCTGCAGTTCGCCAATCCCCTCCGGATATTACAGACTCTGACCCAGTTTTGACCCAGAACAGGATCGGAGCGGGCGGGTCTGAACGGAAACAACGGAAACTCCGCCGGACGAACGGCAGCAAAAAGCACAAATCGGAGCCGAAACAGCTCTGATTTGTGCTTTTTCATTCTCAAAGGAGGATCGTCATTTCACTTTCTCCACAGAGATCACCGTGCCCTCAAAGGGATCGACCTCGGACAGGGTGCCGGTATAGGTCACGGTAACGGAATCCCCCTCGGCCACGTCGTCATAGCCCTCGGGCGCAGCGGAGGAGTCGATGGAAAACTGGTAGGAAACATCGTCGTCGTCGGTCACGACAAACATAAAGTCCTTCTTCTCCTCCAGCTTGCCGGTCAAGGTGCTGGACTCCTGCTGCTGGGTGCCGGACGTTCCGCCGTCGGAGCCGGAGCCTGCACTCGACACCGGGCCGCCGCAGGCGGCAGCCAGCGTCAGGATCGACACAGCTGCGAGTAAAATAAGCAGTTTCTTCTTCATTGCGATCAACCTTTCTGATATTCCTCTTTCAAGAGGCTTTGATAGATGTTTTTCTCCATCGTGAATTCCTGCATACCCATTGAGCCCGCCGCAACGCCATATTCATCGAAAACCAGAACCAGATTTCCCTCTGCGTCAAAATAGAAATTCTGCTCCGGGTCGATCCCGTCAAAATCATCCGGGAAATAGGCAAGGGTCCGATCTGCGGACAGCTGTGTCTCCATCTGCCGGCGCACCTCGTCAGACAGTACCGCCGTATACTCCGCCCCATCACGGAAGAGGTCCCCCAGGGAGACCACCTGTCCCGTCGCCTTGTCGATGTGATAGAATCGGCTGAAGGCATAGCTGCTGGCCTCTGTCTGTGTTGCGTCGATCCGAAGGGTGAACCAGGTGTCCGTATTGGCAAGCACCACGCTGGATACGCGCAGGTCCTGATAGCCCTCTCCCACCCTTTCGCAGTCCCGGTAGAACTGCGTCAGCAGCTCGTCGGTATAGGTTCGGACCTCCTGATTTACTGCATTGGCTGCGTCGCTGCCGGACAGCTCCGGCACAAGGATGTCCATAGAGCTGTGACCGTCGTCGTAGGAATAGCTGCGGAAGGTGATCACCTTTACCAAGACGCCCAGCCCCGGGATCTCCGCCATCGCCGCTGCGGCTGAGGTGGACACGTTGGGAAGGGCAATGAACAGCGCCAGCGCTGCGGCGAGCCATCTGCCCCAGTGGCGGCGGTGTATCTTCTGCGGCGCTTCGCTTAACGCCGCACAGGTTTGAAACACCCGGCCAGCATAGTCGCTTGGGACCGGAACGGGTTCCTCTGCCGCGCGCTGGCGGAGCAGCTTGTCAAATTGATCCATAAAACCCTCCTGATTCATCAGCCAGCAGAAGGCGCAGCTGGTTTCTGCTGCGGGACAGCCTGGACTTTACGGCTGCGTCGCTGATCCCCAAAATACGGCTGATCTCACGAATGGAAAAGCCGTCATAATAGAACAGGGTTACAACAGAGCGTATCTCCGGTTTTAATGTCAACACGGCCTCCCACAGGGACAGATGTACGGTTGGATCGGGATCATTGGCCGGCAAACAGTCCTGCACGTCCGCCAGATCCACAGTGGGCCGATATTTCCGGCACAGATCATAGCAGTTGTTCACTACGATCCGTAAGATCCACGGTTTGAATTTTTCAGGCTCCCGCAGGGTATCCCGCTTTGCAAACGCAGTGCAGATGGCATTCTGCACCGCATCCTCTGCGTCCTCGTCGGTTGTCACGATGGCCCGGGCAGCTCGAAACATGGCCGTCTGATTCTGCAGCACCAGACGGGTGAAGGCATCTTTATTCAAGTTTTTTTCCACATCTGACGGCCTCCTGCTCCGGTTCTTCGCTCTCCGGTCATTATAATAGATGCTTTGAATCGCCAAAAGGTTGCAGCATTCAAAAATTTTTCTGCCTCTGCACGGCACCGTTGATAAAACCGTATTATCCTACTCCCCCCGCCATAAGTCAACCAAATCATCATCACCCCCTCATTTTAAAGTCCGACTGACACTCCCCCGCATAAAGTGTAAAAAAACTGTGAACTCCCTTGCATTTTTGTGGGGAACGCGCTATCATAACATTAGCACTCATATAAATAGAGTGCTAGAATTGTTTATCAAACAGCTTTGTTTTACATAGGAGGTATTTACCATGGCAAAGAAGCAATTCAAGGCCGAGTCCAAGCGGCTGCTGGACCTGATGATCAACTCCATCTATACCCACAAGGAGATCTTCCTGCGGGAGCTCATCTCCAACGCCAGCGACGCGGAGGACAAGCTGGCCTATCAGTCCCTCACCGACGACTCCATGGGGGTCAGCCGGGCCGACCTGAAGATCACCATCGTCCCCGACAAGGAGAAGCGCACCCTCACCGTGTCCGACAACGGCATCGGCATGACCCGTGAAGATCTGGAGTCCAACCTGGGCACCATCGCCCGCAGCGGCTCCGGCCAGTTCAAGGCCGGCCTGGCCCAGGACGACAAGGCCGCCGAGGACATCGACGTCATCGGCCAGTTCGGCGTGGGCTTCTACTCCGCCTTTATGGTGTCCGACGCCGTCACCGTCATCTCCAAGGCCTGGGGCAGCGACGAGGCCTGGATGTGGCAGTCCGACGGGGCCGACGGCTATACCGTCACCGCCTGCGAGAAGGAGCTCCCCGGCACCGACGTGATCATGCACCTGAAGGCCAACGCCGACGAGGAGAATTACGACCAGTATCTGGAGACCTTTAAATTACAGGAGCTCATCAAGAAATACTCCGACTATATCCGCTATCCCATTACCATGGAGGTGGAGGACTACCGCCAGAAGCCCAAGCCCGCCGACGCCGGGGACGACTATAAGCCCGAGTGGGAGACGGTGAAGGAGTGGAAGACCATCAACTCCCAGATCCCCCTGTGGCAGCGCCAGAAGTCCAAGGTAAAGCCCGAGGAGTACAACGCCTTCTACAAGGAGAAGTTCGGCGACTGGCAGGACCCCCTGGCCGTCATCCACACCAGCGCCGAGGGCGCTGTGACCTACAAGGCCATGCTGTATATCCCCGCCCAGACCCCCTATGACTTCTACACCCGGGAGTATCAGAAGGGCCTGCAGCTCTACTCCTCCGGCGTGATGATCATGGACAAGTGCGCCGACCTGCTGCCCGACTGTTTCCGCTTTGTGAAGGGCGTGGTGGATTCCCCCGACTTCTCCCTGAACATCAGCCGGGAGATCCTGCAGCACGACCGCCAGCTGAAGGTCATCGCCACCGCTTTGGAAAAGAAGATCAAGTCCGAGCTGCTGAAGATGCAGAAGGACGACAAGGAGAAATACGAAAAGTTCTGGCATGCCTTCGGCACCCAGCTGAAATACGGCGTGGTGGCCGACTACGGGGCCAAGAAGGACCTGCTGCAGGACCTGCTGCTGTTCTGGTCCTCCAAGGAGAACACTTACACCACTCTGGCAGCCTATCAAGACCGGATGCCCGAGGACCAGAAGTTTATCTATTACGCCTGCGGCGAGGCCCCGGAGAAGATCGCCAAGCTGCCCCAGGTGGAGCGCATCCTGGACAAGGGCTATGAAATTTTGTACTGCACCGAGGACGTGGACGACTTTGTGATGAAGGCCCTGGCCGAGCTGAACGGCAAGCAGTTCAAGTCCGTGGCCGACGAGGACGCCCTGCCCCAGACCGAGGAGGAGAAGAAGGCCGCCCAGGAGAAGGCCGAGGCCGGAAAGCCCGTGCTGGAGGCCGTGAAAGAGGCTCTGGGCGATCAGGTGAAGGAGGTCCGCATCTCCTCCATCCTCAAGTCCGGCGCCTGCTGCCTCACCGCCGACGGCCCCGTCTCCCTGGAGATGGAGAAGTATATGAACAAAGTGGAGGGCGGCCAGCACATGAAGGCCGACCGGGTGCTGGAGCTCAACGCCGACTCCGCCCCCTTCGCCGCCCTGAAAAAGGCTGTGGATGTCGGGGACAAGGACACCGTGAGCAAGTATTCTGCCCTGCTCTATGACCAGGCCCTGCTGCTGGCCGGTCTGCCCCTGGAGGACCCCGCCGGCTTCGCCCAGATGGTCTCGTCGCTGATGGTGTAATGGAACGCGAGATCAAATAGCCTTCCCCCACAAAAAACTGACCCCCGCCTGTCCGAATCGCGCCGGACGGGCGGGGGTCTTGCTGTCTCTGTGCGGAGTTACACGCCCTCCCGGGTCTTCAGCTGCTCCAGCTGGGCCCGCCACAGGGTGGCGCAGGCGTCGCTGGGCATTCTCCAGTCCCCCCGGGGGGACAGGGTGACAGAGCCCACCTTGGGGCCGTCAGGCAGGCAGGAGCGCTTGAACTGCTGGGCGAAGAAGCGGCGGTAAAAGTTGTCCAGCCAGCGCAGCAGGGTGGCGTTGTCATAGGTATCCCCCAGGGCATATTGGGCCAGACGATAGATCTTCCCGGGGGTAAAGCCCCAGCGCACGGCGTAGTACAGGAAGAAGTCGTGGAGCTCGTAGGGCCCCACCAGCTCCTCGGTGCGCTGGGCGATCTCCCCGTCCTTGGGGGGCAGCAGCTCGGGGGAGACGGGGGTGTCCAGAATGTCCCGCAGCACGGCGGACAGCTTGGGGTCCCGGGTTTCGGCCTCGTCGGCCACATAGGCCACCAGGTGGCGCACCAGGGTCTTGGGGATGCCGGCGTTCACGGCGTACATGGACATGTGGTCCCCGTTATAGGTGGCCCAGCCCAGAGCCAGCTCGCTCAGGTCCCCGGTGCCGATGACCATGCCGCCGGTGCGGTTGGCCAGGTCCATCAGCACCTGGGTCCGCTCCCGGGCCTGGCCGTTTTCAAAGGTGACGGACAGGTCGTCCATGGACTGGCCGATGTCCCGGAAGTGGACCTTCACCGCATCGCCGATGTCCACGGTGTCAAAGGTGGTGCCGATGCGCTCGGCCAGAATTTCGGCATTGGACTTGGTGCGGCTGGTGGTGCCGAAGCAGGGCATGGTCACGGCCAGAATGTCCGTCATGGGCCGGTCCAGCATGGCCATGGCCCGGGCGGTGATGAGCAGAGCCAGGGTGGAGTCCAGTCCGCCGGACAGCCCCACCACCGCCGTTCTGGCCCCGGTGTGGGCCAGGCGCTTTTTCAGCCCCAGGGCGGACAGAGTGAGAATTTCCTGGCACCGGGCGGCCCGGTCCCCGTGGTCGGCGGGGACGAAGGGATTTTTGGCCACGGGCCGGGTGAGCGCTGTCTCCGCCACATTCAGCCGGAAATACTGGGGGAACAGGTCGGGGGCATCCGCCGGGAAGGTGGACATACGCTGGCGCTCGTGGCAGAGCTTCTCCAGGTCAAGCTCGGTGACGGTGAGCCCCGTCTCAAACCGGCGCTGGGCCAAAATCGTCCCGTTCTCTGCGATGAGACTGTGCCCGGCGTAGATGAGGTCGGTGGACGACTCCCCCCAGCCCGCGTCGGCGTAGACATAGCCGCAGACCAGCCGCCCGGAGGTGGCGGAGAGGAGGGTGCGGCGATAATCGTCCTTGCACACCGTCTCGTCGCTGGCGGAGGGGTTCAGGATCAGGGTCGCGCCCCCCTGGGCCAGACGGGTGGAGGGGGTGTCCGCCACCCACAGATCCTCGCAGATCTCCACGCCGATGCACAGCTGGGGCAGGTCCGCGCAGCGGAACACCAGCCCGGGGGAGAACTCCACGTTCTCCTGCCCGGCGAAGGGGATACAGAAGTCGGTGCCCAGCAGCGCCCAGCCGGAGGTGAACCAGCGCCCCTCATAGAACTCGGTGTAGTTGGGCAGGTTCAGCTTGGGCACCAGGCCCAGCAGCTCTCCCCGGCACAGGACGGCGGCGCAGTTGAACAGCTTGCCGTGGTAGCGCACGGGCACGCCCAGGGCCGTCACCAGGTCCAGGTCCTTTGTCTCCCTTATGATATGGGCCAGGGCATCCTCCGCCCCCTGCAGCAGGCTCTCCTGCAAAAACAGGTCGCCGCAGGTGTAGCCCGTCAGGCACAGCTCGGGCAGGCACAGCACCTTTACGCCCTGCTCCGCCGCCTGACGCATCAGCGTCAGGCACTGCTGCGCGTTGTAGGTGCAGTCGGCCACCCGGATCTCCGGGGTGCCGGCGGCCACCTTGATAAATCCGTCCCGCATGGTCGTTCTCTCTCCTTTGCTGTATGCGGACGCTTACACGTCCAGCTTCTCGGCCACGTCGGCCAGATAGTTGGTCTCCAGCGTCTCCATCTTCCCCGCATCAAAGGCGGCGGCCACAGTGGGGTCCATGGGCAGACGGGCTAAGATGGGCACCTCCAGCTGCTGGGCCACCTGGTCCAGATGGCTCTCGCCGAAGATGGCGTGGCGCTTGCCGCAGTCGGGGCACTGGAAATAGCTGTAGTTCTCCACCAGGCCCAGCACGGGCACGTCCATCATCTTGGCCATGTTCACGGCCTTGGCCACGATCATGGATACCAGGTCCTGGGGGGAGGTGACAACGACGGCCCCGTCCACAGGCAGGGACTGGAATACGGTGAGGGGTACGTCGCCGGTGCCCGGGGGCATATCCACGAACATATAGTCCACATCGCCCCACACCACGTCCTGCCAGAACTGGGTGACCACCCCGGCGATCACCGGGCCCCGCCAGATGACGGGGGCGGTCTCCTCGGCGGAGAGCAGGTTCAGGGACATGAGCTTGATGCCGCCGGGGGTGACGGCGGGGTCGATGCCCTCGTCGGTGCCGGTGGCCCGCTGGTGGATGCCGAAGGCGGTGGGGATGGAGGGGCCGGTGATGTCCGCATCCAGCACGGCCACCTTTTTGCCCCGGCGGGCCATGGCCACGGCCAGAGAGGCGGTGACGGTGCTCTTGCCCACGCCGCCCTTGCCGCTGACCACGGCGATGACGTGCTTGATGCTGGACTTGGCGTTGGCCGGGACTCTCAGGTCCCGGGAGGAACAGTCGCTTTTGCAGGTGGAACAATCATGGGTACACTCAGACATAATTAGGCATCTCCTTGAATTTGGAATTTTAACGGTCGCTGCGAGAAGGGCGAAGCCCTTGCGGGTGCTGCGCTCCTCGGAATGACAAATATTATAGCATGTTGTCAACGGGTCAGGGTATTCTCGGTGGGCACCTCGTCCTGGGTCTGCTTGGCGGAGAAGTAATAGGACAGGATGTCGGCGGCCATGGCACCCAGCTCAGAGCCGCTGCCGCCGTGCTCCACCACGATGGCCATGGCGATCTCCGGCTTGTCATAGGGGGCGAAGCAGACGAACACGGCGTTGGACTCGGTCTGGGCGCTGATCTGGGCCGAGCCCGTCTTTGCACCCACCTTTACGCCCAGATTCTGAAAATAGCGGCTCACCGAGCCGTCGGAGGTCAGGGCCAGCATACCGGCCTTCACCGCCTCCAGATTTTTGGGCTGGATGTCGATGGTGCTGAGCACCTGGGGCTGGTAGCTGTACTCCACGCTGGTGAAGTCGCTGGCTTTCACCTCTTTCAGCAGGTGGGTGGAGTAGCGGGTGCCCCCGTTGACCAGGGTGGCGATATAGTTGGCCAGCTGGATGGGGGTGAAGGCGCTGTTCTCCTGGCCGATGGCCACGGACAGGGTGTTGCCGTCGTACCACTTCTGGCCCCGGGACTCGGTGTACTCCCGGCTGGCCATGACGCCGGGCTTCTCCCCCAGCTCGATGCCTGTCTTCTGGCCCAGGCCGAAGCGGGTGGCGTAGTCCACCAGCCGGTCGATGCCCAGGCGGCGGCCCACGTCATAGAAGAAGTAGTTGCAGGAGACCTTGATGGCCTCGCTCACATTCACCAGGCCGTGGGTGGTGCCATGCTGGCGGTAGATCCAACATTTGGGGGGCGTGCCGGGGTAATAGGTGTAGGCGCCCTTGTCGAGGATTTTGGTGGAGGGGGTGATGATGCCCTCCTCCAGTCCGGCGATGGCCGTGACCATCTTGAAGGTAGAGCCGGGGGGGTAGGTGCCCGTCAGGGCCCGGTTTGTCAGGGGCTTTAGGGGGTTGGAGCTGTTTTGGGCGATGTCCTGGCCGTAGGTGGCCAGGCTGAAGGTGGGGTAGGAGGCGGAGGCCAGCACATCCCCGTTGTTCACGTCCAAGATCACGCAGGCCGCACCCTCCACCTCTTTACTGGACAGTTTGGGGATGGAATTGGCCAGCACGTCCTCCACCGTCCCCTGCAGGTCCAGGTCGATGGTGAGGACCACGTTGTTTCCCGGTTTGGGGTCGGTGAGCCAGGTCTCGGACACCACTTTGCCGCTGGTGTTCCGCTCCAGGGCCCGCACGCCGGAGGAACCCCGGAGATAGTTCTCAAAGGCCCGCTCCGCCCCCTCCTTGCCCACGGTGTCGTTCATCTGATAGTCCGGCTCCCCGTCCCCGTCGATGTCCGCCGTCTTATAGTAGGACGTCCACTCATCCGGGTCGATGGCGGCCACCCGGCCCAGGAGGTGGGCGGCGTAGGTGGTGTGATACTGGCGGGTAGTGGTGGCCTCGATGACCACGCCGGGGAGCGAGAGTTCTTTCACCCGGGAGATAAAGTCGATGTTCACGTCGGCGGCAAAGCGATAGGCCGTCTGGTTCACGCCCTTGGTGCGCAGCAGCTGTTCATACAGTACCCCAGCCGCGTCCCGCACCTGGTCCTGTCCCAGGCCGCCCAGGTCCAGCTGGGACAGGGCGGTGGTCTGGTTGGCGCTCTGACTGTCCTCCGGCTGCTCGGCCAGGTCAAAGTACAGGCACAGGCGGCCCAGCAGCTGCTCCGCCGTTGGCAGAGAGGTGTCCTCCTCTTTTTCCTGGGGGGCGGACTGATCGGATGCGCTGTTCCCGCCGGAGAAGATCGACTTGAGCTTGTCAAAAAAGCCCTGCTTCTGGGGGGCGGTCTCCTCGTCAGAGACGGGCTCCGGGTCCTTTGTCGGGTCCTGGATCCACTTCATCTTCACGCACAGCTTGCCCAGGCGGGTGAGGGTGCGGGACTGGGTGCCGTCCTCGTTGTCGGTGAGGGCGTAATAGGGGTTGTCGGTGGTGAAGGTGAAGGGGGCCTGGCGGGAGATGGGCAGGGTGTCCTCCCACTCCGTGCCCGTGGCCCGGGCCACCTGGAGCAGGGAGAGAATCGCCTGGTTGCGCTCCGGGGCCTTACCCATGAGGGAGGTGTTCAGCTTCACCTGGTACACCGCCTTGTCCGACACCAGCACCCGGCCGTTCCGGTCCAGAATCTGGCCCCGTCCGGCCTCCACTGTCTCGGTCTCGGCGATCTTATATTGGGATTGGCGGCGATAGGTCTCGCCGTTGTTGATCTGCAGGTCATACAGCACCGAGCCCAGCCCGGTGAGCAGCAGGGCCATCAGCACCACCACGGCCAGCACCCGCCGCTGAAATTGTTTGGTATCTATGAGGGGGCCTCCTTTCTGAGGCAAGGGGTGGGAGAGTTAGGAGTTAGGAGTGATGAGTTAGGAGTTGGCCTTTCACAAGGGGGCCTAATGGTGCGGTATATCAGCCCCCCTTGTGAAAGGGGGGAGGGCCGCAAAGCGGCGGGGGGATTCTGTCGAAGGCGATCAATGGTCGCAAACCTTCCCCTCATCCGTCATGGCTGCGCCATGCCACCTTCCCCCGAGGGGAAGGCTATGGGTGGACGATTCCAGCCTTCCCCACGCAGGGGGGAAGGTGGCCCGAAGGGCCGGATGAGGGGGACCACGGGGGTGCATCCGTTGTCGACGGGCCGACACGGAGGTCGGCCCCTACGGCGTGTCACGATAGCTCTTGTAGGGGCGGACCTCTGTGTCCGCCCGCCGTCACCGGCAAGGCCATCGTTCGGGCGGATGGGGACATCCGCCCCTACACATATTAGGCCAATTTATCCCCGCCCACCTTCCGGTACACCGCCCGGAACAGCAGATAGATCAGCGGCATCCATGCCAGGGACAGCAGGCACTCGGGGACGGCCACCTCCAGCAGGGCGGGCAGGTCGCCCCGGTCAGAGATCAGGGCTCCGGCGATGCGCAGGCCGTCCAGCACGGCCAGCAGCCCCGCCCCGCACAGCATACAGCCGGGGAGAGACTGGGACAGCACATATTGGGACACGCTTCCGATGGCCGCCCCGGCCAAGGTCATGCCGATCACTGCGCCGCCCCAGCCCAGGGGATAGGACAGGGTCCACACCAGGCCCACTGCCAGACCGAAGCCGCCCCCGGCCCCGGAGCCCTCCAGCACGGCCACCGCCGTCAGCGCCAGGGGCAGCAGCATGGGGGTGATCCCGAACAGGGGGAAACGGGGCAGGATGCAGCTGTCCAGCAGCCACACGGGCAGCAGGGCCAGGGCATACACCGCCCACTTATGGATCAGGTCTTGTCTTGTCATAATTTACTCCACGGGATCATTCCACAATGTCAAAGTCCTTGATGACGAACACTTCCACCAGGCTGTCCAGCTTCACGTCGGGCAGTACCACGGCATAGCGGGTCATGCCCGAGGGGTCGGTGAACACGCCCTCCACCTGGCCCACCACCAGGCCGGAGGGGTACACGTCCCCCTTGCCGGAGGTGACCACCTCGTCCCCGGAGACCAGCTGGGCATCCTCGGGCAGATAGCTCAGCTTCAGGCGGCCCTGGCGCATCAGGTCAAAGCTGCTCTCCAGAATCCCGGCGGAATAGGTGCGGGTGACGATGCCCCCCATCTCGATGTCGGTGTTCAGCACGGTGGACACGGTGGACCAGTTCAGCCCCACCTGGGAGACCACGCCCACCAGGACCCCCGTCTCGGTGATGACGCAGTTGCCCACCGCCACCCCGGCGGCTGAGCCCTTGGACAGGGTGAGGGTGGACTCCCAGTTGGAGGTGGAGCGGGTGGTCACCCGGGCGGACTCGAAGGTGAAGTCCCGGCGCTTGGCCTGGAGCTGCAGCAGCTGGCGCAGCTGCTCGTTCTCCCGGCTGGCCTCCTCCCCCTGGCGGACCTGCTCCTCCAGCTGGCTCACCTTCACCTGCAGGTCGCTGAGCTGGTCGTGGAGCTCCTGATAGTGGAACACATAGGTAT
>PPYF01620972.1_pt1 | contig 26453 bp, 26 predicted proteins | sample 1559871 | NCBI WGS metagenome assembly PPYF01 (sample SAMN08240021, study PRJNA423297) | Human gut metagenome, whole genome shotgun sequencing project. | reverse complement strand
ACAGCTTTGGCAACGATGCGGAAAAAGACACGGCTGGCTGCCGTGCCTTAGACCGTAAATACATTGTAATAGGAGGAACTCAACCGTGAAACGCACCATTCTGAGATGCGCCGCCGGTCTGTTGATGGCCGCGGCGCTGCTCCCCACCGCCCTGGCGGCGGAGCCCTTCCCTGAAGCGCCGGAGGTACAGGTCTGTTATCCCACCTCCGTCACCCGCAGTGAGGACGGCACAGAGATCCGCAAGGTCTATGACCTGTCCCCGGAGCAGGACCCCGCTGGCATCCCCCGGTCGGACTTCGAGCAGGACGGCTTCCATTACACCTTGACAGACCTGCTCCAGCAGGAGCTGCCGGAACATGAGAGCCGCCAGCACACGGAGACGGTGTCGCTGGAGAGTAAGTACAAGGACATGGAATCCGTCCTGGCCCTGCTGCCACAGGAAAAGGAGTTTGTCACGGAGGACGGCCTGTCCGGCACCCTGGCTCTCCAGCTGGACACCGTCCAGGTGGAGGCGGCAGGCTACGGCAGCTCCACCCGGGAGGTGTCCGCCACCCGCTCCTACCCCAACCTGGCCAGCCAGGACACCGCCAACATCCCCAAGAGCATCGAGGAGGACGGGCGCACCCTCACCCTCCAGAGCATTGACTGGCGGACGGACAACACCGCCAATGTAGCCGGCTACGCCATGGGAGACCGCTATACCGCCGTGGCCACCTACACCGGCACCGCAACCAGCAGCTATGTCACCGGCTACACCGTCACGGCGGACTACACCGGCACCGTCAGCCGCATCGCCTTGAACCGGGTACGCTATGTGGCCATCTTTGAGGGGGAGCCCCTGGAGCCCGTTGTACCCGTGGAGGAGCTCGGGGACGGACTGGCCCAGTTCAACTGGGCGGCCATCCTGCTCCCGCTGGGCGTGGTCTTCGCCGTGGGCGGCGTGACCGGCGCCTGCCTGTTCGTCAAGAGGCGCCGGGAGGCCAGAGAGGAGGACTCTGAATCATGAAGAAGCTGACCACCCTGTGCCTGGCCGCCTGCCTGGCGGCGGCCCTGGCCACCCCGGCCTCTGCCTTGGACTATACCATTGACGCCCCGGATGGGCCGGACTACGGCAAGCCCACCTCGGTGGAGGTGGTCCACACGGCAGACGGCGGGGCCCTGAAAAACGAGGATGTCAGCAAGAACGCCGCCCTCATCCCGCCCGGCTTCGGCAGCGCCAGCGCGGACACCCTCAATACCGGGACTTACCTCACCCCCAACCTGGCCCCGGAGGGCATGGCGGTGGGCACCATCAGCGGCAGCGGGATGCCCATCGTGTTCCCGCCCTCTGTGGATTCTTCCACCCCCCTCCCCGCAGAACCGGATCAGGAGACGCAATCCAGCACCCTGGGCTTCACCCCGGTGACCTCAGACCTCTACTACGCGGGCGGCTACCTGGGAACCTTGAAAATCCCCGCCATCGGCCTGAGCGTCCGGGTCTATGAGGACACGGACAGCAGTACCCTCATGAAGGGCGCGGGCCACTTCGAGGGCACCAGCATCTGGGACGGCAACGTGAGCATTGCCGGGCACAACCGGGGGGTACGGGACGACTTTGGGGATCTCCACACCCTGGAGCGGGGTGACGCCATCACCTGGACCACCAAGCTGGGTACCCGCACCTATGAGGTCACCTCGGTGGAAAAGGTCAAGGAGACCGACACCAGCGGCACCGCGCCCTCCACGGAGAATATGCTCACCCTCTACACCTGCGTGATGAATCAACGGGAGTACCGCTGGCAGGTACGGGCGGTGGAGGTTGTGTAATCCGCCTAATTTGCCCCGCCGATTTTCTCCATCTGGAAATGCCCTTTGCCGTAGACTTTTCCCCAGGTTTCCGGTATGTTGTTGCTGTGGGAAATCAACAGCAGAGAAACAAAGGAGGCCAGCAGCATGAACGGAAAACAGCTTATTCCAGCGGTATTGGCAGGCGCCCTGGTGGGCGCAGCCCTGGCGGGGCCCGCGTCGGCGGCGGCATCCACCCTCACCGCCATCCCCAGCACCCAGTCCTTCTATGTGGACGGGAAGCAGGTGGATCTGGAGGCATACGTCATCAATGGGCACAACTATGTGCAGCTCCGGGACATCGGCCGGGCGGCGGACTTCGGCGTGGAGTACGACCAGGGCGCCAACCGCGTCCTGGTAGACACCGGCTCCCCTTACACAGAGGAAGCCACGGTATCCACCCCATCCGGGGTGGTCACTATCCCCCAGACGGACGAGCCCCTCCGGCTGAAGGAGGGGGACAAGGTGCTGTGCGACGACGGCACCACCTATGAGATCACAGACCTGCAGCTGTGGGAGGAACCGGAGCCTCTGCCCGTACTCACCCGAGACTGGCCGGAGCTGGAGCTGCCGGAGATGGAGGTGCGCCGGTTCCGGAGCGAGTACGGGGACAACCTGCACATCCGAAACCTCTATGAGACGCGGCGGATGGAGTACACCCTCTACAACGCCGCGATGGACTGTCCGGAACTGTGGGAGGATGGTGCCCCCACGCTCAACCTGCACCTGGGCATCTCCGCGCAGAACGCGGTGCAGATGTTCTGGCCCTGGCAGGAGGATCAGCTCACCCAGGTGTTCCGCTCCGCGCCGGGGGCCCGGTTCGAGGTGGAAGCCTGGGATGTGTACCACAACGGAAAATACCTTTACACAGAGTACAATATCAGAGGGACGTGACCCAGCAGCGTCCCAGACAGACCGGCGGGAGGCAAACAGCCTCCCGCTTTTTTGTTGGAGAAATACTACGTGTTCAAGGAGGAATTCTTGACTATGAAACGAATCATCAGCCTGATGCTCACCCTGGCGGTGGCTCTGTCCCTGCTGGTGGTGCCGGCGGGCGCGGCCTCCACCCCCGAGGAGGCCCTGGGTGAGGTTAACATTTACAGCGGCGGCTATTCCATGAATTATCTGGCCGTCAACGGCAGGGTGCAGACCCAATCCTATACCTATTTCCTTTACGAAAACGCCGCCGGGGAGACCCAGGAAATTCCAGCGTACTGCGTCAACCCCAACCAGTACGGCGTACCCCAGACAGTCCCCGAGGGGGAGAGCATCCGCTATCTGGCGGAGGAAAAGGCATCAGACCCCAAAGTGGTGGGTCTGGTGGCCAACATGTACCCCCACCGCTCCCTGGAGGAGCTGGGCCTGACCAACAAGTATCAGGCGTTTTACGCCGGGAAGATTGCCCTGTGGTGCTACCTGATCCCCGAGTGGGACATCAGCGCCGTCACCGTGGCCCCCGGCCTCACCGGCACGGAGCGGGAGATTGGGGAGGCCATCCTCAACGCCGCCGTCCAGATCTACACGGAGGGCACCCGGTGGACCAGTGTGGCGGAGCCCCAGCTCACCACCTCCCCGGACCAGGAGACGGCCTACCCCGTCACCATTGACGGGGCCGCCTACCGCCAGCAGGTGTTTACCGTCACCTCCCCCACCTGGGTGGATGGACTGACGGTCAATGTCTCCTTCCAGGATCCGTCTGCTGTCCCTTCCGGTACCCGCATTGTGGACGAAAACAACCAGGACATCACCCAGATCAAGGTCTCCAATACCGGAGCCGGCTACAAGGGCACCTTCAAGGTGCTCTATCCCGAGGACAGCGTGGTGGGCCAGAGCGGCAGCGTGCAGCTTACCCTCTCCGCCGATGTGTACCAGTACGTCGTGTTTTACGCGCTTTGCCAGGAGACGGACCAGTACGGCAACCTCCAGAGCTACCTCTGCGACACAGACCCCAAGACCAGCCTGCTGCGCAGCGCCATCTCCAACTACTCGGATAGCGGCGAACCGGATGAGCCGGATGACCCGGACGAGCCCACACCCCCTCCCGGCGAAACCGCCCTCAAAATCACCAAGTACGAGGCGGGCACCACCGTCACCCTGGCCGGGGCCACCTTCGAGGTGGTGGGCCCGGACGGCGACACCATCGGTGTCTACACCACCCCGGAGTCCGGTTCCATCACCATCCCCCTCACTGAGGTGGGCAATTACACCATCTACGAACGGGTATCCCCGGAGTATCACCTGCTGGACGAGGAGCCGGTCAAGCAGGTCACCGTGAAGTACGGGGAAACCGCCGAGGTGGACTTTGAAAATGAGCCCTACGGCGACCTCCGGATCGAAAAAATTGACGGGGCCACCGGCGCCAGCCTGGCCGGGGCCAAGGTGCAGATCAAGCACATCGAGAGCGGCGCCACCTATACCGGCACCACCGACACCGGCGGCTCCTACACCTTCACGGAGCTGAAGCCGGGGGCATATGAGATTTTGGAGCTGGCCGCCCCGGAGGGGTGGGAGCGTGACCCTCAGACCTATACCACCACCGTCGTCACCGGGGAGTGCGTCACCTACACGCTGAAGAACGAGGCCCTGCCCGGCTTGAAAATCATCAAGTACAACCGGGAGAGCCATGAAACCATGTCCGGCGTCACGTTCCGAATCTGGCGGGACGGGGAGCTGCTGGGGGACTATGAGACGGACGCCCTGGGCGAGATCACCCTGACGGACTGCCGGCCGGGCACCTATCGCGTCCAAGAGGTGGACACCGGGGACAGCGGCCATGTGCTGGACACCACCCCCCAGGAGATCGAGCTGAAAGCCGGGGACGGCATCAAGGAGCTGTACTTCTTCAACGACCAAAAGCCCGGAATCTGGCTGGTCAAGGTGGACAGCGCCGACCCGTCCAAGGTGATCCCCAACGCCAGGTTCCGTATTGAGGCGGTGGACGGTTCCTGGGGCCCGGCGGAGTTTACCACCGACCAAAACGGCGAAATCGACCTGTCCGAGCTGCCCACCGGGGCTTATGTGGTCACCGAGCTGGAGTGCCCCGGCTACATCATCGACGAGGCCCAGCGGATCATCCAGCTGGAGGCCAACCAGACGGCCCGGTTCGTGTTTACCAACTCCATCCAGCCCTCCCTGCACCTCATCAAGCTGAGTTCGGACGGCTCCCGGCTGGCCGGGGTGACCTTCCGCATCGCCAAAATAGAGGACGGCTCCCACTACCTGGATCGTACCACCGACAGCAACGGCGAAATCCTGATCTCCGGCCTGGAGCCGGGGGTGTACTCGGTCAAGGAGCTGGACACCACCTCAGACCACATCATCGACCCGGTGGAGCGCCATGTGGAGCTGTTTGCGGGCAGAACCTCCACCATCATCCTGGAAAACGATAAGCGCCCCAACCTGACGGTAGTGAAGCGGGACGCGGACACCGGGGAGCCCGTGCCGGACACCGTATTCCTGGTGGAGGCGGCAGACGGCCACAGCGTGGATGAGATCAAGACCGGGGCGGACGGCACGGCCACCCTGGAGAACCTGCTGCCCGGGGTATATGAAATCACGGAGAAATCTGTGCCCTCCCCCTACCTCATGGATGCAGAACCACAGCTCGTTACCCTCTATCCCAATCGGGATCACACTGTCTATTTTGAAAATCACAAGAAACCCACCCTGACCATCCATAAGGTGGACAGCATCACCGGCAGTCCCATCAAGGGGGCCAAGTTCCAGGTGTGGTACGGCAGCAATGACACCGACACCGGGGAGCTCAACGACCTGGGGACCCACTTTACCGACGAGCACGGCGAGATCGTGCTGGAGGGCCTGCGGGACGGCTGGTACAAGGTGACGGAGCTGGAGCCTGCCCACGGTTTCACCATCAAGGAGCCCGTCCAGGAGGTCTACATTGAGGGCGGGGAGAGCAAATCTCTGACGTTTGAGAATGTCCCTCTCAACGCTATCGTGGTGCACAAAACGGACAGTGTCACCGGCGAGGCCCTGGGCGGGGCCACGTTCCAGCTCCGCTACCTGGGCGGAGCCTCCGGCACTGGCGGAACTGTCATCGGGCAGCGCACCACCGGCGCCAACGGCATGGCCCTCTGGACTGGCCTGGAGCCGGGGGCATACATCGTGGAGGAAATTGACCCAGGGGATGGATACAGCATCATCCAGAGCTCCGAGACCGTCTACCTTGCGGACAATGGGGAGCAGAGCGTCATCACCGTCCACTTTGAAAACCTCCCGGACGGCAATCTGCTGATCCGCAAGGTGTGCTCTGTCAACCCCAGCGTGACCCTGGCTGACGCCGAGTTCAAAATCACCTACGCGGACGGCACCCTGATCGGGGACAGCAACGGGATCTTTATCACCGACGAAAACGGCGAAATCCGCATCAACGGCCTGGAGCCGGGCAAAAGCGTCATCGTCACGGAGACACGGGCCCCGGACGGCTATGAGATCGACACCCAATCCCAGACCATCCAGATCCAGGCGGGCCGCACCGTCTCCCTTACCTTCAAAAATGAACCCCGCGGGGCCCTGATTATCCAGAAACGGGACAGTGTGACCGGCCAGCCTTTGGCCGGCGCCCAGTTCCGCGTCACCACGGCAGCCGGGTGTGAAGTGGGCCTGGATGGGGTGATTGGCGACAGCACTCTGACCCAAGCCGGGATTTTCGAGACGGACGCCAACGGCGAAATCCGCATTTCCAACCTGACCCCCGGCGCCTATGTTCTGACAGAGCTCCGGGCCCCGGAGGGGTACACCATCGACAACCCCTCCACCAATGTGGTCATCGGGGAGGGCGGAGATACCCAAACGGTGGTCATCACCAACACCCCCAAGGGCGGCCTGCTCATTAAGAAGATGGACAGTGTGACCAAGGAGCCCCTGTCCGATGTGACCTTCAAGGTGACAACTGCGGACGGCGCGGTGGTGGGGACCTCCAACGGGGAGTACCGCACCGACAGCAACGGCTATATCTCCATCCCTGACCTGGAGCCGGGGACATATATCGTCCAGGAGGTGCAGGCCAAGAGCGGATACCTGTTGGATGATACCCCCAAGACCATTACCGTGAAAGACCATCAGACCTACACCCTGGAGGTGTTCAACCAGCCCAAGGGCGGCCTTATCATCAACAAACTGGATTCCGTCACCCATGAGCCCCTGGAGGGTGTGGAGTTTACCATCACCGAGGCAGACGGCACGGTGGTGGACGATAACGGCGGCATGACCTCCAGCATGGGCCTCTACCGCACCGACGAAAACGGCCAGATCATCATTGACGGTTTGGTGGGGACATTCATCATCACGGAGACCAAGACCATCGAGGGCTACACCATCCATGAGGAGACCCGCACCCAAACGGTGGTCATCAACCCCAACGACACCCAGACCATCACGGTGTATAACGACCCAGTGGGCGGCTTGGAGCTGATCAAGGTCAACGCGGACAACACCAAGGAGCGCATCCCCAACGTCACCTTTGAGATCCGCCGCATGGACGACGCCCTGGTGGACACCATCACAACGGACCGCAACGGCAGGGCGTATCTGCCTTTGACAGACGGCTCGTACTACGCCGTGGAGATCGAGAGCGCGGAGGGCTTCAAGCTGGACGATACGCCTCACTATTTCGAGGTGGAGGACGGCAAGACCACGGTTCTCAAGGTGGAGAATAAGGCCTTCAGCGGCATCATCATCCACAAAATCGACAGTGTCACCGGCGAGGGCATCTATGGCGTGACGTTCCTGCTGTACGATGATACCAACACCCCAATCGGGCAGTACACCTCGGATGACGAGGGATATGTACTGATCGAGGATCTGGAGGCCGGCCGGTATTATCTCCGCGAGCTGGAAAACGAGGGCTATGTCCCCGACACAGAGAAAAAGACGGTCTATGTGGAGTCCGGGGAGACCACGGAGGTGGAGTGGGAGAACACCCCCATCACAGGCCAGATCCAGGTGACCAAGACCAGTGAAGACTACAACTCCATGAACGGCTGGCCCGCCGGGACACCCATCCCCAACACCGAGTTCGAGATCTACAACGCTCGGACAGGCCGCCTGGTGGATACCATCAAGACAGACAAGAACGGTGTGGCCTCCTCCCGGCCTCTGCCTTTGGGTCGGTACAAAATCGTGGAATCCAAAGCGGCAGATTTTTACGGTCTGGACCAGACGCCCATTGAGGTGGAGATCGAGTACGCCGGCCAGATCGTCAAGACGGCCATGACCAACAAGAGCCTCTACACCAATGTCAGCATCCAGAAAACCGGCTATGTGGAGGTCATGCCCGGTCAGCAGATCCGTTATGATTTCAGCGGCATCGGCAACAACTCCACCACCAGCCTCACCTCCTTCTACTGGAGGGATACCCTGCCCACCCAGGCGGTGCGGCTGGACAAGATCGTCACTGGAACCTATAACGTCCCCGGGAACTACAAGGTAGTCTACAAGACCAACTTGAACCCCAGCTACCGAACCATGTACGACAACCTGTCCACCCAGCAGAACTATGTGCTGGATGCCTCCAAGGCCGCCCTGGGACTGGCCGCCAACGAGTACGTCACCGAGTTCATGGTATCCTTCGGCGTGGTGCCCGCCAACTTCCGGCAGGTGGAGGCGCCCCAGGTCTATGCCACCGTCTACGTCTGGCTCACCGGCGGCAGCCAGTTCGTCAACCAGGCCGACGTGGGCGGCGTGTACAACGGCCAGTGGATTATGGCCACCTCCCGGTGGGTGACCAGGGTCTACAAACCCTCGGAGCCCCTGCCCCGCACCGGCTATTGATTCCAACAATCCATCTTCAGGAGGGCCGCCCAACCTGGGCGGCCCTTCAATTTCATGGAGGTGCTACAAAAGTGACTTTGAGAAAAAAGAGCATCAGAATCCTGCTCCTGGCCCTGGTTGTGGCCGCCCTGTGCGTGGTCCCGGCCTTCGCGTCCTCCTCCGCCGGCAACGTGGCGGACGCTGTGGAGCAGACCTGGACAGACGCCGCCGGACAAATTAAGACCGTGGTGGACTCTGTGGTGTTTCCCGCTTTGAGCCTGGTGCTGGCCATCGCCTTTTTTGTCAAACTTGCGATGGCGTATTTTGACTACCGGAAACATGGCCAGTTTGAGTGGACAGGCCCCGCCATCCTTTTTGTCTGCCTGATCTTCGTGCTGCTGGCCCCCAACTACATCTGGAACATCGTTGGCGTGTGAGGCGGTGACAGCGCATGTTTATCTGGGACTTTGCGGCCAACCCGGTAATGGAGTCCATCATGGACTGGTTCTACAGCCAGATGGTGGGCTTCCTGGGCGCCTTCTTCGCTCAGATGGGCCACATGGGGGTGGAGCTGTTTGACCTTTCCTGGGTACAGTCGGTGGTTCGCTTCTTTTCCCAGCTGGGCTGGGCCCTGTTTGCCGTCAGCGTGGTGGTGTCTGCCTTTGAGTGCGGCATTGAGTACGCATCTGGCCGGGGCAATCTCCAGCAGCCCGCCCTCAACGCCCTCAAGGGCTTCTTCGCTGTCAGCCTGTTCACCACCGTGCCCGTCCGGCTGTACGCCCTCTCCGTCTCCCTCCAGGGTACCTTTGCCATGGAAATCACAGGGGCGGGAAAGAGTATCGGAGAGCTGGGCTCAGAGATTCTGGCGGATATGGAGGGCGCCGGCCTGCTGGACGTGGCCGCCCAGGCCAAATGGGGCCTGGGCACTAACCCCATCATGCTCCTCTTTGCCATGATCCTCATGGCCTATGCGGTAATCAAGGTGTTCTTCTCAAACTTGAAACGGGGCGGCATCCTGCTCATCCAGATTGCGGTGGGCTCCCTGTACATGTTCTCCATCCCCCGGGGCTACACAGACGGCTTCACCCAGTGGTGCAAGCAGGTCATCGGCCTGTGCCTGACGGCGTTCCTCCAGGCCACCATCCTGGTGGCGGGGCTCATGGTGTTCAGCGACAAGGCCCTCCTGGGGCTGGGCCTCATGCTGGCCGCCGGGGAGGTGCCCCGCATCGCCGGGGCCTTCGGCCTGGACACCACCACCCGGGCCAATATCATGAGCGCCGTCTACACCGCCCAGGCCGCCGTCAATACCACCCGCACCATTGTCCAGGCGGCAAAATGACCCTTACCCTCGGAAGTTTGTTTGATGGGATCGGCGGCTTTCCGCTGGCCGCCATACGGCAGGGCATCACCCCGCTGTGGGCCAGCGAGATTGAGCCATTCCCCATCCAGGTAACGAAGCATCATTTCCCGGAGATGCTCCACGTTGGGGACATCACCAGGCTGGACGGGGCGAAGCTGCCGCCGGTGGACATCATTTGCGGAGGCAGCCCGTGCCAGGACTTGTCCGTGGCGTCCTGCACCCGCGCCGGTCTGACCGGCGCGCGGTCCGGGCTTTTCATGGAGCAGATCCGGGTGACAAAGGAGATGCGGGATGCGGACATACGACGTGGACGGGCAGGCAAGTCTGTTCGTCCCAGATGGTTTTGCTGGGAAAATGTCCCAGGGGTGTTCAGCAGCGGGCACCCAAAAGGGGCGGATTTCCAAATTGTCCTCCAGCAGGTTATCGGCATTACAGGCCGTACCGTTTTTATCCCTCGACCTCACCCCTGGGGCTGGCAACCTGCTGGGCGAATTTTATTGGGAACTATGCACACCCTGGCGTGGCGGGTCTTCGATGCTCAATACTGGCCCGGCACCCCCCAGCGGAGACGCAGGGTGTTCCTTATCGCGGATTTTGCAGGACAATCCGCCCCGAAAATACTATTTGACCAGGAGAGCCTGCCTGGGCATCCTGCGCCGGGCGAAGGAGCGGGGCCGCCCCCTCCCGCCCCAGCTCCATGCGGCCCTGCTGGTGCAGGCTGGGCTGGCCAGTCAGGATGAGAGCGGCCTTACGGGGACACCAGGCCTTGCGGCTGGGTTTTCCGCCGGAGCGGGGGCCAGCGCGGGCAGCATCGGGTACTCGGAGCGCGCGGCGCCCACCCTGAAGGCCGGCCAGAGCGGCAACCGCATGCCCTCCGTGCTCTGCCTCAACGACCAGGGCGGCGTCGTCATGGACTGTTCCGAAGACGTAGCAGGTACCCTGCGGGCGCAGCAGCACGGGCACCAGCCCCTGGTTTTTGAGAACCACGGCGTGGACAGCAGGTACACAGGGCCTCACCCCGTTTGCCCCACCCTCTCCGCCCGGGCGGGCACCGGCGGCAACAACCTGCCCTTGGCACTCCAGCCGGAGCCGGCCATCTGTATCTGCGGCAACGCCATTGACCGGCAGCCCCGCAACGGCGGCAACGGCATCGGCATCCAAAATGATGTGGCCTATACCCTGACCAGTGCGGACCGGCACGCCATTTTCTGCCGCCAGCGGGTGGACAAATTCAGGGAGGACGATACCGCCTCCGCCCAGAGCGCCCGCCAGCGGAAGGACGCCACAGACCTGGTCTGCCAGCCAAGCCGTGACGCACCAGCGGCCCTCCTCATCCGGCGGCTCACCCCACAGGAATGTGAGGCGCTCCAGGGCTTTCCGCCCGGCTGGACGGATCTTCCCGGTGCCTCGGACTCCGCCCGGTACAAAGCCCTTGGGAACAGCGTGGCCATACCCTGTGTGGAGTATATCATGGCCGGCATCGCCCGGGCGGCGGAGGGGGATTAACATTGTTGCTTATGCTCGGTTTCCGGCAAAATCCTTGTTGGTGTTGGTCATAGCTATTTGGCGGTGAGATCGGTATACTTGCGTTACCACAAAAGGAAGGGAGCTGTAATATGGAAGGGAAAGTGAAAAACCTCTGCGCGCCCATCCCAGCCGGACTCCACGCCCGGGTGCGGGAGGCGCAGGAGGCGTCCGGCCAAACCCTGGGCCAGTACATAACCTGGCTGATCCAGACATTCTACGACAATCAAAATAAGGAGGAAAACACGATGAACACAGACAAGAGAACGGTGGCATTCCAGGTACCCGGCGAGCTGTTCGAGAGGTTCAAGGACTACCTGCAGGAGAAGGGCATCAAGCAGAACGCCTTCTTCCTGGACTGCATCCACAGGGCCCTGGCGGAGGCCCAGGAGGAGCGGGAGGCCGCCTCCAACGAGGGGGACGGGGAGAATCCCCCGGAGAAGGGCCCCACCCCGGAGGGCGCCGAAGCGGGGTCTGACGGCGAAGCGGAGGTGGATACCGGCGGCCAGGATGAGGACGCGGAAGAAAACGGCACAGAGGAATAAACCACGGGAAGGGATCCGGCCAGACAGGCCGGGTCCCTTCCTGCTTTGGAGGTGTTTTCTTGTACATTTACCCGGACAATTTGAGGGCCAAGGCCACCCTGTGGCTGTGGCAGCTGCGGGATGTGGCCATCATCGGGGTGGCCTTCCTGCTCTCTGTATTGGCGCTGGCCCAGACTGGGAGCATGATCCCCCTGGTAGGCACCGTGCTGTATGCCTTCCTCTCCATCCAGGTGGAGGGCTCCAGCGTCCTGGACTTCCTCCGCCGGGCGGCCTGCTTCCTGTTCCTGCAGCAGCAGTATTACGAATGGGGGCAGGAACTGTGACGCGGAAAGAAACGTTGCTCCTCCGCCAGCGCCAGACCACCCGGCAACTCATGGGCGTCACCCGCCTGACGGAGCACGGCGCGGTGTGCGGCCGGGACGAGCTGCTCTTCTACCTGCTCCGGCCGGACAACCTGTCCATCCTCTCCCCGGAGGGCATCCGGGGCCGGGTAAGGGCCCTGACCGGGCTCCTCCAGGGGATGGCCTCCCTGGAACTGCTGGCCCTGGACTCCCGGGAGTCCTTCCTGAAAAACAAGCAGTATTACCAGCGGCGGCTGGAGGAGGAGCCGGAACCCGCCCTGCAGGAGCTGCTTCGGCAGGACATGGAGCACCTGGACGCACGCCAGTCCTCCACCGCGGCCTCCCGGGAGTTTGCCCTGGTCTGCCGTCTGGACGGCAAGGCCGCGGAAGACCGTGAGCTGCCCCGGCGGCTGGAGAAGCAGATCCAGGATCACGGCTTCCATGTCCGTCTGGCCGGGGAGCAGGACGTGAAGCGCATCCTGGCGGTGTACTACCAGCAGGACGTGGTCACCGAGCACTTTGAGCAAGTGGATGGAGAGAGGTGGGTGACCGATCATGGCTAAAGCACAGAAGAAGCGGAAAAAGCCGGTGGAAAAACCGGCGGAGACATATCAGCCCAAGGACTTCCTGGACCTGATCGCCCCGGCGGCGGTGAAATTCAACACGGACTCCTATGTGCTGGGCGGCCTGTACCGCTGTGTCCTGGCCCTCCGGGGTTACCCCGCCGTCACCGAGGATCTGGCCCTGCTCTCCCATATCTGCAACAGGGCCGGCGTCACCCTCCATCTCTACGCCCGCCAAGTGACAGCGGCGGAGGAGGACGCCATCTACCATAAGGCCGTCAACAAGAACCGGCTGGACCGGAGCAGTCAGGACAACCTGAAGCGGAGCGTCACGGCGGAGGCCAACCTCCAGGACGTGGCCGCCATCATTGCCGGCGCCCGGAAGAACCGGGAGCCCCTCATCCACTGCGCCGTGTTCCTGGAGCTGGCCTCCAAAAGCCCCGAGGAGCTGCGGCGGCTGCGGGACGAGGTGGGCGCCGAGCTCACCCGAGCCAAGCTCAGTGCGGATCCTCTGCTCCTCCGCCAGCGGGAGGGATTCCTCTCCGCCAACCCGGCGGGGCGGAACGCCCTGGGGGCCCAGTTTGAGCGGGTGCTCCCCGCCAGCTCCACCGCCAACCTGTACCCTATCAACTACTCCGGCCGCAGCGATCCCCACGGATTTTACATCGGCAACGACCACTACGGCTCGGACATCCTGCTGGACCTGGACCGCCGCACGCCGGACAAAACCAACTCCAGCGTGCTCATCCTGGGCAACTCCGGCGAGGGCAAGAGCTACCTGCTCAAGCTGCTCCTCTGCAACCTGCTGGAGAGCGGAAAGACGGTGATCTGCCTGGATCCGGAGCAGGAGCTGACCTGCCTCTGCGACAAGCTGGGCGGCTGTTACGCGGATCTCATGGGCGGGCAGTACCGCATCAACTTTCTGGAGGCCAAGCGGTGGGATGTGGACATGGCCGGGGCCCCCATAGAAGCCCAGCGGAGCGGGTTCGATGGGGAGAGGAGCCGCAGCGGAATGAGCGAACTCCCGCCGCCAGGCGGGAGCGAGGGATATGGAGCTTGCGGCGACGACAGGGATGACGATCCAACTGTGCCCAATGCCTTTCGACAGCAATCCCCCCTGTCCCAGCACATCTCCTTCCTGAAGGACTTCTTCCGGGCCTACAAGCCCTTCACCCACCAGCAGGTGGATACCCTGGAGCTGATGCTGGAGCGGCTGTACCGGAAGTGGGGCATCTCGGACAAGACGGACTTCTCCGCCATGGGGCCGGAGGACTGGCCCATTGCCGAGGATCTGTACGCCGTCCTGGAGGACGCCTACGAGCACTACGACCGGGAGAACAGCCCCCTCTATCCCAGGGAACTGCTGCGGGAGCTCCTGCTGGGCCTCCACTCCATGTGCCGGGGGGCGGAGAGCGTCTACTTCAATGGCCGGACCAATATCACCAGCGCCCGCTTCCTGGTGTTTGGCGTCAAGGATCTGATCCACGCCAACTCCTCCGTCAAGGACGCCCTGCTCTTCAACCTGCTGTCCTACCTCAGCGACCAGCTCCTCACCAAGGGCAACACCGTGGCCGCCCTGGACGAGCTCTACCTCTGGCTGTCCAACCTGACCACCATCGAGTACGTTCGTAACTGCCTCAAGCGGGTGCGCAAGCGCAATTCCGCCCTGATTTTGGCATCGCAAAATTTGGAGGATTTCGATATCCAAGGAGTCCGGGAGCTGACCCGCCCCCTGTTTGCCATCCCCACCCACCAGTTCCTCTTCCACGGCGGCAAGGTGGACAAGCGGTTCTACATGGACAACCTCCAGCTGGAGAGCGCCGAGTATGACCTGATCAGCGCCCCCCAGCAGGGCGTCTGCCTGTTCAAGTCCGGCGCCGACCGCAACCTGCTGGACGTCCACGCCCCGCCCCACAAGCACGCGCTGATCACTGGAGGAGAGGGATGACCGTGGTGGGATACGGCGCTGGAACGGACAGCACCGCCATGCTGGTGGGACTTTGGCAGAGGCGCGTCCCGGTGGATCTCATCCTCTTCGCGGATCCCGGCGGCGAGCAGCCCCACACCTACGCCTATCTGGAGACCATGGGCCGCTGGCTGGCGGAGCACGGGATGCCGCCCATCACCCGTGTGTGGTACACCACACGGGACGGCCGGCGGCTCACCCTGGAACAGGAATGCCTCCGCTCTAGCACGCTGCCATCTATCGCTTACGGCTACAAGAAGTGCTCCCTCAAACACAAGGTGTTCCCCCAGGAGATGTTCTGCCGGCACGACCCCCGCTGCCAGGCGGTGTGGGCCGGCGGCGGCCGGGTGGTCAAGTTCATCGGCTATGACGCCGGGGAACCGGAGCGCCGTGAGAGAGTCCGGGAGCGGGATATGACAGATAGGAAATACCAGAAGGAATACCCCCTCATGGAGTGGGGCTGGGATCGGGACAGGTGCATCCAGGCCATCCAGGAAGCCGGGCTTCCCCTGCCGGGGAAGTCCTCCTGCTTCTTCTGCCCCAGCATGAAGCGGCGGGAGATCCGCACCCTCTATCACCAATATCCGGAGCTGTTGAACCGGGCCCTGGCCATTGAGGACAGGGCCCGGCCCAATTTAACCACTGTCAAGGGGCTGGGCCGGAACTGGGCCTGGCGGGACTTCCTGGAGCACGACGAGGGGCAGATGGCCCTCCCCCAGGTGTTCCCGGAGGACAACCTGCCCTGTTCCTGTGGGAGGTGTGCCACATGAGCCCAGCGTTCCTGGCCAAAACCGCCGTGTCCATCCTCACCAACGAAAAGAGCCGGAAGGCCGTGGGGTGGGTGGCGGTGGCGGTGCTCTCTCCCATCATTCTCCTGCTGGCCTTCTTCTGCGCCCTGTTCTCCGGGGGGGCGGAGCACAACCGCACCGCGGTAGACCTGTGCTTTCACGGCGGGGCCATCCCGGAGGGTACCCCGGCGGATTACCGGGCCTGCATCGAGGGGATGCGGGACAGCTTCGCCCTGCTGGATGACGCCATACAGGCGGTGGAGGGGCAGATGGAGGAGGGGGATACCCTGGATGACATACGGGTCAAGGCGGTCTTCTATGCTCTGTACTTCGGCGCGGATGACCCGGCAGCCCACGCCGGGCAGGGCTTTGTGGACTGCTTCGTCACCTATGAGGAGCGCACCCGCACGGTGACCACCGTGGACGGGGACGGCAATGAGGTGGAGATTGAGGAGACCTATACCGTGGCCGTCCCGATCTCAGACCTTCAGGAGACTTATCAAAATATTGGACAGCTTACCGGAACAGAGGCCACCCCAGAACAGCGGGCCAACGCGGACAGCGTGTACAACGTGGTGAAGTACGGGGCGTCCACCGGCACAGAGGGCTGGATTCCCGGCGCGGACGTGCCCTACATCGGGGCGGACGGCTTCTGCTCCCCCATTGGGGCGGGCTGGGAGAGCCGGGTCACCTCGGAGTTCGGCTACCGGCGGGATCCCTTCACCGGGGAGACCCGGGGCCACACCGGCATGGACCTGGCGGTGCCCACCGGCACCCCCGTCCGGGCCGCCCTGCCCGGTACAGTCATTGCCGCCCAATACCACAGCAGCTACGGCTACTATGTGATGATTGACCACGGGAATGGCCTGTCCACCCTCTACGCCCACAACTCCCAGCTGCTGGTGCGGGTGGGCCAGACGGTGGAGGCCGGCGATATCGTCTCCCTGTCCGGCAGCACCGGCCGCTCCACCGGCCCACACCTTCACTTCGAGGTGCGACTCAATGGCCAGAGGACAAACCCCAGATACTATCTGCCGGCAACAAATTGAGCCACCTGAAGAATTTCAGTTGCGGCAGGCGGTGGTATCGGGCATACTGGAGACAAGAAATGGGGGTGTGCGTATGGCGAATATGAATCAAGCGCGGCTGGAGGAGCTCACCGGCATCATCAGCCGGACGGTCACAGCAGAGCAGGTTTACCTATTCGGATCCTATGCATACGGTACGCCAAATGAGGACAGCGATTTGGATCTCTATGTGGTGATCCCGGACGGGAGTATCCCGCCGGCAGAGGCAGTGAAAAGGATCCGCCGCGCCCTCTGCCCGGTGCAGGATATGCCTATGGACGTGGTTGCCTGCCGGGCAAGCACATTCCGCCAGCGGCAGCAGGGCCCGTCCCTGGAGCGGACTATAGCACGAAAGGGGGTGCTCCTCTATGGGCAGCCAGAGCCTGAGCAGAGAATGGCTTGATTTTGCGCATATGGATCTGCGCTCGGCGGAGTTCCTCTCCGGAGTGCATCCAGCTCTGGGCCCGACCGTTCCCTATAAGGGACACAACTGAAAACAGGCAAACCGGGAGGCGGCTTCACATTGATATATGCGAGGCCGCCTTTTTTCTATTGAAGGAGAGGATCATTTTGAAACCAATCTATTATGCGGACCAGATGGTCACCGCCTACGAAATCGCGATGGGCCTCCCGGAGGCCAGGCGTATGACCAACGACGACGGGAACTTCAAGACAGAGGTTACGCAGCAGCACATTAACAAGGCGTTTGAAAAGGCGTTGGCAGCGGCAGAGCTGCCGACGGACTGGAATGGCCTGGTGGACCGGATGCGGGACTGCCTCCTGGCCAAAGAACTGGCCGTGGGCGAGACCGTGCTGTTTGTCGCCACAGAGGCTTACTGTGGCCCCGGCGATTTCTCTCTGCGGGGCGGCATCGTGGAGGCCATCAACCCGGACCGCAAGACCTGCTCGGTGCGCGGCACATTCTTTACAATGGAGGATGTCCCCCTCCGCTATGTGCTGGGACGTTACGACCGCGGTGTGTCGGAGGAACACTACGGCTTCCAACACGTCCGCCCCCTGCTGGGAGAACGCCCGGAGCTGGCACAGCGGTATCTGAGAGAGGTGGAGACGAAGTGGAACGCCAGCTATGAACGGCCCGCAGCCGCGCCGGAGGTTTCGCACGGCCCCGTGTTGGGAGGGCTCGGCACATGAAAGCGGATGCCATTCAGGTCTTAAAAGTAGCGTCCGGCAAGGCGCCGGAGGCCATTACCATTCCCAACACCCTGGAGGCCATGCAGCAGATGGTAGGCGGGTACATTGAGGTCATCCCCCTGGAGGACGTCTGCCTGGTGTGCAATGAGGAGGGCAAGCTGATGGGGCTGCCCGGCAGCCGCAGGCTGGGGGACGACATCATTGCCGGTACATTCTTCCTGGCCGGGAACACCCCGGACGGCGGCTTCTGCTCCCTTACGCCGGAGCAGATAGACCGCTGGGGCCGGCATTTTGCCCAGCCGGAGTCCTTCCAGCCCGATGAGGTGGAGAGGAAGATCCATATTGAGTTCTACACGATGTAAACGGATAAGCTCCGGCCTGCTGGCTCTGGTTCTGGCACTCCTGCTGCGGACGCCGGCGCTGGCCGCTTCCGCGGGCGAAATGGATGACCCTGTTACCGTCCGGCAGTGGGCAGCCATGCTGTGCGGGGCCAGTCTGGATACCCCTGTTGAAAGCGGCTGCGTGGACGAGGCGTACCGCCGGGGCTGGCTGCCCGTCACCGCCGTGGCCGTGCCGGAGAGCGGGCTCTGCCGCGGCGCCCTGTACCAGAGCGCCTTTGCCGCCGCTGGGCTGCACGTCTATGACAGCACCCTGTATCCGGGCGGCGAGGCCCTGTCCGCCTACGAGAACTGCCTGCGGGTGGGGGCGGAGCTGGGCCTGTGCCCGGCGAGCGCGGAGCCGATGGAGCTGGTCACCCAGGACGAAGCCGCGGCCCTGCTGGACACCCTGCTGACCCGTGAGCTGTACATCCGGGAACCGCCCATGCTCACGGAATTTCCAATCCAGAACCCCGACGAAGTGAACCTGAACGACTACCTGCTGGAGCTGCGCCGGATACCCGGGCCCATCCTGCGGGCCTTTGTGGACAGCGGCTGGACGTATGCGGTGGACTTTCAGCACCTGGCCGGCCTGAGCAGACGGTATGGGACAAGCTGCACAGGCGCCGCGGACTACGGCGCAAAGCGCATCTATGTGTCGGAGGCAAAGGCCACCGTCCATGAGTTCGGACACTTCCTGGACAGCATGCTTGGATTCCCGTCCGAGCACAGCTCCTTTTACGAGGCGGAGGCCGATGCGGCCTCCGCCTTTCTGCGTGCCTACGCCGGGACAAGCTGCCGGGAATATTTCGCGGATTACTTTGCCTATTATGTCACCAACCACAGCAATGCGGAAAAGGCGGCGCAGATGGAGCGCCTGACGCCGGAGACCTTCGCGCTTTTCTCAGCGCTGGAGGCGGGCGGCTGGCAGCTCCAAAGCAGGCCGCATAGCAGATGATGGAGGGACCCCTCATGGAAAAAACAGAATTAACGGTAAGCATGGAGCCGGAGCGGCTGGATGCCCTCCGGTATTTTCTTGCCGCCAAGAACAAGCGCACGCCCCAGAAGGAGCTCCAGCGGGCGCTGGAGGAGCTGTACGAAACCTACGTCCCGGCCGAGACCCGTGCCTACCTGGACGCCCGGTGCCGGCCGGACAGGCGCCGGTCCCGGCGGCCGGCGGCGTCCAAAGCCACACAGATTCAGAAGGAGGAAGCGACAGATGGAAACCATTGAACTGGGCGGCCGCAGCGGCCGGGAGGTATACGAGGAGCTGAAGCACCGGCTGGAGGGCATGGGTTGTCTGCCGGACGAATATTTCCTGCTGGACACCGACTGGAAAAATGACAAATTGATTCCCAAGGACGCGGACATCTTCTGTACCACCGACTACGGGGACAGCGAGGGGATCTACCTGGACGTATACCTGAAGTGGTACGGGGAGGACGGTAAGCCTGTGATCAAAACCTTCGCCACGGGCAAGACCCTGGGTGAGAGCGGCTCTGATATGGACCGGATGTTTCTCATCTCCTCCGCCATCACCAAGGCATTCCACGGGGAGCACGGCGCTTACGCCAGATCCCAGAGGCTGGAGGACGGCACAAAAGCGGAGGGCGTGGTGCTCCATCTCAGCCCGAAGGAAAAGCGGGTGCTCATGGACGCGCTGCTGGAACAGCGGATGCGGCAGGAGGAACAGATGACGGGCACCGAGCAGCTCCTGCGGCGCATGACGGGCAGCATCACCGCCTACATGGATGAGGTGGGCGCCCGCCCTCTGCACATGAGCACAGCGGACCGGGCGGTGCTGGCCGTCCGGGACGGGGAGATGTACGCCTTCTCCTCCCTGGCCCTCCAGGTGACAGAACCGGAGGAGAGGTACAGCCTGCTGGTGGAGTCGGCGGGCCGGCCGGGCACAGTGGGCAGGCGGATGGCCAAACTGATGATGCTTGGGGCAAAGTCCCCGTACCCGGAGGACGTCTGGCTGGACGCCTGCAAACGGGCGGTGGACACTGGGGATCTCCAGCGGGTACAGATGATGCTGGACCGGACGATGGACAAGGCGGACAGCCCGTCCCCCTCTCTGCCCGGTGAGGTGCTGCAGTATGCCTACCTGCAAAACCCCGCCATGGGCAGCGAACTCATCCGCCGGGCCGCGCCGGAGCAGGTTGCCGCCGCGCCCTCCAGGCTGCTGTGCGCCGCCGCCTATGCCCGTGATTTGCCCATGCTCACGGAGCTGCTCCGAAAGGGTCTCCAGCCGGGTGACCATGCCGCTCCCCTGCTGCTCCCTCTGCTCACCGCATACGACGGGCAGAGGGTGGCGCACCTGCTGCAGGACAGCCTGCGGGTGTGGCCGGAGGACTATGATGCCATGAACGTGTGCCTGCGGGAGCACGCGCCGGCGGCGGCGGAAGCCCTGCTGGGACAGGGCATGAAGCTGGACAGCTACCTGGCGTGGGCGGCAGAACGAGGAACGGCGCTGGACAACCAGGCCCGGGAAATCCTGGAGGAATTAAAGCTCCAGCAGGACCAGGCGCCCAGCGTACAGCAGCAGGGCAGCGGCCCGGTGCTTGGAGGTATGAGCCTGTGAGTGTCCCTGTGCTGCCCCACCGCAGGGATCTGCGGCGGGGGGATTTGGTGTTCCCGGAGGAGATCCATCGCATCGGCCGCACGCTGGATTTTCAGTTCGACTGCGTCAGCGATCAGATCCAGCGGGAGCTGTTCGGCCCTGAGCTGGACACCGGCAGGATCGGTGACTGGCTGGACCTCTATGCCGCCTATGACATGGCCCTGCAGGATGTGGTGGACCATGTGGACGTCACCCTCTGCCGGGACAACGGCGAGGAGGAGCACCCGTTCACCTATCCCCTCAGCAGGGCGGATCGGGACGTCCTGCGCGGGGAGATGGAGGCGTGCTGCCAGCGCCGCACCGGCCGCACCCTGGCACAGCAGTACAACCATCTGTTGGTACAGGAGGAGGCGGAGCCGCCGGAGCTCACGGCTGGGACGCGCCGCATCCCTGTGGACAAGGTGAGTTTTACGGATGAGCTCTCGGAGTGCGACGGCCGTCTCCTGTTCTATGTGCCGGTGGCGTTTGATCCGGACGCGGTCTTTGGCACTCATGTGGCGACAGCGGAAAACGATGACTGGCTCAACGTGTACGCCGTCTATGACCTGGACACCGGCCGGCCCTGTCCCGCCCTGGACGTCACCCTGGTGTGCGGGGACGGCAATGAGTTCGCCTTCCGGTATCCATTGACGGAGTCGGAGCAGGCTGCGCTGCTGGAGAAGATGGACGCCTACTGCCGAGAGCAGGCCGGCATGGCGCTGGCGGATTTCCGGGCCCGGTATCTGGCGGAGGCACAGCAGCTTCACCAGGCCCCCGGCCTGGCCCAGCTGTGAGCGCGCCGTCGGCCCCGTGTGGGCCCTGTGTGCCGGTTTCAGGCGGAGACCGGGCTAGGCCCCGCCCGGCCGAAAAAACGCCCCGTTGGGGCCGGTTTCGCCCCGGTTTGGGGCGTTCGATTTTTGTACTAGGATAAAGGACCGCCGTGGTGAGCCCCGGCGCTCCGGCCACAAAGCCCCGCAGTGCGGGGCTTTTCCCTGGTTTGGGTACCGCCGTCGGTAAAGGCACGTTCCGGGGTTTGGAGCGGTGGTATGTTTGAAAAGGTACGGTGTTGCAGGGGGTTGAGGCCCTTTTGCACCGCCGTGGTGAACGAGGAGGAAGCATGGACGAGGAAAACAGGCTGAAAATCACCCTCTGGCTCAAGCCGGGCATCGTCCGCCGGATGGACGGCTGGCTGGATGAGGACAACTGCAAAAGCCGCGGAGAGTTTGCCGAAAAGGCTCTGCGGTTCTACATGGGCTACCTGGCCACAGAGGACACCTCGGAGTACCTCTCCCGCGCCCTGGTGGACACATTGCGGGGTACGCTGGCGGACAACGAGAACCGGCTGCGCACTTTGCTGTTCAAGCTGTGCGTGGAGGTGAACATGATGGGCCACACCGTGGCCGCACACTTCCGGGCGGACCCGGTGAACCGCCGGGAGCTGCGGGCCTACGCGGTGGACGAGGTGCTGCGCACCAACGGGAAGATCAGCTTTGACGACGCGCTGGATCTCCAGCGGCAGGTCTACCCTGACAGATGAGCCGCGTCCGGTTCATGTCTCCCTACCTGAAGGGCGGCCGAGACACCGGCAAGCTGGTCAACCGGGCCCGCTACATCGCCACCCGCCCCGGCGTGGAGGTGCTCAGGGGTGAGCACAGTGACCAGCCCGCCACGAAAAAGCAGCAGGCTTATATCCAGCGCCTCCTGCGGGACTTCCCCGGCGCGGAGGAACTGCTGGAGTACGAGGACTACCGCAACGCGCCCACCCAGGCAAGCGCCAACACTTTCATTCGCCAAGTGCAAGAGGACTTCTTGGAGCCCATGAGCCGGATGGAGAACTACCTGGACTACGTGTCCCACCGCCCCGGCGTGCAGCTGGACGGTGAGCACGGCCTGTGGTGCGCCGGAGGCAAGGTGCACAACCTCTCCCAGGCCGTCCGGGAGGTGGCGGAGCACACCGGCAGCGTGTGGACGCCGGTGGTGGCCATTCGCCGGGAGGACGCGGAGCGGCTGGGCTACAACGACGCGAAGAGCTGGCGGCAACTGGTGTGCGCCTGCGCGCCGGAGATCGCCAGGGGGTACAAAATCCCGCTGGAACATCTGCGGTGGTACGCCGCCTTCCACCGCAAGGAGGACAGCGTCCACATCCACATGGTGGTGTTCTCATCCGATCCCAAGGAGGGCTATCTCACCAAACAGGGCATCCGGCAGGTCAAGTCCGCCTTCGGTCGGCGGATCTTCCAACAGGATTTGATCCACGTCTATGAACAGAAAACGGAGTACCGGGATACTTTGGGGCGGGACGCGGAGCGCGCCATGGCGGAGCTGATCGCCCAGATGGAGGCCGGCCAGATGCAAAATAAAAATCAGGAACGGCTGGTGCTGGAGCTGGCGGAGCGGCTGCACAACACCAATGGCAAAAAAGTCTACGGCTATCTTCCGCCCGCAACCAAGGCACTGGTGGATGCCATTGTGGACGAGCTGGCAAAGGACGAGCGCGTAGCCGCCGCCTACGGCCTGTGGAACCAGATGCGGGAGGAGGTGTGCCGCACCTATTCTGAGCAAGTGCCGGAGCGCCTGCCTCTCTCCCGGCAGAAGGAGTTCAAGTCCGTGCGCAATATGGTCATCCGGGAGGTGCTCGAGCTGGGGCAGGACGAAACCCCTGGCCGAGATATGGTGGAGCACATTTCTGCTGCACAGGATACTTCTTCCCCACCCTTTTGCACACAGCCGGAGACACATAGCCAGCAACCAAAAGCTTCACCTCATCGGCAAGCACCGAGGCATCGGGCGGCATCCCACGTGGATGCCGCCCGATGTGTCCTCCAACTCTTCCGCAACATGGGCCGCATCTTCCAGGAACAGTCCACCGCAGACACCATCCAGGCCGGCCTGCACATCGACAAGAAGCGCCGCCGGATGCTCCGGGAGAAGCGCATGGCCCTGGGCCACAAGGCGGATGACCACGAGGATCTGCGGATGAACTAGTGGGGCTCGGATCAGTCCGAGCCCCACTTCAGCTATTCGTCCAACTTGTGAAAGGAGTCGAGTCGGAGCTCCCGCTTCAACTCATCTTCAGAGGGGAGATAGGTCTTGTACTTAGAGGTGAAGATTTGGGTGTTGTTTTCCGGCAGCGTATAGCGCACCACCGCGTCGTTCTTCTCTGCGCACAGCACAATACCAATGGGCGGATTGTCCCCTTCATTCATCATCTCACGGGTGTAGTAGTTCACATACATCTGCATCTGGCCGATGTCCTGATGGGTCAGGGTATCTGTTTTCAGGTCAATCAGCACAAAGCACTTGAGGATGTAGTTGTAAAACACCAGATCAATAAAGAAACTTTGCCCGTCCAGAGTAAACCGCTTCTGGCGGGAGACGAAGGAAAAACCGCGGCCCAGTTCCAGGAGAAACTGCTGGAGGTGGTCGATGAGAGCCTGCTCCAGATCACTCTCGTAGACATGGGTATCCGGCTGGATCTGAAGGAATTCCATGACATAAGGGTCCTTGACGATCTTCTCGTACTCAGGCTTGGGTTCTCTGAGCTGAATCTCCGCAGCGACGGACGCCTTGTCCTGGCTGGCCAGGATCCGCTGGTAATACATGGTGTTGATCTGGCGCTCCAGCTGACGCACACTCCAGGCCGATTTGGCACACTCGTCCGCATAAAAAGTGCGTGCCTTCTCGTCTGGAACACGCATCAGCAGGCGGTAGTGTGACCAGCTCAAATCGGCACACACTGTGTGCCGATTTGGAAAACAGCAATAGAACTGCCGCATGGCCCGCAGATTACGCACTGTGTAGCCCTTCCCGAACTCCGCCGTTAAATGGGCGGAGAGATACTCCAGCAGCTTGGTTCCATACTCTGCCCGGTCGTGTTCGCCACACGCTTTGTAGATCTGTTCCCCAATCTCCCAGTAGGCGGTTACCATGGCGGAGTTGACCGCCGTGGTTAGGATATGCTGGGCGGTTACAATGGAGCTGCGGATGGCGTGGTAGGTCTGCTCTGGGCTGACGGCTAAAACTTCATCCTGATTGTTCATGGGCAGCCTCCTGGCACAGTCAAATTCTGTTTCTCTTATTTTACACAATCCAGGGAAAGACAGCAACCAAAACCGAGGTGATTTCTCACGGGAACCTACATTCACTATACGGACGAGCAGAAGGAGCGGGCCAACTCCGTGGACTTGGAGGAGTTCCTGCGGCGGCGAGGGGAGAAGCTGCTCCGCTCCGGGCGGGAGTTCCGGCTGGAGCGGCGGCACCGCATCACCGTCCGGGGCAGTGAGTGGTACGACCACATTGCCCGTCAGGGCGGCCACGCGGTCAGCTTCGTCCTGCACTACTACGGTACGAGCTATCAGGAGGCCATGGAGCTCCTGTTGGGGAATGAGTTGGGGGAGGCATATCCCGCCGCGCAGCCAAAGCGGGAGGAGCTGGCCAAGCCCTTCGCCCTTCCTCCGCCCCACACCGATATGCGCCGGGTGTACGCCTATCTGATGAAGCAGCGCCACATCAGCCGGGAGGTGATCAGCCACTTCGCCCGGGCTGGCCTGCTATATGAGGACGCCCAATACCACAACTGCGTCTTTGTGGGCACGGATGAGCAGGGCACCCCCCGCCACGCCCACAAGCGGAGCACCAACAGCCAGGGCAAGTCCTTCAAGGCCAATGTGGAGGGCAGCAGGCCCCAATACAGCTTCCACCACATGGGACAGGACGGCATCCTCTATGCCTTCGAGGCGCCCGTGGACATGCTGTCCTTTCTGACGCTGTACCCGGACGGCTGGCAGGAGCACAGCTATGTGGCCCTGTGCGGCACCGGCGGCCAGGCCATACACTGGATGCTGGAACAGAACCCCTGCCTCCATGATGTGGTGCTCTGCCTGGATCACGACGAGCCGGGACAGGCCGCCGCCAGGCGCCTTCAGGAAGAACTGCAGGGAGCAGGATACCACAGCGGTATCCTGCTCCCTGCGCGTAAGGACTGGAACGACGACCTGGTGCAGGGGCAGACCATGGCCGGCCCCGCCATGGCCATGGGACAGAGCATGTAGCCACATCCCCGTGCCGGAACCGCACCCTGTCCGCCAAGGGGGTGGTGCGCCCTGCCGCTGGACTGGGCCCCGGTTCATCCTGGACCACCAAGAAGGTCACACTGGAAGGAGATCTAAGTACAGAGGACAGACTAAAATGGTACCTATAGAAAGGACAGTACTCTGACAAAAAAGCACGAAAGACAGACCAGAGATTGACAGTGGTACACAGAAAATAGACAGTAGTTTGACAAAAGAGTAAACGCTGTAGACACTGCCTTGACAGAGGTCAAGATCATCGTGCAAAATAGGACAGAGGCTATGGGTGGAAAATGGCTGTTAAATTTGTTCCCAAACGGTATTCGCCTGAAGAAATAGAAGCCCTGAAAAAGAATCCAAATGTGCTGGAGGTGCGGGAAAACCGTTTGCTGCTGACAATAGAGTTCAGACAGCAGGTCTATGAGGCGTGGATACGGAGGCCAGAGCGGTCAACTGTCAGAAGGATGCTGGAGGCAAACGGATTTGATACCCAGCGCCTTGGCC
>PPYF01171886.1_pt1 | contig 26463 bp, 23 predicted proteins | sample 1559871 | NCBI WGS metagenome assembly PPYF01 (sample SAMN08240021, study PRJNA423297) | Human gut metagenome, whole genome shotgun sequencing project. | reverse complement strand
GCACTGCGGCGGAGTGGAAGATGTCGCTTGTGCGACCCGCCGCAGGCGGAGAATCCTGCAAAGCAGGATTCTTTTTCATTTTGAGTACATAGGAAAGCAGGGAGAAAAAATGAAGAAAGAACATGAGAATCCGAAATACGGATATAAAACCAAATATGGATATCTGCCTGCAACGTTTTGCCTGCTTTTTCTTAGTCTTTTGTTTTGTATCGTTATGGTCTTCTATTATAGAGGAATTGGAACTACGATACGGAAGCAGGCACAGGAAGTCCTGCAAAGCTCTTCTCAGCGGAACAGCAGGATCCTGGTGTATGAGATCAATAACAAGATGACTCTTTTTCAAAGGATTGCGGGCCAATACCGGGCGGAGATCGATGCTGACAAAGAAGAGACGCTTCAAAAACTGGAGCCGCTGCTGGAACTGTATGATTTTAAGGATGTTGGTTTTATCCTGGAGGACGGAAAGGCGTACAGTGTAAAGGGAGATACCTATGATTTCTCGGAAACAGAATTTTTTCAGCGCGCGATGGAAGGACAGGTGGAGATTACACCGACGATGACGGATCAGAAGGACGGGAAAAAGATCAATCTGTACAGCGCTCCGATAGCAATCCAGGGAAAAATCTCTGGAGCAATCTACGCAGTATATGAGACGGATCATCTGATCAGTCTTCTTTCCTCTTCATTTCAGGGCGGAAGCTATTCTTACGTGGTGGATTCCGGCGGGGAAGTTATGATGGCAGAAAACGGAAACTACCAAAATATTATGGAAGGTTTGGAACAGGACAACAAAGAGAATCTGGGGGAAGCAGAAAAAATGGCTGGGGATCTGCTGCAGGGCAGAGAAGGAACGATCACCTGTGATTCCGATGGAAAGAAATATGCATATTATTGTCCGCTGGGGATCAATGACTGGTTTCTTGTAACCGTTGTGCCGGTGGAAGCGGCGAACCAGCGTTATGCTCCGATCATGGACAGTACCAGATGGATGTATGTCCTGATAGGTGTGATTTTCTTTCTGGCGGCAGCGCTGATCGTCAGACAGCAGAAGAAGCAGAATAAACGGCTGGAATATTATGCCTATGTGGATCCGATGACCGGAGGAATGAACAATACCAGCTTTATGCTGGCGGCGGTCGAAACTCTGAGAAAACAGAAAGAAAGCAAGGCGGCAGTGTTGGCGGTGGATATCAACCATTTTAAGCTGATCAACGAACTGCTCGGCGTGAAGGCGGGGAATGAGACGATCTGCCGGCTGGAGCAGGCGCTGCGGGAAAACTGCCGGGAAGACGAGCTGGTGGGACATCGCATTGCGGACCGGTTTACCGTGCTGTGGCTGTACCGGGAGTATGAGGAACTGCTGGAGCGCCTGGAGCAAATGCAGCAGTGTCTGAAAAAACTTTCGGAGAATATGGGAAATATCCATTTCAAGGCAGCGATCGGTGTATATGAGATCACTGAGAAAGAGAGAGACTCGATCGACAGTGTCCAAATGGAACGGATCTGCGGCAGTGCGATGCAGGCGAACCAGACACTGAAAGACGGACATGAGACGGCGTTCTGCTTCAGCGATGAGACCCTCAGAAACCGGCAGCTGATGGAAAAAATATATGAAGATCAGATGTATCCGGCGCTGGAGCGAAAAGAATTTGTCCCGTGGTTCCAGCCGAAGGTAAGGATCGAAGATGGAAGTATCTGTGGAGCAGAGGCGCTGGTACGATGGAAAAAGCAGGATGGAAGCCTGATTCCGCCAGGGGAATTTATTCCGTTTTTTGAGACGAATGGTTTTATCGAAAAGGTAGACCGGGCGATGATGGAAGCGGTCTGTCAATTTCAGAGTCAATGGAAGGAGCGGGGACTGCGGACGGTTCCGGTCTCGGTAAACCTTTCCCGTACTTATTTATATTCGGAAAATTTTGCCAGGGAGTGGAGAGCATATCTGGAGAAACATCAGCTGAGCACGAAAGATATACAGTTTGAGGTGACGGAAACCTTTGCCGAAAGAGACAGGGAACAGTTGAGAAAGGTGATCCGGGCGCTTCATGAAGAAGGATTCACTGTGCTGCTGGACGATTTCGGAACCGGATATTCCTCGATGCAGTCTCTTCAGGAACTGGAATTTGATGTCCTGAAGCTGGACTGTGAGTTTACCTGGGGAATCGGCAGGGAGAGAACCGAAAAAATCCTCGACGCGACCATAGCACTCGCAAAAGCGCTGGACATGGCGACCATCGCTGAGGGAGTGGAAACAGAGACGCAGTACCGGTATCTGAAAGAACATGGTGTCACAGAGGCACAGGGATATTTTTATTACAAGCCTATGCCGGCGGAGGAATTTGAAAAGCTGCTGGCGTATGTTTGAAAGGAAGAACAGGGAAAAGAAAAAACGACGAGGCATGACATAGAAGGATGCCTCGTCGTTTTTCTTTTCGAGAAGCAAAAAGTAAGATTTATCGAATAGAAAAGTAAAGAAAATGCAAAAGACCGAACGGACGTACGTGCATAATTGTGGACAGGAATTTGGACAGGAAAAATATTAAATAAATTTGTAAGAAAAAAATTGTTGGATTTTGTTTTTTTGAATAAAAAGTGAACAGAATATGAAATATCGGTTGCTTTTTGCAGTAAAATAAGCTATATTAGCGTTACATAAAAGTTTCATTTCTTTACCGAACAGCATGGTTGTGACTTGTATCGAAAAATAAGATAAAAGTGAGGGTAACTATTCAATGTATCGGAAATTCAGTCAGGGTTGGTTTAAACATTTTGATTTCATAGTGATTGATCTGCTCTGTGTGCAATTTTCTTTTTTTGCGGCGGCGTTCTGGCGGCACAGAGGATTCCCATACTACGATAAGATTTATGTGAATACGGCGATTTTGCTTTTTTTTATTGATGTGCTTACGTGCATCTTTTTTTCCACATATGCAAATGTCCTGCGGCGTGAGTATCTGAAGGAATTCAGGTCGACGTTCCTGCATACCTGTGAAGTCTCGGTGGGTGTGTTGGTTGTCCTATATCTGATGAAAGATGCCTATAACCTTTCGCGTCTGGTCTATGTAGTTTTTACGATTTTCTATTTATTACTGGGATATCTATGCAGGCTGGGATGGAAGAGGTATGTGCAGCGACATCTCAGTGAAAACGGAACCCGCTCTTTCGTTATTATTACCTCTTCCCATATGGCTGAGAAAGTGGTGCGGACCATCAAGGAGAACAACCATTACGGACTCCGGCTGACAGGAATTATCCTGATGGATGAAAATGTAAAAGGCTGGTCCTATGAAGGCGTGCCGGTGGTTGCGGATGCGTCCACGGCAGAAGAGTATCTGTGCAGGGAATGGGTGGACGAGGTATTCTTCACGCTTCCTTCGGAAATCGAGCTGCCGGCAGAACTGGTCAACCTGTGTGAAGAGATGGGAATTACGGTACATATTCGGATGGCGAAGATGGAGGACTTTGAAAATACGAACCGCTTCGTGCAGAATATCGCGGGATATGTGGTCGTCACCAGTTCTGTCAATGTGATGACCAACGGGCAGGCGATCCTGAAGCGTGCGATGGATCTTGCCGGAGGACTGGCGGGATGTCTGATCACAGGTATTCTTTTTTTGATCGTGGCGCCGGCGATTTATTTCAAGTCTCCGGGACCGATCTTCTTTTCTCAGTGGAGGATCGGCAAGAACGGAAGGAGGTTTAAGATCTATAAATTCCGGAGCATGTATATGGATGCGGAGGAACGGAAGAAAGAACTGATGGAACAGAACAAGGTCAAAGACGGAATGATGTTCAAGATGGACGATGATCCGCGAATCATTAAGGGAATCGGGCATTTTATCCGGAAGACCTCCATCGATGAGTTCCCACAGTTCTGGAATGTCCTGAAAGGGGATATGAGTATGGTCGGCACAAGACCACCGACTTTGGATGAATGGGAGAAGTATTCTCCGAGGCACAGGATCCGTATGGCGACGAAGCCGGGCCTGACCGGAATGTGGCAGGTGAGCGGACGGAGCAATATTACGGATTTTGAGGAAGTTGTGAAGCTGGATGAGAGGTATATCCGGGAATGGTGCTTTGGGCTGGATATTAAGATTATTTTGAAGACCGTTGGGAATATGGTTTCGGGGGATGGAGCGGAGTGATGAGATGTTGTGGTCGATGACATGGATCTAAGATGGAAAGGTAAGAGTTTGGATAAGTAAAACTGAAAAAGAAGTTGTTATGTAAACCTTAAGGTGATATAATGCTAGCGTAAAAGTGGATAGATAAACATATCGTTTTTTGGGTGGCATTTCAATAGACGGAATATTGTTGTGTATATGATTGCTTGTAAAAGGTATTGGACAGAAAATTCATGAAAATGAGATGGAAGGGGAGAACGTCGGTTGTATAGTGATTTCTTTGCTGTAGAGCGAAACTTGGATGGACAGGCGATAGGGTTGCTTATTATAAAGCGAAAAGATGCCAGGGTTTTGATTCGTTCCCAATGCTAAAATCACGATTATATCAGAGAGTTTAAGGAATACTTGTTACATAATAGCAAGCCTTTAAAAATGAGATTAGTTGCATGTTAAATATCATTTATGTACAAAGACTGTCTATTCGAATGGATTTACTGAAGTCAATAAAGTATTGATTTAAGTGGAATTATATATTACGTTGATGGACAGACATGTTTTGAAAATGACTACTTGGAAGATGAGCACTGTGAAAAACATGAAAAAATGATTACCACAGTGATTTCAATCATAGAAAATATTCCGGTTCATCCGGATGGAAAGAGGAAATACGTTATGGATAAGAAGTATACGATTGCTGTAGCTGGAACTGGATATGTGGGATTGTCGATTGCCACACTGCTGTCTCAGCATCATAAGGTTTATGCTGTGGATATCGTTCCGGCAAAGGTGGGTATGGTGAACCAGCGCAAATCACCGATTCAGGATGAATATATCGAAAAATATCTGGCAGAAAAGGACTTGGATTTGACCGCAACGCTTGACGCAGAGATGGCGTATAGTGCTGCGGATTTTGTTGTAGTTGCGGCACCGACTAATGTCTACTCAACAAAATCAGTTGAGGTCTGATGGTCTATGGTGGAAGTGAATATACATACAAATATAAGTGTTTCTGCATAAATATGCGCCGTATTTTACTGCGAAAATCATGTTTTGTGCAGTAGGACGTTAATACTGATAACTGCATTTATCTGCGTGGCGTTGAGTAACGGACGGAAATTACTAATATTCTGTCGTGTAGACATCATAAAAGATGAATAAATCATTGTGCAGATTGCAATAAGAATGACAGTTGTATTTGTATGATTGTTACAAAAAAGATGGAATGGGAAAATCCGGCAAAATAGAAGCAAAAAAACGGGTCTACTCAACAGATTAACGCTTTGATGTAGAGGGCGGAGAGTGCGGCGAATAAATATGCGCCGGTGAAAAGTAGTGAAAGGTGCAACTGATTTTGTTGAGTGAACCTGTCTGGATGAAGATAAGTGGAGAAATTGACGGAATATCGAGAAAAGACTTGATTGCTGCGCCGAAAGGGTGCGACAGCATAAGAAAACACTTAGCCGAGTGTGGTTATCACACCGCGGAAATTAGAGAGAAATACTATCTGTGAAGAGCAGATGTGTACATAGATTATGAAATCAACAAAAATGGAGGAATATAAATGAGTACAGTTACTTTAGATAATAAAACCATTTTAGTCACAGGTGCGGCTGGTTTCATCGGTTCCAACCTTGTGAAACGGATCTACCAGGAAGCTCCTTCTGCTACAGTCATTGGCATCGACAATATGAATGCCTACTACGATGTGGCACTGAAAGAATTCCGTCTGAATGAGCTGGCTAAGTATCCCACATTTACTTTTGTTAAAGGCAACATCGCTGATAAGGCGCTGATCACCGAACTGTTCGAGAAGTATAAGCCGTCCGTGGTCGTTAACCTTGCGGCACAGGCTGGTGTGCGCTATTCCATCACCAACCCGGATGCCTATGTGGAATCCAACTTGGTCGGCTTCTTTAATATTCTCGAAGCCTGCCGCCACTGTGAGAATCTAGAGCATCTGGTTTATGCTTCTTCTTCCTCCGTATACGGTTCTAACAAGAAAGTTCCGTACAGCACCGACGATAAGGTAGACAATCCTGTCTCCCTGTATGCAGCCACCAAGAAGTCTAACGAGCTGATGGCTCACGCTTACTCCAAGTTGTACAACATTCCTTCTACTGGTCTGCGCTTCTTCACAGTATATGGTCCGGCTGGCCGACCTGACATGGCCTACTTTGGCTTCACCAACAAGCTGGTGAAAGGTGAGACCATCAAAATCTTCAACTATGGCAACTGCAAGCGTGACTTTACTTATGTGGATGACATCGTAGAGGGGGTTGTCCGTGTGATGAAGAAAGCACCGGACAAGAAGAACGGTGAGGATGGCCTGCCGATTTCGCCGTATGCCGTTTACAACATCGGCAATCAGAATCCGGAGAATCTGCTGGACTTCGTGCAGATTTTGAGCGAGGAGTTAGTAAGAGCGAAGGTGCTACCGGAAGATTACGACTTCGAGGCTCACAAGGAACTGGTTCCGATGCAGCCGGGTGATGTGCCTGTGACCTATGCAGACACCAGTGCATTGGAACGTGACTTTGGATATAAGCCGAGCACGAGCCTGAGAACTGGATTAAGAAAGTTCGCCGAGTGGTACGCTGAGTTTTATAAATAAAGAAAATTAGAGGGATAGAAAAATGAGAGAGTTTAAGGATTTAAAGATTGCTGTGGCTGGTACTGGTTATGTTGGCCTTTCTATTGCTACGCTGTTGTCTCAGCACCACAAGGTGACTGCGGTAGATATTATTCCTGAGAAAGTGGAGATGATCAACAATAAGAAGTCCCCGATTCAGGATGATTATATTGAGAAGTATCTGGCAGAAAAAGAGCTGGATCTGACAGCAACTTTGGATGCGAAGGAAGCATACAGTGATGCTGATTTTGTAGTTATCGCAGCACCGACAAACTACGATAGCAAGAAGAACTTTTTTGACACCAGTGCGGTGGAAGCTGTAATCAAGTTGGTTATTGAGTACAATCCGGAAGCCATTATGGTTATTAAGTCTACGATTCCGGTTGGCTATACTGCAAGTGTTCGTGAAAAGTTCCACTGCGACAATATCATTTTCAGTCCAGAGTTCTTAAGAGAGAGCAAGGCACTGTATGACAATCTTTATCCTTCTCGTATCATTGTCGGTACTGATGTGGATAATGCTCGACTGGTAAAGGCAGCCCACACCTTTGCAGAACTCCTGCAGGAAGGGGCTATCAAGGAGAACATTGATACTCTGTTCATGGGATTCACTGAGGCAGAGGCAGTTAAGCTGTTCGCTAACACCTATCTGGCACTGCGTGTCAGCTATTTCAACGAACTCGATACTTACGCTGAAATGAAGGGCCTGAATACACAGCAGATCATCAATGGTGTATGCCTTGATCCTCGTATTGGTACTCATTACAATAATCCGTCCTTCGGCTATGGCGGCTACTGTCTGCCGAAAGACACCAAGCAGCTGCTGGCGAACTATGCTGATGTGCCGGAGAACCTTATTGAAGCTATTGTGGAATCCAACCGCACTCGTAAAGACTTCATCGCTGACCGTGTGCTGGAAATTGCTGGTGCATATGAAGCAAACGATAGCTGGGATGAGAGCAAGGAAAAAGAGGTGGTGGTTGGTGTTTACCGCCTGACCATGAAGAGCAACAGCGATAACTTCCGGCAGAGCTCTATTCAGGGTGTCATGAAGCGTATCAAGGCAAAGGGCGCAACTGTGATTATTTATGAGCCGACTTTGAAGGACGGCGATACCTTCTTTGGCAGCAAGGTTGTTAATGACTTGGATGAGTTCAAAAAGCAGAGTCAGGCTATCATTGCAAACCGCTATGACAAGTGCCTGGATGATGTGAAGGAGAAAGTTTACACCAGAGATATTTTCCAGAGAGATTAAGGAAGAAAGAACAGAGGAGAGAGTCGGATGAAGGATAAACAGAATATAAAAGTATGCTTGGTGGGCTCATCTGGCGGTCACTTAACCCACCTTTATATGCTAAAGCCGTTTTGGAAAGATAAGGATCATTTCTGGGTCACTTTTGATAAGGAGGATGCAAGAAGCCTACTCGAAGGCGAAAAAATGTATCCGTGCTACTATCCGACCAACAGAAGCCTGAAAGCCCTTATCAAAAACACGAAGATTGCATGGAATGTATTGCATAAAGAAAAGCCAGACTTAATTATTTCCTGTGGTGCAGCTGTTGCGGTTCCGTTCTTTTACATCGGAAAGATGATGGGAGCAAAACTGGTCTATATCGAGGTCTTTGATCGAATCGATAAACCGACAATGACAGGAAAGATGGTTTATCCCATTGTGGACAAGTTTGTTGTGCAGTGGGAAGAACAGAAAAAGGTTTATCCGAAGGCGGTTAACCTTGGCAGTATATTCTAAGTAGGGGACGAGAAAATGATTTTTGTGACGGTAGGAACACATGAACAGCCGTTTAATCGGTTGATTCAAAAGATAGATGAATTAAAGAAAGACGGAATAATTCAGGATGATGTGATTATCCAAACCGGTTTCAGTACATATGAGCCGAAATATTGCAAGTGGAGCAAGTTGATTCCATATCAGCAGATGGTAAAGAATGTGGCCGATGCCCGCATTGTGATCACTCATGGCGGTCCGGCCAGCTTCATCATGCCGCTGCAGATTGGCAAGACCCCCATTGTTGTGCCACGTCAGCATCAGTTCAATGAGCATGTGAACGACCATCAGGTTGAGTTTGCACGAAATGTGGCTCAGCGAATGGGAACGATTATCCCGGTAGAGGATATTGAAACATTGGGAGATATTATCACGAACTATGACCAGATTGTCGCTGGTATGGGACATGGTATGAGCAGCAATAATGCAAAGTTTAATGAAGAACTTGAGAAACTGGTAGACGAATTATATTGAGGATGAATGGATGAGAAAAGTTGGAATCATGTCGATGCAGCGCATTGCAAACTACGGTTCATTTTTGCAGGCATATGCATTGAAGCAGCTAATTGAGGAAGTTGGCTGCAATGTAGAGTTTGTGGACTACCATGTGGGTGCTCCAGTGATTGCAGAAAATGCGGATAGCAAGAATAAGTTTGTCCGAAAAGTTGAGAAAGGGTTGGAAACATTTCAGTATCAAGCTCCATTCTTGCATAAATTATCGTTCATCCGATATAAGCAGTCCTTTGCTCAAAAGTATATGCCGCTTTTAGGAATTACGGATGAGATGAACTATAACCCGACATTGGATTGCCTCGTGATTGGTAGCGATGAGGTTTTCAACTGTATTCAGAAAAATTCCAATGTGGGTTATTCGCCAGAATTATTTGGAAAGGATAACCACGCAAAGAGACTTATCACTTATGCAGCTTCTTTCGGAAATACAACACTGGAAAAGCTGACAAAGTATAAAAAAGCTGATGAAGTTGGAGCATTGTTAAAGAAATTTGATGCAATTTCTGTACGAGATGCGAATTCAGGGGCTATTACGGAGCAGCTTACGGGGAAAGAACCGATGTATAATCTGGATCCAGTTTTGACCTATGACTACATGAACTGCTGCAATAAAATACCGCAGATTCAAACAGACGAGAAGTATTTGATTTTGTATGCGTATGCAGGTCGTATTTCAAATGATGAGGCAGACTGGATCTCTGCTTATGCAAAGAAAAAGAACCTGCAGGTATATGCAATCGGTGGTATTCAGAAATGCGCAGACCGATTTGTGGACTGCTCACCGTTTGAAGTTTTGGCCTATTTCAGAAATGCAGAAGAAGTTATTACAGATACCTTCCACGGCAGCATCTTCTCGGTGATCACACATCGTTCGTTTACGACATTGATTCGAAAGAGTGTAGGCAATGGCTACGGCAATGAAGAAAAATTGAGCGATTTGCTAAAGCGACTGGGACTGACTGAGCGGATGACAACGAAAGTTGAAGATGCAGAAAGCATCAATGAAAAGGCAATTGATTACGCAAAAGTTGATGAGTTGCTGAAAGCACATAGAGAAGTGGCGAAGGAGTATCTGAGAAAAAATTTAGGGGAATAAAATGGAGAACATATCGAGGATAAAAGAGAAATGTATGGGCTGCAAAAGCTGTGAGCAAAGCTGTCCGAAACACTGTATCTCTATGGTAGAAAGCAAAGAAGGATTTTGGTATCCATCTGTAGATGAAAAAAGCTGTGTTGAGTGCGGACTATGTCTGAAAAAGTGCCCGGTGGAGAATACAGAGATTCACCGGAATGAGCCAAAAAAAGTTTGGGCGTGGCGCAATAAAAATGATGTGGATATTATGCGTTCTGCATCTGGCGGTGCTGCAGATAGTGCAGCGAAAACTGTTCTGCAAATGGGCGGCGTGGTTTATGGCGCTGCTTACGATGAGCAGTTGGCAGTAAGCCACATTGAAGTTACAGCCGATGCTGAAAGAGAAAAGCTACAATCCTCCAAATATGTTCAGTCAGACCCAAAAGACAGCTATGTAAAGGTTAAACAGCGACTCTCTGAGGGAAAAACGGTGCTTTTTACGGGAACGCCCTGCCAGATTGCTGGTCTATATGCTTTTTTGAGCGGTGACCATGAGAATTTATATACGGTTGACCTGATTTGCCACGGTGTGCCTTCCCCGAAGTTCTTCAAAAAATATCTGGAATACCAAAACAAGCAAACCGCGGGCAAAGTAATCTACTTCAACTTCCGCTCCAAAGATAAGAGAGGCTGGGGAACACAATATCTGCTAAAGACAAAGACAAAGACAAAGACAAAGACAAAGACACTCTCCCTTGATCGCTATGGAAAACATTTTATGGATGGCGACTGTTATAGAGAGAGTTGCTATCAGTGTGCCTATGCGAATACGAGCCGCGTGGGAGATTTGACAGTGGGTGATTTCTGGGGAATTGCCAAAAGCCATCCGAGTTTCAATTCTCCAAAGGGTGTGTCCAGTGTATTTGTAAATACCGAAAAAGGCCAAAAGCTCTTTGAAATGATGCGCTCTCTTGCAGAAGTGGAAGAAGCAACGCTGGAAGAGGGCCTGGTGAAGCAGCACAATTTGGTGAAGCCGAGCAGTAGACCGATGACCAGAGATACTTTCTATAAGGGCATCGATGAACCCGGATTTATAGAGCACATAAAGATTGGACTTCAGCCGAAAGCGCGATTGAAATCTCTGTTGCCAAGTAAATTGATTCAAAAAATCAAATCTCTTTGAGATTTTGTGGAGGAAGAATTCATGGGAGAGCCAATAAGAGTTTTGCATATCCTGCAGCGAATGGAAGCTGGCGGTACGCAGGCTTTGTTGATGAACATATATCGGAAAATTGACAGAACAAAAGTACAGTTTGATTTTCTGGTCGTATATAAAGAAAAACAGTTTTACGATGACGAGATTGAAAAAATGGGAGGGCATGTTTACAAGTTGTCTTTCCGGGAGGATTTGAATCTTCCGAAATTTCAAAAGGATTTGGCCGTTTTTTTTGCTCAGCATCACGAATATAGAATTGTACACTGCCACGCTTACACGATAGGCTATTTCTGTCTGAAAGCGGCAAAGAAAGCAGGTATCCCTGTCAGAATTGCACATTCACATAATAATGAGACTGTACACGATATAAAGTACCTACCGAAGCTGTTCATGCAGCGTATATTCACTAAAAACGCAACAGACCTTTTTGCCTGCTCTGAGGAAGCTGGAAAATATCTGTTCAAAGATAGGCCGTTTCAAGTGCTAAAAAACGCAATTGATTCGCAGAACTTTATTGCAGATGCTGATACCAGAAATGAAATCAGGAAAGAACTAGGGTTAGAGGATAAATTTGTTGTCGGCCATGTTGGTCGGCTGCATCCTCAGAAAAATCATGATTTCCTGATTGATGTTTTTGCAGAAATCAAGAAGAAAAAGCCAGATGCTGAACTGATTCTTGTTGGCACCGGGCCATTAGAGGAGAAAATAAAAGGAAAAGTGGCAGAAAATGGCCTGGCAGATTGCGTGCATTTTCTTGGAAACAGAAAGGACATGAACAGAATCTATCAGGCAATGGATGTGTTTGTTTTCCCGTCTTTGTTTGAAGGTCTTGGCATTGTTGCAATTGAAGCACAGGCAGCAAGTGTGCCTATTGTCTGCTCTGAGGGATTGCCGCCGGAAACGGACATTACACCGGTATACCGGAAACTGCTATTGAGCGATGGCGCAAAAAAGTGGGCTAATGTAGCACTTGAAATGGCGCAGAACCCAGAAGCCCATACCAATATGCAGCAGTATGTGATTGATGCAGGGTTTGATATGGATGCAACTGCAAAATATATAGAGAACTATTATCTAATGAAAAATACTTTAGAGTAAGCAAGCATTTTTAAGGTGTAAATTCTTTTATAGTATGGCTTTGGAATAGGTAATAAAAAACATTTGTACGAAAAGCAATATTGTAAGGGGAGAGGGGATAAAGAAACGCATGATGATAAATGAAAAAAAAATTAGTGTTTTGATGAGTATATACAATGAACCACTGATTTATATACAAAAAGCACTTGATTCTATAAAATCTCAGACATATCAAAACATTGAGATTATTGTTATAGTGGATAAACCAGATTATCAAAACGCGATAACTTATCTGAACAGTGAACAAAGAAAAGATTCGAGAATCAACTATTATGTAAATGATGTAAATATTGGTCTTGCAATGAGTTTAAATCGAGCACTTTCATATGCAACAGGAAATTATTTGGCGCGGATGGACGCAGATGATATCGCTAAAAAAGATAGATTAGAAAAAGAAATCCGCTGTATTGAGCAGGAAAAACTTGATGTGGTTGGATCGTGGGCAGATGTGATCGATGAGAATGATGCTGTGTGGAATGAGATTTCTGGAACATACTTTACGCAAGATGCTGTGGAGAAACTTCTTCCAATCCAAAACATTTTGATTCATCCGACTGTACTAATGCGTACAGACATGGTAAAAAAGGTTGGGGGCTACCGCAATTTTGCTTCTTGTCAAGACTATGATTTGTGGCTTAGGTTGCTTTCAAAAAAATATAAAATTGGCGTTATCAATGAGAAACTGCTGTTTTTTAGAAAACATAAGAACAGTATAACGGCAACTCGTCGATATAACCAGATCTTAAATGAGATGTATATACAGGAACTGTACCAGCAACGGATAAAGAACGGTAAAGATGACTTTTCGGAAGCTAATTTGAATGATTACCTCACCCGAAATGGTTATAGAGATTCTGCAAATGTTAAACGTCAAAACGAGTTGCTCACACATTATCAAACGGGAAAAAAAGAAATCGCACAAAGAAATATAGTTGCGGGAATAAAAGACCTGACCCTGAGCTTACCATCTTCTGCAGTTCGACACAGCATCAAGGTAAGCATCAAGGCAAAAATGATAAAGCACAGGTTAAGCAGAGGAACAAAGCAATGAGTATAAAATCCATTTTAAAGAAAACAATTGGGGCAGAGCGTCTCTCGAATATGAAGGGACAGGTATTTCATATTGCCTGTAAAGCTAAATTAGGAACGAAAGCCTTGGAAATAGATAATCAATATCTGGAAGAAAAAAAGTTGATCGAATTTCCTAAGTACCACACATTCCGCGGATATTATGATTTAAATTATCTCAGTGCAGATAAAACAAAGTTTTTAGTGCACCGTCTTCCAATCAATGCGAATAATAACAAAGATACATCATGTGAAATTGGTTACATTGATATGATGACGGGAGATTTTCGTAAGGTTGCAGAAACACATGCATGGTGTTGGCAGCAGGGAAGCCGTCTTCGTTGGCATCCGGTTGAGCACAACTGTATTATTTTTAATGATGCAGATCAGGATGGTTATTGCGCCAAAATAGTAGATGTTGACAGTGGAAAATGTGTGCAGAAAATTCCGAGTCCACTGTATGATGTCACACCCGATTTCGGCTATGGATTAACTTTGAATTATTCTCGCCTTCAGAGATTGCGTCCGGGATATGGCTATAACTTTTTTGATGATGCAACCAAAAATGAATCTGCACCTCAAAATGATGGTATTTGGCAGATCAATTTAAACAATAACAGCAAAAAATTGCTGTTTTCCTTGGGCGAGCTGGCACAAAAAGTTGATTCTCCAGAAAAGTATATTCACTATTTAAATCATATTTCTGTATCGCCTGACGGAAAGAACTTTTTCTTCTTCCATATATATAAAGAAAAAGATTCAAAAAACTGGAAAACAGTTTTATATTTATCGGACATAAATGGCGAAAATCTAAAATCTCTTGAAGAAACCGACAGAGTTTCTCATTATTGCTGGTGTAATAATGATGAAATCATGGTCACCTGCCGAAAAGAAAATGGCGAAGAATATTATTGTCTTTTCAATTTGAAATCAGGAGTGAAAACTATCATTGATAATCAAGATTTAAGCACCGACGGTCATCCAAACAGGATTGGTCAAACAGCGTGGTACCTAACTGATACTTATCCGTTAAAGTATAGCTGCCAGAAAATAAAGATGTTTAATTTGAGCGAAAAGTATGTAGTAACCGTTGCATCATTTTATCACGACTATAGATTGCGTGGTGAAAAACGATGTGATCTTCATCCAAGTATTACACCTGATGGACGACTTGTTTCTGTTGATACAACGTTCCAGAATGGAAGAAGATCTGTGGCATTAATGAACATAAAAATGGAGTGTAATTAAAGATGGCAAAAGTTAGTATTGTTGTACCGGTATATAAGGTAGAAAAGTATATAGAAAATTGTATTGAAAGTTTAGTGTCACAGACACTAAGAGAGATTGAAATCATTTTGGTAGATGATGGAAGTCCTGACAAATGTGGTGAAATATGTGATGTATATGCGGCAAGAGATAACCGTATCAAGGTCTTACATAAGAAGAATGCGGGTGTTAGCGCAGCTCGAAATGATGGATTATTACAAGCCTCGGGTGAGTATATTCTTTTTTGTGATTCAGATGATTGGATGGAAAAAGATGCTTGCGAAAAATTATACTCTGCTGCAACGAAAAGCAATGCAGATATTGCAATAGGCGATGTTTACATGGCATATGATTCTGGAGAAAAGAAAGCTGTAAAATTCTATGAAAATGAATTCTGTATCGAGGATAGAGATAGAATTGATGATATGATTCGTGCCGATATATATCGCACATATTGTGTTAATCCGCCAAAAGAAGGCGTGGCTTTTGGATATGGAGGACCGTGGAATAAACTGGTTCGAAGAGAAATGCTTTTAGACAATGAAATTAATTTCGACTTGCGTGTTAAAGGCGTTTTTGATGATATCTTGTATACGGCATATATTCTCTATAATGCAAAAAGAATATGTTATATTCACGAGAATGTGTATAATTATCGAATGGTGGCTTCATCTATTACTCATAGCTATAAGCCAAATGTGATTGAAATTAATAATGCAATCTTTTGCTGCTGGAATGAATTTTTTGAGAAGACAGGAAATAAAGATAAGTACCTAAAACCTTTTTACGCTTGCGTTATGCGTCGACTGGAAGAAGCAATTAAGCTCTATTTTGTAAATGATAAGAATGAAAAAGCACTTTCAGAGAGAATAAAAGAATTAAAAAGAGTTGTTAAATCTGAACCGTATAAGACAGCAGCGCAATGCGTGGATGTAAAAAAAATTTCAAAGAAGCAAAGAATGTTGGCGGTAATGATTAAATATCATTTGATATTTATGGTGATGTTCATTAAAAACTTTAGGTGAGATAAGAGATGACGGTTTTATTTCTATTGGTAAGCCTTGTTTTTATTACAGTAATGGCTTATAAAATGAATAATGGTGAAATATGTGCACCAGCAGTACTTTTTTGTGCGCCTTTTGTTTTATGTAGTTTTTTTGCATTATGCAATGAACAAGAATGGAATTGGGATGCAAATATAAACACAGCATTAGTAGTGCTTGTGGGAACCATCTTCTTTCTTTTTGGCACGTGGTTTGGTAATAAAATTAAAATATCAAATAATATACGCGAGGGAGTAGAAGAGATTTCTGGTATGAATACAAATAAAATATACATACTGGTCTTCTTACATGGTTTATGCTATGTTTGGAAACTTAGATGTATGTTTCAATTTGGACAAAAGATAGGAGTTGGAAATAATTTAAGCAAAATTCTAGTTTATATTAATAACACAACAAAATTTTCTAGTACAGATATGAACATCCAGTATCCACAACTTCTTTCGATAGGATTAGATATTTGTACTGCCACAGGTTTTGTTGTTGCATGTTTATTAGCCTATTCATTACTTGAAATGCGTAAAAATAAACATCTTCTCCTTGTATGTACAGTGGATTTTGCCGTATGTGTTGTTGGCTCATTGACATCAGGGGGAAGAGGTGGTGCTATACAACTTATATTTTCATTTTTAGGAACATTTTTGATTCTTTACCAAAGAAAGTATTTATGGAAAAGAAGTGTTCCGCTTAAATACCTAGCACGAGTTGGAGTAGGTATTATTTTAGCAGGTGTTGGATTTTTTGCTGTCATCACTCTAATTGGACGATATGAAGTGAATTTGGTATGGCGATATTTAAGTAACTATATAGGGGCTCAGCTGTTTAATTTAGACTACTATCTTAATAGTAAATTTGAATCATCAGTTATCTTCGGCCAAGAAACATTTCAGCCTATTATTCAGTTCTTTGCAGGAAAATTTGGTATTAGTAAATGGTCAAGGTATACTTTAGACTTACCGATGGTAACAGCAGCAGGATATAATACGGGAAATGTATATACCACGTTTTACCCGTATATTCACGATTTTGGCGTTGTTGGCTTGCTATTATGCCCTTTTATAATGGGGGCAATTGTTCAGGTTATCTATAGAAAAGCCAGAAATTCGCAGGATGGTTATACCGTTGATATTTGGTTAGTCGTATACTCGAATGTTATCTATATGCTTGTTTTTTCTTTCTTCTCAAACAAAATTTATGAATTACTTTTTTCAATTCAAATGTTGAAGAAGATTTTATGGATGTTTGTAACGCTTTATTATTTCTATAAAATAAATAGAGTTGGTATGAAGATTAAATACAAGAAAATTATATAAGATTGGAGAAAAGGATGAATGAGAGAAAGATTGAAGAATATACAGTATTAAGAGGGGTTGTTACCGTCTTAGTAGTTATAGGGCACTCTATTGTTATTAAGAGTGCAACCCAATATGGCGGCTACGATTATTCAGTAATCGGATCAACAAACAGATTATGCTTAAAGCTGTTTATGATTTTGCACGACATGATTTACTCTTTTCATATGCCTTTATTCATGGCTTTAAGTGGAGCATTGTTTTATAGGACAACTGCGGGTGCACTTTGGGTTGCTCAAATTATGAAAAGATACAAGATTAAGTATTTGTATTGAAGGGACATAGCATGAAGCAAAAATCTTTAAAATTAAATTTTATAATGAATGCGATTTTAACAATGTCGCAATTCATATTTCCATTAATTACATTTCCTTATGTGTCGCGTATTTTACTGCCTGAAGGAACGGGGAAAGTTTCTTTTGCAACCTCAGTGGTATCGTATTTTGCAATGTTCGCACAATTGGGTATTCCAACTTATGGAATTCGTGCATGTGCGAAGGTTCGGGATAATAGAGAAAAACTTACAAAAACAGTTCAAGAGCTTTTTATTATTAATTTCACAATGAGCCTGATTGCATATGTTGCACTGTTTGTTGCAATCTCTTCTGTTCCAAGATTGCAACAAGATAAGACATTATTTTTGATTGTCAGTTTAACAATTCTATTCAATGCAATTGGAATGGAGTGGCTTTATAAGGCGTTAGAACAATATGCATATATAACGGTTAGATCTATTATATTTAAATTTGTTGCTTTAATAGCAATGTTCACTTTAATTCATCAGAAGAGCGACTACGTTATATATGGAGGAATCTCAATTTTAGCTGCATCAGCCTCCAATATTTTTAACTTTTTCCATGTGCATAAGTATGTTTCACTTAAGCCGACAGGAAATTACAATTTCAAACAACATTTTAAGGCCGTTGCTGTTTTTTTCGCAATGTCTTGTGCAACGACAATTTATACTCATTTGGATACAGTGATGCTTGGCTTTATGACATCGGATACAGAGGTTGGTTACTATAATGCGGCTGTGAAAATCAAATCTATTTTAGTCTGCATTGTTACGTCTTTAGGTGTAGTATTGCTACCGAGAGCTTCATATTATGTTGAGCATAATCTCATGGAAGAATTTTATCGTATAACAAAGAAGGCCATAAATTTTGTCTTTTTAATTGCTACACCTATGATGATATATTTCATCATATTTGCGAAGGAAGGAATTTTCTTCTTATCAGGATCAGCATATGAAGGTTCGATTGTTCCAATGCAGATTATTATGCCCACACTATTGCTTATAGGACTCTCTAATATTATGGGTATTCAGATGTTGGTTCCGTTGGGACGAGAAAAGACTGTTCTTTATTCGGAGATTGCAGGCGTTATAGTAGATGTTATTTTGAATGCGCTTTTGATTCCGAGATTTGCGTCCGCCGGTGCAGCAATTGGAACATTAGCTGCTGAGGCGGCAGTATTAATAGTGCAGTATATCGCATTAAGAAATGAAATTAATAATGCATTTAGAAATGTTCGTTATGGAGTATTAATAATTGCTTTAGCAGCTGCAAGTATGATATCTGTATTTCTAAAACGAACATCGTTTGGTATCTTTATAATGCTGTGCATATCTGCTGTCGTGTTCTTTGGTGTATATTTTGGAATTTTAACTATTATGAAGGAGCCTTTAGTAATTGATATAGAAAATCAACTGTTAAAAAAAGCTAGACGCAACAAGTAAGGGAGAAAAAGGATTATGTATGATTATTTAGTAGTCGGCTCTGGTCTTTACGGAGCGATTTTTGCACATGAAGCCAAAGCACATGGTAAGTCTGTTTTAGTAGTAGATAAGCGTCCTAACATTGCAGGTAATATCTATACTGAGAATATTGAGGGCATCAATGTTCACAAGTATGGCGCACATATTTTCCATACCAACAATAAAAAAGTTTGGAACTACATCACGCAGTTTGCAGAGTTTAATCGATTCACCAACTCGCCCGTTGCCAACTACAAGGGCGAGTTCTACTCGCTGCCGTTTAACATGTACACCTTTAACAAGATGTGGGGTGTTGTGACACCGGAGGAGGCTGCCGCAAAGATTGAAGAGCAGCGTAAGGAGATTGCTGGAGAGCCTCAGAATCTCGAAGAGCAGGCGATTTCTCTTGTCGGCCGTGATATCTACGAGAAACTTATCAAGGGCTACACTGAGAAGCAGTGGGGTCGTGATTGCAAGGAACTGCCTGCTTTCATTATTAAGCGTCTTCCGGTTCGGCTGACTTTTGATAACAACTACTTCAACGCACTTTACCAAGGCATTCCTATTGGTGGTTATACCAAGATGATTGCTAATCTGCTGGATGGTATTGAGGTTCGTTTGAACACAGACTATCTGGAGAACAAGGCTGAGTTGGATGCACTGGCTGATAAGGTTGTATACACGGGACCGATTGATGCTTACTTCGATTATAAGCTGGGTACGTTGGAATACCGTTCTGTTCGTTTTGAAACGGAAACTTTGGATCAGCCAAACTTCCAGGGCAATGCCGCGGTGAACTATACAGATCGTGAAACCCCGTGGACACGCATTATTGAACATAAATGGTTTGAGTTCGGTAAAGATGAAAACGGCAATGATCTGCCGAAGACCATCATCAGCCGTGAGTATAGTAGTGAGTGGAAGCCGGGAGATGAGCCGTATTATCCGGTTAATGATGCTAAGAACGGCTTGCTTTATTCTGAGTATAAGAAGCTGGCAGACGCAGAAAACAAGGTGATTTTTGGAGGTCGTCTTGGCGAGTATAAGTATTACGACATGGATCAGGTAATTGCCGCTGTATTGGATAGATGCGAAAAAGAATTTTAATAGGAAAAAGAAAATTATGAACACAACATTACTTATCATGGCGGCCGGAATCGGCAGCCGATTTGGAACAGGAATAAAACAGTTGGAGCCGGTCGATGATGCAAATCATATCATCATGGACTACTCAATCCATGATGCGATTGAAGTTGGTTTCAACCATGTAGTATTTATTATCCGTAAGGATATTGAGAAGGAGTTCAAAGAGGTTATCGGTGATCGTATTGCCTCTATCTGTTCTTCTCATAATGTGACGGTGGACTACGCTTTCCAGGATATCAACGATATTCCGGGAGAACTTCCAGCAGGCCGTACAAAGCCGTGGGGAACCGGTCAGGCTGTGCTTGCAGCGAAGGACGTAATTAAAACTCCGTTCATTGTAATCAATGCAGATGATTACTATGGCAAAGAAGGTTTCAAAGCAGTCCACGAATATTTGGTAAATGGCGGCAAGTCCTGCATGGCTGGTTTCGTTCTGAAGAACACTCTGTCCGATAACGGCGGTGTGACTCGCGGTATCTGCAAGATGGACGAGGATAACAACTTGACAGAGGTTGTGGAAACCAAGAACATCGTAAAGACTGCGAATGGAGCAGAAGCAGACGGCGTGGCTGTTGATGTGAATTCTCTGGTATCCATGAATATGTGGGGATTAACACCGGAGTTTTTGAATGTGCTTGAGGAAGGCTTCAAAGAGTTCTTCGAAAAGGAAGCGCCGGGTAACCCTCTGAAAGCAGAGTATCTAATCCCGATCTTCATTGGAGAATTACTGGAGCAGGGAAAGATGTCTGTGAAGGTTCTGAAGACCAATGACACTTGGTACGGCATGACCTACCACGAGGATGTGGCAGCGGTACGGGAAAGTTTTAAAGAAATGCTGGAGAATGGTGTGTACAAGGCTGATTTGTTTTCAGACTTGTGATATACTGGGAGCGGTAGCTCCCTACGCTGTTCGTACAAATCAAAAATTTTTTGATAAATCACACACCTCTACGCGGTGAGCAGCAGGCAACGATCTTATGATTGGCGAAGATGTGAGAAAAAACTTAGGGAGTGTTATTATGAACATCCTTACAGAATTGAAAAATGAACTTGGATATGCAAATGTCACAAACCAATATATAGAGCTGGCAGCAAGGACTTTTCAGTTGGATCATGGAAATGATAACTTGCAGGAACAAGCAGGAATGGTGGGGTTATTGATTGCGACTTTGCCAGAAGATTATCTTAAACGAATTGCTAATGGCTATATCATTGGGGTTCACTCGTGTGTGGAACACTTTCTCGTGCAATATCGTTTCCTTCCGGGGAGTCCGGCTCGTGGTCAAAATTACAGCGCAGAAGATGATGATAACCGGTTGAAGTGGATTCTAAATATTTGCTACGGTAATCGAATCCCACACGATGTAAAGCAGCTTTACTTTATATGTAACTATTACACTACAGTCGAATATAAAAAAATTCTTTTCTATGATAGCTTGACTTTTTATAACGCAAATGCTAAAAATATTAAAGAAATGTTTTTTGGGTGAAAGATATGAAAAATTTATTCGATATACATTGCCACATCCTCCCAGAAGTAGATGACGGTGCCAAAACCATGGACATGGCGTTGAAAATGCTTCAAATGGAATACAAGGATGGTGTACGTTCTATTATTCTAACTCCGCATTTCCGACGGGAAATGTTTGAGACACCGCAGGAAAAGATAGAACGGCAGTTTGAAATTTTGAAAAAGAAAGCAGAAGAAAAAATCGGCATGGATCTGCATCTGTATCTCGGCTGCGAATTCCATGCGAATATGTCGATGGCAGAAACCCTGCTCAATAAGGAGCGTCCCACGATGGCAGACTCCGACTATGTGCTGACCGAATTTTCCGGCGCGGTGGATTTTGAATTTGCGCGGGAACGTGTCTATGCGCTGGTCACCCATGGCTTTATACCGATTATTGCCCATGTGGAAAGATACCCGAACCTTCGGAAAGATATGGGCGGTTTGGAAAACCTGAAGGAAATGGGCGTTCGCCTTCAGATAAATGCCGGAAGCATTTTGGGAGAGGAAGGCTTTGCAGTGAAGCGCTTCTGCAAAAAACTGATGAAAAACAACATGCTGGACTTTGTTGGCACGGACTGCCACAGAACCAACAAACGTGTTCCAAATTTAGGTCCTTGCGCGGAATATATGGAAAAAAAAATGGGCAGAGATTATACTGAGCGTATCCTGATCCATAATCCGCAGAAAATAAAAGAAAACATAGGATAGGAGAAAAAGTATGGAAACAACACAGCAGAACAATGATGAAATGGAAATCGATTTATTGGAATTGTTCCATGTACTCTGGAGCAAAGCGCTGGTGATCCTGCTGTCAGCAGCAGCGGTGGGATTGGCAGCGATGCTGGTGACACAGGTTTTTCTGACACCTCAGTATCAGTCTACGACCAAAATGTATATCCTGACCCAGCAGAACAATGATACGGTTACCAGCAGCGACCTGCAGGCAAGTGAACAGCTGACCCAGGACTGCGCGGAGATGATTCAGAGCCGCCAGGTTGCGGAATCGGTGATCAGTCAGCTGGGATTGGATCTGACAGCCGGCGGATTGCTGGAAAAGGTAACGGTTACAACCTCTGCCGATACCCGGATCATTACTATTGATGTACAGGACGAGGATCCGTATCTTGCGCGGGACATTGCCAATGCGCTGAGAAGGATCGCCGCCGATACGATCCAGGATGTTATGAATATTGAGGCGGCGAATGTTTTTGAGGAAGCCAATATCCCAGAGGAGCCGGTTAGTCCTTCCGAGATAAAAAATACTCTGATTGGTGTGTTTCTCGGTTTTGTGATTGCATTGGCGGCAGTGATCATTTCCTATTTAACGAATGATACGATCCGTACGTCCGAAGAGGTGGAGCGCTATCTTCACCTGAGCACGCTCGGAATTATTCCGCTTGCCGAGGGTGAAGTGAAGAACAAGAAGAACAAAGCGAAGAGAAGAAGATAAAAGGGAGGGAATTGTCGTGAATCAGGTTACTGTGAAAAAAGAAAAATCAAATTACCAGATCGAAGAGGCGTACAAATCTCTCCGGGCAAATCTTCAGTTCTGCGGGGATGACAAGAAAGTGATCGCCATCACAAGCTGTACGCCGAATGAGGGAAAGAGCAGTGTCAGCCTGCAGCTTGCGATTTCTCTTGCCGAGAGCGGGAAAAATGTACTCTTTATCGATGCGGATCTGAGAAAATCGGTGTTGCTTGGACGAACCAAGGCAGGGCAGCAGACGGTAAGGGGATTGACTCATTACCTGACTGGTCAGTCGGAATTGAAGGATGTGGTATATTCCACCAATATCCCGAAGTTGTATCTGATTTATTCCGGACCGTTCCCTCCAAATCCGGCGGAGCTGCTGGGCGGAAAGAATTTCCGTTCGTTCCTGAAGGCGGTGCGCAAGGTTTACGATTATGTGATCATTGACACGCCTCCGTTGGGAAGTGTGATCGACAGTGCAGTAATCGCGGAAGAGTGTGACGGAGCGATCATGGTTATCGAATCGGGTGTGATCAGTTACCGTTTTGCCCAGGAAGTAAAGGCACAGCTGGAAAAAAGTAACTGTCCGATTCTTGGCGTGGTGCTGAATAAGGTGGATATGCAGAAGCAGGCGTATGGAAAATACGGTAAATACTACGGCAAGTATTATGGGGAATACGGTAAGAAACAGGAGAAGTAAGAGATGAAAAAAGGACTTGTGGCAATGTTGTTTCTGGCATGCGCGGCGCTGCTGGCCGGAAACGTAGTGGTTTATATCGGGGAAGACCGTAACGGTCCTGAAATTTCAGTGCCGCAGGAGGAGATTACCTATGTGGCGGGTACAGACACTTCTGCACTGCTGAATGGTGTTACTGCGCAGGATGACCGTGACGGGGATGTTACCGATACTGTGACGATTGAGAGTATTATTCCGAATGCGAATCAGACAGGGGCTTCTGTCGTTTATGTGGCGAAGGACAGTAAGAACAATGTGACGAAAGAGACTAGGACGATTGTGTATTCCACAGATGCTGCTCAGGCAGCGGCGGCAGCCGCAGACCAGGCTGCGCAGGATCAGGCTGCCGCAGACCCGTCTGCTGCTCAGGGAGATGCAGCCGGTGAGAGTGCGCAGACGGGGGATGACGGAGCGGCTCAGAATGAGGCGGCGATCGCCGCTCTTCCGGCGGAAAGTCCGCGCTTTTATCTGACTCAGTATTCCGTTGAGGTGGAGCGTGGCGCTGATTTTAATGAACTGAGTTATGTGCAGGATATCAGCGACGATAAGGACAGCCGCGACGAGCTATATCAGGGGATCCAGATTTCCGGTGAGGTGGATACCAATACACCCGGAGAGTATACGCTGGAGTACCATGCAGTGGACAGCGATGGAAACAATTCCAATGCGGCACAGCTGAAAGTTACGGTAAAAGAATAATTGAAGAGGATGATTGCAGGGGACTGTCATTGGAAAAAATCTTCCGGTGGCAGTTTTCTGTTATTTTGAACGTAACAAAATCGCAGATGGGAAAGATAGGCTTGACTGCCTGACAGCTTCATAGTAAAGTGAAAACATAATAGACTTTTATGCCCTTTCAGAGGTTTGGCAGTACAGTGTCATGTTGTGAAAAGGAGTGTTGGAAAAATGGGAAGGAAGAAGCTCCCTGTCGGAATAGAAAATTTTGAGGAGTTTTCGGCTGAGAATTTTTATTACGTGGATAAAACCATGTTCATAGCAGAACTCTTACAAAACTGGGGAAAGGTCAATCTGTTTACCCGGCCAAGACGTTTTGGAAAGTCACTCAATATGAGCATGCTCAAGTGTTTTTTTGAAATTGGCGGGGATCAAACGTTGTTTGATGGTTTGAAGATCACAGAGGAAAAGAGCTTGTGTGAAGAATACATGGGCCAGTTTCCGGTGATTTCCATTAGCCTGAAAAGTATTGATGGTCCGGACTTTGAGGCGGCATCTGCGGCTCTGGGTACGGTGATCGGGGATGAGGCAGGACGGTTTCGTTTCCTTCGGGAAAGCAGCAGCCTTGATGAGGAGGAGAAAAATGCCTACGTCCGTCTGATCAATGTAGAAATGAAGAGTGATGCAACCTATGCAATGTCGTACGCTGCGTTGATCGACAGCCTGAAGACACTCTCACGTCTTTTGGCAAAACACTATCACCGTAAAGTTATCCTGCTGATCGATGAATACGACGTTCCGCTGGATAAGGCATTTCAGGCAGGGTATTATGATGAGATGGTATCTCTTATCCGTAATATGTTCGGCAATGCGCTGAAAACGAACGACAACCTGTATTTTGCTGTCCTGACAGGCTGCCTCCGGATTTCCAAGGAGAGTATTTTTACAGGACTGAATAACTTAAATGTGATGACAGTATCGGATCCTTACTTTTGCAGCAGCTTCGGATTTACGGAAGAGGAAGTGCTGGAGTTTCTTCGGTATTATGGGTTGGAAGAGTTTCAGAATACGGTTCGGGAATGGTATGATGGGTACCGGTTTGGCGATACATCTGTTTACTGTCCGTGGGATGTCATAAAGTATGCGCAGATTTTATTGAGGGATAGGGATGCTGAACCGGAAAACTATTGGGCGAATACCAGTGGAAATGACCTTGTTCGCCGTTTGTTGAAAAGGGCAGATCAAACTACGAGGAATGAAATTGAGCAGCTGCTCAATGGCGGAACGATTGTGAAAAATATCAGACAGGAGCTGACTTACCGGGATATTGAGGATTCCATTGATAATATCTGGAGTGTCCTGTATTCCACCGGTTACCTGACTCAGAGGGGGCGGCTTCCGGGCAAGCAGATGAAACTGGCGCTTCCGAACAGGGAGGTAAAGGAGCTGTTCATTGAATTGGTGAAGGACTGGTTCCAGGAAACTACCTACGCGGATTCTGCAAGGATCCAACGTTTTTGTGCAGCGTTTCCCGCTGGGGATGCATCAACGATCCAGGACATGCTCCATGATTATCTTTGGGATTCCATCAGTGTGCGGGATACGGCAGTACGGATAAATATGAAGGAAAACTTTTATCATGGCATGGTGCTTGGGCTTTTGCGGAGCCAGGGAAACTGGCTGATTCAGTCCAATGCCGAGACCGGGGAAGGTTATAGCGATATTTCCATCCAGACACCGGATCGGATCGGGATTGTGATCGAATTGAAGTACGCAGACGATGGAAATCTGGAAGCGGCTTGTGCGGAGGCGTTAAAACAGATTGAAATAAAAAAATATGCAGAAGGGCTGAGGCGTCGGAGCCTGAAGAAAATCCTGAAATACGGCTTGGCTTTCTGTGAGAAAGAATGTATGGCCGTGATGGCGTGAGACAATGGATTTC
>PPYF01370424.1_pt1 | contig 26475 bp, 16 predicted proteins | sample 1559871 | NCBI WGS metagenome assembly PPYF01 (sample SAMN08240021, study PRJNA423297) | Human gut metagenome, whole genome shotgun sequencing project. | reverse complement strand
AGGGATGGATTCGAACCATCGTAATCCGAAGATGACAGATTTACAGTCTGTTGCCTTTAACCACTCGGCCACCTACCCAAAAACTTTGACAAGTATATGCGATAAGGCGCTCCTTTGTCAAGGAGTTTTTCCCGTTATTCAGCAAGCGGTTTCATCGTCGGGAACAGCAGCACATCGCGGATGGACGGGCTGTCCGTCAGGAGCATGACGAGGCGGTCGATGCCGATGCCAAGTCCGCCTGTCGGCGGAAGTCCGTACTCAAGTGCCGTCACATAGTCATGATCCATGACATGTGCCTCGGCATCCCCTGCCTCGCGCTGTGCGAGCTGATCCAGGAAGCGCTGTTCCTGATCGATGGGATCGTTCAGCTCCGTAAAGCCATTGGCGAGCTCACGCCCATAGATGAAGAACTCAAAGCGATCTGTGATGCGCGGGTCGTCCACGTTGCGCTTGGCGAGCGGCGAGATCTCCGTCGGATGTCCCGTAATGAAGGTCGGCTGCATCAGAGACTCCTCGACCTTCTCCTCAAATGCCGCATTGAGAATTCCGCCGATGCCATGACGCTCCTCGAACGGGACGTGAATCTCGCGCGCCATGGCGCGTGCCTCGTCCACTGTACGGCAGGAGAGGAAGTCCTTCCCCGTCGCCTCGCGGACAGCATCATTCATACTGATGGTACGCACCTGTCCAAGGTCGATCTCAACCCCCTGATACGTGATCTTCGTCGTCCCCAGTACATCCTCTGCCGCCTGACGGACAATACCCTCCGTGATCGCCATGAGATCGCGATGATCAGCAAATGCCTGATAGATCTCAATGGAGGTAAACTCAGGGTTATGCCGTACGTCCATCCCCTCGTTGCGGAAGACGCGCCCCATCTCGTAGACGCGATCCAGTCCGCCGACGATCAGACGCTTTAGGCTGAGCTCGGTCGCAATACGCAGATAGAGGTCGATGTCGAGCGCGTTGTGATGTGTGACAAAGGGACGCGCCGCTGCCCCGCCCGCAAGTGTGGAAAGCACAGGCGTCTCAACCTCGAGGAAGTCGCGCGCATCGAGATAGCGACGAATCGATTGGAGGATTGCCGTGCGCTTGCGGAATGTCTCACGCACCTCCTGATTGACCATGAGATCAAGATAGCGCTGACGATAGCGTGTATCCACGTCCTTCAGTCCGTGGAACTTCTCAGGCAGAGGACGAAGCGCCTTGGCGAGGAGGTCAAAGTCCTCGACACGCACAGTCACCTCACCGCGCCGCGTCTTAAAAACGACACCGCGAATGCCGATGATGTCGCCGATATCGAGACGCTTGAACTCTTCCTTGTACTTCTGTTCGCCGAGCACGTCAAGCTTAAAGTACACCTGAATGTTCCCCGTGCGGTCATTCAGCGTGGAGAAGGACGCCTTGCCATGCCCGCGAATCGCCATCAGGCGTCCCGCGATGCGAACTTCCTTCCCTTCTTCATCCTCGGCGAGATGATCGTATTCCTTTTTCAGATCCGCCGCATAGTCCGTGACCTCATAGCGATGTCCAAACGGGGCAATCCCCATGGCGCGGAACGCATCCATCTTTTCCCGACGGACGCGCATCATTTCATTCAGATCCTGTTCCTGAGCAACGGATGCATGTTCTTCAGCCATCAATGTTCCTTTCACTTCTTGATATCGATAATCTTGTACTGGATGACACCCGCGGGGGCATTCACATTGATGGTGCGCCCGATTTTCTGTCCGAGGAGCGCCTCACCGAGCGGGGACTCATTCGAGATCTTTCCCTCATCGGGATCCGCCTCTGTCGAGCCGACGATGAGGAACGTCTCCTCCTCGTCAAACTCCAAATCCTTAACCGTCACACGGCTGCCCATCGTCACAGTCTTGCCGTCGCCCGCCTTGATGATGTCGGAGTTGCGAATCTTGTTCTCGAGCTCCTGAATCTCGCCCTCGAGAAATGCCTGCTCATTCTTCGCGTCATCGTACTCAGAGTTCTCGGAGAGATCACCGAGAGCAATGGCGGCCTTTAAACGCTCTGCGATCTCGATGCGTCGAACGCTTTTGAGATAGTTGAGTTTCTCAACGAGCTTGTTGTACCCATCTTCGGTCAGCATGACCTTTTTCTCTGCCATGAAATGATCTCCTTCACTCTATGTGTACTTTTTTATTGATTTCATCCAGCAGTGCGGTGAGTTCCTCACCGCCTGACAGGACTAATGCTTCTCTTTGTGCATGCCGGAGTTTTTTGATCTGACATTCCCTCCGCTGCGCCTCCTCCTTCGTCGAAAAGGACTCGACATAGGCGAGGAAAACGGGGCGGTGCGCACGCGTGTACTTTGCCCCGCTGCCGTCATTATGCGCACGAAGCCGCCGCTCAAGGTCGTTTGTCCAGCCCGCGTAAAGGCTCCCGTCCGCGCACCGCAGGAGGTAGGTGTAGTTCATTCGTCCGCAGACTTGATCGTGATCTTCTCGATCACGACATCATGCACGGGGCGGTCTGCATAACCGGTCTGCGTGTGTCCAATGTCGCGTACGACATCCATCCCCTCGATCACCTTTCCGAAAACGGCATGATGATCGTCCAGCCACGGCGTCGCGGCAAGCGTAATGAAGAACTGACTTCCGCCCGTATTGGGACCCGCATTTGCCATGGAGAGGATGCCCTCATCATCGTGACGGAGTGACGGGTCGAACTCATCGGGAATACTGTAGCCCGGACCACCCGTGCCATTCCCGTTCGGATCTCCGCCCTGGATCATGAATCCGTCAATGACGCGATGAAAAATCAGCCCGTCATAGAACCCCTTCTCCACGAGATCAATGAAATTTTTCGTCGTGATCGGCGCCTTGTCCTCAAACAGCTCGACCTCAAATGTTCCCTTATTCGTTGTAAAAACTGCAATGTGATTTGCCACGGTGTGTTGTTCTCCTTTTTGATTCTGCGACAGCATATTGAGTGACATCCCTGCGTTCCCGCTGTGCACGATGCAAAGCACGGCAGCCACAACGAAAAAAACGAGCGCAAGGACAGAAAATTTCTTTCCCATTCTACCGAATGCTCTCCTATATTTCAACCAAAATTGGAAAATTTATGCCGCTCTCCCGCCGTGCAGGGGGACCACACAGGAATTTCACGCCCCTTGGCAAAGAAATCTGCGGAGGGCTGCCATGCGGGATAGCCAACGGAATGCATCGCAACGAGTGCGCGCGGATTCGTCTCGGCGCAGAACACCTTCGCACCGCGTTCCATGGATGGACCAAGACGCCCGTCCACAGGGAAAAATGCGACGTCACACGAAAGCCCCGCCAGCCGTTTCATCTGTTTCCGAAAGCCGTTCTCGGCAAACTTGCGGTTCACCTCGGTGTCCCCAGTCCAGTCCCACCAGTTGAAATCGCCGGCATGAAAGATACTCTTTCCGTCCGCCTCGACGAGGAACGATGTTCCCTCGTCCGTAGAGGAGAACGATGTCACGGATATGCACTCATCCTGCCATGCATCGTAGCAGCCGATCCACGTGGTCTTATCCTGCGGAATCCGTGCTGCTCCTGCATTTTCACGAATATCCTCACTGAGGATATAGCGTGTGGTATGCGCCGAAAAATCGGCAATCATCGGGTTAAAGTGGTCAAAATGTGCATGTGACGCAAAAAAATACAACGGCGCATCCCCATGGGCCCCAATCTGCTTCGGCAGCACGCCGGCAGGATCATCAAATGCATCAAACACGAGCAGAATCTCTCCCACACGGATGAGAAATCCACTGTTCAACAAATAGGTCGCTTCCACGAGCACTCATCTCCTTTCGTTTTCATCTTCCGTATTTTCATCGGATGCTGCGGCATCGTTTTGATTGATTCGCCCGAATCCGCGCCCCATAACCTCATTGGCCGACATAATGATGACGAAGGCATGAGGATCGACATTATGGACGATAAATTTCAGTTTTCCGACCTGCGTTGTCCCGACGCAAACGAAGACAACGTTGCGCTCACGGCGTGTATATGCTCCCTGTCCATGCAGGAATGTGACACCGCGGTGCATGTTGTCGATGATACTCTCCGCGATTTCCCGATGACGATCGGAGACGATCAGCACGGCCTTGCGCTGATTGAAGCCAGCGACAATCTTATCCACCATCGTCGCATTGATGAACATATAGATCAGCGTGAACATCGCCGGCGCCATGCCAAACAGGAATGCAGCAATCAGCATGATGAGACAGTTGAGCGAGAAAAGCACGCCGCCCATGTGCAGATCATAGTACTTTCGCACGATCGCCGCAAGGATGTCGAATCCGCCCGTGCTGCCGTTCATGCGGAATACAATGCCGTAGCCTAGTCCTGCGAATACACCGCCGTACACCGTTGTCAGCATCATATCGTTCACCGGCGCATAGGCATTGAACGGGCGTGTGAGATCAAGCAGAAAGGAAAAAATCGCCGTACCGATGATAATATCAACCGTATACGCACGTCCCATCAGCTTCCACGCCATGAAGAGCAGCGGAATGTTATAGACGAACGTCTGCAGACCGATCGGCAGTCCAAACAGATAGTAGACAATCATCGCAATTCCGGTTGCACCGCCCGTGAGCAGATGAGCCGGGACGAGGAAGAGATTGATCGCACTGCTCGCGATGAGACATCCCAGCGCAATGCCGGCATAGCGCATGACGCGATGCCCCAGTATACGCATGTGCAGATGATGCGTCATGTTCCGTATCCTCCCAGACGAACAGGAGCAGCAGACGGCAAGGCAGTCACATCTATCTCCTTCTGTTCGATGAAATCACGCGCAAAATCCTGCACACAAAAGGGGCTGTATGGAGAACGTGCAAGTTCCTCTGTCTCCTCCTCGGTCAGCGGCAGCATGGTCATCCGCGCGGAAAGCAGTGCTCCGTGCTCGGCATCCAGATTCAACACGAGATGGCGGTGCACATTCATCGGATCGTCATAAACATAGCAGGTATGATCATCCCTGAACTGCCGCTGTGCTTTTCCAAACACACGAAAGATGTAGCTGCTCGTCGCACCATAGCGCACATCTTGCCGCAGACGGTACGCTTCTCCCATGAGGCTGATGTCCACCACCTTCTTTCCTGCGACAGTGGTCGAGACGACAACATCCCCGTATGTGAACGTACGGAGATGAATCCCATGAACCATCTGCGTCCCCTCTGTATCCTCCTCACCCCAGGCCTGTTTGAGTGACTGCTCTGCATCCCCGAGGGAAATGCCACGATAGGAAAAGTCCGTGTCCTGTATCTGCCCCGCCGCTTCTCCTCTTGCAAAGAGAACACAGAATGCCAGCATACAGGAAAGAAAAAAGAGGATGCTCTGCGTATTGTTCCGCATATTCTTCACCTCAACCATCGGAAGCAATCAGATAGGGACGTTCTCAAAAGGAAAAGCTGCCATGCTCCATGATCGTGATCTCCTCTCCCGCCCGCGTCCTGCCGATGACGGATAGATCTGCCGTTCCGATCATAAAGTCCTCGTGAACAAGGGAATGATTGACTCCATGACGGAGAAGCTCCTCCTCCGTCATGCCATCGCCTCCCCTGATGCACGTCGGATACGCCTTACCCAAGGCCAAATGACAGGACGCATTCTCATCAAAGAGCGTATTGTAAAAGAGGATACCGCTCGCAGAGATGGGCGACGCGTGCGGCACGAGAGCCACCTCGCCAAGGAAGGGTGCCCCCTCATCTGTCTGCAAGAGCTCGCGCAGATGCTCCTCCCCGCTCTCCGCATGGTAGTCCGTTACCTTCCCCGCACGGAATGTCAGCGAAAAACCAGAGATCAGATTTCCGTTATAGTGCAGGGGCTTCGACGCAACAACAACACCGTTCACACCGTCTCGCTTCGGCAGTGTGTAGACTTCCTCCGTGGGAATATTCGCGACAAACATCGTCCCCGATGCCGCCCATTCCGCACCGCCCATCCAGATATGCCCCTTGGGCAGCTCCACATGGAGATTCGTGCCCAGACCGTTCCGATAGTGAAGTTCCGAAAAATCATGTGCATTCAGAAAATCTGCCGTCTTCTGCAGAGCGGACACGTGCTCCTTCCACGCCGCAACGGGGTCAGACTCCTCCGACACGCGCACGGCACGCAGAATCTCCGTCCAGAGACGCGCGACCGCCGTCTCTTCTGTCTCATGTGGGAATACCTTGCACGCCCACGCAGGCGTAGGGGCAGAGACAACACACCACGTATTCTGATTGCTCATCAGCCGCGCACGATAGTCCTGCAGAGCCTTGCCTGCTGTCTGCCCCGCCTCCGTCAGACGCTTCGGGTCAACATCGGAGAAAAGCTCCGGGTGTTCCGCCGCGATGGAGATAAACGCAGCTCCCTGCGCCGCACTTTCATCATAGAAGGCCTTCCGCCATGCGGGAAACTCACGGAACCGTGCCGCAGGCGCCTGGCGAAAGCGGATGTGTGAGAACTCCTCATCACTCCAGTTCACGGCAACATCATACGCACCCGCATTGTAGCCCTCCGCCGCGAGCGCATGGACAAAATCTGCACAAGTGATCGGCGCATGAATAACGAGCGGTTGGTCTTCCTGAAGATTCACGCCGACACGTACCACAAGAGCGGCATATTTACGAAGCAAATTCGTATTCATTCTATACCTCATCCGTATCAAAGAGGAGCGTCACGGGACCGTCGTTGACCGATGCCACCCGCATATCCGCACCGAATTCTCCATGTGCGACAGAAACGCCGTGTTCCCTTAGATGCGTCATAAACGCCTCATACATAGGAATTGCCACATCCGGCTTTGCCGCCTTGGAAAATCCCGGACGGCGCTTTTTGAGATCCGCAAAGAGCGTAAACTGCGAGATCACCAATACTGCACCGTTCACCTCAGAGAGCGCACGGTTCATCTTCCCCGCATCATCAGAGAACACGCGCAGATGAACGATCTTTTCCGCCAGATGCGCTGCATCGGCGTCCGTATCCTCCGGCGCAATACCAAGCAAAACAAGATAGCCCGTTCCGATCTGCCCATGCAGCATCCCATCAATATGGACGGATGCCTCCTTAACACGCGTGACTACTGCTCGCAACACATCACCTCGTTTTATCAGTGATTCCTTTACATAATGTTCTCTATTATAACACGCCTTGCCGCGGATGTCTTTCCTATGCGGAGAAAAAAGACGAAAGAAGCCGCGTAAGTGCCGTCTGATCCTCTGCCCCCATGGTCTCGCGTGCAGAGTGCATCCCAAGAACAGGGACGCCGATATCCACCGTCCGCATTGGCAGCTGTGCCGAGAGAATCGAGCCAAGTGTCGCCCCGCCCGGCGCATCCGAATGATTCGTAAACACCTGATAGGGGATCTCCTCGTCCTCGCACAGTGTCCTTATGACAGCACGCCCGTAGGCATCCCCTGCATAGGATTGATTCGCCGCCACTTTCAGGACGACGCCTCCATTCAGCACGGGCTGATTCGTCGGATCTGCCTTCTCTGGTACATTGGGATGGAGTGCATGAGCAACATCCACCGAGAGACAGAATCCTTGCAGAATCGTCTCAAGATACTCCTCACGTGAGCATCCGAGGGGCGTATAGACCTGCTCCAAGATCATCCCCAACACAGCCGAGCCTGCGCCCTGCTTCGTACGGCTGCCGACCTCCTCATTGTCAAAGAGCGCTGCGACACGGATCCCCTCTGTGCCATTCCAGTCATTCACAGCATCGAGACATGCCTTGACCGAGGACAGATTATCGAGGCGCGGTGCCGACAGAAACGCATTGTCCGCTCCCAGCAGGCAGCCGCACTCGCAGGGATAGGCATTCAGATCATAGGACAGGATCTCCTCTGGGGGAGCGTTCAGCTCCTCAGCGAGAAGTGCGGTCAGTCTATCCTCGTCAGTGTCTTCTTCATGACCGTCGAGGAAGAGCAGCGGCAGGAGGTCCTTCTGCGGCTTCAGCTCCACTCCCTCATTCGCCTTGCGGTTCATGTGTATCGCAAGATTCGGAACGATCATCAGCGGGCGACGGAAATCGATACAGTGCATCTGCGGGGCAAGAGGATCTGCGCTGCGCACGGCCACAGCCCCAGCGAGTGAGAGAGGACGATCCATCCACGTACTGCGGATCATTCCGCCGTATACCTCCACATTGAGCTTGCCATAGCCGTGCTCATGCATCACCGCATGGGGCTTGACGCGCAGACATGGAAAATCCGTATGAGCACAGACAATGCGAAGCGGTCCGTGCACATTCTCGCCAATTGAAACGACAACGCCGCCCGTATCAAACAGAGGAAAATAATAACTGTGCCCCGCAGAAATTCCTTCCTCAGGAGACAGATGCGCCCCGAGCAGTGCATTGCACATCCTGCCTGCCACATGATACGGCGATGTCGCCGTATCAATAAAGTCAATCAATTCCTCGGCACATTTCGTCTCTTCGTAGGTCACGAGAAAGCCCTCCGCTCCATAAACAGAAAAAGACCCGCCCACCGGCTGGTCTTCACTAAGCAAAAAATGGTCGGGATGACAGGGTTCGAACCTGCGGCCTCATCGTCCCGAACGATGCGCGCTACCAAACTGCGCCACATCCCGACAACGATATGTATTCTAGCAAGTTTCATCGGAAAATGCAAGCATTATTTTTTCAGCTTGTCTGCCAAGCACGCAATCAACCCCTTTTCCGCCGCTCTCGAAAGAAGTTCTTGAGCAGAGCGGCACACTCCTCGGCCAATACCCCGGCACACACATCCGGTTGATGGTTCAGTCCCGGACATCCTGTGATATTGAACAGGGATTCACACGCCCCTGCTTTGCTGTCTGTGCTCCCGTAGACGACACGGCTGATGCGGCTCATCACGATTGCACCGGCACACATGGGACACGGCTCAATGGTGACATAGAGCGTCATCCCCGTCAGTCGCCAACGCCCTAGTGCCTTACAGGCACGGCGGATCGCAATCAGCTCTGCATGTGCTGTGGCATCGTGCTCCGTCTCACGTAGATTGTATCCGCTCGAAATGACACTGCCTACATCATCGAGGATGACTGCACCGATGGGGACCTCTCCGCATTGATAGGCACGCCTCGCCTCTTCCAAGGCGAGGCGCATGCCATGAAGATCATCCGGCATGAGGCAGTTTTCTCTTTGCATCGGAAATGTCAGCCTTTCCCTGATAAAACAGGGACTGCGTTGCACGCCCGATCTCCAGATGATATGCCGTCTCGGAATCCTCCTGCTTCATCTGTCTCTTTTTCTTCTTTTCTACCTCATCTTCAAAGATAGAGGAAAAGGATTCATCCTTTTCTCGCTCTTCAAACCCTTTTCTGCGCTCAAAGAGCTCATCGTTATTGAAGCGGACGCGCTTAATGCGCATGACACGTTCAACTCGTTCTACCATTGCTGACACCTCCTTACATTCCAGAATGGATGTTATTTACGATCTCACCTTTAATATCGACATTTCGATGTAAACCTTAAACAGAAAAGGCATTTCGTCCATCCAAAGGAGTGATTCATCAAACACTGTAACGCTCCAGCAAGCCAACAATGACAAGATATCGCAAGAATAACACAGAGATTCTCACACAAAGACGAAATAGCAGTATAGAGGGCGAATTATGGTATTTTGTAGACAAGCTGTAAACAACAAAAAAGTAGAGTGACGGCACACGTTACGCTGTCCCTCTTGTCGTTTACGCCATTACCACTCCGCGACGTTATACATTACCGTCGCGCACAGCATAAAGTCAAGTACCACAGCCGAGATGACAATCCCGATATAGGTCAGGATTTTACGCACGAACCCTTTTAACATGTCCTTGCTTGTGATATAGCCGTCACGTATCGCCCCGCGGATTCCATACGCAGCCGCAAAAATCGTCGGCGTTGCAATTCCCTGTTCAATCAAACGCTTGCGTGAGAGAAACAGCCACTTCGTGAAGAGGTCAGCAAATACGAGGATACAGAATGCACCGAAAATCTGTGCGTGCTCCTCGTACGCAATAGACAGAGCGCAGGTAACAGACAGTTTAACCCCCCATGCATCTTGCAATTTTTGAAGTACGTGTAACATAAAAACCTCCACTTCATACTACTCCTTTCCTGCATGGAAAGGGCGCACGTTCCTATGCGTGCGCCTCCCCTTTTCTATCTTTCCCATATCTGCCCGATCTCTCCTTATCCCATAAAAAACAGCCGCTTCCCACAGCGGCTGTCATACTCACTCCTCATCATCAGTTGCACTAAGCAGTGTCTCTCGCTTCACCTCCTTCTTGTGCTGCGACGATCTGTTTTTCCCATTGGTATTCGGGCGACCGTTCTTTGCGCGTTCCTTCGCCGTTCGCTCCTGCTGAATCTTTGCCTCCTTTACCTGTCTATCGGTGATGCCGAGCGCGTTCAGTGTACGGCGGTTCGCATCGGACGGGTCGTCAATATAGGACTGTATCGCATCCTGTTTCGTGTGCTTGTCCTTCGTGCGCATCTCATAATCATAGTTCGTGACAAAGGCATTCGTGCTCTCCTCCACGCTGCGGAATCCGAGCGCATGTGCAATCTTGTCATAGGCACTATCATAGCGTGTATTTACGCGATGATGCGTTGTGCGGGACACTCCAACATACGCCTGTGCCATGTTGCCAAGTGCGGGTGACACGGCTTTGAGTGCCTCAATCGGATTGCCTTCATGCGCCTGATGGAGCATGTTGATTGCCGTCGCTGCCATCGGGCCTCCCAGCTGCTGAGCAACAACACCTGAGACGCTATCTGGCTTCTGCCCGTAGAACTCGCCAGAGAACGCGTTACTCATACCGATGCGTCCTGAGATGTCGAGCCCGAACGTCGGGGCAAGCACGCCGTAAAGTGCCGTCTCTGCGACGGATTTCTTCACGGGGTCTTTCCCCGCCCAGCGCAGAATCTCCGCCTTGACGTCACGGGCAATGTCCTCATCGTCCCCCGTCGCAATGCCAAAGAGGAACGAGAAGAGCTGATTGAAGAGCTCGCCGAATAGGATGCTCCCGCCAATCCCGCAGAAAAGAACATACGGGACAAGCATGCGTACTTTCTGCCCGCGCGTTCCGTTCTTCAGGATGTTATACATGAACTCAAACTGCATGATGGGATACTTCTGGAACTGAAAGAGCTGCTGCGTGATAACAGAGCCCGCGCGAAGCATCCCCGGTGCGTTTGCCGCCGAGTAGTCAAAGTTCGCGTCGTCGTTGATCTGCTGCGCATAGGCGATTGCCTTTGCCGAAAGCTCGTCGCCGGGGGCTTTCTCCATCCCCTTCTTTTCCACCCCCTGATAGTATGCACCGAGCACCGCCGCCTTGCGCATGAGTGTATCGGCTTTTTGGAACGGTGTGAGTGTCCACTCGCCAAACTGCTTGGCTTTCTGGTACACAGTCCCTGCGCGTCCTCCGCGCCGCTGTGAGTAGCCGCCGTTATCTGCTGCGAGATTGATGTCTTCAAGAAGCCCTGATGCCTCAATGATCTTTTCGTCCAGTGCCGACGGATGCAGCGCACGCATCAGTCCCTTTGCCGCATAGCCGTAGTCGTTCAGTGCCGCGCCTACGTTGATGAACTGCGAGAAGTTGACCGCCATCGAGGCAAAGTTAAAGAGCCCCAGCTTTGTGATGGCGTTCCACGTCGAGAGCTCTCCGTTGACCGCAAGTGCGGCGCGGTCGCCGTAGCTGTCTGCAATGCGCTTGCCGAGCCACGTTCCCTTGATGAGCTCGTTGATCCACACCTCCACGCCGCGCGGGTTGCCGTTCACATCGTTAATGAGGTCTTTGCAATACCGCGCTGTCATGTTCTTTGGTTCGCTGTCAAACGCACCGAAGCACCGTTCATAAAGGCTGATTGCGGATGGCTTGAAATCTTCCATGGCGATATAGCGCGCGCTGCTGTTGAAGTAGTGTGCGAGTACCCACATGATGTTTTTGTCGAAGCCCTCTGCCCCCTTGCGCTTCATCATGTTTCCAAAGAAACGGTGGCGGGATTTAAGGGTAGCGCCCGCACTTTCGCGCAGGAACGTCCGTGCATCCGAAAGTGACATCTGTGTACTCTCTGTGAGCTTCTTTGCCATCTGAGCAAACTCCATATCGCCGACGACAACAGCATTTTCCGCATCCATGTCAAACCCTTTCGGACGAACGACATAGTTGCGGTCTTTGTTCTTCTCAGCAATGGCATTGCCGATCTTCACGGCTTCATTCAGTGTGCGCCCGCTGCCGACCGAGGTGTAACGTATCTCCTTTGACACAGGGTCTTTGTACTGCTCGTAGACCATCCACTCGTGGAAAAAATGTGGCATGTAGCCCGTGAGGTTGTTGATCGGCTTGATGCGCTCCACGTAGCCCACATGATACATCCCCGCCCCGTATGCTTTCGCGTTCGCGGGAACGGCGCGTGTCACGTTGATGTTCTCATCCTTTTCCATGAGAGAGAGCTCCTCTGCACTCATGAGCTTGTTCTTTGTCTCGTATGTCTTTCCTCCTCTCCACGTCAATTCAATGTTTCCGTCCTGCGTCTGTGTCTTACTCAGCACATCCGACGGGCGAATCCAGTGACTCTGCATATAGCTTTCCACGTCCTCAGGACGCAGCACCTTCGAGCGCGTCTTGACCTGCATCCGCGTCTCGTTCAGAAGCTCGTACGCCTTCTTCAGTTCGCGGCGCACAAGCATATAGGCACGCACGACATTATCGCTTGCGCCCGCCGCCCGCAGCTCTGCGCTCGTGTACTCTTTGCCCGTCGCGTCTCCTGTCCAGAGGATCTCTGTGACCTTCTCCATGTCGGCGGGATTCTTCACGAGCTCCGTGAACTCTTTGAGAGACTTGGCAAAGTCATTGCGCAGCTTCTCCTGCTTGTGCATTGCCTTACTCGCAAGGTCATAGAGGGCCTTGACGAACGGGTTGCGCTTTGCCACCTGCCGCACGCTCTTTGCATAGTCGGCATAGCCGATGTCCATAGCACTACGGGCGTAATAGGTGATGCGCACTTTCCCGTTCGGTAGTTCGCGACGAGAGATCACCTCGTCGTCGGTGAGACGCTTATCTTTCATGAACCGTTTCACCTGCGATACGCCGATGTCTGCGGTCACCTCTCTGCGCCCGTCGTGAACTTCAACACGCGGGGAAGGCTTTACCCCAGATTTGAGGGCGTCCATCATGCGGCGGAAGTTCCCGACACGGCTTTCACCGTTCGTACGCGCAGAGAATTTGGGCATAGAAAAAGCACCCTGTGATTCAAGGTGCTTTGTATTCAGGCTGTTTTTGTGTCCTGTTGTTGGTCTTTCTTTGAACTCTGCGCTTCCTCCGTGTTCTCGTATTGACTGTTCCACCCCTTGCCAAGAATGGAATCCAGCAAAAGATGGTCTGCCTGCTCGTTGGTAAACACATTCTGCGTAGACAAGTCCTGCATCATCCATCATCCTTTCCATACGTGCCTTGAAGGTATCAAAACGGCGGCTGATTTCCTCATTCGACAAGGAGCGATCAGTTGCATCTCTTCCCTCAATTCGATTCACGATGCCTCGCTTATCGGGGTACCTCGCTTGAAATTGATTGTACTGACGCAACCACGGAGCAAGAACACGCATACGCAGATTAGAATTTTTATCGTCGAGCACGCGAGTAATCTCCTGCTCACTTAGTCCGCTTTCTTTCAGAGAATCTACTTCCTTGCGGAACAGACTTGTCACAGAATCCGTGATTGCCTGATTCCGTGCTTCTACAGATGCATTTCTTTTTCTTTCATTATCCACCTCTCTTCCCGCCTTGTCAAGCGAATATTTCACAGCAGGAAGGGCTTTCCCATCCCGCAGCGTGATTCGTGCTCCGTCGTTCGTGACACGGAATATCTGTTTCCCGTCTGCGTCGCGGATAGAGCCGACGAGGTTGCCAAATGCCCGCACCATTGCCCGCCGCTGGCCGTTTGTGAGTCCTCCTTTCGGTGTGAAGAAATGGTCGTGAAAGCGGCGCATAACATCATGCACCCAAGCAACGAGACGTTCGACAATCCCCGTGTCGCGCTTTCCCACATCACGCAGGAGCGGCACACGGCGGCGTACATCGGGCAGAGCGTCTGCGATCATCTCTTCGATCACATCTGCATCACTCATGTGTTCCGCACCGATCTCCTTGCGGTACGCGTCCAGCTACTCTTTCGTGAAGCCTTCCGCGCCGCTGATCTCGTGAACGATGTCGTTGTAGAGGTCGGGGTTGTTTGCCTTCATCCAGTGCATGGCTTCATGCCAGAACGTCCACTGTGGCGTGATCTCGCTGTCAACGTTGAGGAAGGTCACACCGTCAGAGTGGAATCCATGAAGAGACGGGTCGCCCTTGAAGAATACAACAGGCACACCCATCTCATGTCCCCAGTCACGCAGGACACGCTTACGCGGGCTAAGACGGTTCGGCGAGACAAGCGCGATGCCATCCAGCATCTTCTTGATCTCTTCCTGCCGACGTGCGGAGAACTTCTCCAGAATCTTGATTGCCTTGTCGTCGAATACAACGAATGTACGGCCGTTTTGCTCGTCGTTATAGACTGCCCCTTTGACGCCGTACTTGTTGAGAAGTTCCGATGCTTCCTTTTGCCCTTCCGCGAGGTCGCTGATCGTTCCGTAGATATTTGTGCCGTCCGCCTCGGATAGCGCATCCATAATCTCAGCAACGACTTTCGCTTTGCCCATACGGCGCACATCGTTCCAGTTCTCAAGTTGTTCAAGTGTCAGCCCACGAACGAGTTTTTCCAACGCCTTGCGCACCTTGGGCGGCTGCTCATCGAACGATTTGCCGGCATCGAGCAAGACATCCGCATCCGGGATTTCAGCGTGATAGAGTTTATCCCCGTAGCCTTCCGCCGTCTTGCGCTTCTCGGCGTAGTACAAGCCGTAACCATACGCCGCGCCCCCTGTGCCCGTCCCAACGTAGTCAAGGCTTGGCACATCGTAGTCTGCCGCAGAGCCTGTCCACGCCTTAGAGAACTTGCGCGCTCCTGCGTTAAGCAGAGCCTTTGCGACTTGCAGGAACTCTTTTTCCTGCGCTGCATCGGTGAACGTGACCTTCCCGTTCTCGCTCTTTGCACCGTATTCGAGTGCGGCTTTTTCGAGTGCGGGTTCGGTCTGGAAGAATAGACCAAGCGTCGGTTCTTGCTTGCCTTCTGCCTCCTCCTGTGCTATATTGGAGTCAGAAGAAAGAGCATCCTCTCCACCGCGACGAGAACGCATAGGCGCGGTGGCAGTAGCAACGGTCGAGCCGTCACCCTCGCCGTTCGCACTGGATGCTCTTTTTTTCATGTTGTCATACGTTTCCCAACCCGAAAGAAGCCATCCGCCACTTTCGTCATTCATGGACAGAAGCGCAACATATCCGTTATGTTCAAGAACGAGCCGCGACTGAGTACTTCCACCCGCCGTTTTTTCTTGAATAACATTCCCCTTCGCAATCGTCTCCACGATTTGGTCAAGGAGCTGTGCACCACTCTCGGGAACGTGCTTTGCAAGAATATGTGCAATGCCATTCCCTCGCTTGAATTTCGCCCCCTGTCCAGCTTTACCCCATACAAAATCAATGGTACCGATATCAGGACGATTCATTGCATTTGGAACGTCTTGATGCGTAGCAACGACAGTCCGCATTGCTTTTTTGCCGCGTGCAATGTTTTCCTGTACGCGCGTATCTTCCTCTGCTGAATCCCCAAACAGACCATCCTGCCCGCCTGTCTCGGCGTGTGCCTTTGCCTCCTCAAGCACATCCATGAGAGACGGGAGCTGTGTCTCAAAGAGATCGCTGTCCGTCGGGTTCTCCATTCCGTCAAGCGACTCTGCAATATGCGTAAAGTAGTTTCCGATGCGCTTGCCGCTGCGCTTGTTCTCATCTAGGAAGGAGAGAATCTCACGCATCTCCGCGCTGTCCTCGTGCTCTGAGAACAGTGCCTGTGCACCGAGATAGTCCTTGACGCTCTCACCGCTTGCACGCAGAGCATCCAGCTGCTTGACCGCCGCGCCGATTGCGTCGCGCAGTTCTCTCATGTACGGTACGTCCTTCTTGACGGATAGACGCGCCATCATCGGGGCGGCAGCCATGAGGCCGTTTGATACGTTGCGTGTGTCGTCGTCGGTGCTCTCTGCCATCTTTGCGACGATCTCGTCGTCCCCATAGGCGGCGGCAAAGAGCGCACGCTTTACGCGCTGGATTCCGTCGGCGTTCACATGCCCGTCCTTATCCAGATAGGCGTTCAGCTCGCCTTGCCCGACAACCTTATGCAGGACGCCCGCCACAAAGTCACGGTTCGCAGCGGTCGTCAGGTCTCCTTTCTCATTCGGGACATACGTGTCCATGACCGTATGCGTGAGCTTGTCCGCGTCTGCCTGTGCATTCTCGCTCGCGCCCATGCGTGACCCGCCCGTCGTCGAGCCGATGATGTCGTTCATGGTATCCGCCGAAATATCCCCCTGCACTTCACGTACAAGAACGGGGTTATCGACACGTTCCACAGCTTCACGAGAAAGCCCGAATGTCTCTGCGTTCTCCATGAGATAGTTGCGGTACGCCGCCGCGCGCGCTCTGTTGCGTGCCTGTGCGCGTACAATCGCAATCGTGCGGCCGTTGCCGTTGAGGACAACACCGTCGCTGCGGATGAGAGGTGCGCCCTGATTGAGATTGCGCCCCTCACCCAGTTCCTCAGGGCGCAGCGTGTTCGACATACGTTCCACCTGTTGACGCATGACGACGCGTTCGCGGTCACGCGATTGGAGAGCAGACGGATAGCCGGGATTGATTTCAAGTGCACTCGCATCATGCGACGCGATGAGATCATCCGCAGACACAACGCGGTACTGTACGGGGATGCTCTTTCCGCTGTCTGTGTATACCTCCGTTTCTTTTCCACGCGGATAGGCAGAGAGGTCGGAAGAGTCCTCGATGGAGATCATCCGCGCCATGACTTCTTCCACCTCAGGCGTTGCCGTGCCGCCCGTCCCGGTGAACGCCTGATAGACGCGCTGGAGGAACGCACGGAACTTTGCGAATACGGCGCGCAGCCCCTTTGTCGGTGCGTCACCTGTCTTGAGGTACATCTCAAAACCACGAGCGAATCGTTCGTGCTCCCACTGTCTCTTGAGGTTTTCAGCTTTCTTCTCATCACCCCTCTTGATAGCGGCGCGAATTCTCGCGTCAATGTATGCAAACTCGGCGGCAAAGGGCGTGCCTTTGTACTCTGCTGCCTGTCCTTCACGCCACTCTGCCCACTTCTTCACCGTGGCAAGGTCTTTCTCCGCCGTCGGTGACATAGGTGCGAGATGTTCAAGGTCAAGGAGGAAGAGATGTCCCATCTCGTGGAGGAAGGTCGATTCATCCGCCGCCTCAAAGAGAGAGATGATGCGCTGCCCGTTCGGGATATCCTGCGTCGTTCCCTTGATGATCTCGTTCATCTGCTGGTTGAACTTCTCGATGATTTGGATTGCCTTGTCGTCGAAGATGACGTAACAACGGCCATCTCGGCGGCCGTAGTACGTGATGCCCTTGATACCGACCTCGTTCAGTGCGAGAGAGGCAGCTTTGTCTCCGCGAAGCTGTGAAAACACATCAGAGATTGATTGATATATCTCTCGTCCAGATGTAAAACGGCGTAAGAGTGCCTGTGGAATCGTATTACTGCCGAGCAGGCGGGACATCTCATGATTGTACCTTTGCCGAATCTCCTGTGCATACGCTTCATCTTGTTCATGGTCCAACAGCTCACAGTAATCAGAATAGACCTCATCAAAATGTGAATCCTTCTTGGAAAGAACATAAAGAAGCTGCTCCGTATCAGCGCGAGAAAACAACTCTTCCAACTTTTCCCGCACGAACTTGGTCTGCTCGTCAAAGGACTTCTGCTCGTCAAGCAGCACATCATCGTCGGGGATTTCGACGTGGTAGAGCTTTCCGACAGGTCTTTTCACATCCAGATGAACCTTCTCAGGATCCACCGAATCAAGTGCGCGAATCGCCACCTCCTCCTTGCGCGCATACCCGACAAACATCACACGGTACATATTGAGAGCGCGTACTACATCCGCCGCCGTGCGACGTCCCCCCTTCTCGGATGGCTTCGCGGCATCGATCGTCATCCCTGCATTGCTGTGCTTTGGCACAGAGGCGCGCAACTCCCGCATAGACACCCTCGGATTCTCCTCATAGAGCGCAAGCGGGCGGTCGAACTCCGCCACAATCCCATCCCAGTTTTCCTTTTCCCGCACATGCCACTTGCGCTCCCTAGCAATCACAGCAGCAGCGCCCATGCGCTCCACATCGTGTGCATTATCCTCAAGTGCCTGCAGTGCCTGTTGTACCTCAGGCGGCGCATCTGCAATCGGCTTACCGTCGTACAGCATCGTATAGAGCGTCTTGTGATTCTCTTTCAGGTGCTCCTTATATTCCTCCGAGACGGCACGATCCTGCGCCGTATAAAGCCCCCAGCCGTGCACCTGTGCGCCCTCACCTGTGCCGATCATCTCAAGCAGGAATTCACGGAAGTCATACGGCGAGCCGTGCCATGCGGACTGGTTGAACGATTCGGCTTCGCTTTCACGTACCAATTTGAGGATCCCGACAACTTCTGCGTTTCGGATAATGCTCTCATTGGTATCCTCCCCATAATCGCTAGACGTTCCAGCCACAAGATAGGCATAGTCATAGGGGTATCTTCCCGCCTTATTCAGGCGTTTTATTGCTGTTTCCTTGAGTTCGTCGAGGCTGTCATAGCTCCACGGCTCTGCGACATTTACAGTACTTGCGCCGTCAAGTTCCTCGTCTGTCCAGTCCCCATCTACCCAGTTATGAGAGTTTTCGACATCATCACCAACCTTGTACTCTTCATCAGAAAATCGAATCCCAATATGCTGGGATTGCAGTGCCCGCTTTTCGTCGACATCCACAAACTGAATGTCGACAACTTTCCCCTGCCCATCATCAAGTGGAGTTGCATGTGCGCTCTGCGCATACATCTTCCCACCAGCATTCGCCGCTTGATGCAGGACGTTCGCACCCGTCTTGTCTCCCTCTGTCTTGAGGGCAAACATATTGCGGTAGTAGTCCATTGCCGTGAAGGGCTTCCCGAGTGCCGTGCGAATCTTGCGGGCGATAATATCCGCATGACGCGCAAGGAGGACTGCGCCGACCGATGCTGCACGGGCGACCTTCTTGTTCGATGAATCTGCGAGCTTGTCACGTACAAGGCGGTACACGTCTTTCGCGTCTGCACTCAGCCCCTTTAGTGCCGTCTGCTCGTCCTCGTGAAGCGGATTCTCCTTGCTTTCTGCTTCCTCAGGTGATATAGTGGAGACAGAAGGAACTTTGCTCTTCCCATGGGTGTTCGGGGATGTATCAACGCCACCATTCTTGTTGATCTCCTCCAGAAGGGTGTCGTCGGTGGTAGCGGCAGACGGATTAGCACTCCCGTCAAAGAGCAAAGTTCCATTTATTTTTGGACGATGCGGCATGGCAGAGACGATAATATAGCAGTTTTCGCCCGTCTGCTCAAGTTCAAGGTCAATCGGCATAAAGCCCTTGCTCTCGTCACCCTTACAGTAGAGGACAAAACGATGCGGGCGTTTCTCCGTCTGCTGGCTATACACCTGATTGAAATTTTGAAGGATATGGTTGATGTAATCCATCACACCATATCCTTTTTGTTTCATCTGGGCGGCATGCTCTTTAACTAAATGCACAAAACCGCCATCTTCCGTTCCTACGCGCAGACGAATCGGGGCAGACTTCACCTTACCGCCCGTTGCATCCTCAGTCTCCTGTGGAATCTCCCCGAAGTTCCTGCTTCCGTTCGGCTTAATAATAAATTCTTTCGGGTCTGCCTTGGAAATAGGTCTGCCCGATTCCGTCCGATAGCCGGGAGGAAACTCGTTTTCCGCCTGTTTTTGGGCAGACTTCCCCCTTACTGCTTTAGAGCCGTTTTGAGCGCGTTCGCCACGCTGCGCAAGCATTCTATCGTCTGCCTGTGTTTCTGCGCTCTGTGCGCCGCCCTGCGCGGTCTGGAGGGCATTCCCTGCGCGTTCGTTCTCCCACTTCCTGATCTTCTCATCGGCATAGCGGATTGCTTTCCCGTAGCCAATCGAAAGGTCGTCGCGCAGTCCTTTGGAGATGGGAATGTTGTTCGCCACCATGAAGCGGCCGAGTGCATGGGCAAGGTCACGCCGTCCCGTCGTGCTGTCAGGCAGACGATCTGGGACAAGGGGACGTACGCCAACCACGGGGATAGGTGCGCTTGCGTTCTGCACGGGCGGTGCGGCGACTACATTTTCCTGCGGCGCGTATGGCGTAACCGTTGGGGCGTTCTCCTGAGGCACGGGCGTAACGTTCTGTGCGTTTCGGCTTCCGTGCTCCATGAGTGCGTTGTAGAACTGTGCAACGCCGGGCTGTCCTGCGTTCGCCGCGATCTGCGCCGCCGTCGCCCAGTCCTGCCGATCACGCGCCTGTACGTAGGCAGGAATGGAAAGAAGCGGCTGCTCCCACTGTTGGACTTTCCCGAGGATACCTGAGAGTTCCTCACGGGAGACAGGGAGGCTCTTTGCCGCCTCCTCTACGGGGGAAGAAAATGTCTGCGGAGCCGCGTCCTCTACGACGGTATCGCCGACAATGTTATTTGTCGGGGCAGTCTGCATCGGAATCTGCGGGGTCTGCACCGCGCCCTGCATCGGTGCTTCCGCCTGCATCTGCGGATCCTGCACGGTCGCGTTCCGCTGTGTTACCGCGTTATTGATACGTGCCTGTGCCGCCTCTATACGTTGCTGCTGAACCGCCGCAAGTGCCTGTTTTGTCGCTTCAATCTGCTGCTGATTCTCGATTGCCGCCCGCGTCTGCTGCTGTTTCTGTGCCCCTGCGAGCTGATGTACCATACGTGCGACGCCCTCAGGGTCTTTGTCGACGATGCCCGCAATGTCCTTTGTGTCGATGAGTTTCTGCCACTCGTTGTAGGATTCCGCCTCTGCGGTCTTATCGACGCTGCCGAGCGGCATATCACGAATTGCCTCTGCCGCCGAGAGAATCGCCGCGCTCTGTTCCGGTGTCGGCTGTCCCCCGTGCACAAGATTGTTAAGGGCTTTCTGTGTCGCCGCTATATCCTTTTCGTCAAAGACGAGTCCCGTGAAGTCCATCTGCGGCGCAGAGATAGAGCGCACAGAGGTACCACGGAACAACGCGCCCGACTTGATGATCTTCGTCGGGTGCCAGTCTCCCATCTGGTTATAGTCACTCTCATGGACAACCAGATTACGGCTGGACGAGTTGCCGATATAGCCGCCCTTGCCGTCATAGAGCACCACATGACGCTGCGGGTCGCTTTCGTCTCCGTAGACAATCACGTCGCCTTCTTCAAGCTGATTCGGGTCAAAGGCAATGACATTATCCCCCGCATCTTCAACCAGACGGTCAACGTTTACAACGCCGTTTTTTAGTTCCTGCGCAAGGAACGCCGAGGAGTTTGCGCCGATCTTTGTGACCGCCTCAACGCAACCTTCCGTGCCGTTGTCCATTGTGACACCGATAAAAGGTGCGGCATCATCCGCAAGGCTGCGCACCTGCACGGGAACATCCCCAGACCCCCCGAGGTCATAGCCCTCAATTTTCCCGCTGAGAGCTGCGCGCACACCACGCCCACCCACGAACGTGCCGAAAAGTCCCTGCGATACAATGTCGTACGGGAGTTCATAGCCGAACTCCTTTTTCATCCGCTCATAAATCTCGTCGTCGCTATAGCCCTGTTCGCGCAAGTATTGTGCGACATTTCCTGTATTCGACGCTGCGTCTATAACGCCTGTCGGTGCCCAGCTCGTAAAGTCGCCGAGGGCTTCCCGTCCTGCACCGCCGGCTAACGTACGCTCCTCTCCGCCGACAAGTGCCTTAACGCGTGGAGCAAAAAGGCCAGCCGCCCGATTCAGCCCGACTTTGCCAAGCCCGCTATTCAGCACCTGCGAGACCTTCGCCGCTACGCCAATCTCCGGCATCACAGCACTTATGGCAAAGAACGGAATTTGACTGCCGAACAAATTCCCGAAATCCGCAGCAAAACCACGTGCATAAATCCAGTACTTTGGGTTCGTTGCACGGTCAAACAGCCCCTGCTCCTCGTACTCCTTTAGTAGTCCTGAATGTCCGTGAATCCCTCGGCTCGAACTATGGAACAGCAGAATACCGTGACCGACGCGATAAACACGTAATATGCTACAACGACGCGATAAAGCCGTGCGAGTGAATCCAATGGACGCTCACACACGAACTTGGACATATCACATGGGGCCATCTGAGGGAGTTTCCCGAAACGGGAACAAAACACCCTGCCCTTAAAAAAATCAAGCTACAGAATCCTCGAAGCTGAAGCCAATATGTGCGCTGCTCCTTTCGGAGGGATGGACGACATAAAAAGGGGCTGTTGCACGAAACAAACGTGCAGTAGCCTCAATTTTGTACAAAATCAAGAAGGATGGATCCCGTTCGTCTGACCTGCCCCCCAAATGTTAGACTTAGAGGAACTAACTTTTGGGGGTCAGGTCATTCACCTTCGTGCAACAGCCCCTTTTATGTTCCCATTGTGCAGGCAGGGACTTGCAGAAGCTCTACACGCACGACACGGAGGAGATAAAGAAGGAGACGGCACGCATCTTTAGCAGGCTTGTAGACAAATGATTTTTGTAGAAAGCCCGCTATAGATAAGGTGCTAGCCCCTTATCTATAGCGGGTTTTCCCATCCACTTTTCATTTAATGGTAAAATACATACACTTCTCAGCCGGGTGGCCATGCAAATGCACGTCCGCCGAGAAGGTGAAAGTGCAGATGCCCGACAGTCTGTCCCCCGTCTTCCCCTGTATTGGTGACGAGACGGAATCCGTCACCATCCACGCCAAGGCTGCGGGCAAGCTGCGGAACGACCTCTGTAAGAATATGTGCCGCCAGAGCTCCATCTTCCGCGCCAAAGTCCAGAACGCTGCGGATATGCTTCTTCGGTATGATGAGTACATGCTCCGGTGCCTGCGGGTCTAGGTCGCGAAAGGCAAGCACCGTATCGTCTTCATAAACTTTGGTCGACGGAATCTCTCCCTGTGCAATCTTGCAAAAAATACAATCTGCCATGTAATTCACTTCCTTTCAAGGAATCGCTGATATCAACAGGATTCGACGCAAGGAAGAATTTTCCTCCTATGCACTGGCCGCCTGACGCTCCATGCGTACTTCACGACCTGTATCCAGCAAAAACAGGTAGCATTCCTTCACTGGTCGCCCAAGGATCGTCTCTACGGCATCACAGTATAGGTCAATCTGAAACTGATAGCGTGTGCGTGCATCCTGCGGGGAAATATGACGATCCGTCTTATAGTCGAGAAGAATATAATCGCCGTTTTCTTCCTCAAAGAGGACGTCGATGATACCCTGCAGGAAAATGCGATCTGCCTCGTCCTGTGCCTCCTTATAGTATTTCTTCGCCGGCAGGAGCCGCCCGAACGGCAGCTCACGATATACACGCTTCGCCTCACGCAGACGGCGTCCGAGCGCCGAGGAAACAAACCGCCACACATTGCGGACATCGAGGCTCTGATATGCTTCTTCGGTCAGGATTCCCTGATCGAAAAGGGATCGTGCCTGACGCTCAATGGCCGCAATGTCAGGCACCTCCGCGAAATCAAGATGCTGCATGAGTGCATGCATGGCTGTGCCGCGCTCCATCGGACTCAATGCAGCACGCTTTGCCGTGCGCAGAAAACGCGGAACTTCCCATTCCTGCCCGCCTGCCCCCGCGCCAACAGCAGGCGCAAAGGGCGGCAGAACCTCCTCATCGGGGAAGTTCTCACGCTTGAGTTCCGTTACGCTGGTCTTTGCGTGGATCTGTTCCGTGCCCCTGCTGTCATACGTCCAACTGAGAATAGAGTCGACATACGGTGCACGTACTCCCGGCGAAAGCGGCTCTCCGCTGCGAATGGCAGAAAGTTCGGCATCTGCCGCCCTCTCCTCCTCACTGCGTGACGTACGTACATCTGCTTTCTCAATCCGCACGGCGAATCGCGCTTTTTCATCGCTCCATTCCCGCAGCTCGATGCCCTCAACTCCCTCCATCAACGCCTGTCCATCGGGATGCCGCATCAGTGCCAGGGCAATCCAGTCCAGATAGCAGGATGCACCGAGAATGGCGGCATCCGGAAACGTCTCTCCCTCCTCCCTCGCGTATTGCTGGCAGAAATCCCGCAGCTGCGCCAAGCGGCTCAAGCCGCTCCGAGAGGTGCGCAGTGTCCCCGTCAGGATGAGTTTTTCCTGCGCGCGTGTCATCGCAACATAGAGGATACGCATTTCCTCCGCGATCGTCTCGCGGCGGATCACCTCTTTGACGCTTCGCCGACACAGCGTATCATATTTCTGCCGCCCGATTTCTGTGTTCTCATATACACGCACGCCGATCCCAGCATGCGCATGATAGAGCACGTCTCCTGATATATCCTGCGTATTAAACGCACCGGCTATATTCGCGAGAAAAACGACGGGAAATTCCAGTCCTTTACTGCGATGAATGGTCATGATCCGCACGACATCTTCGCTCTCACTCAATGTCCGTGCGGCAGAGAGATCGGTACTGCGCCGCTGCAGGGCATCCATATAGCGCAGAAAACGAAACAGACCTCGTTCATTCGTACGCTCAAAATCGCCCGCACGATCGATGAGCATGCGTAAATTTGCCTGCCTCAGTATGCCGTCGGGAAGTGCGCCGACATAGTCATAGTACCCAGATGTACGGTATAGATGCCAGAGCAGCTCAGGCACACTGTGCAGCAATGCATCACGTCGCCAGCACCTTATCGTCTGCAGTGCCTCCTTTGCCTTATTTCGTACAGCAGGCGGAACCTCCTCTGCGTCTGCTCCCTTCAGAGCATCGTAGATCGAGCCGACAGGTGTGTGAATGCGCAGCAGGGCAAGTTCCTCCATCGACATCCCGATCATCGGCGATGTGAGGACGGCCGTCAGCGGAGTATCCTGCCGTGCATTGTCCAGGACAGCGAGAAGGGAAAGCATCATGCGTATTTCGCTTGCCTCAAAATACCCTGCCGTATCATCTGCATAGGACGGAATGCCCGCTTCTCGCAGGGCATCCATCAGGATGACTGCCCGTTCCTTTGCGCCGCGCAGCAGGACGACAATATCGCTCCAGCGCAGAGCTTTTCCGCTCTGGACAGTATATCCTGCATCGACCAGCTCTTTGATGCGACGCGCGATATAGTGTGACTCCACCGCAAAGGCAGCCAGCTCTTCGCCCTCATCATCCGCCTCCTCTGCGGAATAATCCGCATCCAGGAGATCGATCTCCAGCGGCGATGCCAAAGATTTCCCCGCAGGATCGTCGTCAAAGGTGCGTCCCGGATTCAGGCGTGCACTCTGATCGTAGGCGATCTCGACCGCCGACTCCGTCATGATCTGCGAGAATATCTCATTGATGGGCTGCAGCACCTCGGCGCGGCTGCGGAAGTTCTCTGACATGGTGATCAGTTCACCGGCAGAGCTGCCCTGACGATAGGCACGATAGGTATGTTGGAAAAGGCTCGGATCCGCCAGCCGAAAACGATAGATACTCTGCTTCACGTCGCCGACAATAAAGCGGTTGTCATCACGCGCGATCTGCCGCAGGATGCCCTCTTGAAGCCCATTCGTATCCTGATATTCATCCACCATGATCGCTGCATAGTATGCACGAAGCTCCTCTGCGATATCCGTCGGATCAACGGAATTCAGATCATCCTGCAGCTGCTCTGGATGCCGACACAGGAGTGCCAATGCACGATGCTCCAGATCACTGAAGTCCAAAAGAGAACGTTCCAATTTCTCCTTTTGAAAGGCATGATGAAAATCCAATGCCAGACGGGCATATTGGCGAATGGCGGTATTCGCTCTATTCTCCGCGGCACAGAGCTCCTCTGCTGTGGCGGGCAGCTGATCGACAGCGGCGTCCCATGCCTTGTAAATGTTCGTTATCTTTTTTTTCAACGCACCGCCAAGCTCTGGATCATAGTTCTCGATGGACTTGTGCGGGATGCTTTTCCGCTGTTTCTTTGCAGCAGCCGCATCCACACGAAAGCGTTCCCATGCCTGATCTTCTGCGCCGCTTATGAGGATCTGCAGCCCGCCCTGCAGTTCCTCATAGAGATCCAGATTATGATGGATGACTGTCATGTATTTCTCAGCTGCCGTGTGCAGTTCCGCATCCCCCTGCATCAGAACGTCCATTGTGCTGTGGTATCCGGCACATAGATCGGACAGTTTTTCATGCAGCTCTCGCGCCAGCACATCAAACCCACGCCGCTTCCAGTACGGCACATCATCTTCTTCCTGTCCCTGCCGGCTGAGCCATACCGCAGGCGAAGGCTGACTGAGCGCGAAGTCATAGAGTGCGAGCACCTCTTCCTTGAGTTTCTCATCGTCCCCCTTGACACCTCCATAGGCATCGGCAAAGGCAAGAAATTCATC